>JAEEGH010006742.1_pt1 | contig 27966 bp, 18 predicted proteins | sample 9134181 | NCBI WGS metagenome assembly JAEEGH01 (sample SAMN16246544, study PRJNA631951) | gut metagenome | biome: gut microbiome; feature: rumen; material: DP-attached | host: Bos | place: Iran: Karaj | collected 2018-10 | reverse complement strand
CGTTCCTGAAAGTCCAGGCGGGCACGGGCGACAACCTGCTCGAAGAAGACATCCGGGAAGGGTTCACCGACTATTGCCTATGGTCCACGTTCCGGCCGGAATGCATCGACATCGACGGGGGAAGCCTCCCCCACACTCCAGCCCCGGCAAGCCGGGTCTTACGCTACCCCCTCTGCGGGCCTCAGACGCCGGCCCCGCAACGCCCCACTTGACTTCGGATACAAGTTGTGTTATTTTAAGTATACCATCCCTTTCCCCTCCGGAGATTGCTAAATGCGCAATAAACCCACCCACTACTTTGTCATCCGTTCGCCGTACGCTCAACTGTTACTTACCGGCGTAAAGACGTTTGAATGGCGGACGAACGCAAACGTATTTGCAAATAAGCGTCTGGCGATATCCGTTTCTAAATCGCTTGCAAAAGAAGAATACCTGCAGGAAGACATTGCATATTGGTGGAAAAGATTTAAACGGACTTTACGGGATATAACTGGATCAAAACGCGAAATTGCGTTTGTAGAATTTCGCAAAAAATGCGCAAAAGCCGTAAGGCTCTTTGACAAGTCAAATGGTAACGGCATTATAATTGGCGAAGTAGTGACAGGGGATGCAACTGATTACGATGGCGACTATGGCGTCCCCATACTGAAATTTAAACTCTGGCCAGAATCCGAATGGATTGAATCACCAGGCGGCCTCGGCGTGCGGCACATGCCCAATAGGAAACGGAAATAGCCCATTTTCCTTTCTCGACAACTACAAATTATCTATAATGTCACAAATTGACATTGTCAGAATATATCTTTCTATACGATAAGATGCGGAGGTTTATAGTGTAAAGTGATTGAAAGACCTGGAACCTCTGGCTGAGGAAGGCTGATAGAAAAGTAAAAAAGAGAGGATAGACGTAAAGGACGTACTTTAGAATAAGGTTTTTAGACAGTATCACAAACTTAAGAGTTTATTTTTTATTATTTATATGAAAAAAAGAGGTAAGATATGATTCTTAAAACAATTCCTAACTCAAATGATTTGTGGAAAAGTATCGGAGGATACTTTGATTCTCTTGGAGAAATTTTATGCGAATTTATTGACAATAGTATTTCCAACTTTAGGGGAAATCATCTAACTTCTAAATCTATAGTTATTTCAATTAAAGATTTACCAAAAAAAATTCAAATTAAAATCGAAGATTCTGGTACCGGAATAAAAAATTTGGAGTCTGCGTTTACACTGGGTTCTCACGCTTGCGCCGAGTCGCCCCTAAATGAACACGGCTTCGGCTTCAAGCACGCTTTAGCGTCTGCTAATCCATCAAACGACGATTGGATTATTGAAACCTGCACAATCAATGATGCGAAAAACAACGTATATAAAAGGATAAAAGCACCTTATACGATAGGTGCACAAGATGTTGAAGAAGTTTCCGGAATCTGGGTGGGAGAACTTAGTAAAACAGGCACAATCATCAAATTTAGTTGTTCTAAAGAAATGTTTAGAACAATTAAAAGAGGTTTAAGAGGAAACTTTAGTTTCGAGTCAATTATTGACATTTTAGCAGAAAATCTTGGTTTTATTTATTGTGGGGTATTAAAAGACCAAGGCGTAACAATTTCTATTGTTGTTGAAAAAGACGATTCTTTTATTTCTGCTCCAATTAATGTAAAGCCGATAGAACCCATGTGGAGCAGTTTTTGCGGTCCAAGATGTGGTAATGAAAAATATAATTTAGGAGAAGGCGATGTTGAAATTGATTTTCAATTTGGCCGAATGAAAGATCATGATACTACAAAAAAATACTACAAAAGGAACATGACTTCATCGGGAGTCGAAATAAGGATAAACGGGCGTGTATTAGCCTACAATATGTTCAAAGAAATATGGCAAAAAGAAAATCACCCCTCATACAACCAATTTCTTGGAATAGTCGATATTAAATCTGACTATGCAGAACGATTGCCCAAAACAAAAACATCAAAAAACGGATTACGTAAAGGAGACTTGATATTAGAAAATTTATTTGACTGGATTTCAAAAAAATTACCTGCCGATCAAATCCCAAGGAACAATGATTTAGAACCAGATGACCGTGATGAATCAGACATGTTCGAAGAACTTGAAAAAGCAAAGAGAATACATTGCAGAAACGCAACTATTTCGCGTGAACAAAGAGCTTTTGATTCGTTAGATGAAAAAATACGAATGGATTTATGCATTACTGAAGGGCAGGATGTTTACATATATGAAGGTAAAAAAGACGCATCTAAGTTGTTGGATGTGTATCAACTTCTTATGTATTGGGATGGATATGTTTACGATCACCCAGACACAAAAAACTCTGTGACAGAGGCTATACTGATTGCTTCTGAGCATCCGCAATCGGTAAAAAATATTATTTCTGTTATAAACGAGCGTCTGGATTCCAAAGGCAATCATTACAACTTTATTTTAAAGACGTGGAAAGAAGAAGGCATTAATCACCCAAATTAATGCATTTCCTTTGCATGTCATTTAATCTACAATAGATTCGAAAAATTGGGTTGTTTTTTATGTCATTTAAATACCCGAAACCTGCAAAAATTGTTGACCAAAAAATTTGTGAACCTATTGCCAAGTATTGTGCCAGTGCGGCTCAATGCAATCTTTTCAATAATGCTGTTCAGACGAAATCAAGCGATATTCGCGTCATTGAGCTGTTTGCCGGGGTTGGCGGTTTCCGCATAGGGCTTGAACATGCCTCACAAAGGTACAAGACCGTCTGGAATAGCCAGTGGGAACCTTCAACTAAAACGCAAGACGCATCTGCAATCTATCAGAAAAGATTTGGAGTTGAAGGACATTCTAATGTCGATATCGCAACCGTTCCCATTGAAGACATCAAGCCGGGCAATCTCCTTGTGGGAGGCTTCCCGTGCCAGGATTACTCGGTCGCATCTACGCTGAAACGTTCCGGTGGCATAGAAGGAAAGAAGGGCGTTTTATGGTGGCAAATTCATCGTATTCTTCGCGACAGCAAAAATCCACCGAAATATTTGTTCCTAGAAAACGTTGATCGACTTTTGAAATCTCCTGTAAAACAGCGTGGTCGAGATTTTGCAATCATTTTGGCTTCGCTTTCGGACCTTGGATATTTCGTTGAATGGCGGATTGTCAATGCTGCAGATTACGGAATGCCACAACGCCGTCGCAGAACGTACATTGTTGCTTATAAAAATGGCACTAAACTGGCAAAAGCAAGCCAGACGGTTGATGCAGAACAATGGATTTTGAATGACGGCATTATCGCCCAGGCTCTCAAGTGCAAGATTTCCGAGAAGAAGCCAAAAATAAATGAATTTGAAATAGAAGGCGATTTGGTTAAAGTCACCAATGAATTCAATAAGGGAGAAAAGAACTCTCCATTCTTCTCTGCTGGCTTCATGCAGAATAGAAAAGTCTGCACATTTGATGTCGATGCGGATTATAAGGGCAAGAAACTGACTCTTGGCGAATTGCTGATTGACGAAAAAGATGTTCCTGAAGAATTCTTTATTGACGAAAAGGAACTTCCGAAGTGGGAATACTTAAAAGGCGGAAAATCTGAAAAGAGAAAGACTGCCGAAGGCTTTGAATACAATTATAGCGAAGGTCCAATGGCGTTCCCGGATTATCTGGACAAACCTTCTCGCACGATTATTACTGGAGAAGGCGGCAAAGGACCTTCCCGCTTCAAACATGTCATTAAAACCAAATCTGGACGTTATCGCAGGTTGGTTCCTATTGAACTTGAACGCTTGAACATGTTCCCTGATAACCATACTGAGGGCGCAAGTAATTTACGTCGAGCATTCTTGATGGGAAACGCCCTTGTCACTGGTATTGTAGAAAATATTGGCCGAGTGTTAGAAAGGTGGATTTGATATGGCGCTCGATGTTGGACACAGCTTCACAAGATTAGATGTAGAATTCCTTCTAGACTGTTGCCTTAATAAAACTCTAGGGGAACTTGATAGAAAACATGTGTTCGACAGAGCCAAAAATCATCCTAAAATCACTGGTATTGCAGGGAATGTTATTGAACAATCTGTGTTTGGTTATAAGGCGAATAGTAGTAAAGAGCCTGATTTAATTGTTGACGGCATAAAAACAGAATTAAAAACCACGGGAATAAGGTTTTCTAAAACACAAAAAAATAAATATGAAGGAAAAGAACCTGTATCTATAACAGCCGTTTCTCCCAATACTATAATTGAAGAAGAATTCGATACATCGCATTTTTGGCAAAAATTAGAGCATCTTCTTTTTGTCTATTATCTCTACTCGTCTAGCAAAAAAGTCACTGCAGCAGAGTATGCATCCTTCTATGTGAAGGGCTATCAATTTGTTGAATTCTCTGACGATGACAAGGAAATTCTCAAACAAGATTGGCTAATAGTTAGGGATTTTATTCGTTCCTTGAATAAAAACGAATCGTTTTATCCTGAAATATCGCATTTACGCAATCGATTATTGTTTATTGATACAGCCCCCAAATGGCCGCATCCACCAAGGTTTCGCTTGAAGCGCAGCCTTATGACAGCCATTGTTCAAAAACATTTCAAAGAATCATTAGAACAGCTCCCAAAAAGATATGATTCATACAGGGAAATCGACGATAAGTGTCATCAGATTACAAAATTGTATAAGGGGAAAACAGTTTTTGAACTTGCAGAATTGTTCAATATAACAGGAACGATTGACAAAGGAATTGGGGAACGCCTTGTTGTTAAAATGTTCGGCGGCTCTGCGAAAAAAATGCAAAAGATTGATCTTTTTAGCAAAATAGGTTTGTTGGGAAAGACTATCGTTCTTACAGAACGTGGCAAACGTACCGAAGATATGAAACTGTTCCGAATAGATTTCGAAGAAATTGATTCTGAAAATGGTTCTTTCTCGGATACGGAAATGTATGATAATTTCATCGGAAATCAAATTCTTTGTATTATGTTTGAGGAACATGATAAAGACGAATTTGGCTCAAATACATTCGTTGGTTTCAAACGACTGTCATTTTCGGACGATTTTATCGAACTATGCGTTAAGCCCACTTGGGAACGAATTTGGAAACTGGTTGTGAGGAAGGAATTGAGAGATGTTCCTGTTCTTGACAAAAATGGGAACATGAAAATAAATAAAACAGGTGTTCCGCAGACTGCTCCAAATTTTCCAAAATCGTCCGAAAGTGTTGTTTTTGTTCGTGGCGACAGTTCTGACTCTACCAAAAAGACGGAACTTGTTAATGGCATTCGTATGTACCGACAGTATATTTGGATAAAGGGAAGCTATATGTCGGAAATGTTGGCTAATTTAGACTTTATTTAAAAAGTTAAAGGACTGATTTCGAATGAAAGTAATATACAGCTCTTTCAAGATTAAAGAATTTGCTTTGAATGTATTTAAAGAATTATATTCTTATGATCAATTCAAGGCGTTAGAAACGTATGTTGTCGAAAAAGTCGCTTCTGATGGAGCGACACAATTCTCATTGAAAGACAGGAATGATTCTATTCAAGGATGCTTCCTCTCTCCTTATGCTATTGTACAAAAAAGAAATAATCCTAGACAGCGGTGGTTTGAAGACAAGGGTTTTTCTATAAAAAATACTGAAGTTTTTTTGAGCGACCAATGGTATGGCGATGATAGGCATAATAGTACTGCAATATTACCATTACAGTATTTTGTTGAAATGAGTTATAGAAATATTTATAAGATACAAAATAATTCTGGCGAATTTAAATTAATAAAAACAGGGGATTCTATGAATAACCAAGAACCCATCAAAGTTGTCTCAAAAAACGCTTATCAAGCTATTTTCTTCGGAGCTCCAGGAACGGGTAAATCTTATAAAGTCAACTCCATTCTTGGTGAAGAACGAAAGAAATTTTTTGTAGAATCATCTGAGATAGTCAAAAGCAGCCATTATGCAGATGTCCTAAGCAAAAAAGAATATATTGATTGCAATATTTGGATTATTGATAATATTGGAACCCTTGAAAAAAAACTTGCTGAATTTGCTCCTGATGATAAAAGAGCAAATCCAAGGCACAGCGCACTGCAGGCTTATATAGATTTCCTAAAAAAATACAGGGAAGAAAATAGGGAACTTCGTACCACATTCCATCCGGATTATGATTACGCACAATTTGTAGGAGCTTACAAACCCAAGAAAGAAAGCGAGAAAATCACTTACTCTTTCGTTCCGCAGGTTTTTGCGAAGGCGTATGCTGCAGCATGGAAGTTGCAGTTGACCGGTGCAGCAGAGGCTAACGTTTTCCTTGTCATCGAAGAAATCAACCGCGGAAACTGCGCCCAGATTTTTGGCGATATTTTCCAGCTGCTTGACCGTGATAGCGAGGGTTTCTCGCAGTATTCCATAGATGCGGACAATGATTTTGCGACATGGCTCAAAGAAGAATCTGTATTGAAAGATGTTTGGTCTGGTTACGTGGACAAGGTCGGCGAAGGCAAGCTGAAGCTCCCGCCCAACTTAAATATTCTCGCCACAATGAATACCAGCGACCAGTCGCTGTTCCCGATGGATAGCGCGTTCAAGCGCCGTTTTGACTGGGAATACGTGCCTATTAGTTTCGATGGTAAGGAGGCTGCCAAATACGAAATAGATGTTCGTGATTCCAAAGGTAATCGCTATCTTTGGAAGGATTTTGTCGAGAATGTCAACAAAAGAATTTTGGACCTCACCGAATCCGAAGACAAACAACTTGGCGAGTTCTTCATCAAACCCGACGATGGTATGGTGATTTCTAAAGAGCGTTTCCTTGGCAAAGTAATGTTCTATTTGTGGAACGAAGTCTGTAAGGACGAACATAAGAACGGGTCGTTCTTCCAAGCAAAAGATGAAAGTGGCAAAGTGAACTATTTCACTTTCCAAAATCTTTATAGAGACGAGAGTCTTTTGAAACGCTTTATGGATGAACTGTTGAAAAAGGATACGTAATATGCCTGATTACAAAATTCCACTTTTGCCATTGCCCTTTAATTTTGAATCTGTCGCTATCTATAAGCAGTTGTCTGCGGCATCTCGAGCCTTGGCGGAACTAAAAGGCATTGCCAAAACGATTCCAAATGAAAACATTTTATTGAGTACCTTGGTTCTGCAAGAAGCTAAGGATAGTTCTGAAGTAGAAAATATCGTTACCACGCAAGACGAAGTGTATCAGGCTGATTTGGACATGGCCGGAACGATAAAAAAGATTGCTCAGAAAGAGGTCTTGCGATATCGAGAAGCAATGCATAAGGGCTTTGGACTGGTCAGATCTAATCGTTTACTTACAAATTCTGTTATTAAGCAGATTCAACAGTCGCTGGAACGAAATAAGGCAGGATTTCGAGCTCTTCCTGGTACAGCTTTGAAAAATGAACAGGGCAAAACGATTTATACGCCGCCTCAGTCGAATGACGAGATTGAGCAGTTGATGTCGAACTTGGAAAAGTTTATTAATGATCCTGCGCTTTCACCTCTTGATCCGCTGATTAAGTTGCCTATTATACATCATCAGTTTGAAAGTATTCATCCATTCTATGATGGTAATGGCAGAACAGGTAGAATAATAAGCATCCTGTATCTGGTTACAAATAATCTTCTAGATCTTCCAATTCTTTATTTGAGTCGCTATATTAATCATAATAAGGCTCTTTATTATTCTCTAATTCAAGATATAAGAGATAAGGCTCCAAATAACGAAAAAGAATGGGAAGCATGGATAATTTTCCTTTTAAAGGGAGTCGAAGAAACGGCGAATGAAACTGTAAGCCTGGTTGGTAAAATTAGTGAACTTATGCAGGAGTATAAGCAGAAAATTCGATCTGCTTTCGGAACAAAGTATAATCACGAATTGCTGAACAATCTGTTTAAACATCCTTATACGAAAATTGAATATATTGTCCGTGATCTTGAGGTTTATCGTCTCACAGCGGCAAAATATCTTGATGAATTGGTTAAATTAGGGCTACTGCTCAAGGAAAAGGTTGGGAATAGTAATTATTATATCAATCAACGATTAATAGATTTGTTCCTTAATCAGTCCAACGCAGGAGGAAATAAGGCTGAAATTCCTCAAAAATAGACATATTAGCCGATCTATGTCTAAAAATTCGAAAAAATTAGACATACGGGTTAAAATATGTCTAAAAATTTTAGAAAAATAGACATATGAGACTAAATAAGTCTAAAAAAATTAGAAAAATAGGCGTTTTTCGCTAAAAAATCAATGATTTTCCTTTTTGAACAGTTTACCTACTCTTTAGATTACCTCAAAAGGGTACTCCCGACCGATAAGGAGGGGCGTTTTAAGGGGTTGCCCAACGGTTTCGTGACGCGAGACTGCAAACTGGATGGCGTAGGCTATTTGTTCAATGGGAACCCAACCAAAAAAGAGGCGCAAAAGGCCGACATATCGGACAGAATCGTGTTCGTGCTGCCCAAGGTGTTCCTAGATGAGAATGGCAGGAAGGCTTTTGGCAAGGATATCCCGAGTGCGGAGAACTTCAAAATAGACGCCGAGCCCAAGGAGTTCCTTTCGCAGTTGTCTTTGTGGGTATGCTCTTCTATCGGGCAGTATCGGCTGTCTAATCCGAACGACAAAGACATAGATGCTCCCGACGCTCCCGACGCGCACCGTTTCAGCAGCAGCAAGCAGGCGCCCACGCTTATCGACGTGATGAACGCGATGAAGCTGTTCTATGCCGAGAACCGCAACCTGTTCGTATTCACCGCCAAGAACAAACACAGCGGCAACAACCGCATTGACTGGCGCCGTACTGTCGCGCACACGCAGCCGTTCATGCAGGGCGATACGCCCATCTACATGGAACTCGAGAACAAGAAGAAGGTCTTCGATCTGGATGACCGTCTCCTGGTTCTGTATTTCTCGGCGATGAACTATATCGAGGAGACGTTCGGCCTCAAAATGCCGAAGTCGGAATTCTACGCACCGATTCGCGTGAACGAATTCCGCCGCCTGCTGGGCCACCGCGGGCTTGTGGAACTGCGCCGCATAAAGCACAAGTATTTTGCCGACAAATTTCTGAAACTGTACAATATCGTGAAGGCCTTCTTCGAGTGGGGCGCCAATTTCAGCGCGAACGACTTTGAAAGCGAATACCTGCTCACGAGCAAGTACAACAACGTTTTTGAGGCGATGATTGACAAGCTTGTTGGCGATGAACTGCCCAAGCAGATGGAATACCTTAAATCGCAGAAAGATAACAAAGAAGTCGACCATCTCTACAAGGACCGCCAGCTTATTTTTGCCGATGAAGACCAGAAGATTTGGTTTATTGGCGACAGCAAGTATTACAGCGACGCGAACGATATTAAAGGGACTTCAGTCTACAAGCAATTCACATACGCCCGAAATATTATCCAGTATAATATCAACGACTTGCTGAAAAATGGTTCAGGCAACACCCTGATGCGCTACCGCGATAAACTGACCGAAGGGTACAGCATCACGCCGAACTTCTTTATCCGCGGCGAAATTCCCGGTTACAAAGAGGAATCGCAGTTCCATGAGCCATATTTCAGGAAAAATCCTGACCCCAAAAACAACGACCTGATACAGAAAGATGGTGCGGATTTGTGGGAAGATCGCAACCGACATTTCACAAACCGCCTCTTCGACCGCGATACGCTTTTGTTGCAAGTGTATAACGTGAACTTTTTGTATGTGCTCAAGGCTTACACCTCCAAGCGTTCAAGCCTCCGCGAAGAATTCAAGGATAAAGCCCGCACAATGTTCCGCGAGAACTTCTTGACATTGCTGGATGAGAAATATTACTTCTGGGCTCTATTTCCGCAACCTCAAAATGTTGCAGCAACCAGTGATTTTGTCGAAAAAAATTTCAAAAAACTTGCGGGTCGCGTTTTCAGGCCAAACGATGATGCCGCCTATTTGATTCTTGCGTTAGAGAAATGTTCTGTTGATAAATCTGGCAACGATGAATACTGGAACATTCGTAAAGCGGTCAATGATGCAAATTTTAAAGTCTTTTATGTTAAAGCGCAGGAACTCTGGGCTAATGGAGCTCTAGTTGAGCACCTCAGAAAGAATCCTGGATGGGAAAAGATGAACTAAAAGTTCATCTTTTTATCATTATTACGACTGGTCTTCATCACCATCAGTTTCTGTATCCGGCGCGGCAGGTTTCTCTTTGATTAATCCTTCTATGTATTTTTGTTCGGATCCGCTTATTTTGAAATGATCGTACAATTCGTCATCTGTCCATTTTTTTGAAAAATCAAGACGAGGGGCGAACTTATACGTTTGTGGCGTCATATTCTGTGTCGTTTTCAACAGATTTACCATAAATCTAAAAAAGCGGGTTTTCATATATGCAGCAAGATTGTCTGCTTCAGGATTGCTCTTTACACCACGGATAAGATAATGGGTTGTGGCAGTAATATTATTTGCTCCACACGGAATCGGACTACTTATCACATTTCGGGGTATTTCGTCTCCGCAGGTTGATGATTTTGCTATTAAAACCTTCCATTCCTTTAAGACTTTATCCCTCTTGCCTTCCGGAATATACTTGCCCCTCCCCTTCGTGTTATTTAATGCCGGCAAGCGATCAATGTATATGGAATTTTTATTGGGTAACCACACCTTGATTTTACAATCGTCGCTTTCACCTTCCGACGAGCAAACCCCTTTAAAACTTCCGTCTTCTTCTTTTTCTAAGTGGAACGGGTTTCGATGGCATATCAACGGAAGATTATCATTATCAAACGTTTTTTCGCCTTCATATATGAAGGCGAACCCTTTGGCATTCTTTTGTTTATCCAAAACCTTGTCTAGAATACTAATACCTTTATTCCATCTTATAAAATAGCCATCATACTTTTCATATTCCGCCTTCAAATCCCGTTTAACATCGATACATTCTATTATCTTCGGAGGTTTTTCATCAACTATATTTGAAACGGAACACTCCCCTTCATAATCTTTATCAAATAAAAACAAACTTATTCCACCACGAAGAGTTACGCCCGTTTTCTGGTACAGTTTCGCGACATTAGGATAATCATGCAATTTTCTTAAATTTTGTCCAACCATCAATTCCTTTCTAAAATTCATTAAATCCTTAGATTGAGTGCAAGTGTACCATGTCGCTTTAGTCGCCATAGAAATAATTTTTACGCAGTCAATTTTTTTCAAATTCCTAAAAAATTTTTGGTAAATATCCATACCATTGTCGTTTTTTGCACCTCCCTTAGTTTGTTTTCTTAATGGGGGGAAGCCTATTGCAATATTGATTTGCAACGAACTAATTTTATTAATAAGTTTTTTATTATTGTTTGTAATATCTAAAGATTTGAAATCCAGAATATTTTCTAAAGGTATACCTAAAATACGATAGACTTTTTTCGTTAGTTCATAAGCAAGATCTGATGTAGGTATGGCAAAGATGTTTTTTCGTATTTCGGGACCATATTTTTTTACAAGCTCCGTCGAAATGGCCCCATTTAGTGATGCAAAATCAAGAATCCGATCATTTTTTTGTATTTCAGGAATCATGCCTGTCAAATCTGCGAGAATTTTCTCAGGAATAGCGACTTCTGAATCCGACACCCGATTAAATTTATTCAACGCAATAGACACCCGATTATCGTCGTCTTCGCCATCATAATTAAGACTATTTATTGTATATATAGAATGCTCAAGAGATTCTTTTGCCTGAGAAGACATATTTCTCCCGATCAAACTCAGAATCGTGCGTTTGATTCTCAAATGCTTAGCAATTTTCCTATCTTTCTCATTACTTTTTATTATTGATATAATATCGTTGATTGAACGAACTCTTTCTTCTGTTAAAAAAGCAAATAAAAGAACAAGCGTACAATAGTTGGAGAAATATTTCCTAAGCGACCGCTCTTTAGCATCGACTTTTTTTCTAGGCTTTTGCAAAAGATTCTGCTCGTTATTAACATCTGTGTCGATATCCGTAGTGCTGGAGCCATCATCATTTGCACTAGTCGTAATAGAGGAGAAATGGCTAATACTAGAAAATTTTTCCAATTCTCTACATATTTGCTTATTCTTCATCAGGTTTTCGTCAAATTCAATACGTTGCGATTCTTCTACAATACTGTTTTTTCCTGTATAACCACTAATAAAATCAAGAATTTGCTTCTCTTCGACAAGATCCAGCTTATTATTGTTTAAAACAAGCAAAGGGGAAACATCCTTTGATTTATCGAAATATTGTTTAAACAAGTCCATATTGGATTGTGTTTTTGACTGAAAGTAAAATGACCGCTGCCATTCAAATTTAAACACTCGTTCTAAATCAAAATCAACCAAAACCGTTTGGGGTTTTTTGTCTATCGTAATGGTCTTTAGGGGCGCAGCATTTTCCTCTATTTCCGGGTCGTCAACAAATCTTCTCTCTTCTATTTCTTCTATATAGGGAGACTGCAATCGGAATATCGCCTGGTCATATTCCTGGGCAGACGCAGTGTCCTTGAAATATAGCATTGAATCCCATTGTTCAACCGTAGAACCCGTTAACATTTTTCCAACAGTTAAAGACAGAGTCTTTTTATTTTCACAGGCTTCTGCCTTTAGCCATGCTTTTATGTCTTGAATTTCTTTATATTTTGCATTATAGCCTGATATGTTTATAATTTCGTACTTATCTAGATTGTGAAATTTATCTTTATTTTTTGTCAGCAATTCCTCTAGTGCATCACAGGACGCCCTAAAAGGAAGCACACACACCATATGTTGAAAAAGTTTTTCTCTTTTTACTGCATCATTGTCTAAAAAAGACAAAATATTTTTGTCTTTTTCACTTCCATCTATGGCCATAAACAATTCAAGAATAATCTGTTCATGCTCAAAAGTCATATGGAGATTTTCTTTTTTTCTAATTGAATTTGGCCTAAACAACATCGATAACGATGTTGAAGTGCCCTGTTTATTCAATTCTTTTAATTTTTTTTGAGCACCCTCATTCGGATTGAATGCGAATCGAAGCATTTGCGGGAATCCGAAATAAGGATTTTCCCATTCATAAAATTCGTCTTCTGATTCTTTTTGTTCATAACCATCTATTATATTGTTATCCTTTATCCATTTTAATTTCGCATCATAGATGTCAGAATACTGAATTTTCGCAATAATATCATCCTGCTTAAATTCATTACTTAAAAGAATATTGTAAGGTGTTCCAGAAAGATGAATTTTTACGGCCGCTCTTATTCGTTTGAAATTATGTTCAGTACTCTCATCACTTATTTCAACATCTTCTAATTCTTTTTTAATTTGCGATTCTGAAAGATTATAGCGTTCTTTAAGAACCCTACCATATTCTTTAGCTCGTGCGCCAAAATGAGTTTCATCCACAAGCATTAGGTCAAATCTCATTTTGAATACATTCTGATGACACTCCTTTATTTCGCTTCCTTGGAGATCCTGCAACGTCAAAAAAAGAACGAATCGCTTACATTCCTCACCATTTATTTCAAGCCCTTTACCTAAAATTATTTTAAGAATAGACGGGTCTGTTTCAAGATCCTCTTTAGTGAGAAACGCATATCCTTCCAACTCTTTAAAAGCCTGTACTGCATACCTCCACTCATCCTTAACATCTGCTTTCCCAGAGACAACAATGACGGATTTCGCCCCCATTTCTTGGGCGCACGCCATAGATGTTCTCGTTTTCCCAAATCGCATAACGGCATACATTAATAGATTGTGGTGCTTTCCTCTAGCTTCTAGAAAATTATCAACAACTTCCCTTTGATTTTCGCGAAGATTCATATTATTGACACGCTGAAACTTTGGTGAATATTTTGCACCGTCTTCAGTATGAAATTTGTAAACGCCAATACCGTTTTCGTAAGCATCTTTTATATCTTTAATGGCTTGTTTTATATCATCACTACTAACGCCTTTAAAAAATTCTTTCGAATATGGAACAGGCGTCAGGTCTTTTTTACGGAGATTTCTAAAATCATCTTCGCGAAGCCTTTTGTCTTTTAAGCGTTTGTGAACGGAGTAATCACGAAAATAGTATCCGTTATCAAGAAGAGCAGACTGCGTATATTTTTTTTCTATATCATCATAATCATCTCCCCACTCCTTTAAACGTTTGTCAACTGGTCTTTGAGTATCTCCAATTTTCCACGCGTTAGGGACATTTGGTGTAAAAAAGGCGTATATTTGCGGTTCGCCGCGCCTGATAACCTTTTGACCAAATACGGAATCGTCAATTTCATTGTCTTTATTGAGGTTATCCATATATCAATCTCTCCTTTTTTTTCGACCAGTCTTGGACCAATCTACTTATATAATCTTTATCCTTTTTGCTTGTTATGCCAAAATGCTTGTATAGTTTTTTGTCATCCCATGATTTATCCAAATCGACGTCCGGAACAAATCGGTATGTTTCATTGGTCATGTTTTGACCATTTTTTGCCATAATCATAAGAAACCTGAAAAATTTCGTCTGCATATAAGTTTGTAAATTCTCAGCCTGTTTCTTATCAGAGATCGTCCTAACCACATATAAGCTATTGGTACAAACGCATTTCTTTTCTTTCGGCACAACCGGGGAACTTATCACAGAATGCGGCAAAGAGTCATCTCCTGGGCTTGCTTTTGCGACAAAAACCTTCCATTTATTTATCAGTTTTTTTCCTTTATTTATTTTTTGAGGATTGACAAAGCCTCTTCCATCTTCTGCAAGATACAAGCGTAAATTGTAGCGCTCTGACTCATTTTCTTTATAATCCTTAAACTTATCACCTAGACCAAAAGGATCTCTGGTAGTAACATGATGATTGTATGTATTATAACCTGCTTCCTGTGTTTTTTTCACAATCCTTTTTAAAATCCTAATGCCATGGTTATATCGAAGTAAAATATCGCAATTTCCTATGTTGCCACCAAGGTTTGTTTTTAAGGTTCTTTTGACACAATCATCTAAATTGTTTATATGACAATGAAATTCGCATTTTCCTCTATAATTCTTATTCCATTTGAATAAACAGATTCCACCACGTAAATTGGATGTCATTTCGCATTTTTGGGGATCTGGGTAATCATGCATTGTTTCAATTCTTTTTTCATCAAGGAATTCTCTCCGGAACGTGTCCATTCCTTTGCCCCCAGAATACCACACAGCTTTCATCATCATGATGATTATAGAGGGTTTGATATTATCGCGAATTCTTTCAAATACTATGTGATAGATTGGATTTTTTTCTTCGTCGGCAGTGAAACATGGCGATCCCACTATTACAGACGGCTTCAATTTTTTTATGTCATCAACAAGAGTCGGCACAGAACTGGAATTTTTTAAAGGAAACCAGTATATGTTCTTTAGGTTTAAACCAAAAAGCGTATATATTTTTTTTGTCAGCTCGTAAGATAATGGAGACATACAATATGAATATATACTGTTTTTCACATTATCCTTACCAAAATGTTTTTGTAGTGCATAAGCCATCTCTCCGGTTCTTGAGCCAACATCTACGATAACATCATGGCCGGTTCCATAAAATTCAGGAACCAACTCTGCCATTTGTTTTGCGAGTTTCATCGGTGTTACGATTTCAGAACCAGACAACCTAGAAAAATCTTTCAAGACAGCCTCGATTTGCTCATCTGGAGACAATTCTTTCTTTTTGTTTATAGCGTAGATTCTTTTATTTAAATCTAAAACATTACCTTTATGTCCCTTTCTTATTATTTTGAGATAATGCGTTTCCAGTCCTAGCGACGACGCAATCTGTAAATTAGACTCTTTATTGAGCGAATCATTCAAACTCTTTATGATTTCATCTATTGATTCCACACTATCTTCTGTGAGAAATGCGTAAAAAAATATTTTCGCATAATAAGTACGCATTTTTTGAATAAGTGCCTCACGCGTTTGGAATTTTTCATCGTCAACACCCCCTCCCGAAGCCGGAGCATTATTCCCTCCACCAGAACCTAGAATTCCAGCATTCCCCCCTTTATCTTTGCTCATTTCAAACGGTGATTTAGTTTTGCTGTTCAAACCATTCAAAGAATTTATCATTTCTCTAAATGCAGAATTATTGAGCAGAGATTCATCTGGGGTTAAATTTTTGGCCTCTTCTATCGGAGTCCTCTTCTTCGTGTATTTATCTATTTCCTTAGCAACATCACTCGCCTCGACCCGCTTGATTTTCTCCGGATCAAGAACGAATATGGGAGATTTTTTTACTTCCTGTTCAATACAGTCAGAAAGGGATTCATTTTTGTCAAGAGTTGTAAACCATGAACGATTTTCCTGCATACGGAACATTCTGTTCATGTCAAAATCAACTAGCAATGTTTGCGGTTTTTTGTCGAATATTATCGAACCTGATTTAACTACATAGGGGTTTTGTACACGGAATACCGCCTGATCATATTCTTGAGGAGATTCAGAACTTTTCATGAATAGGATTGTATCCCACTCCTTAACAGTAACACCAGCCAACATTTTGTCTACGGTCAAAGTTATTGTTTTTTTCCCCTTTGCCTCACATCTGCTAATTTTTTTTATGGCTGCAGATGGCTCCATTGGATTGCTAAGTCCCGCAACATTTATAATTTCATATTTCTTGAGATTTTTAAATATGCCTTTTTTGCGCTTTAGCAAAGTTTCCATTGCATCGCAAGACGCCTTATATGGTAAAGCCCAGACCATATGGCGGCACATGCACCCTTTTTTGATTTTATCATAATTCAAAAAACCAAGTGCTTCAAGCCCCTTGTTTGAGCCATCAATAACATTTAGTAACTGAAGAACCTGTTTTTCATATTTGAATTTTTTATGTGTACTATTATGAAAATCTTCCTCGGTTGACAATGGCTTAAGCATCTCTGAGATTGAATAAGAAATATCTGGATCTGGATTTGAATTTTTGAAATTAAACCAGTGGACAAATTCGTCAAAATCAAAAGCAAAGCGAATAAGTTGAGGGAATCCAAAATATGGATTTTCCCATTCAGGCTTTCCCTCTAATTCAAGCTTTAGCGATTCGTCTCCTTGAATTTTTTGTATATCGGCAGACGAGAAATAGCCAATAATGTCCTCATCTCCAAACTCATTCGAAAGCAGTATTCTATAGGGCGTTCCGGACAAATGTAGTTGAACCTTAGATTTCAAAGGCTTTATTTGCCTATTTGTCTCTTTTATAGCGTCACGATAATTTTTTTCAAAATCCGCAGAGTCATCTTCTTCTAGAAGCTTTCCTAGTTCTTCTCCTCTTGCGCCAAAATGTGTTTCGTCTATAATCAACAAATCTATTTGTCGAGAATATAGTTCTCCAAAAGCTCTTTTTTGAATATTTTTCCCGCTTTGCAATGTCAAAGCAACAACAACAGTTTTCCCGTCTTTTATAAGCCTCTCGATAGCTTTATTTTTGTACTCCGATTCTTTATCACGTAATTTATCTTGGTCTAAAAAAACAAAATTCTCATAGTTTTTATGGCTTGCTATTTGACGTTCCCATTCATCAATCACATCTTTTTTTGCAGAAACCACGACAACTAATTTCGCACCAACTTTTCTAGCGCATTCAAGCGAAGTAAAGGTTTTTCCAAAACGCATTACTGCGTACATCAATAACTTTCGGTATACGTGATCCTTCGCCTTGTTAGCCCTACTTTTATCGTCTGCATCTTCGTATGCCTTTTTGAATTTCCGTACAACGCGGTCTTGCTCGTCGCGAAGACCATAATTCTGGTCGCGAGCAATTGTTTCACTTTCGGTCTTTTCTTCATCTATCGTAAAGAAATGGTAGCTGGATTTACTCTTTCCTTTTGCCGCGTCGAAAATGTCTTTAACAGCATTTTCGAAATCGTCCTCATCTGCATTTTCAAAAAATTCGCTAGAATAAATTTTTCTTCTATTATTCTTGCGCAGTCGTTGAATCTCTTTTTTCGACCGCCTTTTCTCTTTATAAGAATCAGGCATGTCTTCGAGAAATCTGTGTACTTCTGTGTCATAAAAAGCTCTTTTTTCATCAACACGAGATGTGCTTCTACGGACTTCTTCCAGGTTTTTATAACATTTTCTCCATTCCTCTAAGCGATCGCCGACACTACGGCTTGTATAACCAATTTTCAAACTGTTTGGCACATCCTTTGTTTTAAATGCATAAACAAAAGGTCCGCGTCCAAAAAGAATTTTGTTGAGTTCCTTGAAAACGTCTTTGCTCATAATTAATATCCCTTTTGAGTAAATATATATTTCACTGTTTATCCGTGGCACCCCGGTCTTCATACTGAGGTTTGGCCTGCAAAAAAGTGAATTTAACGCAATTTTATTGAATTTTTTTATTATATTATTTGCGTATAATTCAGTTAGGCTCTATCATGTATAAAGACATTAACCGCATCAAAGCTGTTTTGGCAGAGAAAAGATGCACCAACAAGTGGCTAGCCCAAAAACTGGGCAAGGACCCTGCCACGGTATCTAAGTGGTGTACCAACAGCTGCCAACCGCCCATTGAAACGTTCCTCAAGATTGCCGATTTGCTCGGCGTAGAACTGAGCGAACTCATCCGTAACCATTAAACTCTTTATCGATATGAAAAAAACATACATAAGTCTTTTCAGTTGTGCAGGCGTCGGTTGCTACGGTTTTAAGATGGCGGGTTTTGAATGCGTTGCCACCAACGAACTGCTCGAGCAGCGCTTAAAAATTCAGCGTTTTAACAACAAATGCAAGTACCCCAGCGGCTACATTTGCGGTGACGCCACCGCCGAATCGACGCACAAGGCTATCTTTGACGAAATAAAGATGTGGAAGCAGAAGGAGGGCCTAAAGCAGGTGGACGTGGTGTTTGCCACTCCTCCGTGCCAGGGAATGTCCACTGCCAACTACAAGAAGAACGACCACGAACAGATTCGCAACTCCCTTGTGGTCGAGGCCATCAAGATGGTCAAGGCGATTCGTCCGAAAATTTTCGTCTTTGAAAACGTGCGCGCCTTCTTGCATTCCATCTGCACCAATATCACCGGCGAAGACATCCTTATAAAGGACTGCATTATCCAGAACCTTGCGGATGAATACAATATTCAGTACAAGGTAATCAATTTCAAGGATTACGGGGTGCCCTCCAGCCGCCCGAGAACGCTAGTGATTGGCACAAGCAAAAAGTTGAAATACACGACGCCCCTGCACCTATTCCCCACCAGGCAAGACGAGATTCTCCTGAAGGATTCCATAGGCCACTTGTCCCGCCTTAACTATTGCGAGAAAGACAAGAAAGACCCTCTGCACTTTGCAAGGCCCTTCCCTGAATACATGCTGGATTGGATCAAGGACCTCAAGGAAGGCGAAACGGCTTTCGACAACCCCGACGAAACGAAGCCTTGGTCTCTCGATGAGGACGGCAACAGGGTTATCAACAGGGGTTCCTACATGGGCAACAAGTATCGCCGCCTTATTTGGAACCGCCCGGGTGCATGTATCGCAACCCGTAGCGATGTGATGTCCTCCCAGGACACCATCCACCCCTGCGACAACCGTGTACTGAGCATCCGCGAAATCATGATTCTAATGACCATACCGAATTCTTTCCAGTGGACCGATCACGACAAGCAACTTACAGTCAAAAACTCGGACGAATACCTGAAAGAAAACGAATGCAATATTCGGCGGTGCATCGGCGAAGCGGTCCCCACGCATATCGGGCACAGCATTGCGCTAAAGGCAAGTGCCATGCTTGATTTCGAGAACTTCATGGCGGGCAATATAGATTCCGAAGATGCAAAGAAAAATTTCTTTGTTTCCGCATCGGAGGCCGGATACAAGAACCGCTCGAAAAAGCTCTACGAGGAATTGACCAAAAATCCTGAGCCCGCAGGAAATATTAGCATCTGCATCCATGGAGCCGACGACTTTATTTCTGCGGCCCCCCTGATTTCATCGCTTTACTCTTCTGCAGAACATATCGATATTGACATAAAGGATGTGCCTGCAGATGATGTGAAAAAACTGAAGGCGTTAATGAAATACATCTCATTGGGCTCGAATGTCTCGGTTAACTTTGCAAAAAAGAGCACCGTCTATTACGATATTCGCGTCGCTAATGGCTGTGCAAAGCTCGTGAACATTGATAATTTCAATGTTGGAGCGCAGGCCAAGAAAAACTATAACCCGGATCAAATTAGTTTCTTGTAAAAGAGGAACCTGCTCTAAAAATATCAATTCATAAATTAGAAGGTTTCAAATGAAAACAGAAGATGTGATAGGAACAATCGAAAGCGTTTTAAAACAATTTAACGCATCAGGCTTTATGTTAAGAATGCGCAGAATACATGATATAGAAAATGCTACAAGTAAGTGGTCAAAGAAAAAGTGGTTAAAGCATATAGATTCAAAAAAAACGGAAAATGTAACAAAAAGACTACAAGAGCCTCTAAAAGAAAAATTAGCGGAGGCATTCGAAAATACCTATCGTGAACTTAAGTGGGGTATAGAATATCCATTAAACGGGTGCGGGGATTCTGCCGACATTTACGCTCCTGATTTAAGAGATTATCCTGATTTAACAGATTCTCATGATTGGGAGATAATCATCGAAATTGATGCTGCAAGAGCAGACCAAGTTGCAAAAAAGATTGTTTCTCGTTTTGCCCATATTTCAAAAAGCCAGACGAGTAACATAGTATATATGGTATTGTGCTATCCTGGTACAAAACGCATGCCTTTGCATGATTGCAAAAAATATATTAATTATGGGGAAGAACTCCTAAAAAAAGTCCATGGCAATGCGTTCTTCATTAGTGCATTTGTCAAAAAAGATAAAGACACAGATAAATATAAAATAGAAATAGAAAAAATACCGCAGTTTCCAGCCACGCCTAGTAGCGCACAAGTGTAAAATTTTCTTGCTCCCCTAGCCAAGATTCTGAATATTAGGTACATTAATGCCCGACGTGTTTCTCCGTCTAATGGAGAAATGCGTCTTTTTTTTTATTTCGATTTTCGGGATAAAGGGGACGCCTCTAACATCAACTAGCCGCGAACGCGGCAACATGGAGGCTGCATGGCTACTAAAGTTTCAATTAAAGAATGTCAATACGCTGAATTCAAACAGTCTTGGCAAGATGAATACCTGAAATGGATTTGCGCATTCGCAAATACCGAAGGCGGGTCGCTTTTTGTCGGTGTTGACGATAAAGGCTATGTTTGTGGTGTTAAGAATGCTCATAAGTTGAGTGAAGATATTCCGAATAAGATTCGCAACACGATGGGCGTCATTTGCGAGATGCGACTGCTCAATGCTGGTGGGTTGGATTACTTTGAAATCAAGGTGGACAAGTTCGGCGAAGGAGTTGGATCACGGAGCGCTAAAGTTGTTCAGGGAAAAGGCGGTCGAATCGCAGCGTCTCGATAAAAAGGCTGCCAGCGTCTCGGTGCAGAATCTTCTCCAGAATCTCCGCTGCACCGAAGGTAGCCATTTGACACGTGCGGCCATGATGTGTTTCCATCCTGACCCGGAACGCTGGGTTACGGGAGCGTATATAAAGATTGGTTTTTATTACACTGAAACGACCCCTATCCAAATCAAGATTTATTCTGACCGTATTTGGATGTGGAACCCGGGCAACATGCCGGAAGAAGTGAAGGTGAAGGACCTTTTCAAAAAGCATGTTTCTAAACCGCGTAATCCCAATATCGCCAATGTGTTTTTTAAGAGCGGCTACGTGGAAAGCTGGGGACGCGGCTATTACAATATCGAATTGGCTTGCGAAGAAACTGATTCCAAGCTCCCTAAGCCAAAGGCCGAATTTGGCGGGCTTACGGTTGAATGCCGTGCAAGCGACCAGTATAAGGAACTTGCAAGTAAGTGGAATATAGGGGGTGTAAATCCGCCTATAAATCCGCCTATAAATCCGCCTATAAATAAGACGCAACAAGTTCTATTGGATTTGATTAAAGAAAGCAACAATTATACTTATGATGATTTAGCGTCGTTAACAAATAAGCACCGCGATACTGTTCGTGAGAACTTGAAAAAACTTCAGGAATTCGGCCTCATCCGTAGAGTCGGCGCGCGCAAGAATGGCCATTGGGAAATTATTGAGAAATAAAATCCAAGTGTGGCCCCATGAAATATGGGAAGGCGGCAATTCCCAGAAATGGGATGATAAAAGCCTGCAGCAAAATTAAAAAGGCTTTACCTTCGTCCCAAGAAAAAATTGCAAGGGAAAATACGTAGCAATTTGATAATCACTGATTGTCAAATCTCTAATCCCTCTGATTTTACGCTAAGTTGGACCCATTACCTGGTGCTCATGCTATCATCCAGCCGCTGAATGAGAACTATTCGTTCGATGCGGAAAATGAGGCTGGTGGTCAGAAAGGTGGTCAGAAAGGTGGTCAGAAAAGTGGTCAGAATGAAGACTTAGAATTGGATTCTACAGAATTTATTTTGGAGCAAATTGCACGCAATCCTCATATAACAAGAAGAGAATTGTCGAAATCAGTCGGTATGGCTCCGTCGGCTGTTCAAAAACATATTGAAAAACTCAAGTCGTCCGGTCGCATCTCCCGCATCGGCGGGGATCGTGGAGGCCATTGGGAGGTGCACGACGTGGAGCATCCCAAAACATAAACAAACCCAATTGGGAACGCACTGCGTTCCCAATTGAACTGGTGAAAAAAAAACAATTCAGTCAACCAAATAAAGGAAAATTACTGTGAAGAAAAAAGCAGAGAACGAGAAAGAACTTGAGTTGCCGAAGGAACTCTTGGAATCAATAGCTGGGCTTAATGAACTTATGAGCCAACAGCAGGATCAAGCCGCCGCAATGATGTACAGATTGATGTTCCGCCATGAACGGAATCTCCATGTACTAGACCACAAATGTACGAAGAAGAGCTCAGAATCGCCGAAGATGATGATGAGTGAACAGCGTGTATTACAATTTGTATTGTAATATGTATTGACAAGTGTCTATACATTTCCTATAATAGGGAGGGTGCGTAATAACTGTAAGGAGAGCTCATGAGGATGAAGAACAAGAAGCACAAAAAGGTTAGGCTGCCCAAGGGGTTCAAGCTGGTTGACGATTTCTTGTCTAAAGAGGAGATTGAAGCGCTTGAAAACGACACCTCGATGAGAGATCCGATGGTTATTACCGGTGGTCATGAGTCGGAGACGCTAGAGGAATCTATTGCGCGTATCAGTCGCGCTATTGCCGAGGCCAAGGAAGAAAAGAAGATGTATTCCATAAGGCTCAAGGTCAAGACGGTGGAATCGATCAAACGCAAGGCCGCCGCCGCGGGCATCCCTTACCAGACTTACGTGAACGTGTTGCTCGACAACGCCGCATCTGCCTAATGTGAGTGTCAACAGATGGTGTTGGCGTGCGGGCCTGGAACTGCAGGGATTTACCTGCCAGTAGTCGCTCCCGTTTTGTGAAACAAGTCCGTTTTTTTTATCTTATCCATAGGAAACTTGTTGCCCCCGAAAAGGGCAAGGGAGTGAGGATGAGAATTTCTTGGCTAGGGCTGGCTGCATGCCTGGCTTTTTGGGCGTGCGGTTCAGATGAGTCGGACGACTTCGGCGGAACGAGCGAACCTGCCGATGCGGAAATTTCAGGGAACGAGGACCCAGACGCAGGCGACAAGCAGGAGCCTGGTGAAAAGCAGGAACCGGGCGACAGGCAAGAGCCGGGCGCAAAGTCGGAACCCGAAGCGAAACGGGACACGACCGACAAGGAATACTATATCAAGTCGAACCTGGAGGCGACCGGGGATTTCTCGATAGACACGGTATATGACAGGTACACGGGTTCCTATACCTACAGGATACGTACGGGCAACATCGTATGGTACTCGCAGAGGGTAACCGAAAAGTCGACCGGGGACAGTAGCGTTTGCTACAACAGGCAGAATGGCAACTGTAGAGATTACGGGCGCCTGTTCCTGGCGACGGACAGCAAGACTGAGCGGGCATGCCCCGACAGCACGCGCCTGCCCACGATAAGGGAATGGAACGTCCTGGAAAGTTACCGCGCAAAGTATGCCGTAATCGATACGCTGATGGACCTAAAGTACGGCGGCTCCTGCGCAATGGATAGCGTACTCAGGTGCTCTGGTAAGGATACGACCGGCTACTACCTGGCATCGGACGGAAAGGTGTACATGAGGAAGAAGGGTAGGGAAAAGGCCTCGTTCATCAAGGCGAAGGATTCCAGTTTCTACAATATCCGCTGCGTGGGCTACCCAGACTTTGTAGAGTCGAAAAGGGAACTGCCCCCCTGTGATACTACCCGGCAGAATCCGGAGACGCAGGTTTACGTGTTCGGCGAAAAGGAGAATTACCGCTGCTACCCGGAAAAGGGGTGGCTCCCGGACTTTAGCGAAAGTTGCCCCAGCAAGGGCAAGTCCATTGTCTACAACGACACGATGATGATTTGCCTGGACGGTATCTGGCAGGTGGCGGACCTGGAGTATTCACCCGACAAGTGCACCGACAAGACCAAGGATTCGCTGATGTGGTTCAACGGCGTAAACTACTACTGCACGGGAGAATCCTGGCGCAACCTCACGCCGCTGGAGGATTCCATCGGGGTCTGCAACAAGAGGAGGGCCGGAGTCAACGACACGGTGTACCTAGGTATCAATATAGAGCTGTACCACTGCGATAGCAATGAATGGAGAAAGGCGGAACTCAGCGACTATGTAGGGAGCTGCGACGACAGTTCCTCGGTGTACATGCACGACACGATTGACTTTAAGAACACGCGGTATATTTGCCGCGGGAATGGCTGGTCGCGCTACACCGAACTGGAAGAACGTTTTGGCGCATGCACTCCCGAAAAACTGTTCATGTTCGAAAACGGTACCTACAGTAGCAAAAAGATGGAGTACATTTGCGACACTACGGGCTGGGTTAAATACACGACAGTTACCGACGTAGGCATATGTGATTCTGCTATGACGGGAACAATCATCTACTATGGCGGCTATTATCTAGAATGCCGGGATTCAACATGGTTCCTTGTAGAAAAATTGAAAAATACTTATGACAGCGTGATGGTCTGTAACAGGAAAAACGACAGGCACATAGTGGGCGGATATGACAATCCCGAAAACACATATACGACGGCTGTAATATGTCTTTACGATACGGTTAAATCGTCTTCTTCGCATTGGCCTAAAGAGTTCCCTAAATGCTATAAGGAAGACGAAGGCAAGGTCTACCCTGAAACAGGGTCAAGGCAGTACTACTGTGGAGGTGCGGGTTACTGGCACGATTACTTCGATGACCTGCCCCTGTGTACGACAAAGAACATCGGGGAAATCGCGACGTCAAAGGACTATGGACGGGTCGGCTGCACGGCAAAGGGCTGGCGCAATATATCGGACCTTGAAGCAAAATATGGCGTGTGTACTACTAATAACGATGAAACCATCAAGGAATTCGATGGGGAAAAGTTCATCTGCCTCCAGGAGGACTGGCGCAGGTACAAGGATCCGAGTACATTCCGCATACAAAGGGACGACGAGGGGAATAAGTTATGATTACTGTCAAGAAAATACTTCTCGCCTCCTGTGGCGTTGCAATGGCAATGGCGCTCTATGCCTGCGGTGACGACGATTCTGAATTTTTGAGCAACCGCGACGATATAGAATCCGAAAGCAGCAGTAGTGCCGCGAAGGGTGCCGACGCGAAGGGCTCCAGCAGCAGCGTTGAAACCCTTGTCGACGTGCAGGATGGCCCCATCAGCGAGACGGATTCCATCGACCTGAGCGAATACGGCCAGGGCAGCGCCGTTGTGGACAAGGATGGCGGCAAGGTCTACACCCTGATGACTTCGGGAATCGACGTGTGGACTCTCGAAAACCTCGACAGCAAGGCGACGCACCCGACAAGCGCCTGCTACGACTATGCGGATTCCCTGTGCAAGGGTTACGGGAGGTTGTACCTTGAGGTTGACGATGCGGCTGCGCTCTGCCCCGACGGTTACGAGGTGCCCCGTGCTGCAGACTACAGGCTGCTGCTTGAATCCAAGGACGACTACAAGCCTGTATATGCCGGTAGTTGCGTGAAGCGTCGTGACGACGTGCTTACCTGCACGGGTATCAACGATACGGCATTCTACATGACGCGCGATGACAGTATCGTCGTAGTCCCGAAAAAAGGTTCCTGGGTAGTGAAGGAGGATGACGGGCGCTTTGGTAGCGTGCGTTGCATGAAGCAGAAGTCGATTACCGAGAAGAAGGGCGATTTGCCCACATGCTCGAAAATCAATGACGGCCGTATTGTCTATGTCATTGAAAGTGATTCCGCCTTTGACTGCATTGCGGGCGGGTGGGAATCTACTAGAAACTATACCGTATGCGAAGATGGCGAGAAGTACCTTTATAAGGGCCAGTCGGATTCCCTGTACACCTGCTCCAAGGGAAAGTGGGTATTGGCCGGGCTGGAAGATATCGGCAGACCCTGCCTGAGTGGCAATAGGCACGAGGACGTGACCATGAGCGGAACGCGGTATGCCTGTTCCGATTCCGGTTGGGTGGCCCTGCAATACCCCGCCTCGGTACTGGGCGAATGTTATTCTGGGGTATTCGGGACTATTGCCAAGGCCGATTCCAATACGACGTTTGTCTGCAGGAATACGGCGGAATGGCAACGTGCTACGGTCCTTGATGTGTACGGGTTTTGTTTGAAATCCATGAGCGGCACCATAGTCAAGCTCGATACCATCCAGTATTTCTGTAATACTAAAAGTGTTTATACCGCCTCGGGCATATTCTTTGCGTGGGACTCGGACGAAGATGGCTACAATAAGGCGCTCGGTTTCTGCACAGAAGACCGCTATGGAGAAACTGTTATTTACAATGACAACTATGTCAGATGCGAGTCGACTTTGAATGCGTGGCGTGACTGCAGTAACATAACTATGTTGCCCCGGTGCGATTCTACCCGGTGGGATACGACGGCATTTGTGGGCCATAAGGAATACCTGTGTAATCACCTCGCCCAAAGTTGGCAAGAAATTGAGCACCGGCTTTTTGACGAACGTGCGGATTCCGTATCGTGCACGATTGAGGAATACGGCAAGATATACACGGACCGCGATCGGAAATATATATGCAAATTAGATGCTAAAAAATTATACACCTTCAAAACGGCGTCTGAGGCTGAATTGAGGTTTGGGGTTTGCGAATATGACACGGCATACGTGATAGATGAGGATTCTGTCACCTATGTCTGTAACGGCGGAACATGGACCAAACGTCAACTGAATAAATATGAAAGAATGTTGGGTATTTGCCCGGCCGATACGACTTATAAAGTTTACCTAGATACTGCGATATACACTTGCTTCGTGTCGACCTGGTCGGAATATGTGCTGAATGAAAATGAAAGGAGATTTGGTTATTGTCCCATTGATTCCGTGTTTACACGGGTGACGGAAGATTCTGTCTTTACTTGCTACCATGATACATGGAAAAAAAGAAAGCTGTACCCCGTGGAACTGGAATATAAGGTTTGTACTCCTGATGAAGATTTCACGTACTTTACAGACAATTTGACATATGAATGTAGTATTGGGAATATCAGTGTAGGTCAATCATACGATTCGCATTATTCGCACCTTTTTGGAAATTGCGATAGAAAGGCTCACGGGAAAGACACGGTCTACCTTGGAAAGAGATTCATTTGCGACACTCTGGCCAGAAAAAGTAGTTGGATTTTGTTTACTCAGGCAGATTCGCTGGCAGGGACTTATTGTAGTAAAGAAATTGAGGGTATGGAAGTTACATTAAGGAATGGCGTCCATAAGCGGTGCGAGGATTCAGGATACCCGTATTACTCATGGAAGACGCAAAGTCAGGTCAACTACATGCCCCCTTGTAACGAGGAGAATGAAGGGCTTGTTGAGCCTAATGGCTTGACAAACAGCGTTTGCCATAATTCTAAGTGGGTCCCTG
>JAEEGH010006741.1_pt1 | contig 27970 bp, 18 predicted proteins | sample 9134181 | NCBI WGS metagenome assembly JAEEGH01 (sample SAMN16246544, study PRJNA631951) | gut metagenome | biome: gut microbiome; feature: rumen; material: DP-attached | host: Bos | place: Iran: Karaj | collected 2018-10 | reverse complement strand
TGATGAGGCCTGGCTCTGGCTGGTCACCGTTTTTATAGTTTTCCTTGAAACGGTTTACCTGATTGTATATGACGTTGTCATTGTTAGCTCCGCGCAGTGTAGGCGAGAGGTTTAGCTTGGTGATGGCGTTGTCGGTCCATGTGGCGCCGTTGCGTGCGTAACTTATGCAAGTAAGAGGAGATGCCTGTTGCTTGAACCAGTAAGTCCAGCCGCGCTCTACGGTGCAGCTGTCTCCGCCCAGTGCAGTGTTGGAGTCTCCCATTATCACTACGTTGAATGGTGGTGTTACCGCGTGACAGTATATCGCTGTTGCGCAGACTGCTAAAATGATGGTAAGTAGCTTCTTCATATTGTTTTTATTTGTTTAGTGGGTTTTAGTGGTTTTATGGGCGCAGTAATAATTATGAATTATGCATTATGCACTTTTCTATATGCTTTCCTGTCCAATTTGCCGTTGGGTGTCTTTTTAATCTCCTCTGCAGTATTGTAATACAACGGCACCTTATACCTTTCGAGTGTCTTGCTTATATGTGTCGCTATATCGCGCTTGTTCAAGTCATGACCATCGTTGAGCACGATGATAAGTTCCGGTGCTTCGCCAAGGATGGGGTGCGTATGAGATATGCAGATGCACTCGCGCACGGCAGGGTGTGAAAGAGCTGCCTCCTCCACCTCCTGTGGAGCTACTTTCAGCCCGCCCACGTTGATTATGTCGTCCTTGCGCCCGGTGATGTGAAGCATTCCCTCATCATCTATCCATCCGCCGTCGGCAGTATATACAGTGCCGTCTCGCATTACCTGAGCCGTCATCTCTGGCTCATCCTTGTATCCGCTCATCAGGGTGTCTCCCTGACAGGCTATGGTACCTTCGTCTGTGATATGGAAAGATGAGTGCATGAGCGGTTTGCCCAGACATCCGCTGAGGCATCGCCCGTCGTTGTAGTTGTATGAGCTGATGACTCCCGTCTCCGTTGAGGCGAAGGTGTTATACAGACGAGTGTGTGGCAGCAGTTCGCATAAGCGCAGCATGTCGGGGTGGGGCAGCGGTGCGCCTCCTGCCTCGATGAAGTCTATGCGGTCTGTCAGCGCAGACAGTCTGTCGGCAGCCTGGGTAAGCAGTATGCGTATGCTTGATGGTACAAGGAATGTGGCAAAGTGGCTGCCGCCCTCTTCTATGGGCTGCAACAACTGGTTTACGCTCTTCATTCCGTCCTTTATTATATATAAGGTGCCGCCCATCATCAGGGTAGGGAAAATCTTAGACCAGCATCCGAGGTGGTCCATCGGACCTGCTATTATCAGTGTGGTGTCGGGGGTGTAGCCGTGTCCGTTGATAAGGTTCTCGCTGTTGGCTATCACTGCCCGCTGACTGATGATGACACCTTTCTGCTTACCTGTGGTGCCTGTGGTGTAAAGAGTGAAAGAGCCGTCCCAACTGTCACCCAGCAACGGCATGGGCAACGGCTCGTGGTTGAGCATCCTGTAGTATAGCGTGGCGTATGTGAGTGTATGCCGCTCTTCGCCTCCTACTATGACGGCAGTGCGCTCTGGCTGTCTGTCAGCGTGTTCTTTTATGTATTCAAGAAACGTCTTCAATATGCTTTTCTTTTGTTTTTCAGATTGTCACTAAAAGATGGTTTCTTGTGACATATTGTAAAGATTTTAGTTAAATTCGTAACATCAATCCTTAACAGGTGTTAAATGTCGGGTGGCGTCGTAAAAGCATAGCTTTTAGGGTGTGAAAGCTATCGAATGACGTCGTAAAAGCTATGCTTTCACACTGTGAAAGCATAGCTTTCATTTTGTCATTTGCGCACTATGCATTTTAGCTCACATTTTGCACAAAACTGTACACTATTAATTATGCACTAAGAACTGTGCACTGATTAATCCCTTTGCTTTATGCCCATACGAGCCTCCACCACGTTGATGACGTAGTCGCCCAGCTTCTCGCACTCGTTGATGAGGTCTATATAGATAGAGCCGATGGCATAGCTATACTTATGGTCGCCCAGGTCGTTGATGTTCTGCTCCTTCAGCTGGTCACGGAAATTGTTTATTTCAATCTCTATGTTGAAGTTGCGGTTGGCATTCAGATAGTCCTTGCGTCCCTTCATGAGGATGTTCATCTGCGTCAGTGCGTCATTGGTGAGCGCAAGCATCTGGTGAGCGTGGTTAAGCTGCTCTTCGGTGAAAACCTCCTTGGAAGAGTGCAGACGGTTGATGGTGCGTGCGATGTTGTAGCAGGAGTCGCCAACAGACTCTATCTCGCTTATCTCGCGCATCATGGCACGTATCTTCGCTTTGGTCTCGTCAGACAGGTGCAGGTCACTTACCTGATCAAGGTACTTGGCTATCTCTATCTCCATGTTGTCTGATATCTGCTCATACTTCTCCACGCGTGAGAAGAGTTTTACGAAGGCAGTGTCATCCTTCTCCTCAAGCAGTTCGCATGACAACCCGTACATGCGCTGTGTACGGTCGGCAAAGTTGCATATCTCCTTCTGCGCCTCGAGCAGCGAGAGCTCTGGGGTGTCCATAAGGCCAGTCTGTATGAAGTGCAGGCGGAAGTCTTCTTCCTCTTCCTCCTGTGTGCGCGGACTGGTTATTATCTTGCAGGCTATCTTCTCTATCTGTGGAATGAACCAGATGAGAATAAGGGTGTTGATAACGTTGAACGAGGTGTGGAACGTAGCCAGCACGAATGGTAACAACATGGGGTTGGGGTGCTCGGGTACATAACCTACCATTGAGCATACCATGTCGGTGAAGGAACGGAATATAAACATTATCCACACCACACCGAAGATGTTGAAGAACATGTGGGCGAAGGCCGCGCGGCGTGCCTGTGTGTTGGCTGTCATGGCGGCAATGTTTGATGTCACCGTGGTACCGATGTTCTCACCCATTACCAGCGCTATGCCGAGGTATATAGGCATCACGCCTGTGGCGCAGAGTGTCATGGTGATGGCCATGACGGCTGCCGATGACTGTACGCATACCGTCATCACTCCACCGATGAAGAGGAAGATAAAGTATGACAGATATCCGTCTTCAAAAGACTTGAAGAAGTCTGTCACTGCCGATATCTGTTCCAGGTGCATGTCGGTGCCGGTCATTTTCAGCGTTCCCAGACCGAGCAGCAGGAAGCTGACGCCGAAGAGGAAGTCGCCTATGATGCGGCGTGTCTTGCTGTATATCAGCAGCAGTCCGACAAAGAATGCCGGCCATACCAGGTCGGTGATGTTAAACGTGAAGCCCGTTGACATTATCCATGCGGTAAACGTGGTGCCGATGTTGGCGCCCATGATGATGGATATGGCTTGTGCCAGTGTCAGCAGTCCGGCGTTGACGAACGATACCGTCATCACCGTTGTGGCTGTAGATGACTGCACGGCGGCGGTGACAAAGGCACCGGTGAACATTCCCGTGAAGCGGTTTGTGGTCATTGCCTGCAATACGTGACGGAGCTGTGGACCAGCCATTTTCTGCAGGCTCTCACTCATTGACTTCATGCCGTACATCAGCAGTGCCAGTGAGCCTATGAGTTTCAATACAATCCAAATAGACATAGGTTCTTCTTCTTTATGTTATAAATGTTTACAGTGCGTTGAGCACCTGCTCTTTTATCTGTTCCAGTTCATCTTTCATCTGCACCACTATATTCTGCATCTCAGCCTGGTTGCTCTTTGAACCGGTGGTGTTAATCTCGCGTCCCATCTCTTGTGCTATGAAGCCGAGCTTCTTGCCTTGGCTCTGAGGCTCGTCCATGGTCTCGCGGAAGTATTTCAGGTGGTTGGCAAGTCTCTGCTTCTCCTCTGAAATGTCAAGTTTCTCTATGTAATATATGAGTTCCTGCTCCAGCCTGTTCTGGTCATATTCCACATCAGGCAGTTCGCGCAGGCTCTCAACGATTCTCGTGCGTATCTTCTCTACGCGGCTCTGCTCCCATGGCTCAATCTCCTTTGCCAGACGGGCGATGTTGTCAAGTTTCTCTTCAAACTTCTTGCGCAGTGCTGCTCCCTCCTGGGCGCGGAAGTCGTGCAGGTTGTTCAGTGCCTCGTTGATGGCTGTCTGTGCTGCAGCCCATTCCTCGTCGGTCAGTTCCACGGTTTCGTCGTGAGACATGACATCGGGCATGCGCAGTATCATCTGCATCATCTCAGGCAGAGCCACCTCTCCGGCGCCTATCTCCTGCTGCATGGCTTTCAGTTGTGCATGATAGTTCTTGACCAGTGCCATGTTGATGGTAGGTACGTCACCGGTAGTGTCGCTCTCTATCCAGATGGAGAAATCTATCTTTCCTCTTACGACGCTTGCCTGTATCATGCGGCGTATCTCTATCTCGCGTTCACGGTATATTGGAGCTATGCGTGTCTGGCAGTCAAAGTTCTTTGAGTTGAGTGCGCGCACCTCCACGTGTATCTTCTTTTCTTTGTATGTTGCCACGGCTTTGCCGTAGCCTGTCATGGATAATAGCATCTTGAAAAAAGCAAAACGATGATGTTCCTCAGTAGTAGAGGAACATCATCGTCTTTTTTATTTGTCGTTTATTATGTACAGTCTCTTAGGAGTCATTATTTCACACTGATCAGTTCGACAGTGAAGATAAGTGCAGAGTATGGTGGAATCTTATCACCCATACCGCGTGAACCGTAAGCCAGCTCCTGTGGTATGTAGAACTCAAACTTAGAGCCTACAGGCATCAGCTGCAGACCTTCGGTCCAGCCTTTTATCACCTGGTTGCACTTAAACTTGGTGGTCTGTGGGTTACGCTTATAGCTTGAGTCAAACTCTGTACCGTCAATCAGGTGACCCTCATACTTCACCTCAACCTCCTGGTCAGCCTTTGGACGCTCACCGGTGCCCATTGTGATTACCTTGTACTGCAAGCCTGAGGCGGTGGTCACCACGCCCGGCTTGGTCTTGTTAGCCTTGAGCCACTCCTCGCTTGGGCGTGAGAATGTCTTGTTGAAGTAGTCTTCAGCGGTCTGCATGTTGAACTTCGTAGTGTCGCCTTCCAGTGCCGCAATGAAGCCGGCGTAGAGCTGGTCGCTGTTAACGGTGTTGCCAGTGCTCTGCAGTTCCTTGCTTACACCCGGTATCATACGAGAGTTTATCATCTGGGCGATGCGGACGCCTTCTGAATATGCAACGAGACGTGGGTCGTTGCCTTTTGCCTTCAGGTCCTTCAGACCCTGGATGAAGTCTGCCATGTATGCGGTGTCAACGTTCTGCTGCTGCAGATAAGGGATGAGACCGTTGGTCTGTATGTATCCTGCTGCATAGCTTACAGAATCGCTGGTCGCCTTCTTCGATTCGGCAGAGACAGCCACCTGTGACGTAGCCGCTGTGGTTGCGTTCACTTTCTTTGGCTTCTTAGCTGCGTTGACGCTTAGCACCATAGCTGCGAGAGCCATGAATATGAATATTCTCTTCATAGTGTTATACTCTTAAAAACCTTATTTGATTTTTACAAGTTCGATGGTGAAGATAAGGGTAGAGAAAGGCTTGATGCTCTGACCCTGTGCACGCTCGCCGTATGCCAGCTCCTGAGGAATGTAAACCTCCCACTTAGAACCTTCTGGCATGTGTACAAGAGCGTCAGTCCATCCCTTGATTACCTGGTTGCAACGCATTGTTACAGGCTCGCCGCGCTTGTAGCTTGAGTCAAATACCTGGCCGTCGATGGTCTTGCCCTCATAATGTACCATAACGGTAGAAGTATCAGCAGGCACAGTGCCGGTACCAGCCTTCAGCACCTTGTACTGTACGCCGCTTGGCAGTGTTACAACGCCTGGCTGCTTCTTGTTGTTGGCGAGGAAAGCCTCGTTCTTCTTCTTGTAGTCGCCATACTGCTTCTCCATGTTGGCTGCCTTGATGGTGTGCATCTTAGCCTCAAGAGTCTTGCGTGCAGTCTCGAGGTCCATCAGCTGCTTCTTGCCTGTAACGCCAGACACGAAACCTGCGAGGAGGTTCTTCAGAGAGATGGTCTGTGTAGAGTCAGCGCCGAAGAGCTCGTAGTTAAGTCCCTGTACCATCTGTCCGCCTATCTGCTGACCTATCTGGATACCAGCATAGTAGGCTGCCTTCTTCTTGTCGTCACCGGCAGTAGCGCCCTCGTTGAGACCCTTGATGAACTCATCTATATATGCAGTGTCAACTCCAACACGCTCTACGAGATATTCCTTCAGACCGTCGCTCTGTGACATACCAACGGCATAGCTCAGAGTGTCAATGTCGTTTTTCAAGTTTGCGGTTGGAGTACCGTTACCGCATGAGGTAAATACAGCTGCTGCAATGGCTACGCAAGCAGCGAATGTGAATTTCTTCATTTTTTCTAAATTGTTTTATTGTTAGTTTTTATTTTCGTCTTTGTTTACGTTCGCGTTCCCGACTTCGTTCCGACTTCGTTCCGCCTTCGTTCCGCCTTCGTTCCGCCTTCGTTTTCGTTTTCGTTTTCGTTTACTTCACCTCTATCAACTCAACGTCGAATATCAGAGTGGCGAATGGAGGAATGGCACCTGCGGAACCAGCCTCGCCGTAAGCCAGGTGGTAAGGTATGAAGAAACGGTACTTGCCGCCTTCTTTCATCAGCTGCAGACCCTCAGTCCATCCTTTTATCACACCGTTAAGTGGGAAGGTGGCTGGAGTGCCGCGCTGTACGCTTGAGTCAAACAGTGTACCGTTGATGAGGAAACCCTCATAGTGGCATACTACACTGTCGGTGGCCTTTGGTGATTTGCCGTTACCCTCTTTCAGTACCTTATATTGCAGTCCGGAAGGAGTTGTTATCACTCCGTCCTTCTTTGCGTTCTCCTCAAGATATTTCTCGCCCTCAGCCTTCTGGGCCTTGCCTAACTCGGCTGCGCGTGCACGCTGTTGCTTCTCCTGCTCTACGAAGAACTGCTGAGTCAACTGCTGTGCTTCTGCGTCTGTCATCTGTGGTTTACCATTGACACAGTCCTTTATTGCCTGTGCAAAATCATCTAAGTTCAGTTTGTCAGCACCCATGTCTTTCAGCTGACGTCCGATTCCCATACCAAGGGCATAACTTGTTTTATCCATCTTAAATTAATTTCAATAATCATACAAAATTACTCAAAAGTTTGCATTTACATCTATTTCAGCATGCTAAATTATGTTAAGACGGTTGTGACACCTTTATTTTCTTTATTGCAAAATAATCTATATCAAGAAAAAATATTAACTTTGCATTTGTGGTATAACATGACGACTTCTCCCTCCCTTGCAGGGCGAGACGGAGTTGGTATAACGAAAACTGCGATATGAAAAAGAAGATTGTGGTATTGACCGGCGCAGGAATGTCGGTAGAGAGCGGCCTGAGCACATTCCGTGATGCAGGAGGTTTGTGGGACAACTATCCCGTAGAGCGCGTTGCCACGCATGAGGGGTGGGAGGCTGATCCTGATTACGTCAATGACTTCTATAACATGCTGCGCGTGAAATACAAGGATGTGCAGCCATGTGAAGGCCACAAGTTGCTGGCTGAGATGGAGAAAGATTATGACGTGACCATCGTAACGCAGAATGTGGACGCATTGCATGAAGCTGCCGGTTCCACGAAGGTTATCCACCTGCACGGTGAGATGATGAAGATGTGCAGCAGTCGTGATGTGGATAATCCGCGCTATCATGTATCACTGCCACATGAGGGTTTCGGCGAGACAGGTCTTGAGGTGCCTCACGGTGAGAAGGCTGGCGATGGTTCGCTGCTGCGCCCGTATATCGTGTTCTTCGGTGAGAATGTGCCTAATATGTATGATGCAGCACAAGTGGCTCAACAGGCAGATGTATTCATCATCATCGGTACATCGCTCAATGTCTATCCTGCTGCCGGACTGGTGCAGTATGTGAAGCCCGGTACCCCGGTATACCTCATTGACCCGAAGCCTGTGACAGCCAAGGCAAACGTCACTCATTTCCAGTGTGGTGCCAGTGAGGGAGTGAGGAAGGTGATGGAGAAGATCTGAGTAGAGTTCAGAGTATAAAGTTTAGAGTATAATGAAATATGAATCCTACAGCAGAGCATTTTTCTTATCGTCGCCTTGTGGTGTATCAGCATAGCCGTAAGTATGTCAAGACGATTTACTCCATAACAAGTAGCTTTCCGAAAGACGAATTGTTTGCCCTTACTAATCAACTGCGGCGTGCCGCCGTCTCGATAACTTCTAATTTAGCGGAAGCAATGGGGCGCTATTCTGATAAAGACAAGTTACATTTCCTTGAATTTGCGTTCGGTTCATTGTATGAAACAATGTCGCAGATGGAAATAGCATTGGATTTAGGCTATGTAAATGAGGAACAATATAATGATATAGAAACCCAAGTAACAGATATTTCAAAAATGCTTTCGGGACTCAGACAATCTTACATACGTAAATTGTAATCACACTACACATTACACATTACCCATTAAACTATAAAAACATGAAGATACTAATCATGAACGGTCCTAACCTCAATCTTCTTGGGGTAAGGGAACCTGGAATCTACGGCGACAGCTCGTTTGAGAGCTATCTGCCGAAACTGAAGGAGCGTTACCCACAGGTTGAACTGGAGTATTACCAGAGCAATATCGAGGGTGAGATGATAAACAAGTTGCAGGAGGTAGGCTTTACCTACGACGGTGTGGTACTTAATGCTGGTGCATACACCCACACCTCCGTGGCACTGCATGACTGCATACGCTCACTGAAGTGCCCCGTGATAGAGGTGCACATCAGTAACGTACACCAGCGTGAGGAGTTCCGTCATCACTCATATCTCTCCCCTGCCTGCAAAGGTGTGATATGCGGTTTCGGTCTTGACAGTTACCGACTTGCTGTCGAGGCACTGTATGGTGCATAATGCATTCATCCCTCATTCATCCCCCTTTTAATCAAAGAATCGTAAAGATATGGTGAAAACCGCTGAGGCGGAAGATGTCCTCTACATCCTCATTCAGGTTTTTCACCACTACCTCGCCGCCGCTTTGCGCGCAGTTTTTCTTCAGCTGCATGAAGAAGCGAAGACCTGAGGAACTGATATACTCCAGGTTCTTGCAGTCAACGACAATCTTGTCGCCAGGTTGCTCTGCCAAGCGGTCAAGTATGTCTGCAGCCTCAGCAGATGCGATGTTGTCAAACTCGCCGTTCAGGGCAATCACAGTCTCGTTCTCTTTCTGTTCAATATTAATGTCAAACATAGTATTCTGTTTGTATTTATAGTTTCTTTTTCAATATAAGTACGTTTTGTCCGTCGGGGGTGCGCTCATAGTTCACGTCATCCATCAGTTGCTGGTACAGATATATGCCCAACCCGCCTATCTGACCGCTGCTTACCGTCTGTTCCGGGTCAATCGGCGGCTGGGCAAGCGGATTGAATTCCTCCCCGCTATCGCTGATTGTAATTGTGAAATAGTCCCCATCATCATCCGTTGTCGTGTTGAACGTCACATCTATTTTGCCAGTCACCCCCTTCGGGTAGGCGTAATGGATGACATTTGACAAAGCCTCCTCTGCCGCCAGCACTATCCTCTCCGACTGTCTGCGGCTGAGTTTCATACAGCCGCAGTATTCGCGCAGCAAGCCCTTTACGCGTCTGAACTCCACCACGTCATTTCTTATCACGAGACTCACGGGCTGTGATGGTGTATCGTTCTCTATGCACACCAGCGTGATGTCGTCACGCTGCTCTGAATCGCCGAAGAACTGCTGTGTGGCATCCATGATATGCGTCACCACAGACTCCGCTCCGAGACTGGAATATTCCCGTGTAATGGAGAGCAGATGCTCAATGCCCATGAATTTCTTTTCATTGTTGCGAGCCTCTGTCACGCCGTCGGTATATAGCACAAGGCGACTTCCCTCAGGAAACAGTTCTCCATACTGCCTGTAAGTATATCCGGCATCATATCCGATGGGTATGTCAGGGTCGGTCTTCATCAGGATATCATTGAGTATCGGAGGGTTATGTCCTGCGTTGCAGTAGGTAAGAAGTCCGTGACTCTTGTCAATTTTGCCTACAAAGGCTGTCACAAACATCATGCTGCTGTTATTCTCCGACAATATGCGGTTTATCTCGCAAGTTATCTCCACTGGCGTGGAGAAATGGCGCACCGCCATGCGAAACAGATTGACCGTGGCAGCCATCATCATGGCTGCCGGTATGCCTTTGCCGCTCACGTCGCCTATGATGAAATATAAGTCCTGACCGTTCTGATAGAAATCATACAAGTCGCCACCGACCTCTTTCATAGGCTTCAGGGTGGCACACAGTCCATGTGGGAAATCCTGCCTCAGCATGTGCATCTGTATGTCGTGGGCTATCTGCATCTCATGCTCCGTCTGCTTCTGCTCCTTGCGTGCGTTCCCGAGTCTTATGTGATATACTATGGTGCGTTGCACTATGAATCCCAGCAGCAGCATACCTATGAAAAGCAGTCCGAAGGTGATGATGTTCATCATGGCGGTATTGCCGTATATCATGTTCTCTGGACAAGACAGCACCAGCACCATGTCATAGTTGGCGATTTTCTTTTGGTCGGTGAAGAAATCTGCATCAGACGGATTATCCTCCGAGGATGCTGCCAGCACATTGCCGTCTTTATCCAGCAACCGGCACACGCTGCCAGGGTAAGGTTCCGCTTCTTTCAGCATCTGCCGCAGACGCTTCAGTTCTACGTCAAGGCACAATACCGCCACCAGCTTGTCGTGGTAATACAAAGGCCGGCTCAGTGACATGACGTATGAATTGTTTTGTGTATCGTCCACGTATGGCTGTCCCCACTTTCCACGGTGTATGTCCCGGCTTTGACCGTCTATATACCATGCCCTTGTGGTATAGTCATATCCCTCGTAGTTGTCATCTGCCACCCCCGTTACTATGCTGTCGCCCTGCACCATGCTGTACGGCTCATACAACCTGCCCCTGTCTTTATAGTAATATGGCACAAAGCCTATCGCTACAGCCTTGATAAAGGGATTCTGCTTCACCACCTCTCGTGTTATGCCGAGCATCAGCTCAGGATTTGCCAGTTCGTCGCGTGTGGCATCATGCATATCGTCGAGCGAAGTCTCAGCCTCTGTAAGCAAGTTGAGTATGCGCTGCTCAACCATGTGCAGTTCACGGTTTACCAGTTTCCGGGCATTTTCATCATCGTTGGCAATGCTCATATAATACTGCACGCCGACAACTACGACTATCAGCATAGCCGCAGCCAACAGCAGGGGAATACTCTTGCCACGTATATTCTCAAGCAGTTTTTTCATGAGTGCTATTTTTTCCGAGATTTATATTTTTCAGTAGTCAGGTAGTCAGAAGTCAAGTAGGAAGTAATTAAGTAGGCAGTAGTTAAGACATTACGTTATTTCTTTATTAAGTTTCAACACATTTGTCTTAACTCCATAACTCCTTAACTCCTTAACTCCTTAACTTTCCTGCTTCTCATGTCTCATTCAGTCTCGCTAAAATATCCCAGACCTTCAATGGCGGTGAGGAAACGTTCTACGTAGTCTCCTGATGTAGGAGACCAGCGGAATCCCATCCTGTAAAGCACCTGCGTGGTGTAGTCGTTGACGGTCTTTATCAAGGCTGCTTTCTGGCCGTGCGCCATGTCCTGATAGGCTATGAGGCTCTGCAGCTGCTGTGCCTTTGCAGGGTCAGACTTTGCCTTTTCCAGTGCCAATTCATACTCTTCTGCCTCAACCTGCCGTGGTGGTGTGCCTATCTGTTTCAGCTCACCGAGCACATCGCCGAAGTGTACGTAGTGATTGTTGAACGGATGGAACAGACAGCAGTCTCGTGGTGTCACTGCAAGCGTGACGACAGCATTGGCCACCTCATTGATGGGCGAGAACTCCATGGGTTGGTCGGTCATCTCGTATGGATAGCAGCCAAGAGTCTTAAAGACACGCACACGTCCCATGGCTGAGTTTGTCTGCGCATTAATCTGGAACTCTCCGTCGGTAGAGCGCGGAGCGAGGTTGCCTACGCGCATCACCTTGCCGTCAAGACCGTGTATGGCTACTGCCTCAAGCACTGTTCGCTCTGCCACGAACTTTGAATGAACGTAACGATTCTCCATGTATTGTCCGAAATACAGTGTCTGTTCTGTCTGCACGGTATCGGGTGACGGCTTGCCGTTTACTGATAGTCCGGCAGTGCTGTAAGTGGAGATATGAATGAGCCTTGCGCCTGTCTCTATGCAGAAGCGTACGCAGTTTACCACGCCCTTGATGTTTACGTCTTCTATATCTGTGCCGGCGGAGAAATGCTTTACCACAGCGGCGCAGTTGAACACGGTGTTTATGGAGGAGGGAAGAGGGAAGAGGGATGAGGGCTTATTACCATTCAAACCTTCCTCCTTATTCCTTTCGCCCTTATTCCAGAAAGGTTCCGTCACGTCTCCTGCCATTACGTGCAGGCGTGAGCCGAAGAGTTCCTTGAAGTTGTCGCCGAAGTAATAGAACAGCAGACGTTTCAGTCGGCGCTCGCCGTCCATGCTGTCCTTGGCGCGTACAAGACAGTATATCACAGGCACATCGTCACGCCCTATCAGTTCCCGCAGTACGTGTATGCCTAAGTAGCCGGTGGCTCCCGTCAGTAGTGCATTACCTATGCTCTGCCGTTCGCCCTTGCGGAAATTGTCGAGGGTGTTACGCATCAGCAGCGTGTCGATAGGCTTGTAGTCATACTGCGCGTCGGCGTTTGGGGAGTTGGTCGTTTGGTCGTTTGGACGTTTAGGACTTCCTCCCTCACAGGTAGTGTCAGGGTGGGACTGTTCGGACAGCAGTGCCGCCAACTGGCGTGGTGTAGGATTGGCAAACACGTCGCCGTAGGCTATATGGCGGCCAGCCTTGTCTGCCTCGGTGATGATGCGGATTACCATCACCGACGTGCCTCCCAACTCAAAGAAATTGTCAGTGGCACTATACTGCTCTATACCTAATATATCTCCGAAGATTCCGCAAAACAGTGCTTCCTGTTCGTTGACAGGTTTCACATACTCAGCATCTCCTTTCTTCAGTACTGGCGCGGGCAGAGCCCTTCGGTTTACCTTTTGGTTCTGGTTCAGTGGTATGCTGTCCATCTGCATCGTGGCTGCCGGCACCATGTATGGCGGTTTTTTGCTTGCTATGAAATTGTTAAGGGCTGCCACATCCACTTGCTCATCGCTTACCACGTATGCAGCAATATACTTTCCTCCATTATCATAGTCAAATGCCTGCACGGTGGCATCCTTTATACCTGGATACTCACGGATAACAGCCTCAACCTCCTTTAGTTCGATACGGAAACCGCGTATCTTGACCTGACCATCTCGCCTGCCCACGAATTGTATATTGCCGTCGGACAGATAGCGCACCATGTCGCCAGTGCGGTAGCAGCGGCCATATTGCGAATCGATAAACGCTGCCGCCGTATTCTCTGGTTGATTGAGGTAACCGCGTGCCACCTGCGGACCGCAGATCCACAACTCGCCTACGGCACCGGCTGGCAAACGGTTAAAATCCTTGTCAACGATATACAGTTTGAGGTTGTCAACAGGCTTGCCTATCGGAATGTCCTGATTATACTGTTTCAGCGGATATGTGGTGGTAAAGATAGTACATTCCGTAGGTCCGTAGCCGTTGTGCATCATGTATTGCACAGGCGGTTGCAATGCGGGTAATTTCTCGCCGCCCACCGAAAGGTGTTGCAGAGAGTGGTTATCCATATTGGCGGCAAACTGATAGCCTACCTGTGTCGTGATGAATGAGTGTGTTATGCCCTCCTTATTGAAATATTCGTTAAGGTCTGGCAGGTTCATACGTATGTCGTCACCCACTATATAGACAGAGGCACCGCAAGTAAGGGCAGGATAGACATCCATCATGGAAGCATCAAAGCCATAGCTGGCATAGGCGGCTGCACGGCTGTCAGAGGTCATGTTGTAGTAACGCTGATACCAATGGCAGAATGCCACCAGGTTACGGTGCTCCAGCATCACGCCCTTAGGTACGCCTGTTGAACCAGACGTATAGAGTATGATGAAAAGAGAAGAGGGGTGAGGGGAAGAGGGAGGAGGGAGGAAAGAAGAGGGTTTATTACCATTTCCCCCATATAAACTCTCATCCTTCATCCTGAAGCCCTCATCCATAATGTCAGATATCTTCAGTACCTCGCCTTCATAGTCGTCCACCAGCGTCAGGAGTTTATCATCGGCTATCATCAGCGTTGCCCCGGTGTCCTTCAGCATAAAGTTCAGTCGTTCCTCTGGATATGAAGGGTCGAGTGGCTGATAGGCATCCCCTGCCTTCAACACGCCCATGGAGGCTATCACCATCCACTCAGAACGTGGTACAAGGATAGGAATGACGTTTTCGTTCAGAAGAGAGGCCCTCACAGAGGTATGCCTGTTTATATATGCTGCAATACAGTCGCTTATCTCGTCCACCTCCTTATAGGTGTAGCGTCTGTCATGATAGACTACGGCGATATTATCAGGGTGCAGTTCCACCTGTTTGCGAAACAGCGAGACGATAGTCTGTGTGTCGTCATAAGCCACTTCGGTAGCATTGAACGAGTCAAGCAAGCGTTCGCCGTCGCCATTAAGCAGCGACACTTGCAGCAGGTTACATTCCGGAGTCTGTATGAAAGCATTGACTGCCGTTACGACAGCTGCCGCCATACTCTGCATGAGGCCACGGCTGTAGCGTCCGTTGTCATATTCAATCGTGATTGACGGCTTACCTTCGTACTCCTGTATATAGAAAGCCAAGCGGAACTTAGGGGTTTTAAGTTCCATGTTCTCCAACTCCAGTTCCGTACCGCCAACGGTATAGCGGTTCAGCACACCTATCTGGTAGGCAAACATTATCTCCGCTGAGAGGTCATAGTCGGCGGCTACCTGTGCAAACGGATAATTCTCATGTTGCAGCGTGGATTCAAACTGCTCGCTGACGGTTCTCAGGAAATCCGTTACGCTCTGGCCACAAATCCTTACACTCAGCATCAATGTATTGACAAACATACCCACTGTATCGGACAGGCGTACGTCAGAACGTCCATTGCTGATAGTGGTCAGCGTGACGCGCTCACAGTTTGCGAAGCGTGCCAGCGTATAGCAGACGGCAGCCAATGTCAGGTGGGCAGGCGTTATCTGATGCTCCCGACAGAACAGCTCTGCAGCGTGCAGGTCAAACGGACAGCTGACTGTTTCCGTCTCACCTTGAGGCAAAGGATTTGTCAGGTCGGCAGGTACCTCCGTAACTTCCTCGCATTCGTCCAACTGCTGTCTGAAGAATTCTTTTGCTGCTGTGTATTCCGCACCTTCTTCTGCCTTTCCCTGTCCTGCAACGTACTGTGCATAACTATATCTCTCAGCTTCAACAGCGTGTCCTTCCAACACCTGGCATAGTTGCCTCAGCATTATGTCAACGGAAGCACCATCAGCCACCAGGTGATGAACGTCCATAAGCAGATATACTCCCTGCTCAGTCTCCACAACCTCCATTCTGCAGAGCGGTCCTTTGCTGAGATTGAACGGTTTCACAAATTCGTGCTTGTAGTCGTTCAGCTCAGCCTCAGTCATCTTATGCACTCCTACATCCACGGACATGTCCGGGCGCATGGTCTGCACCACGTTGCCCCCTTGCATGTCAAAACATACGGAGAGCTGCGGATGCGCTTTTACGACTTTGACGGCCGCTTCAGCCAGATCTTCCGCTTTTATGTCCTTTGGGAAAGCTATCTTTTCAGGGATGTTGTATATGGTAGAGAGCGGCTGCTTTATACACTCCACGTACACTCCTGTCTGGGCATATGACAGCCCTACGCCGGACATAGACACTGCCGCATTGTCTGCCGTGCAGGTTGCCGGGTAGTTTGCAGGCTGCATGGAGCCATCAACTGCGGGGCTTGCACTGACATCAGTATTCTGTGAAGAACCTTGCAACAGACACTGACCGAGTATTTCGTTCTCTATACTCTGCACCGTGCCAGTCTTTACGAGAGCCTTGGCGTTAAGCGTTACACCGAAGCGTTTGTTCACCTGCACGGCAAGTTTTATCGCCATTATACTGGTCAGTCCGGCATAGCCGAGTATGGTTGTGACATCAAAATCATCATTATGGATAATATCTGCCACCATCTGCTTCAGTTCCTCCTCCAGGATGTTCAGTGGTCTGTCACCGCTGCCTTTGTTCTTCCTTACCGGCAATGGCAATTGTTTTTTGTCCACCTTCTGATTCTGGTTCAGTGGAATGCTGTCTATCTGCATTGTCACAGCCGGCACCATATACGGCGGTTTCTCCTCCATTATGAAGGCGTCAAGGGCTTCTGTGTCCACTTTTTCGTCAGCCACGATATAGGCTGCTATGTATTTTCCGCCTCCTACCTGTTCAAAGGCCTGGACCGTCACATCCCTGATGCCCGGATACTGGCGTATCACGCCCTCCACTTCTTTCAGTTCTATGCGGAAGCCGCGTATCTTTACCTGTCCGTCACGACGACCCACGAACTGCATATTGCCGTCAGGGAGATAACGCACCACATCGCCTGTACGGTAGCAGCGCAGTCCTGACTGCAAATCGTGAACTGCAAACGGTGCACTGACAAACGCCTCTGCCGTCTTCTCCGGCTGGTTGAGGTAACCGCGTGCCACCTGCGGACCATTGACCCACAGTTCACCCAATGCGCCGACTGGCTGACGATTTCCGTATCGATCAACCACGAACAGATGCATATTTGGCACAGCCTTGCCTATTGGAATGTCTTGCAGTTGCTCGCGCACCACGTATGATGTAGTGTAGCAGATACTCTCCGTAGGTCCATATCCATTTATTAGCATATAGGGTGGTGGCGTGACATCGGCAAGCTTCTCGCCCCCAGTGATAAACACCTTAAGAGAATGATTTTCTATATCATTGACAAACTGTCTCGCCACCTGCGTGGTCATAAATGTGTGGGTAATGCTGTTTTCCTCAAAATATTCATTCAATGCCACAAGGTCAAGACGCATCTCCTCTGGAATAATATAGATGGTGGCTCCTCCCGTGAGCGGCGCCCAGAGTTCTAGCAGGCTGGCATCAAAGCCGAAACTGGCGTATGCCCCTATGCGGCTGTCGGCATCAATGTGGCTGACATGACAGTGCATCCTGCAGAATGACATCACGTTGCCGTGCTCCAGCATCACGCCCTTCGGCATTCCCGTAGTGCCTGAGGTATAGAGAAGGACGAAGAGGGAGGAAGGAAGAGGAAGGAGGGAAGAGGGGGTATTACCATAGTCCCCATATAAACTCTCATCCTTCATCCAAAAGCCCTCATCCATTATGTCCGATGTGCTTAGCACCTCGCCCTCATAGCCGCTCACTCTCGGCAGGAAGGAGTCATCTGCAATCAGCAGCCTTGCCCCAGCATCCTTCATCATGAACATAAGGCGTTCCTCTGGATATGTAGGGTCAAGCGGCAGATAGGCACACCCGGCTTTCAGCACACCGAGCGCAGCTATCACCATCCACTCGGAACGTGGCACAAGGATAGCAACTACATCTTCGCTTGGAAGAGAGGTGCTCGCAGGGTTGCCCTCCCCAGCAAAACGGTGGAGAAGCGAAGCGGAAGGGGTGTCAAGGTCATTGAGGACCGGGGCGAGTCTGTTTATGTATGCCGCAAGTTTGTCTGACAGTTCGTCAACTTCCTTATAAGTATATTGTCTGTCCTTGAATATCACTGCCAGCTTATCTGGCTGCAGTGTAGCCAATTCCTTGAAAACGCTTACCACTGTCTGCGTCTTGTCAAAAGGCATTTCATTGTCGTTGAAGCTGTCAAGTCTCTCAATTTGCCTGTCGTTGGTTATGCAGATATCGCGGAGTTTCTCCTCACGCAGCATTCCGTTCACCACAGCCTCATAACAATCCGTAAACTCCTCTATGAGTCGTTCGGAGTATTCTTCGTCATACTCCACGCGCACCCATATATGCCCGTCTCTCATATATGCTTTCATATAAAGGCGGTCTTCCTCCTTATCTGGCTTCAGCTGTATGGTTTGCATGGGGCTGCCCATAAGTTCCGCATCGCCAAACAACCCGCCATGCCACGCAAAAGTATTGTCGGGCATCAGATGCATGTCATTGACAACGTCGATAAACGAGTAAGCGCCATGCTCCATGCATCCCGTCATCAGTTCTTGCTGGCGCAGCAACAATTGCATCACCGTAGTGTCATCGTCAAAAAGACAGTACACGGGTACGGAGTGTACGAACATTCCCTGTGTCCTGCGAAGGCGCTTGTCCTGCCTGCCGCTGTGCACGGTGCGTGTGAATGAGGCTTGCACATTGTTGTATCGTGCCAGCAAGTAGGCATAGGCAGTGGTCATGAGAGTGCTTTTATATATGCCGTGGACACTGCAGAAGGACTCTACTGCGTGCAAGTCTGTGTCAAGCATCCTCTCTATACAGGCAATCTTACCCGTGTTTGGGATATCCGGCATCAGCGAAGTGTTTATCTCCCCTGCGTCAGAGAAGTTGTCAGCATACCACCGCTTATCCTTCTCGTATGCAGCAGAGGCACGCAGATGCTTCTCTTCCTCCACGGTATCGACAAGGGTCAGTGCCTCAGGTTCTAATGGTTTTCCGTTATAGGCGGCATCGATATCATGAAGCAGGATATTCATAGAAGTACCATCATGAATGATGTGATGGAAGTTCAATAGCAGATAGTAATGCTGTTCATCTTCCAACAGGAATACCTGAAACAACCTGCCACCGACAAGTCGGAACGGTTTTACAATATCAAGAGGGGCTCTGCCGTTCAGTGGTTCGATGCTGAGTGAGAGCGGTTCCGTCTCTATATGTTGCACAGGAATACCGTCGTCCCTCACCTCAATTACGGTAAAGAGGGTCGGGTGAGCCTTCAGGGCTGTCTCTACTGCACGACACATCCTGTCGGGGTTGAGCGTGTGGTCGAATTTATATAAATACGGCAGGCTGTAGCAGTCGCCTCCCTTGTCCTGACACTCCAGATAGATGCCCATCTGCGCCTGTGTCAATGTATATTGCTGCTTGTCTTTCATTTCCTCAGTATTTCCTGTTGGTTCCCAATCACTATGCCACGAGCGGACAAATGGCTGCCATGTCATAGCTGGGGTATGTTACCGTACGGATGCTCTTGGCACCGGGGTGGTGTTGACGTTTGTGATTTCCTTTGCCTTCTCCCTGTATTCAGCCTGCGCCTTCTTCATCTGCGCTATGAACTCAGGGCTGTCGAAAGAAGGCGGTGCTGGCATAATGTCTATCAGCCGAGGGAGCTGCCCGAGTTCCATATATGGCTGCACCGATTCGTCCTGTGCGTTCAAGCTCATTGCAGCCACCACTGCAAGTAAAGGAGATAGTAATAGTCTTTTCATGATACCAAATGTGCTTTCAATCTTGATTTAGTTTTCGTTAATATTGCAAAGATAAAGTTTTTTTTCTATTCCCACAAACTTTTTACAGAGATTTTACAATGCAATGGGGAAAAAGAAATAAAAACGGAGGTCAATTATATCAATTATAAATTTGCCTGATTAAAGAAAAATATGTAACTTTGCGGTATTATGGCAAAAAGCAAAACACAAAACCCTAATCATACGACACTGGACGGCGAGGCTCTGCTGGACGACTACGTATTGACACACAGTGATGATGAGCCGGAATACCTCTACAAGTTGTGGCGCGCCACAAACGTGCACATGCTGCATGGCCGCATGGCGTCAGGCAGACTGCAGGGCAGACTGCTAAAGATGCTCGTGCAGATGGCACGGCCAGAGAGCATCATTGAGGTCGGCACGTTCTCGGGCTACTCGGCTTTGTGCATGGCTGAGGGACTGCAATCTAACGGCAAGGGGCACCTCTATACCTTTGAAATAAACGATGAGCAGGAGCCTTTCACCCGACAGTGGATAGAGCAGTCGCCATGGGCTGAACGTATCACCTTTATCATTGGCGACGCCGCAGAGGAGGCACAGAAGCTCGGCAAGCAGTTTGATTTTGCTTTCCTTGACGGTGACAAGCGCACCTACGTTGAGACTTACGAGGCACTGCTGCCGCTGATGACACCGGGGGCTTTCATCCTTGCCGACAATACCCTGTGGGACGGACATGTCATTGACCCGGAATATGACCGCGACCACCAGACGCAAGGCATACGCCGCTTTAATGACCATGTGAAGACTGACGACAGGGTGACGCGCGTCATACTGCCACTGCGCGACGGACTGACTATTATAAGGAAGAATTGAAGGGTTGAAGGGTTGAAGAATTGAAGGATTGAAAAATTGAAGGATTGAAAAAACTTTGCTGCGTAGAAAAGGCGGGGAGATGGTCGGGCTACCGACATTTATATAAACTATAAACAAAAACGAGGAGATGTACTTGAAAGAGTGCTTCTCCTCGTTTTCGTTTATATAAATGCGTTATAAAGGCATTACCCATAGGGCGAAACATGATAGCCTTTACATGGTAAAATGAATGACATCTCCGTGCAAACAAAGACACGGGAATATTGACACTACATCAATAGTCGTCATCGTCATCCATATCACCTGGATCTATCGGTTCAGGATGTATTATAATATCATCGTCAGTGATTGACGGATCATCTTCAAGATATGACGTTGTCTGCGTATGTGACGCATTTATCATCAGGTTATCATCCTCTATCATCTCCACCGAGATTACCGGACTTATATAGATTTTCTTCATCTTGTTATCCTCGTTTATTTCATCTAATAACATTGATCTCCCCTTCCCTTACTTGACTATCTTACGGCCATTGATAATGTAAACGCCACTTGGAGCATTGTTAAGTCCCAATGAACTGCTACTTACCTTCTGACCGCTAAGATTATACATCGCTGCATCCTTAGGCATCTCGGTGATGTCGCCTTCAGCGTTGACAAGGATGATGCCTGTGGCAACCTCGTCATCCTCATACTCTCCGTCGAACAGGTCTTCCACATAGAAGGACATTGCCTTTGCACCTGCACCCACAGAAGCATTGTTTAGTTTGAAATATGAGCGATAGCCGCCTATCTTGGCATCCTTTGAATAGCAATAGAGTCCGTCCTGCTGTGCGAAATACGACATTGCCGGCATGGTCTCACGCATATATACTCCCTTGAATGTATATTCACCTCCGTTGATATCAACGTCAAAGCGTGACGGATCGACCACACCAGTGGTGGTGCCATTAAGCTTCTCAACGGTCTCAGCACCTTCAATGGTCACATTCCTGAAACTGAACGTACCAGGCTTGGTAGGCTTTATTATATAAGGACGACCTGCCTCTATATATGTGTTGGCATGGCGAACGAAATGTAATACTCCACCATCGGTTACGCCATCACATGTTACGAGTGCATAGCCCTCGCCGAAAACTCGCTCTGCCTCTTGTGTGCTGACAGAGAAAGGCAGACAGATGCCTTCCCATTTGCCGGCCGTAAACGAACGTGGCTTCAGCTCATCCTTATCAGATGCGCTTGTCAGTTCAGACTTACGACGGTCGTTGATTGTTATATTGCGGTTTTCAAGCGTTACATTGAAGTTGGCAGGATTCTCCCATGTAAATGTAAGGTCCGACTCACTTGCAGCTCCGCCGGCATAGTTCTTCTCCTGATTAGTTGCATTAAGAACCAATGCACCCGGCTTACTCGTTATGGCATACTTACACTCCGTAGGATAGCCCGCAGGCACGAATGAGAAGCCTCCGAACTCTGGCTTACTGCCTGGCTGGAATACGAAATAGGTCTTACCCGCGCTTACATGGAATGAGTAACGCACGTATGCTTTGTGTGGAAGAGCGAAACCACCATTGGCAAGACGAATGATGCTCTCACGCTCACCCTTTGCAGGCCATGCAGCAAGAAGATGCTGACGGTCTTCGGCAGTACCACGGAACTCGCTCCAGTCGAATGAGCATCCGTTTTCCTTATCTACACCTGGCGCATTATAGTCCCACACGCTCTCTATAATATTCTCTTGCTTGCTGCAACGGGATATACCCAGCGTAAATGAACCGGCATGGTTTTCATCATCACCCGTAGGCAGATACTTACTTATGTTACCGAATGAGTTAACCATGGTCACTGGCTTACCTGTTTCATCGGTAATATAAAGCGGACGCCATTTCATCTTATAGGCTTTTGACGCATCTGCACCATAATGATAGTCACATGAGCCATTCTGTACAAGATATACTATCAACGTACCGCTCTCGCGTGGCTCAAACTTAAGGAATGCGCCACGACATGGCAACTTATAGGTGGTATTATAATACACCGCTGTACTCTGCTCATACTCGGTACCACTACCGTACGTATAGTTATTGCCATTGCTGAGTGTCATTGTTGAAGGCTGCAACGCCGACATGTTCTTTTCATCTACAGGGTTCTGTGCACCTGCATTAAAGTAATCGAAACCATCTATGGTACGGTTGTATGTCGGATCATTGTCTGGCAGTTCACTACCTATACGGCTGGCTGCACCCGCAGCACTCTTATAGCTCCATCCATCTGTTCTTGCCTTGGCTGGATCTGTATTATTATACTTATTATCACTGTCACTCCAACCACCAAAGGTCATCGTTATGTCTGTACTAATGTTGGTTGTCGTCACTTTCGTTCCCCCTTGAATATTCTGACTTTCATAAGCCTCAAGACTCTCGCCTATCACAAATGTCGGTATATCGATAATCTGCAGGTCATAATAAGGTGTCTTGTTCACGCAGTCACCGAGCGACGCATCGGTAGACGAAACGGTTGCCGTAACACGCAACTTGAAGATTTCATCACCATCAAGCGTCATCTTCTGTGGATCAAGTGCTCCATTTGAGCTTACCGTCACATAGTCTGCAGCATTGACTCCAATGCCATAAGCATCACTTACGGCAAAGGATACGTTTGCATTATCATTGTCGTAAAGCGTTGGTACCTCACTTGACAGACCGTTCATGAACGCAGATGCCGTCAATGGTGTTTCTGACTCTGCCTGCGTTGTGTTGCGGTCAAAGATGAACGCTGGCTGATAAGAGAAACCATGCAGGTTAAGGTTACCACCCTCGGTCACGTCATAGAGATAATATGTCTCACCAGCAATCAACGGCTTAGTGAAAGTATAGTCACCCAGGAGGTTTCCGTCTGCATCGTATGTTGCCTTTGGATAAGTGATACTTGTGTTACCTGTGTTACAGAATACCTCGTCTGTACATACGCCATTGGCATCACGAGAAATGAGCACGATAGTATTGTTCTTCCAGAACTTGGCATCAATGGTAAGATAACCATTGACGGTAGGATTAAACTGGTAGAATGCACCTGCCGATGGTATGCCGTCTTCGTCAAGGTCAAGCACGATGTTTGACTTCACAATTACGGATTTTGTTTCATGCGCACAGCACTTAGGAGTAGCTTCTGCCGTCGCAACCGTAGTCCAGTCAGCAGCAGCCTCTGCACTTGTGGCCGGCACACCGATAGTCATGCTGATACCTGGCACTCCTTCTATGACTGTACCACCGTAAATCAAACCAGATGTAAGGAAGTGCATGCGGCCGTTTGCTTCCGCCATATGACTTGCATCAAAACGTGGTTTCGTTGCATGCTCTTCACAACCATTTACCTTACAAGTAGAAATAACCTCCCACTTTGCGCGGGCAGCTCCATCAACGATACGTATTGTATAATAGGTCTCATCAGGATTTTTATAATTTATGGTTTGATCATTACGAGTTGCTTTAACCTTGACAACTACGTCACCAGTGGCATCGGAACCTATGGTAACCTCACCCGTAGTTGGGTCTATAGTCGTACCCGTTCTATTAACATCCGAATATATGCTATATTCAAAATCAAAATAGCGGGTCACATCATAGTTATTATATACAGGAACAACGACCTTGGCAGTTGGCTCATCAAAAGATGCTTGTCCCTTGTCTGCTACCTGGAAATAATAGCCAAGGTCAATCTTCGTATTAATAAATCCGTCTTCTGTATAACGGAAAGTCACACCGATTTCGGTAGAGTTATCCCAACGCGTATGGTTCCATGGACGCACAGTATATGGAATATTATACTGTCCTGTCTGCAGGAATTCTATAGTCCAACTCTCATTTCCATAGCCCTTCATTGAGTTATAGACTATACCCATCTCATAGTCACCCACCTGTATTGTAGGATGATCGAGTTTCAACTCTTCAATATTTGCGGCCGTAACAACCACATAGGTATTGTCAACCTTGATAGAGTCACCAATGCGAATGTCTGCAACACCGGCAAGACCTGCATAGTTCTCAAGCACTATGTGGCGATATCTGTAGGAATATATGTCACCACCGTTTGCCTCCCATGCATCTTTACCATTTTCGTATGGCCAGTCATTTATCTTGATATAATCCGCATTACGGTCTGACACAAAGAAAGAGTAAGCGAAGTGGTCATTACCTGATTCTGCTCCCCATATCAACTCGGCTGCCTCACCATTGTGCGAGTCATCTATATATGCCGATACATCAAAACGTGAAGGTATATTAATCTTATCGCCCTTGACAAAGATAATGTCATTTGGATCTGGCACAAACCTCAAGTGCGGCTGACGTTTCATAACGTCAATGTAGAAATAGATTGGTTCTGAATAAGCAGTATAATAGCCACCTACAGTTACAGGACTGCCGCTCTTATCCGTCAACGGCTCGTACAATTGTTTAAGAGATGCACCGTAATTATTATCATCAGGTGTACCATCAAGCACAGCATATACAGCGACCTTTACCAAACCTGGTTTTCCTACCTGATATGAATAGTCAGTAATTCTCAACCCCGTAGCTTCGCCCGCTGCCTGTATATCACCAGTGTTCTTTGCTATTGGAGAATATCTACAGTCATCATAGTATGTACTATCCTTTACGATCTCATAATACAGTTTGAAATCTCCCCAACCGCCAGATGTCCTACCACCGACAAGCACTTGCAGTTGTGAACCGTCAGAGGTCATCAACGAAGGGATTGGAGTATAGTATTGATAGTGGTCGCCCGATTTGCAATCACTCGTACCATATTTATATACATGTATGGTATCGCCATCCAGACTGCCGAAGGTCACGCTCTCTTGCAGTATCTGCTCACGTGACAGTGAAAGGTGCAGTGTCGTCTTTGCATCACTTGTGCTGCACAGAAGCCTTACATCTACAGTCTTTGTGATTTCTGGATAATATCCAGCATACTCACTCTTTGGTGTAAATGTATATGCCAATGTTCCTTCAGGAGTTCCTAACGCAGTGATGTCTGCCGACAAATCTTCATCAGACTTCCCACTCCACTGGTTTCCTATGCCAGCATACTTCACCACACCGTTAGAGTATGTAAGCTTGTCAGAGCCTGAATAACTGATATTCACATCATAGTGGTCCGTGATATCTGTCACCACTCCGTTAACCGTAGTGTTTATGACATAGTCACTGAGCAACACCTTAGCTTCTGACAAGTAATACTGACCATAGCCATTATCCAGTTTCTTTGTCGTAAGCGTTACCAAGCCATCATGCCCTGGCACCAATGCGCTTGGATATGATGGTACGAACTTCTGCTCCGCAGACAGACTGTTAATGTCTATTTCATACGTTGCCGTCAATGTTTCACCACTTGCCTTAGGAGTAGCTGTTACCTTGATATACACTTTTCCAGCGGTGCCAATGATGACATCGCCATAATACTTTTCCACATGTGTACCTGTGGCTGCATCGGTAACAATGATTACGCCGCGACTGTCTGTGCTCTCTACGCCAGGCGTAGTGCCATCAGCCGCAATGGTTGAGTAAGATAAGTTGTACTGGTTAGTGATGACTACACCATTATCTTCAACAGTTACAACCGGCTCACCGAACTTCGTTTCGCCGGCACTGCGTTCTGCTGTGTATGAACCAATCTTGATTTCTGGCATAGCGCACACTTCTGTGCTTGCTGCAGTGACTAAAGCCAGCAGCATCATTCTGATCAATTTATACATGTATCTTTTTAGTTGTATTACCTTGAATATGAAATAATTAATATTAGTTCAAAATGTCAGTTAGAATTTTTATTATAATAACAACACATCTCTGCGTCGTATTTCCATTTGTCCGAATCAAGCGCAAAGATAGTCTTTTTTTTCAGAAATAAAGTACTTTTTTACTATATTTCTGTAAAACACACGCATTTTACTAATTTATATCAATTCAACATCTTAAGATAATGCCGCTTAAGTATATAACCAATAAAGGCTTGACAATGCAAAATGCATAGTCAAGCCTTTATTGGTTGTCACCTCCTGCAAGAGGTAATTAGTCTTTGTTGATGACACGCTTCTCCTGAATGCGTGCCTTCTTACCTGTGAGGTTACGCAGGTAGTAGAGCTTAGCGCGACGTACCTTACCGTGCTTGTTAACCTCAATAGAGTCGATGTTTGGTGACTCGATAGGGAAGATACGCTCTACACCTATTGTACCTGACATCTTACGAACCGTGAAACGCTTCTTGTCACCATGACCTGAGATCTTGATAACAACACCACGGAAGAGCTGGATACGCTCTTTTGAACCCTCGATAATCTTGTAAGCAACTGTTACGGTGTCACCAGACTTGAACTCTGGGAACTGCTTACCTGTTGCGAATGCCTCTTCGGCAACCTTGATTAAATCCATTTTAATTAATGTTTATTTGTTGTTTTATCTTATGAGAAACGCAACGTAGTCGAGTGCCAGCGGTTACGCCTCACTTCGTGTTACTCCACAAAGCGGTTGCAAAGTTACTACTTTTTTCTGAACTGACAAAATTTTTCTTGTTTCTTTTGTCCACTTCGTTGCGTTTTTAAATATTTTCTTGACAAATGTAAATATAAAAAGGCAGACTGTCTCACGACACCCTGCCTTAAATTATCAAAAAGTGCAAAGATATAAATTATTCTTCTCTATATAAAAATATATTATATCTTATAAATATCTCTAAGTGCACCTCTCTCAATGCACCTTCGTATTCGTAGTATTTATTACATCTTTGTTATCAGTCCTAACTTTGACGCACACAGGAAATCAATGATGTTGTCAATTTCCACTGACGATGGTATCTGCTGCACTATCTGTGAGCAAACGTTCATGATATCATCCTGACCATGGAATACCAGTCTGTAGGCATTAGCTATATGCGCCTTCACCTTCTCGTCTATACCTTGTTTATCTATCACGAACGAGTTGATTCCACCGTACTTTATAGGGTGTCCGCCTGCAACGATGTATGGAGGCACATCCTTTGAGAAACGGCATCCAGACTGTATCATCGAGCAATCGCCGACACGTACGCCAGGATTGGCTATGACTCCAGAAGAGAATATCGTATTGTTGTGTATTTCCACGTCACCAGCTATCTTGGTACCATAGCCCAGGACATTGTTGTTGCCCATGTGAACGTCGTGTGATATGTGCACGCCCTCCATCAGGAAGTTACCGTTCTCGATGTGTGTCTCACCACTTTCGTATGTAGCACGGTTTATCACCACGTTCTCACGTATGATGTTGTTGTCGCCGATGACACATACCGTAGCACCGCCAGTGTAGTTGAAGTCCTGCGGGATGGCACTGATTACTGTATTCTGGTGAATCTTGTTTCCCTTGCCGAGTCGTGTGCCGTTCATGAGGTTCACGCCAGGATAGAGTATGCAGTCGTCGCCAACCACTACATCATCCTCTATATATACGAACGGGTATATGGTCACGTTCTGGCCTATCTTCGCATTAGGCGAGATGACGGCCTTATCACTTATGTTACTCATAGTCTTAATCCTCCTATATTATTTACGTCCGCCACCGAGGGCTGAATAAAGATTCACCACTGCCTGCATCTTGTTGAAGTCGTCGGTAACCTGTGAGATACGTGCATTGAGCAACTGTGACTGTGCCTGCAACACCTCCAAGTCGGATCTAGCCATGT
>JAEEGH010006740.1_pt1 | contig 27972 bp, 16 predicted proteins | sample 9134181 | NCBI WGS metagenome assembly JAEEGH01 (sample SAMN16246544, study PRJNA631951) | gut metagenome | biome: gut microbiome; feature: rumen; material: DP-attached | host: Bos | place: Iran: Karaj | collected 2018-10 | reverse complement strand
CGGAGGGAACGTCTTCTTCGGCGTACTTTGTGAAGACTTCGGCGCCGTTCCACTTGTGTTCGTTACTTGTGGCGCGAGCGAGGATGTAGAGAACTTCGCTCTTGAGGTTGTCTCCCATGGGGAGGAATGGCTTTAAGAGCTGCATTGCGCGGAGGGCGTAACGCATGTTCTGCACGGGTTCGAGACCTTCGATATCGTTGAAGAACCAGCCGCAGCTCGTGAAGCTGAACAAGCAGAACTTCTGGATTTCGAGAAGTCGGAGCGCCTTGACGCGTTCTTCTTGATGGTCTGGATTCTTGAGCGTTTCCTTGAGGAACTTTTCCTTGCGGGATTCGTCTTCGGGAGCGACAATCACCTGGATGTAGTTGTCGCGTGCTTGCCACGGATCGATTTTTGAAAGTTTTTCGAATTCGCGAACGAAGATGCTGTCGGCGACTTCCTTGAGGTGGTTGAAGGCGTCGCGGAGCGGGCCTCTCCACTTTTGATTCCAGTCGGGGCCGCCGCCGGTGGAACATCCGCAGTCCCTGTACCAGCGGCCAACTCCGTGAGCGCAGCTCCAGGCGCAGCCTTCGCCGTAGAAGTTCTTGAGTGCGACTTCGTGCTTGGGCGGGAACTTTTCGAGGAACCAGCCGTAATTCACCGGGACCATGTTGTTCTGCGGGGCAAACTTGTTGTAAAGCCAGGCGGCGCACATGTCGCCAAACGGTTCGTGGTGTCCGTAAGATTCACCGTCGGTGCCGATGCTTACAAGCTGTGGCTCTTCACGGTTTGCGTCCCAAGCGCTTTCGATGCGGTGACCGAACGTCCCGGCGTCGCGGAGCAAATGTTCGAAACCGACGGCACTAGAAAGCCACGGGTTGTAGAAGAAAACGTCCAGGTAACCGTCGCAGACGAGGTTCCCTTCTTTATCACGCGGGTAAATGCGATACGGGCGTGTGGTGTCGATGTTTGTGTTACTGCAATCGGTCCACTTCGTGTCGCCAATCTTGCGGAACTTGTCGGCCTGCGTCGGCGAGAGAATGGTGAACTTGATGCCCGCCTTGATGAGTTCGACGACAGTCTCGAAGTTGATGGCTGTTTCGGCAAGCCACATAGCTTCGGGCATGCGACCGAAATGGAATTTGAAATCTTCGATGCCCCAGCGAATTTGCGTGCGCTTGTCGTGAGCGCTTGCGAGAGGCATGATGATGTGGTTATAGACTTGAGCAATGGCGTTGCCATGACCGTTTAAACGTTCTTGGCTGCGCTTGTCGGCTTCTTGAATGCGCTTGTAGGTGTCGGGCGTGTTGGTGCGGATCCATCCCATCAGCGTAGGGCCGATGTTGAAACTCATGAAATCGTAGTTGTTGACGATATCGACAATCTTGCCGTTGGAATTTAGAATACGGCTCGCGGAGTTGGGGCTATAGCACTCGCTTGCAATTCGGTCGTTCCAGTCGTGGAACGGACGTGCGCTAGGCTGGTTCTCGATGACCCCGGTCCAGGGGTTTTCGCGAGGCGGTTGATAAAAGTGCCCGTGAATAGTAAAATATAGGGGGTTCTTTTCGGTCATGCGTTAAAAATAGAAAAAAGGTTCAAAAACGAACCTTTTTTTTAGAATACATGTTACAGCGAACTCTATTTTAGGCAAAAAACCTGCATCGTGTTGTGATGTTCGACGCTTGCCTTGACGATGTAATTGCCGGCGGCGAGCGATTGAAGGCTTAAACTATGCGTCCCTGCCGAAATATTGCCCTGCAAAAGTGTTGCAACGCGGTGACCGGTCAAGTCAAAAACGGTGACTGTGGTTCGTCCGTTTTGATTCGTAGATAGCGAAAGAGACTTGCCACTTATAGAAAGATTTATGTTGTTTGAAATCTTGAAGGGGCGCTTTTGAACGGAATTGTGTACGGTGACTTTATCCCAACCAGGCATGTTGTCAAGTGCGATGATGCGCTTGTCGTCGAGGTTTTTCTTCCACATGTCCGTAGGAGTCTTTTCAAGGAAGTTTCCGCTCCAAGTCTGGCTCCAGGTCATCCAGTAACTCCAATTGGCCTTGTCTTCGGCAATGCTGTCAACGTCTGGAATGGCGCCGTTTTCACTCAAGGCAATCATCTTGTTCGTGCCGACATCGCTCACGATTTTGTTGTAGTAGTTTGCACCGGAATTATGGTTGTTGAGCGGGTCGTAAATGTCAACAGCGACGATATCGACATATTCATCGCCAGGGTACCAACTTGCATTGAGAGCGGAGTAATCGTAACCAAATTGCGGGTCCGTATTGATGTTCCAGACCCAAATCAAGTTCTTGAGGCCGTTTGTTTTCACCATGCGGTTAAAGACGAGGCGGTAAAGTTGTTTGTAGCAGTCGCCACTGCCGACACCCCACCAGAACCAGCCACCGCTTGCTTCATGAAGCGGCCTCCAGATGACGGCAATGCCTTTCTCCTGCAGTTGCTTGAAGTAACCCGAAACGATATCCACATCGGCGACGATGTCCTTGTATTCCTGCGAGGTCTCGTTGAGTTCTTCGCATTTGTCGCCTTTGAATGCCTTGGTGTAGTTAAAGCAGGTGTTGTTCTCGCTTGTGCCTTTGACGCCTTCGGTGCATCCGCTTGCCTTGAATCCGTTGTTCGGATAAGCGTCCTTGGTGTAGAAAACAGTGTCTTCGCCGACTTTCCAGTGCCAGGTATAGGTCGGAATGCCGCCCATTTTCCACAGCTGTTCGGTCATCAAAAGGTTGTTTTCGGTGTACCCCTTGAACCAGCCTTCTTCGTGGTGGCCGCCTGCCGCAAAGAGCATGTCGAAGCCGCCAATAGCGGGGTAGTGTCCCGAGCGCTTGTAGAATTCGGCAATGTCGGTCTGGCCCTTCCACGAGACTTCTTCATCGCTGAACTTGCAGGAATCGGCGGGCGTGCAGCCGCCTGGCGGAATGAGCCGCATATTGCCGTAATCGTAGTTGAAATTCTGGTCGCTAATCATCATGCCGCTGACGGTGTTCTTGCCAAAATTTTCGCGGAGGAAACTATAGACTTTGCGTGCCGATTCCGTAGCTTCGGGCGTGACGGGAACTGCGCTGATTGTGTAAGTTGGATCCGGATGGCGTTCGACGGTGATGTAATCAACACCAAGAGCGCCGCCGTTACCGACGGTAACAGTGTTCTCGCCTGCGCGCATTTTGGCAGAAGCGGTAATCACGAATGCTGAGTCGCAAGTGCGCGGCTTGGTGAGCAAAGAGCCTGCTTCTGTGCCGTTCACGACAATCTTCGATTCGAACCAGTCGTACTGTTTGATGAGTACTTTCGTGGTGAAGTCATAGACGGCCGTTTCTTCGACTTTGACTTTGAATGTAAAGCCATCTGTGCCTGGTTTCACGTACTTGCCGCCAGAGAACTCTTCGGCAGATACGATTGAGGCCGCGTCAACGCCGGGTTGACTTTCGGCTTCGTAAGTTGTCGGTGCGGCATAAGCTGATGATGCCGCGACTGCTGTGGCAATAGCCATTGCGGAACAAACGCCCGCGATTAATTTACATCCCATAATCACACTCCAATTTAGTTACTAGTTAGTAGTTACTGCGCCCTGCGGGCTAGTTACTAGAGCAATGTTGTGCAGCTTGGACAATCGTCATCCTGAGGACTGTAGGGACGAAGGAACCATACGGTTCTTGCAAGGGCATGTTCAAGATATTTGAATCCCCACTCCAGAATGACTCTGTCAACTACCTATTGCCGACTAGTTGGATTCTTCCGTTCTGCGTAAATCCTTTCCCTTGCACTTTTACGATGTATTGCCCAACGGCAATCCTGCTCAAGTCAATGCCTGCGTTTGCGGAGTTGACCGTTTCTTGCAAGACGCGGTTGCCCTGCATGTCGAAAATCGCGACTCTTGCGGTGGCGTTTGCGATGTTTGAACCCGGAACGCTAATTTGTAAATTCTTGCCGACAACAGACAAACTTGCGGCAGCCTTTTGCGCGTGTAGCCTGTTTTCGATGCTGGTCGTGTGCTGTTCCTCAATCTTGTACTTGTCCCAGCCGGGCATGTCTTCGAGCGTCAAGGTGTATTCGTTGTTCATCACGGTTTTCCATGATTCCTTGTTGTTGTCGTTTGCCCAGCTTTCCATGGCGTAATCGCCGTACCACGGCATGAACCAGCTCCAGTTTGCGCCATCGGCCTTCATCTCGTCGGGGTAGGGCACGGAACCGTTTTCGCTGAGCGTCACGATTTTTCTGCCGCCGAACATTTCCTTGACTGTTTCGAAACTCCCCACAAGACTTGAATGGTTCGATTCGCGCGGGTAGTAATAGTAGTCGCGGCCCACGACATCCACATATTCGTCGCCTGGGTACCAATCCAGCGCGTCTGTGGCCTCGTCAGTTGTCCACACCCAAATTAAGTTGTGCAGCCCTTTCTTGTTCACGAAGGTATCGAACATGAGTTTGTACAAAGCGACACAGGGCTTGGCGCCGTCGGTGCCCCACCAGAACCACTTTCCACTTGCTTCGTGAAGCGGACGCCAAAGGACGGCAACACCTTCTTTTTGCAATGTCAAAAGCGAGTCCGCAATCATGTTCATGTCGCGCATAATAGCTTTGTATTCGTCGCTATCGGTTTTCCATTTGCCTGTTGCTTCATCGTAAGCCTTGCCAATGCTGAAATCGGTATAGGGGTCGTTACCGCTGGATTGCGTGTAGAACGCTTCGACTTCATGCATCGGGTCTTTCCAATGCCAGTTGATTTGCGGAATGCCACCTTTTTTCCAAACGTATTTTGCCATTTCGAGAGCGGCATGCGTGTAACCGGTGTACCATTGTTCTTCGGAATTTTTACCAGAAGCATGCAAAAAGTCGAAACCGACGAGCACCACGTTTTTGCCGCTGGCATCGTGGATGTACTTGAGTTCTTCCTGGGTCTCGTACGTTTGCGGAGTGTACTTGCCATCGTTTTCCATGGCGCGGTTCGTCATGACGCCGCTAATCACGTGCTTGCCAAAGTTGGTGAGCAAAAAGTTGTAGAGTTTCTGGGCACTTTCGGTGGGTTCCGGTGTAACGGGGGCTGGCGAAATGTTCCACGGACTTGCCTCGTATTCCGTGAGCTCGATGTAGTCGAGGTTGACGTAGCCCCAGCTGTGGACAATTCCGATTTTGTTTTCGCCTGCGGTGAGCTTGATTTTGCCTGCACCCTTGATGGTCTTGAAATCATCGGAAATGCCGAAGGAAATTTGTCCGGCAGATACTCCGTTGACGGTCAAGTTCTGGATTTTGTTTGTCGATTCCGACGGTATTTGGTAATTAGCCCAAAGCGTGTAATAGCCCGTGGCAGGGATTGTCACCTTGAATTCCAGATTGCCGTCTTTCATATCGACGTACTTTCCGCCCGAAGCTTTGGCATCGGTAATAACAAGGACTTTGTGGTCGTCGGTGGGGACGGCGTCTTCGGCCTCGATGCGGATGGGAGTGCCTGCGGCAAATGCCGTGGTTGCAAATGCTGTGAGCGCTGCGGTGACTGCGAAACTAGTGTAATTGAAAGTCTTCATAAACATGCCATATCTCCAATCGTAAATCTATATTCTTGCGTTGTAAAATCAAATAATTATATTGTTGCATTTTCCGTAAAAAAGAGTCCCGAACCGCTCGGGACTCTCGCTTGTTGTTTTGTAGTTGGTACACTCTACTTGATGATAATCGGCCTCGTTGTCGTGGCGCCGGCCTTCATGCGGATGATATACTGACCCTTCGGCATGTCGGCGAGGCTGAACATGTAACTGCCGGCTCCGAGTTTACCATTGAAAAGTGTCGCGACAATCCTACCGTTCATGCCAAACACATCGACACTCACGTTGCCTGCCGCGCCTGTGGTCAGCATAATCTTGTCGCCGATGACGCTGAACTTGGAAGCCTTAGCGATTCTGCCCTTCGTCAAGCTTGTTTTTCCCGAGGTGTAGTTCTCGTCGAATACAATCTTGATTTCCGGAATCATCTCTTCGGTGTTCTCGTAGCCGCGCTTGAAAGCATCGTACTTGTCCTTGTTGAAGTCGAAAAGCGTCGTGGCGCCAGCCTTGATGTCATCGTAAATGATGGTTCCCGTGTAGCCCGCGGCATAGTTCGCAAACGTGATGCTGAGCGTCTTATTGCGGTCGGCATGTTCCGAAATATCGATGGAGCATGTGACTTTTTCGCCGGCGGGAACCTTGCAGCTGCCGCTCGTTTCTGTCCATGTCCAATCATCAGTGAGCTTGAAGATAAGGTAAAGGTCTGCGTCAGAAGTTCCGTTGTTTTTGGCAGTCCACGTAAACGTCGTTGCGGAGGAAAGGTCCCAGCCGCCCTTGTTCTGGTATTCCACCTGGGCGTTGTCTCCGCCGTAAGTCACGGCCATCATGCCGTTTCCACCGTTGCCACCTTCAATGTTCACGTCCTTGATCTTGATGCTTGCTTCTTCTTTTGCGGCGAGAGCCGTCATTGCCTTGAGCGCCGGATCAATCGTGTAGCTGTAACCACCGAAATTCGCTTCGGTCTTGTCGCCAATATACTGCCAGGCGAGAGCACCCGCATAACCGCCGTCAAACGCCTTGCGGTAGCATTCTTCCGTCGAAATTTCCGTCTTTGCTGCAAAATTTGAGCGATACGTATCGCCCTTCCAACCGCTTGCCGGGAATTCGCCAATAATCATCGGCTTGCTGTCATAGCTGTACTTGGCGGCCATTTGGGCTGCCGTATTCACGAACGGACTCACCGCATCGTTTTGCCAATACGGATAGTAGTGCGTCTGGAAAAAGTCGAGCGTACCGTTCGCCTCGCCACCCGCAGCGATAAGCGCCGCGTCGTTCCAGTGCTTCTGATACTGGATGTTCACGCTACCTGTCGAAACGAGAAGTTCCGGGTTTGTCGTGTGGATTGCTGCTGCAACCTTGTTCGTAAACTTCTGGATTTTGGCAAGCGCCATCTTCTTTGTGGTCCAGCCGCTGCATTCTGTTGTCATGCCCTCGGGCTCGTTAAAAACTTCCCAAGTCATGAGAGCCTTGTGATTGCCTATCGCCTTCACGACCGGAATCAAAACGTTGTCTATAAACGCCTTGGTTCCTTCGTCTTCGAAAAGCAATTCGTTAGCCGTAATGTCGAGCTTTTCGTTGTAAATACCCCACTGGTTCGGTTCCATCAAGTTGTGGCTGAAAAGGCACATCGAAACCATCACGCCGTATTCTTCGGCAATGTCCAAAGCCTTCTTCATGTTCGCGATGGTGTTTTCCTTAGGACCCGTGACCAAGTGCGTCGCCTCGTCAATCGTCGGGCTCTGACTCATGTTGTTGAAAAGCCACCAGCGAATCGCATTGCCACCCGCAGCACGCGTGCCTTCTACGGCCTTGCGCCATGCGTTTTCGTCAAGCGGACTTGCGCCCACGTCGGAGTTGTAGTCGCTCCAAGCGAGGTTCGTGCCCGAGAAGAAAATCTTCTTGCCGTTGTACTGGAGATCGGTCCCTTTCACCGTGAGGCCGGGAGCCGCGAATGCAGCCGTTCCAAGCAGAGATGCTGCAATTAAAGTCTTGAAGCTATTCATAAATTGACCCTTGTATATCCATATAGAAATTAGATAATTAGAGGTGAAATAGGGCTTTTTAGCCCTTTGCCTGTTGACAAAAGTCACTAAAATGTCCACACCTAAAAAAGGGTTGTGATAAAGTGCAAATAATTCGCGGTGTTGTAAGAAATTTGAAGGATTTGAATTACTTGCGCAAAGCTGAAGTATTACGAAATCTCGGATTTTTTAGGCTCATTTGACGCCTTCAGCATCTGTGGCAGCATTCGATCTCGTAGAAATAGCTCGAAGGGGTAAAAAAAGAGGACGACACGTACGTGCCGCCCTAAATGTTTTCACAACGGAATAATCCTTATTGTGAATTGCTTTCAGATTATGCCATGAATATAGACAAAAAATTTTTCTTGGTCAAGAGATTTGTTGAAAAAAAACTCTTTTTATTTAGAATAGTGAAAAAAACGAAGAAGTGTCACTTTATGACATTGATTGTAATGTATATTTGTTAAGATATACTTTTTGTAAAAATTAAGAAAATTCGCAAATTTTGCAAAAAAACGCCGTTTTTATAAAAAAGAACGTATATTATTAAACAATCTTATTTGAAAGAAACTCTTTGGAGAAGCCTTTTTATGAAAAAAATTCTTGGTTTGGACTTGGGGACGAACAGCATCGGCTGGGCCGTGGTGAATGAAGCCGAAAATGAAGGTGAAAAATCTTCTATTGTTAAATTGGGTGTTAGAACCATCAGCTATGACAATTTTGTCAGTACCGCAACCGGAATAAAATCAAACGACCCCGTTAAAGATTTTACTGGAGGAAAAGGGATCTCCTGCAATGCAGGCAGAACGCAAAAGCGCAGTGCACGTAGAACTCTTCAGCGTTACAAACTGCGTAGAGAACATCTTATTCAAACTTTGAAGGATAACCACTTCATAGACGATTCAACTATTCTTTCCGAAAATGGCAACAAAACTACTTTTGAAACATATCGCTTAAGAGCAAAAGCTGCAAACGAAGAAATCTCGCTTGAAGAATTCGCACGAGTGTTATTGATGATCAATAAAAAACGCGGATACAAAAGTAGCCGCAAAGCCAAGAACACAGAAGAAGGTTCTTTAATTGATGGGATGGAAATTGCTAAGCAATTATACGAACAAGGCATGACCCCCGGGCAATATTCGTTGAAACTCTTAGAAGCCGGAAAGAAGCATCTGCCAGATTACTATCGTTCTGATTTGCAAAATGAATTTGAAAAAATTTGGAATTTTCAAAGACAATTTTATCCTTTTTTAACAGACGAAATTAAGGAAGAAATAGAAAACAAGGAACTTAATACAACATGGGCTATTTTTGCTAAAGCCTGCCAAAATGCAGGTTGTGCAATAGTTGGTGAAAACAGAAAGACAAAAGGATTCGAAAAAAAGAAAGAAAATTATCAATGGCGTGCCAAAGCTATATCGGCTCAAATTTCATTAGAACAATTAGTTGTCGTCCTTAAGGACATAAAAGGGCAAATTAATTCGTCCAGCGGCTACTTAGGAAACATCAGTGACCGCAGCAAAGAACTGTATTTTAAAGATTTAACTGTTGGTCAATACCAAATGGGGAAATTGGTTGAAAATCCAAATTACAGCCTAAAAAACCAAGTATTTTATCGCCAAGATTATCTTGATGAATTCGAAAAAATATGGGAAACTCAAGCAAAATTCCATAAGGAGCTCACACCCGAGCTCAAGAAACTAATTCGTGACGGAGGCGTTTCTCCTATCACCAAAACACACCGATGTGGAATTTTTTTCCAACGTCCGCTAAAATCACAAAAAGGACTTATTTCATTCTGTGAATTTGAAAGCAAACAAATAGAAGTAGAAGTTGACGGGAAAAAAAAGATAAAAACGGTCGGCTTACGAGTATGCCCAAAATCATCGCCATTGTTCCAAGAATTCAAGATATGGCAAATAATAAACAACATTCAAGTAATTACTGAAAATGGCCAAAAAGAATATTTAAACCAAGAAGCAAAAGAAGCCTTATTTGATGAATTAAATTATAAAGAAAAGATGTCCAAGCAGGACGTTCTTAAATTCCTATTCAAAAACTACAAAGAACTAGATTTAAACTACGAAAAAGTCGATGGAAACCATACTCAGGCTCAATTATTCAAGGCATATCAATCCATTATTGAACAAAGCGGTCATGGAGAACATGATTTTTCAAAAATGTGTTCACACGATACCAAAAAGATGGTTGAAGAAATCTTTGGTGGGCTTGGATTTAATACAGGGATTCTCTCATTTGATTCATCACTCGAAGGTGTCGCCTTTGAGCAGCAACCTCTTTACAGGCTATGGCATTTGCTATACTCCTTTGAAGGCGACAAATCCAACTTGGGCAACGAAAGTCTAATCAACAAGATTTCCTCAGAATTCGGATTTGATAAAGAATACGCTTCTATTATTGCAAGTATTTCATTTGAGCAAGATTACGGCAGTTTAAGTGCCAAAGCCATACGAAAAATCCTTCCTCATTTAAAAGATGGTAATGATTACAGCGTTGCTTGTGAATACGCTGGGTATAGGCATTCAAAGAGATCTCTTACGAAAGAAGAACTTGCCCATAAAGTTCTCAAGGACCATTTAGATCTTCTACCGCACAATAGCTTACGCAATCCTGTTGTTGAAAAAATATTGAATCAGATGGTCCATGTTGTAAACGGTATCATAGATGAATACGGCAAGCCTGATGAAATCCGCATTGAACTCGCTCGTGAGTTGAAGAAATCATCACAAGAGCGAGTTGAGATGTCTGAGAAAATAAGCGAAAACACCAAACTGCACGAAGAATACCGAGAAATCTTACAAAGAGAACCATTTAATCTGAGTTATGTTAGTAAAAATGACATTATTCGTTATAAGTTATACAAAGAACTTGAGTCAAATGGATGCAAAACTCTTTACTCAAACACTTACATTCCCCAAGAAGAACTATTCAGCAAAAAATTCGATATAGAGCACATTATTCCCCAAGCAACTTTATTTGATGATTCTTTTTCTAATAAAACAATAGAAGCTCGTCAAGTAAACCTTGAAAAAGGTAATATGACGGCTCGTGACTTTATCTCATCAAAATACGGCAAAACTGAACTTGAAAATTTCGAGAACCGTATTGAAAAATTGTATAAAGAAAAAGTAATTAGTAAAACAAAATACGACAAACTTTTAATGACGGAATCACAAATTCCGAGCGGATTCATCAACCGCGATTTAAGAGACACACAATATATCGCAAAGAAAGCTCGCGAAATGTTGGAAGACATTGTCAAATTTGTTACCCCCACCACGGGGACTGTAACGGAACGCTTGCGTGAAGACTGGCAATTGGTTGACACAATGCAAGAATTAAACTGGGACAAGTATGATAAGCTTGGTTTAACCGAAATCAAAGATGGTCGCGATGGACAGAAAATCCGACGCATAAAAGATTGGACCAAACGTAATGACCATAGACATCACGCAATGGATGCACTTACAATAGCTTTCACAAAACGTAATTACATTCAGTACCTCAACAATCTAAACGCTAGAATTCAAAAAGGCGTTGACGATTTCGTTGATATAAATAATGTTGAAGTTGCTGATTTAAACAAAGAGGATCGTTCCTCAGCAGTTTATGCTATTGAGCATAAAGAACTGTATCGTGACAAACGTGGAAAACTAAGATTCAAGCCTCCAATGCCGCTTAACGACTTTCGTGCAGAAGCCAAGAAACAGCTTGAAAACATTTTAATTTCTATTAAAGCAAAAAATAAGGTCGTCACAAGAAACATCAATCGTGCTAAAAATTCTGTAGAAACAGAAATTATCGACCACAATGGAAAGAAGAAAAAGATTAAAGGGCAACTTACATTAACTCCGCGAGGACAGTTGCATGAACAGACTGTTTATGGAAAACGAAATTTTTCAAAGATTTCATTGGATAACAATGTCACTCAAAAACAAATTGATTTGATTATTGACCAAAAGATAAAAACATATCTTTTGTCTGTGATAAAAGAAAAAGGATCGATAAAAAAAGCATTTTCCAAAGAAAATATTGACAATATCGTCTTTAACGGCGTGCCTTTGAAATACATATTTATATCGGCTCCTTGTTACACGCAAAGAATTGATGTTGAAAATTTCTTTACTGATCCACAAAAGACAACATCCGCAAAAGAACGTGCCATCGAAAAGATTCTTGATTTAGGCGTTCAGAGAGTTATTGAAAATCGGTACCAAGAATTTGGCAAAGATTTCAAAAAAGCTTTTTCAAATTTGGAAGATAATCCAATATGGCTTAATAAAGAAAAGGGCATCGCTATTAAGCGAGTTGTTATATCTGGCGCAAGCAACGCTATACCCTTGCATAAAGAAATTGATAAAAATGGAAAAATTGTATTAGAGGGTAATAATCAAGCCCAATTCAAAGATTATGTAAATACAGGCAATAACCACCATGTAGCAATATACCGCAAGCCTATATTAGACAAGACGGGTAAACAAGTTTTAGAAAATGGTATTCCGCAATACGAAATTGACGAACGTATTGTGTCTTTCCATGAAGCCGTACAGCGTGCAATACATGGATTGCCGATTATAGATAAACAATACAAAAAAGAGGAAGGTTGGAAATTTATGTTTTCAATGAAGGATAACGAATTTTTTGTATTTCCCCGTTATGATGAATTAGGAAATATAACTTTCGATCCTCTTGATTACAATGAAGATTGGTTTAAAAATCCAGATAATTATGCGAAAATAAGTCCCAACCTATTTCGAGTGCAATCAAAATCAAAAGTTATGTACGGCAATAAGGTTGTACGAGATTACATTTTCAGGCATCATCTGGAGTCTCAAGTATCGTCTAAAATTAGTGGAATCACATACCTGCAGTTTAAATCGTTATCATTTGCGGAAAAAATTCTTAAAGTACGTGTAAACCATATTGGACAAATAGTGTCTGTGGGCGAATACTGATAGGTAGCCTATGATTAAACGAACACTTTATTTTGGCAATGCGGCTTATTTAAGCCTAAAAGACAACCAATTGGTTGTCAAAAAGCCGAATGAAGAGGTTCGTACGGCTGCTATTGAAGATGTTGGTTTTGTTATTTTAGATTCGCCACAGATTACGATTACGAACGCTCTTCTAGGCGCCCTGTTAGAGAACAACTGCGCTCTTCTTAATTGTGGAAAAACTCATTTGCCAGAGGGATTGCTATTGCCTCTTGCGGGTAATACCTTGCAATCGGAACGCTTCAATGCTCAAATCGAGGCTTCGCTTCCGTTGAAAAAACAATTGTGGCAACAGACTATTCAACAGAAAATTATAAACCAGGCGGCAATTCTGCGTCATGTCCATGGCCTTGATGCGAAAAATATGCTTGCTTGGGCGAGCTCGGTACGAAGTGGCGACGCTGATAATCGAGAAGCTGTTGCTGCGGCCTATTATTGGAAAGAAATGTTTCCTGATATTCCGGATTTTGTTCGTGACAGGAATGGAATCCCTCCAAATAATTTGCTGAATTATGCTTATGCAATTTTGCGAGGAATAGTAGCGAGGGCTCTTGTTGTCAGTGGTCTTTTGCCTACTTTTGGAATACATCACCATAATCGATACAATGCGTATTGTTTAGCGGACGATATTATGGAACCATATAGACCGATGGCAGATAAATTAATTACTGAACTTTTGATGGAACTGAATGAGGTTCCAAATGATTTGACTACTGATATCAAGGCTTCTATTCTGCGGTTAGCAACAACGGAGGTCGTTATTGGAAATTCTCGTAGCCCGTTAATGAATGCTGTATCCACGACAACGGCTTCCCTTTATAAATGTTTTGCAGGGGAATGTCGGAAAATAGTCTATCCTGAGGTTGCAGATGGATCGGTTTAGCGAGTATCGGATTATGTGGGTTCTGTGTTTTTTTGACTTGCCTACGGAAACGAAAATTGAGCGGCAACGGCATACTCAATTTCGCAAGGATTTATTGAGAGACGGTTTTACTCGATTTCAGTTATCCATCTATGTTCGCCATTGTCCTTCGGTGGAAAACGCAAATGTCCACATAGCTAGAGTTAAAAGTATGATTCCTCCGGAGGGATCTGTTAGTATTCTGTGTATTACCGATAAGCAGTTTGGTAAAATCCAAATTTTTTATGGTAAAAAGGAAAAGCCTAAACCAAAACCATCGCCTCAGTTAGAACTTTTCTAGGAATGTTTTTATTGCCTGAAAACAAAAAAATCGACCTATTAAGGCCGATTTTTTTTTGATGTGAATCAATGCGTAAGTCATTGATTCATCTCTAATTATACTAAGTCAGTTGTTATTGCACTAGTAAAACTAGAAAATCTGAAAGCAATTCACAACTTGCTTCTAATTATCGTGATTTTATTGGTGGTTGTTATTGCACTAGTAAAACTAGAAAATCTGAAAGCAATTCACAACAAAGCCTTGTGCTTATGAGCTTCGATATTTGTTGTTATTGCACTAGTAAAACTAGAAAATCTGAAAGCAATTCACAACGCAGGCACGCGAGACCCGCACAAATCGTTAGTTGTTATTGCACTAGTAAAACTAGAAAATCTGAAAGCAATTCACAACGGAATATCAAAACGGCGTGCCGCAAACTGTGTTGTTATTGCACTAGTAAAACTAGAAAATCTGAAAGCAATTCACAACCTACCGATTACGCCGCGTATGTGAAAGAAGGTTGTTATTGCACTAGTAAAACTAGAAAATCTGAAAGCAATTCACAACGAGGATTTGTTTGAAGCTAACTTTAAGTCAGTTGTTATTGCACTAGTAAAACTAGAAAATCTGAAAGCAATTCACAACTGATTATGGATATTTAATTTGTCTTACTTCGTTGTTATTGCACTAGTAAAACTAGAAAATCTGAAAGCAATTCACAACACAACAATATAATATGGAGCTTATGGAATATGTTGTTATTGCACTAGTAAAACTAGAAAATCTGAAAGCAATTCACAACAGGGTCAGGAAGCGGAGTATTAGACGGAACGTTGTTATTGCACTAGTAAAACTAGAAAATCTGAAAGCAATTCACAACTCTGTTTTGTGTGCTTGTGAATGTTCTCAGGTTGTTATTGCACTAGTAAAACTAGAAAATCTGAAAGCAATTCACAACAGTCTAGTTCTTCCGAAGAAAGCCAGTCTAGTTGTTATTGCACTAGTAAAACTAGAAAATCTGAAAGCAATTCACAACTCTCAAGCCGCGCATCTGTGCCTTTGCATCGTTGTTATTGCACTAGTAAAACTAGAAAATCTGAAAGCAATTCACAACAATCAAGAAGTTCAGATTCTCGCCGGCCATGTTGTTATTGCACTAGTAAAACTAGAAAATCTGAAAGCAATTCACAACGATTCGAAGAGTAGTATATTTATTCGTGGCGTTGTTATTGCACTAGTAAAACTAGAAAATCTGAAAGCAATTCACAACTTGTGACCTTCGTTATGGTGGTGTAGTGATGTTGTTATTGCACTAGTAAAACTAGAAAATCTGAAAGCAATTCACAACGTTTTTCTTTTTCAAAGATTCTTATTTTAAGTTGTTATTGCACTAGTAAAACTAGAAAATCTGAAAGCAATTCACAACGGTGTTGCGTCTCCTGTATATAGTTCTCACGTTGTTATTGCACTAGTAAAACTAGAAAATCTGAAAGCAATTCACAACAGGGCAACCGCTAAAACGGCCACAAGGAGCGTTGTTATTGCACTAGTAAAACTAGAAAATCTGAAAGCAATTCACAACTTTTTCCGTCCACGTATTCTCGGTAGCAGAGTTGTTATTGCACTAGTAAAACTAGAAAATCTGAAAGCAATTCACAACGATTCCATGCTTAGACGCTCCGGGCATACGGTTGTTATTGCACTAGTAAAACTAGAAAATCTGAAAGCAATTCACAACTCCATATCGCGTAATCATGTATGACAAGGAGTTGTTATTGCACTAGTAAAACTAGAAAATCTGAAAGCAATTCACAACTAACGATGGTTGTTATTCAGTTTCACCACGGTTGTTATTGCACTAGTAAAACTAGAAAATCTGAAAGCAATTCACAACTAAATGATTATGGCATTGTTTACCCAAGTAGTTGTTATTGCACTAGTAAAACTAGAAAATCTGAAAGCAATTCACAACAGATAAGCGAAGATATAGCTGCGGACATTGGTTGTTATTGCACTAGTAAAACTAGAAAATCTGAAAGCAATTCACAACAATTCTTACGCAAGATAGTGCGCCATTCCTGTTGTTATTGCACTAGTAAAACTAGAAAATCTGAAAGCAATTCACAACTAACTTTTACGGGGATTTCGGGGAACACTTGTTGTTATTGCACTAGTAAAACTAGAAAATCTGAAAGCAATTCACAACGCCGTATCGTGTCATTATGTACGACAAGGAGTTGTTATTGCACTAGTAAAACTAGAAAATCTGAAAGCAATTCACAACCAAATAACGTTTATTAGTATTATTTTGCTTGTTGTTATTGCACTAGTAAAACTAGAAAATCTGAAAGCAATTCACAACATTCTCTGCAGTCATGCGATTCAATTCGCTGTTGTTATTGCACTAGTAAAACTAGAAAATCTGAAAGCAATTCACAACGAAGTTCTATGTGCTGGTGAAAGTATATGTGTTGTTATTGCACTAGTAAAACTAGAAAATCTGAAAGCAATTCACAACGCTCTCAAGAGATGGAGAGAACGGGGACAGGTTGTTATTGCACTAGTAAAACTAGAAAATCTGAAAGCAATTCACAACCATCGAAAGTTTGGATGCGCTTCCGTGATTGTTGTTATTGCACTAGTAAAACTAGAAAATCTGAAAGCAATTCACAACCACATTATCCGTGTATGGTAACGTGTTCTGTTGTTATTGCACTAGTAAAACTAGAAAATCTGAAAGCAATTCACAACCTGTAGGCCGTTATCTCCCCCTTCTTGATCGTTGTTATTGCACTAGTAAAACTAGAAAATTTGAAAGAAAAATTCAATCCCAGCACGAAATGATTTTCTCTGCGCAAGCGGAGGTGTTTCTAATACACTATTTTTGTTCCCTCTTTTTGCCATGTTGCAGATAATAGAAGTTTTTCTGGGCTTCGATTTCGGCACGAAGCTCCTCATCTGTCGGCATATAGGTCTTGTATTTGGCGGCAAACAGCCGATTGTTCCCATGGAGCACAGAATAACGCGCGATACTGTCGTCCGTGTCGGCGCATATCAAAATTCCGATAGTCGGATTGTCGCCCTTTCCACGTTTTAGGTCATCGTACATGCGAACATACATATCCATCTGACCCACATCCTGATGCGTAACCTTTGTCGTTTTCAAGTCAACAAGCACGAAAGATTTCAAGAGGTAATTGTAGAATACAAGGTCGATATAGTAATCCTCCTTTTCCGTGTGAATATGTTGCTGCCGAGCAATAAAAGCGTAACCCTTTCCGAGTTCCATGATGAACCGTTGCAAATTGTTGATAATGCTCGTTTCGAGTTCAGACTCAGAGAATGTCGCATTCTGCGGAAATCCAAGAAATTCTGCAATAACCGGATTCTTGACAAACTCTAACTTGTCCTGCAATTGATTTGTTTTCTCTATCATTTCGCTATGGACAAGTTCTTTATGTTGCGACTTCAACATTCTGTGGTAATATTGACTGCTGATATTGCGTTGCAAGGTTCGGGTGCTCCACATTTCGCGAGTAGCTTCTTGTTCGTACCACGCACGGGCTTTGGCATTACTTTCTTGCAAAAGAATGCGATAATGCGTCCATGAAAGGGTAATCGGCGATTTTCTACTCTCTGCGTTGAAAATCTGTAATGCGGAACTGTTCTCCAATTTTCCACTCACTGCGTAGAAAATTTGCGGAAAGCAATTGAAAAAATCTACAAAATGGTATAAATTCGCTTGATTAAAGCCGCTTCCATACCTTTTGACGAGCTCGCAAGATAATTTTTTTACCACTTGCTTGCCGTATCCGGCACGCTTGTCCTTGAGCACCTCTTTTTGAATTCTCATCCCTAAAAGCCAGTTGCGCTTGATAAGGGTCTCGTTGACTGCGTGATGAGCGAACTTTTGTGCCTGCTCAATAATCGAACATGCGTCGTTGATGAGCTCCATGTTGATATTTGGCGTTGCCGGTTTCTCTTTAGACATAGTGACTCCTTTGAAAAAAGAAAAACATTTGATAATTATCAAATGCCTTTCGGAGCCTGCACTATTAGGAACCGCAGCAGAAATGTAGATAATATTAGGATACTGGCAAGGGACTTAAGGAAATTTTACAATCAAGCGAATTACAAAACCAGCGTAACGGGCTTGTCGGCCACGAGGCTATCTGGCGTGACTTTGCAATCCACCGAGAAAATTTCCACACCTGCTTGCTGGGCGCCCCGGAGTGCCTTGCCGAATTCCGGATGGATTTTGTCGTCGGGGCCAAAGCGCTTGCAGCCTTTCATCTGTATCAGGAACAGGACGCCGCATTCGTAGGGCGTGCCGTCTTCGGCGGTCGTTTGCTCCGATTTTATGCGGGTAAGTTCCGTCAGGTGCTTGATTCCCCTTTCCGTGGGGGCGTCGGGGAAGGTGGCGAAGCCGTCGTGTTCTAGGGTAACGCCTTTCACTTCCAGGAACATCTTGCGGTCATCGAATTCAATGTAGAAATCGAATCGCGAATTCCCGAAGGTAAATTCAGGGCGTACTAGTTGCAATTTTGGAAACCGCCGCTTGTTTGCTCGAATCCATTCTTCCGCTACTTTGTTTGGAGCCTGGCTGTCCATGTTTACGAGAATCGTGCCTCGTGGCGTGACTTTTTCCACCGCTATGAGGTCGTAAGGAGTCTTGCGGGCGGGATTTGTCGATTCTTCGAGGTAAACAACAGCGCCGGGCTGCAACAGTTCCTTGCATCGGCCCGTGTTTTTCACGTGGACTACGGTCTTTTGCCCCTTGATGTTCACATGGGCTATAAAGCGGTTAGGTCGAGAAATGAATGTCGCCTTTACAATTTGACCGTAGTGCATAAATCATGATGAATATACATCTTTCACAAAGTTCTTGTCAATCCGTTTATACGGAAATTCCCGACTCTGATGAGCCGGGAATTGTATTCAGCTTTTTGTGTTATACTCTACTTGACGAGAATCGGCTTGGATGATGCGAATCCGGCTCCTTTCACGCGGACGATGTACTGGCCTTTGGAGAGGTTCTGGAGGCTGAACGAATGCTCGCCTGCGCTGAGGTTTCCGCGGTGGAGTGTCGCGATGCGTTTGCCGCTCATGTTGAATACATCGATGCTTGTAAAGCCTGCCTTGGCGGCGGTGAAGGCGATGTTCGTGCCGTTCATGCGGAGCGCAGACTTTGTTGCAAATGCGACCGGCTTGATTGCTGCTGTTGCCGGCGTGCCGTCCTTGTTGTAAAGTTCGATGGCTGCGATGTGTCCTTTGCTCTGGTCTGCGGCAGTAAAGAGTTCGGTTTTCTTGTTGAATCCGTTGATGATGATGCCGTTGTCGGTGACCATGTTGTCGAAGAGCACCGTGCCTTCAAAACCGTTCGCGCCTGCCAAAATGAAGGTGACAGAGAAGAGGTTGTCGAGGTCCATCGGGTGTTCAACGCCTGCGTCATCGGTGTAGGTCTCGATGGCGAATTCGCAGGTGGCTTTGGCGCCGTCATTGAGCCAGCAGCCGTCGGACGGAGACTGTTCCCAAGTCCATGCGTCATCCTTGGCGCCGTTGCGGACAAATGCCATGCCGATCCAGATGCCGTTCATTTCGCCGCCGGAACCCTTGTTTTCGATGGTGACTGCGATGCTCTTTGCGCCAGTCAATTTCGGAACCTTGGTGTACTGGATGTTGGCGCCGCTGTCGTTGATGGCCTTGTAGGTCACGCCCATGACGAGGTCAACGTTTTCCGGATTGGCCTTGGCTGTGTCTGCACCGAACTTGGCGTTCTGCGTAGATGTCGGGCAGGCGTTCGTGGCTGCTGCAGCTTCGTTATAGTTATCCCAACCCGGCATTTTGTCGAGGGTGATGATGCGTTCGTCAGCGAGGTTCTTTGTCCACACGTCGGCTGCGGTCTGGCTTACATAGCCTCCGTTCCAGCTCGGAGATTCGTACCACGGCATCCACCAGCTCCAAGTAGCGCCATCTTCGTACATCTTTTCGACGTCAGGAATCGGGCCGTTCTCGCTGAGGGAGATAATCTTGTTGGTGCCGGCCTTGTTCGTGAGGTCGATGAATGCGGAACTGTTGCTCTGGTGGTCGTTGGCCTTGTTGTAAATGTCAACGCTCAACACGTCATAGTAGGTTTCGCCCGGAGTCCAGGACATCGTGGCGGCGTCCTTCGGGTTAAAGTCCCAAATGAGGTTGTTGACGCCGTTCGTGAAGACCATGCGTTCGTAAAGTAGCTGGTAGAGGGCTGCGAACTGTTTGCCGGTATGCGTGCTCCACCAGAACCAGTTACCACCGGATTCATGGAGTGGGCGGAAGATGGCAGCAACGCCTTCTTTCTGGAGGTCGAGGAAAATCTTGGAGACGAGATCGATGTCACCGACGAGTGCCTTGTAAGCGGTCGAAACTGTGTCCCAGTTGGTCGTGCCGGTCACGAAAGCTTCGGTGAAGTCGAATTCGGTGTAATTGTCATTTGCGCCTTTGACATAGAAGTTTTCTTCGTCACCTGGACGCCAGTGCCATGTAAATGCCGGAATGCCGCCCTTCTTCCATGTGCTCTTGGCGATGTCGATGGCCTTTTCGGTATATTCTTGGAACCAACTGTTGTCCTTGCTGCCGCCGGTAGCGTTCATCAGGTCGACTCCAACAAGTGCGGGGTACTTGCCGCCGGCCTTGAATACGGCCTGGACGTCTTCGTGTTGGGTGGCGTCACCTTTGGTGTAGGCATCCATGTTGCCGGTCATGACGCCGGAGATGGTCTTTTTGCCGAAATTGTTGACGAGGAAGTTGTAGAGCTTTTTCGCGGCGGGGGTCGCGTTCTTGGTCACGGGGGCGTTGCAGAGGTTGAACGATTTGGCTTGATATTCCTTGATTTCGATATAGTCCAGGTCGATCCAGCCCCAGCTATTGGTAATGGCGACGGTGTTCTCACCGGCGGCGAAGCTCAAAACGGTTTCGACGTCGGCGAACTTGCCTTTTTCGGTCTCGTCGAACGTGACTGCGGAGGAGGCACCGCCAACTTCGACGTTGTTGATTTTGGAAGTGCCGTAATTGTTCATGTAATGGAGGACAATGGTATATTTGCCTGCTTTTTCGACGGAAACCTTGGAAAATGTGATGTTTCCGCTGTTCATCTTGGCGTACTTACCGCCGGATGCTGCGGTGCTTTCGCCTATGGCGGCATCGCCTGAGAGGGTGGCGCTCTCGGCTTCGTATTGAGTTGCGAAGGCGGAACATGCTGCAGATAGTGCGCATGCTAAGAAAACCTTGTTGAATCCCATATTCACTCCTTAAATCTATGTTCTCAAAATATATTTCAAAAATCGAAAATGCAACAGCATTTTCGATTGAAAGGAAAAAATATGTTTACCGGTTGTTTTGAAGTGCGATTGAACACACTTTTTTAAAGATTTTGGAACTTTGCTCCAAAAACAAACGTGCGGCTTTCGCCCGGCTTGATGACGATTAAATCGCGGTGATTGTTTAAAGTATCGGGTTCCGCGGTCATCGGTTCGATGGCGATGCTCATGCGGTCGGGCGGTGTGTAAATTTGGATGGCGTTATATTGTTCGTCGCCGGCTTTTTGCCAAATCTGGAGAGATTTTGTATCGCTTTTGAGTTCTACGGCGGCTGAAATGTTCTCAAAATTTTTCTTGTTTTTGCTCACGAAAGTGCTTTCGCCCTGGTTTAAGCAGAAACAGTCGTTGATGAATTCGTCATTGATGAGCCTGCCTCCCACGAAACGGGTATCTGGCTTGAATTCGCCTGTCGGGATGTCCGCCTTGTCGAGAATCGCGAGGTTTGATTCCGGAAGCGTCATGGTGAGACCGTTGATTTTTTCGCCGAGAGTGTAATAGGGGTGCCAGCCTTCGGAATAGGGGAGGTCGCCGGAACCGATGTTCGTGACGGTCGATTCGACGGTGTAGCTTTCGCCTGTGAACGTAATCTTGTTGACTGCGCGGAAGGGGAACGGGAATCCTGTAAATGCGCCCGGCCAGTCGATGGCAAATGTAGCGACGCATTTATCACTATCGCTTTCGAAGCTCGCGAATTTCCATTCTTTGTTCTGCAAGAAGCCGTGGAGGGCGTGCGGTGCCCAGCTTACGTTATTGACGAGTTGGTAATCGTTACCATTCCAGTTGAACTTGGCGTAGGCCACGCGCCCTGGGAAGGGGGCTAGCCTGCAACCGGCATTGGTGTCCGGGCCGATTTTGAAAATGTCGTCGCCTTCGCGGTAGCCAAAGAGGAGGTCTTGGAGCTTGCCGCTGTTGTCGGGGATGCGCCAGGCGTTGAGCCCTGCGCCGTAACCCGAAAGAATTTCAAATTCAGCGCCGTCGTCGCGCTGTAAGACGTAGCACTCTATGGTGCCCAAAGGACGGGAAATGATTTTAAACTTGCTCATGGTAATTAAAATAGAAATAAGTAGCTTGTGTCATGACGTGTATAGCTCTGTCAACTGAAAAAAGCTATCTTTGCTATTATGGATTCCCAAACGATTGTTGCCCCGATGACGCCTGCGGGCGTGAGTGCTGTTGCCGCCATTCGCGTGAGCGGTTCCAAGGTGCGCGAAGTGGTGCGTTTGTTGTTTGGCGAATCGGCTATCGAGAATTTGAAACCCCGCGAAGCGAAACTGGCGACCGCGAGGGATTATCGTACAATGGTCGGCGATGACCGCAAAACGGCGCAAGTCATCGACAGCCTCCTCTACATCTTTTTTGAAGGCCCGAATTCCTATACCGGCGAAGACGTGCTGGAACTTTACCCGCACGGGAACCCGATTATTGTCCGCGAACTGATTCAGGTCATCAAGAGTGTTGAAGGCGTGCGTCTGGCGGAACCGGGTGAATACACGCGCCGCGCTTTCTTGAACGGCCGCATGGACTTGGTGCAGGCGGAATCCGTTGCCGACGTGATCCACAGTGCGAATCGCGACGAACTCAAGAACGCCCATCGCTTGCTTGGCGGCGCGCTCTCGAAAAAGGTCAAGACGCTCACGGAACAGGTGATGGACATCTCGGCGCGTCTCGAACTGGACGTCGATTTCTCCGAAGAAGAAGCTGATCCGGATTACGCGACTTGGGGCGTGAAAATCTCTGCGATTCGCGAAAGCGTGGAATCCATTCTGAAAAATTTTAAGGGCAAGGCGGCGGTCAGCCGTTTGCCGCTTGCGGTTCTGTACGGTGCGCCGAATGCAGGCAAGTCTAGCCTCGTGAATGCGCTGCTTGGCGAAGACCGCATCTTGGTGAGCAATATTCCTGGCACGACCCGCGACTTTGTCGAAGTCCGCTTGTTTTTGGATGGGGGTGAAATTCGCCTCGTCGATACTGCTGGAATTGCGGACAAGGCGACGGACGCTCTCGATGCGCTCAGCATGGAAAAGAGCAAGGAAATCCTCGCCGAAGCTGACATGAAAATTCTTGTGGTGGATCAGGTATCAGGCGTCAGGTATCAGGAGTCAGGAATGGATGAATCTCCAGATGTCGTGGTTTACTCCAAGAGCGATCTTGCGCAGTGTCATCCTGAGTGTAACGAAGGATCCAGTGACAATTCTATCCGCGTCTCATCCAAGACGGGCGAAGGCCTTTCTGAACTCAAGCGCGCGATGAACGCCGCCCTTTTCAAGAAAACGGAAAATTCTGAAGACCTCTGGATTACGAGCGAACGCGAAAAAACCTGCCTCGAAGAAGCTCTCGCGGGCATCGACCGTGCGCTTAGCCTTATCCGCACGAATCCGGCGGTGGAACTTCTGGCGTTCGAAATGCAGCTGGTGCGCCGTTCGCTCCAAAGTATAACGGGCGAAATTTCGTCTGAAGACGTTTTACAAAAGATTTTTGCGGGGTTCTGCATTGGGAAATAGTTATATCGGCGTCGTCCTTGCCGTTTTGGCGTTTGGCACTTACATGGTACCGCTCAAGGCCTGGCCCAAGTTCTCGTCGTGGGCGTATCTTTCTTGTGTCGGTCTTGGCATTGGCGTCGGGGAACTCGTCATTTCGCTTTTGACGGGGACTTTGTGCGTTCTGCCGGTGGGTATCCTTTCTGGGTTCCTCTGGGTGCTGGGTGGCGCGTTCTGTTTCTGGGCGGTACAGGTCGAAGACTTGACGGGTGCCGGGGTCCGTGCGATGGGCATGAGTATTCTCGCCTCGTTCTTGAGCGGCGTGCTGATATTCTCCGAATCCACTTTGCTTTATTTTTCGATCCCGGCGATTGCCCTTTTGCTCTGGGGACTGAAAATGCTTGCCCCGGCTCAGGGGAGCCTTTGGAGAAACTGGCGCTCGCTGTTGGCCGGTGCCGTGTTCGGACTGTTCCTGATTCCCTATAAGTTCACCGATATTCCCTTGTTGGAATTCATGAGTTCCTTTACCATAGGCATTTTTATCGCTGCGGAACTCCTGATTGCTATTATGTGCATCAAGCGCCGCTCGCTTTTTGAATACAAGCTGGCGCCTTCCATTGTTTCGGTCTTGATGGGCTTTTTGTGGATTGCCGGGCAGCATGGCTGTTTTTGGGCGATTGATACAAAGGGCGCCCTGGGGTATGCCGTTGGTTATCCGCTGACGCAATTGAACCTCTTGGTGAACCTGCTCTGGGGTGTTGCCGTGTTCCACGAATATCCGACAAGACCGGAGCGAATCAAGCTCGGGGTTGCGACTTCGGTCATTTTAGTCGGTGCGGCGCTGCTTGCACTATCCAAAGTGTAAAATTTTCGTTAACATTTGTGCCGGTTGTTGACTTTTATTGGCGTCCTGTCAACAGAAAACATGAAAAAAAAAGAAAATAATTGAGGGATATTCCGTAAACTAATATATGTTTATAACCATGAGTTGGTGGAAATCTTTTCTAGTAAGTTCTTTTGTCGGTGCCTCATCGATATGGGCGATTCAGGCATCCCCGTTCCTTATTAATTCTACGCAGCCCGATGGCTCTGTAGTGCAGATACGGAAGGTCGGAAACGAACACTTCAATTACACGCTGACTGGCGAAGACAGCGTGCTTATTGTACGTGATTCTAGCGGATACTGGAACTATGCCGACGAACATGGTAAAAAGACCGGAATTCGGGTGCATGCCAAGTCCAAACGTGGACAAAAAGAGAAAAAATTCCTCAGAAATCGGGATTCCCGCCAAATTCTTGAAAAATTCCACAAAAAACATCGTGAAAAACGCGAAAAAGAGCAATCTGACCTGATGATGCTCCAGTCGTCTGCGGATGCCCCGATGAAGGCGAATGAGTGGGGCGGCTGGGGGGATTGGGGTGGCGGAACCACGACCCAAATAACCAATACCGACTGGCCGACGCGTCCTGCTTTAAATTCTGTCAAAAAAGAAGGCGATGTCCGTGGTCTTGTTATTCTTGTCCAGTTTAGCGATGTGAAGTTCAAACGTGACAACGCCAATGAAGAATATACGGATTATCTGAATAAGGAAGGGTATTCCAATTATTATATGAGCGGAAGCGTCAGGGATTTCTTTATAGAAAACTCGATGGGCAAGTATAGGCCGACTTTTGATGTCGCCGGACCGATAACGTTAAAAAAGACTCGTAATGAATATGGTTCTCTGGTGAGTCAGACTAACATAGCGGCCGGTGCCGTGAATGCTATTAGCGAGGCGATGGATTCGCTTGTGGCACGAAATATGGACTTTTCGCCCTACGACAGCGATGGGGACGGTACTGTTGACTTTGTCTATATGATTTACGCTGGCGTCGGTTCTGCGGATACTGATGTCGAGGCTGCTATTTGGCCGCATTCATACAATGTGAGAAAGCGCCTTACTCGAAATATGTACATGAATCGCTACGCCTGTTCTCCTGAAATTGATGGCCAGTCGTACATGATCAACAGGAACACGACTGCTTTGAACGGCATCGGCACCTTCTGCCATGAGTTTAGCCATGTGCTCGGGCTCCAGGACCATTACGACGTGAACGTGAATGATACCCGCCAAAAGACCCGCTATACGCCAGGTCCGTGGGATTTGATGGATGCCGGTTCGTACAACTGCCCGCAAAACAGGTCCTTTACGACATCGTGCTCGCCCGCAAATTTGAACGCTTTTGAACGCTATAGCCTGGGCTGGCTGGAACCACGCCGTCTCGAAATTTCGGATACGACGTTTGTCCTTAATTCCGTTCTGGAAAATGACGGACTCGTGTTGACGAGCAAGAACGATAATGAATACTACTTTGTTGATTTCCGCTTGCAGAAAAACTTTGACATTGGGCTTCCGGGCAAGGGTTTGCTGGTTTGGCATATCAATTACGATAGGTATGCGTGGATGAACAATGCCGTCAACGTGTCTGACCCGATGCGTGTCGATTTGATTGAAGCGGATGGGGATGCGAGCTCTAGTACAATGAAGAACGATGCGTTCCCGACGAATAGAGGGGTCAATAGCTTTAATGGCTTTGTGACTTGGTCCGGCGACAGTCTCGGCCTTGAAATTTACGACATCAAGATTGTCGATAGCACGGTCACGTTCAAGACTCGCGGCAAGCGTGTTTCGCCGGATGCCGGAAAGTCGTCTTCTAGCGTGGCGTCTTCTTCGAGCAAGGCCGTTTCTTCGTCTAGCGTGCCGAAATCTTCGTCCAGTTCTTCGATTGTTGTAAGTTCTTCGTCGGTTCAGCCGCCGTCTAGCAGTTCGATGTTGTCTAGCAGCTCTGTTGCACCTCCTTCGTCTTCTGTAGCTCCCTCCAGTTCGTCGGTTGTTCCCAGTTCTTCTTCTGCCGATATTATAAAGGGAAGTTCGTCTTCGTCGGATTTTGTATCGATAAAGACTTATGTCGCTTCGTCGGTGCGTTTCGCTGTAAACAATGGCATGCTGACCGTGAATGCGAATATCAGTGGACAAAAGAATATTCATTTGTTCGATGTCAACGGAACGCTCCTTCTGGAAAAGACGTTCGACGGCAATTTCTGCGAAATCCAGCTGAAGAACCTGGGCGGAAAATCGTTCGTGGTCGGAACGCTGGAATCGGGTGGACGGTTGCTCAAATCGTTCAAATTGCGATTAGACTAAAACAGGGGGCGAAAGCCCCTTTTTTTGTTGCGTAATACAACTTTTTTTTGAAAATATCTAAATTGCTTAGTATGAAAAATCTTTTTGCTAGAATTGCTTTGTGTTGCTCTCTGGTTCCTGCCTTTCTTGCGGGAACGTCCATGGCTGCTGTGAATTTGCCTGTGCATAAGGAAGTCCTGGATAACGGACTTACCGTGCTTTTGTATCCGAACGCTCAGGCTCCTACGGTGAGTTTTCGTCTGTTCTATGTGACCGGGTCCGTTCATGAAGTTCCCGGCAAGTCGGGACTTGCCCATATTTTGGAACATGAACTGTTCAAGGGAACGAAAAAAGTCGGCATTTCGGACAGCATTGCCGATGCCAAGTTCATGGCCACCCAGGATTCCTTGCAGGCTTTGATTCGTCCTGCGAAACTTGCTGGCGATACGGCTCTTGTCAAAAAACTCGCCGCAGAACACGACTCCGTGCTGAATGAACACCGCAAGATTTTCGTCAAGGACGAACTGTGGGGCGCCTACCAGGCTGCTGGTGGAACAGGTCTCAATGCTTTCACGAGCGATCTCTTGACTGCTTACACGGTGACCCTCCCTAAAAACAAGATGGAACTTTTCATGTGGCTCGAATCCGACCGCATGCAGAATGCCGTGCTTCGAGAGTTTTATTCGGAACGTTCTGTCGTCCGGGAAGAACGTCGCATGCGCTATGACGACCGCCCGACGGGCCGTTTTTATGAAACGCTCAATTCCATGATATACGAAGCGTTCCCGTACCGAGTGCCGACCATCGGCTGGCCCAGCGATATCGAGAACCTGACGCGTGAACAGGCCGAAGAACATTACCGTAGGTATTACAAGCCACGCAATGCGATTCTCGTGCTGGCGGGCGACCTGGATACGCTTGAAACGATGAAGGTCGTCAAGAAATATTTTGGTCCAATCCCGACGGGTGATGCGTTCCCGCCGCTTACGGTGCGCGACCCGGAACAGGCGGGCGAAAAGCGCCTGATTGTCAAACGCAAGGATGCCCCGAACTTATATACGCTTGTCTTCAAGACTCCTGCCGTGGGCGACAGTACGCTTTACGCTCTCGATATTGCCGAAGGCGTTCTGAACGGTCGTTCCGGTAGGTTATACAAACGTCTCGTCGAAGAAGAAAAACTCGCCGTTGGCGTGAGTGCAAGCAACAGTCCGAACAAGTACATTTCCGAGTTT
>JAEEGH010006739.1_pt1 | contig 27973 bp, 24 predicted proteins | sample 9134181 | NCBI WGS metagenome assembly JAEEGH01 (sample SAMN16246544, study PRJNA631951) | gut metagenome | biome: gut microbiome; feature: rumen; material: DP-attached | host: Bos | place: Iran: Karaj | collected 2018-10 | reverse complement strand
CCGTGGCCTACGTCAAGGAGCAGCAGAGCGAAGCCGTGCACGACTTCCTGGCACGCCGCCTCTACGACATGACCGCCGAGATCATCATGAGCCTCCTCATCATGGACGACGCCACACGCAATGCCGAGATGTTCGCCAAGAGCGCCAACGTCTATGTTCGTATGACCGAGGAAGATGTGTGCGCCAAGGCCTACTACGTGATGCATTTCACCGAGGCCGACCTTGCAAGTTTTCGCGCCGAATGATTACTAACCCAAAAACACCATAAGTTATGAAAAAGATATCCGTTTTAATTCTTGCACTGGCATTTGTTTTCAGCGCACAAGCCCAGTTCGGCAACCTCGGCGGCGCCGTCCGTCGCAGCATTGAGAAGAAGGTTGAGCAGAAGGCCAAACAGAAGGTAGAGAAAGAGGTCGACAAGGCTCTGGACGACGCTTTCGGCCTCAATCAGAAACCCGAGCTCAAACAGGAAAGCAACGATGTCTCCAACAAAGAGAGCAACGTCAGTGAGGATGGCAAAAAGGGCGAGATTCCCACACCCGAGGAGGTGATGGCCACCGTGCCGCAGCTGCCTTCGTTCCAGAACATCTCCGAATATCTTTGCGAGCAGAACCGCGAGAACCCGCGCACGCTGAAGATGCTCACCAACCCCATGACGAAGTTCCTCACCCAGATGGGTCTGGCTGCCGCTTCGGGCTATGTGACCATGATGAGTGCCAACGGCACAGGAGCACTTTACTACTACGACGAGGCACTGCTGAAGGAGCTTGGCATAGACAGTGAGCACTATGAATCAATGTCGGAGAAGGAGAAAGAGGAACTCTCCCAGAAGTATGCCGTCGAGCTACAGGAACGGTACCTTCGCACCGCCGAGATGCTCGGCAACGACGAGCGCTACCAACAGCTGCTCGAAGAGTACAATAACGTTGAGAAAGATATTGAGGAGCTCTACAACAGGGCCGAAGAGAACTGCAAGACCATCTGGAGCAAGAACTATGCCAACAAGGCGAAAGTGTCAGAGGACGACATGTGCGACTACTACGGCGAGGCTGTGCCCCTTTACTACAAAGCTATCACCGAGGCTATGAAGATACGCAAGGACCGCCAGCTCACCATCGCCAAGAAGATTGACGAATATGTGCAGAAGCTTGCCACCGAACGCCGCGGCGAGGTGTATGCAGGGTTCTACAACCAGGGCGGCCTGTGCGCCACCTCCTACGTCGGCGACGCCGCTCGCCTGATGAGCATCCCCGACCCCCGTTGATATCATCACAGACAGAACAATAACACTAACAACAAATGAAACGTTCCGTTATACTGCTTGTTGCCGCAATGCTTACCGCCTTTGGCATGCATGCGCAAAAGCCAGTCTTCGAAAGTGCCATGCAGATGTTCGGTTACAAGAACGACGATGGAGCATGGCGCATTATGCCTAAATACCAAAGAGCCGGCGAGTTCGAGGGCAAGGTGAGACGCTGGGCCCCCGTGAAGCTCGACGACCGCTGGGGCTGTATAGACATCGACGGCAACATGGTGTGCCGCAACCTCTTCCCCACCAAGGAGGTGGCCCAGGAGGCCGGACGCCAGTGGGAACAGATGACCGAGCCTGGCAAGTGGGTCTATCCTGCCCGCAACGCTGCCGACGGCCGCTGGGGCTTCGTCGACTACTACGGCCGCTGGAAATACCAGCCCGTCTATCAGGCCGCCAAGCCGCACCAGGGACGCGACCCCAAGAGCTACGCTCCCGTCAAGAAGGACGATCGCTGGGGCTGCATCGACGGCCGCGGTGTGCTGGTCATAAACAACATCTTCCATAGTGCCGAGCAGGCCGAGGAAGCTGGTGCCCAGTGGGCCATCGCCCGCAACTACTACACCTGGCGTGTGCCTGTAACCAATCCCAGGAACGGCCTGTGGGGCTTTGTCGATTACCTCGGACGCTGGGTTGTACAGCCCATATACGAGGATCGCCTGCCTTTCGGCGACGACAACAACTACCCATATACCCAGGTGAAGCACGAGGGCCGCTGGGGCAACATCGACCGTAATGGTAACGTTGTCACCGCCCCTATCTTCTTCACCTCGGACGAGGCCACCGACGCCCTGCGTCAGTTTGAGCATGGCCGTGCCCTCGAGGACTGGCGCTACCCCGTAACCAACCCCGCCGACGGCAAATGGGGCTGGGTCGACTGGAGCGGCGAATGGCGCATCAAGCCGAGGTATGAGGATGCCACACGCTTTGCCAACGACACAGGCCTCTTCGCCACCGCCAAACTCGACGGCTACTGGATGGTGGTCAGCGACACAGGCGACGATCTCTCGCGCAACGTCTTCACGCTGAGCAGCGAGGCATGGCTGGCCGGCAACGAGTGGGACACCCATCAGGAATTGGGCCACTGGCTCTATCCCATACAGGAACAGGGCACCGGCGCTTGGGGCTATGTGGACTACCAGGGCGAGTGGGTCATCAAGCCCACGCTGGAGGATGCCAAGCTTTTCACCTTCGTGTGGAACGACCGCGTAGCTCCGGCCAAGATGGACGGCAAGTGGGGCTGCATTGACCACACAGGGCAGTTTGTGGTGAAGAACATCTACAACACCTCGGCCGAGGCACAGATTGCCGGACGCCGCTGGGCAGAAGGAAGAAAGTTTTAACTCATGAAAACACTGATACATAATGCGACCATCGTCAACGAGGGTCGCATTTTTGTAGGCTCCGTCCAGATTGAGGACGACAGAATAGCCTCCATCACCGAGGGCAAAACCGCTGTGGGCGAGGACTCTGACTCGCAAGTGGTCGAGGCCGACGGCCTGCTGCTCCTCCCTGGCGTGATAGACACGCATGTGCACTTCCGCGACGGCGGCGACAGCGAAAATCCCGCCGGCACCTTCTACAGCGAAAGCCGTGCAGCACTGGCAGGCGGTGTCACCTCGGTCATCGACATGCCCAATACCAAGCCGCAAACCGTCAGTCTGGAAGCGCTGGAACGCAAAGAGGCGCTGGCAGCACGCGACAGCGCCGTCAACTACGGCTTCATGCTGGGCGCCACCAACGACAACATCGAACAGCTACTAGCCGTGGAGCCCACGCGCTACGCCGCCATCAAACTCTTCCTAGGCTCGAGCACAGGCAACATGCTGGTGAACGACCCCGAGCGGCTCGACATGCTGTTCCGCGAAGCACACAAACTCATCGTGGCCCACTGCGAAGAGGAATCCGTCATTCAGGCCAACCTGCACAACTTCAAACTCGAATACCAGGGGAAGGCGGGCGAGACGGCCGCGCTGCACCCCAAGATACGCAACACCGAGGCGTGCTTCCTGAGCACCTACAAGGCCATCGAGCGAGCCAGAAAATACGGCACCCGACTCCACATCGCCCACCTCAGCACCGCCACGGAATTGAGCCTGCTCTCCAACTTCGACCTTGACAAGAAGCATATCACTGCTGAGGTGACCCCCAACCACCTGTGGTTCGACGACCGCGACTATGCAGCGCTGGGCAACCTCATCAAGTGCAACCCCGCCATCAAGAGCAACGACGACCGGCTGGCGCTGTGGGCCGCGCTGGAGGACGACCTCATCGACACCATTGCTACCGACCATGCCCCCCACCCCATCGAGGCCAAGCAACGGCCCTATTTCGACGCGCCAAGCGGCATCCCCAGCATCCAACATTCGTTGCAGATGATGCTCGAGGCTGCCATCGACAACGAAGAGCTGCTTTCGATGATTGTCCAAAAGATGTGCCATAACCCCGCCCTGCTCTTCGGCATCAAGGAACGTGGTTTCATCCGCAAGGGCTACAAGGCCGACTTGGTGCTGGTGCGCACAGGCGTGGAGGAGAAGGTCACCAAAGAGAGCCTGCTGAGCAAGTGCGGATGGAGCCCTCTCGAAGGTCAGACTTTCCATACCCACATCGAGCGCGTCTGGGTTAACGGAAATACAAAAAAAGCCGAAGCGCTAAGCTTCGGCTTGTAAGGATTGACGTCGACTACTCAATGCCGACAATCAGTTTAATCTTGTCGATTTCGGACACCTGTTTAAGCTTACCATCGATTTCACCGAGGGTAGGACTCTTAAGTAGGTTGAGGTAGGCATCCTGCATGTGTAGGATGTTGTCGCACTGGCGTCCATAGCGGCGCAAATCCTCGGCGTTGGTGATTTCCGTCATACCTTGGTACGCCTTCTCAATGCGGCGATACGACTTAGCAACATTGCGCCAAGGGGTGTCGCGAGGAGCAATGAACTTCTCGTTGCTTTCGATGAGACGAAGCTTCTTCACGATATCCAAGCAGAGGTTCTGCATCTCCACATGGCCGTTGAGCAGGTCGATGCAACTGCGTCCGCGCTCGACAGTGGAGAAGTTGGGGCGCAGGTCGGCCTGCTTGCGAAGCAGACGGTAGCCTCCTGTGAGGATGCGGTCCATCTTGCGAACAGCATTGAGGCTGTCGTCGTTGCTGGCAATGAGGAGACGCAAATCGATGACCTCGAGGTAGCACTGCTGCACCTGACGGACGGTCTCCAGTTGTGCCTCATAGAGGTCAGCCCCCTCAGCGTTGTTGAAGGACGGCACAGGCACTAGATCATCCACGATGTCACGATAGGCGGAAGTGACGTCATAAGTATGGGTGCTGGCGGTGCCGCGCGACATGATGGTGTCGGTACGCATGGAGATTTCCTCCAGCAGGTAGTAGTCATCCATATAGCGCTGCTGGGCAGCAATGAATTCCTCCAGACTCTGTATAAAGAGGATGCTCTCGGCATTAGTGGTGAAGGCAGGTACCTGGTTGATGTTGCGCACTACATCACGGTATGAACTGACTACATTCTTGAACTTCTTTCCGTAGCGGTTGGCTATTGCCTCGTTGCCAGAGGCGATGGTCGCACGCAAGTCGATGGTCTGTAGGTAGCGCTGCTGGACGTTGACAATGGTGCGCATACGGTTGATGTACTCCTCATATTCTTTTACGTCAGCAAACGAGATGGGCACAGAAGTATGCTTGAAGACTTTGGAATAAGAACGGTAGACATCGCTGTACTCCTTGTCGCACCGCACCTTGAGCACATTCTTGAAGTTCTCCGTCTGATACGGCAGAGAGTTCTGTCCAAGGACATTTTCAAGCAGGTCGTTCTGGAATGCGTTCAACTCGTCCAGCTTGGCAATACTCTCGTTGGTGGCATTGCCGGCCGAGAGGTCGTACTTGTTGTACACCATCAGGTAGCTGTAGTACAGGTCCTTCAAGTCTTTCAACTTGGTCTTGTCGGTGATGCCCTGTCCGTCACAGGCATTGATGATGGCGCGGTGGTGCAACTCTATGTTCGACCGCAAATCGGAGGCCATTCGGTTGCGTTCCTCTTGCTGGCGGCGAGCTTCTTCGATGGCACGCTGTCGGGCAGCCTCTTTCTCCGCTTCGATGCGCTGCTGCTCAAGCCTGCTGTAGCGGATGCTCATACGGCCCATCAAGTCTGCCAGGCGACGCAGGCGATATTCATATATGGGAAAGTCTGCGAGTATCGTGTTAGAGTCTATCCATATCAGACTGTCACGGAACGCATAGTCATTCTCTATGGAATTGATGGCATTCTGAGCCTTGGTGCGGATGGAGACACAGAGGTTGGTGAGGGCCACATAGTCATGCGGCTGGTCATTCAGATAGCCGACGATGGCGTTGGTGTCGTTGACCCACGCCGAGTCAAGTCCGTAGTTACCCAGGATATCCGCCACCGACAAAATGGTCGGAGGCTGCGCCTTGTGGGGTTTCTGGGCCATGATGCCTCCGCAGCACAGCAGCAGCGCAAGGACAGCCAGTGAGACTCTTTTCTTCATTATTCTACTTTCCTGTTATTTCAATCGCCATACGAGCTGGCATCGAAGCAGTGCGTGCAGATGTTTTCCTTGGGCATGCCCACAGCCTCGCACACATCGTCGATAGTGTTAAATTTCAAGGTATCGACACCCACATGCTGGCGTATCACCTCCACCATGCGCGCATACTCCGGCGTGGTATGGTCGTGGTAAGCCTCTAGGTTGCGCACCACACCGCCTTCAAGTTCCTCGATGACGCGCCGCGTGATAAGCTCGCGGTCGGTCTTGCTCTCGCTGAAGTTGAGGAAGGTGCAGCCGTGTACCAATGGGGGGCAGCTGATACGCACATGCACGCGCTTGGCACCATAGTCGTAGAGCATCTTCACGTTGTCGCGAAGCTGGGTGCCACGCACGATACTGTCGTCGCAGAACACCACCTCTTTGCCCTCGAGCACCGCACGGCTGGGGATGAGTTTCATCTTGGCCACCAGGAAGCGGTCGGTCTGGTTCACAGGCATAAAGCTGCGGCTCCAGGTGGGCGTGTATTTCAACAGGCCGCGTTTGTAGGGAATTTTGCGCCCGTTACTGTAACCCAGGGCCATACCGATGCCACTATCGGGAATAGGGCTTACAAAGTCGGGTTCTATATCGTCGCGCTCGCCCATCAGGCGGCCCAAGTTATAGCGCACCTCCTCGGCGTTGATGCCTTCGTATTCCGTGCATGGGTAGCCGTAGTATATCCAAAGGAAGGAGCATATCTGCAACTTCTGCTCGGCGGCGCGCATCACTTTGATGCCACCGTCGGTAGTCACCTTCACAATCTCGCCGGGGCCGACAAAGCGGCAGGTCTCATAGCCGAGGTTGACGTAGGAATGGCTCTCGCTGGCCACAGCGTAGTCGTTGCCACGACGTCCGATGACTATCGGTGTACGGCCGTAGCGGTCGCGGGCGGCGATAATACCGTCTGGGGTGAGAATCAGCATCGTGCAACTTCCCTTGACACGATTGTAGACATTCTCTATTCCTTCCACAAAGTCCTTACCCTGTGTAATAAGTAGCGCCACCAGCTCGGTGGGGTTGGTGCGTCCGATGCTCAGGTCAGTAAACTGCTGGTGCTTCTCCAGGCAGTCCTGTTCCAGTTCTTTAATGTTGTTGATTTTCGACACTGTTGCGATAGCGAAGCGCCCCAGGTGCGAGTTCACCATCACGGGTTGCGCCTCGGTGTCGCTGATGACGCCGATACCCACATTGCCCTTCATCTCGTCCAGGTCCTTCGAGAACTTGGGCCTGAAGTGTGAGTTCTGGATGTTGTGAATGTTCTGATGTGCATCGGCCCCGTCGAAGGTAGCCATGCCGGCACGCTTGGTGCCAAGGTGCGAATGATAATCTGTTCCGTAGAACAAATCGGAGATACAAGGGCGTTCCGAAACCACGCCAAAGAAACCGCTCATACCGTTTTAAGATTAAATGACGTTACAATATATTGATTATTAAAATCATATCACTCTTCATCCCTTCACTTTGAAAGGACAAAAATACACTTTTTTTTTGGATTGGAATAAAAAAACTGCTAAAAAAACAGTCCTCAGTCGCACAGGCTTGCTTTGATGCGGCGCTCACTGATATTGCGGTAGTGGAACGTCACCTTCGGCTCCCCCTCTTCCAGAAGCACGAGGAAGGGACGCGCCCCACGGGTAATCTGCATAAACAACTCAGTATCTATACCGTGCGTGCGCTCGTCGCTGGGCACATAGCCCTCGATTTCAGCACCGGGCTCAACATACAGTATACGTTCCGGCGCAATATGATTGCGCTCTTCGATGGTGGTCAGCTTCTGGCGTGCCAACTTGCAATAAGGACATCCTGGGGTCACGAAGGCCACAAGTTTATGACCCTCGCCCAGCTGCAATTCCGCCAGTTGGGGGTCGTCCTGCATCTGCACCAGGCGTTCTTTGCCAAAGCGAGTGTTACCATTGCCAAACATCCAGTTGTCGGGCACCGAGATAACGAACACCGCCGCCAGCGACACCGCCACGATGGCGCCTGTCAGCCACAGCTTCAGCCGGCAGCGGCGGGTCGTGCAGTTCTGGTCCTGCTTCTTTACATGCCACGCATAAGCGAGCACCAGCACCATGAGCACCACATTCTTCAGCAGCGACTGCACGGGGTTTATATCCATCAGCTGTCCGAAACATTGGCACGATTCATTGCGTCCTATGGCTGCGGCGTAGATTAGGAATGCCGAGAAAAAGGCCAGCATCAGCAACGTCAGCCAGCATACTATGCGGCGCCACCACCCCAGCGCAATCATCACTCCCAGCACCAACTCTACGGCAATGCAGAGCCGTACGAGGATGTAGGTCACCGTCAGCGGGAAGAACCCATAGGAATAGGTATATATCTCAAACTGGTCAAGGGCCAGCAGTTTGGACACTGCCGACACCAAGAACGTTATGGCCAGCAGCACGCGAAGCACCACTGGCATCACCTTACTGATCACCATACTCGCGGCAAGAGACAGTATGCACATCGACACGCTCCAGCGTGTGGGCTTGCGTCACCGAGTCCACAGCGGGCTTCTCCACCGCCCACTCGGTGATAGACTCGCAGTCCAGGCCGCCGCCCACCGTGAGCAGCTTCACGAAGCCGTTATCGGGCACATCGGTAGTCACACATTTGCACTGGTGTTCTTTAGAACAAGCGGTCAGCAGGCAGCAGACAGCGGCCAGCATCCATACGCATCTTTTCATTTCGTTTCCTCCTTTCCGTCTTGTTTATATATGGAGTCGATGAGGAACTCGTAGTCTGTGCAGAGGAGCGAATCCATCTTCAGCGAATCCAGTGCGTCGTGATACTGGTAGGTCGCGATGTCCTCGCACGAGCCTTTCTCAATCTTGATGATACGCACATCCATCTTCCCCATCACCGAACAGCGACAGGTCTTCTGCTTGTCGCATGCTGCGCAAAGCAGCAATATCACGGCAGAAAGGTATAGTATCTTGCTTTTCATTGTTATAGTGATTTCAATATTTCTTCCAAGCTCACCTCGTCGTGCACCAGCACATCGCGCGGCTTGCTTCCGTTGCTGGGCCCCACGATGCCTGCCGCCTCCAACTGGTCGATGATGCGGCCCGCACGGTTGTAGCCCAACTGCAGTTTTCTTTGCAGCAGCGATGTCGAACCAAACTGGCTGGCCACCACGAGCCGCGCCGCGTCGTTGAAGAACTCGTCCTTGTGCTTGGCATCGAACTCCTTGTTAGGTTCTTCGTTCTCGTCGAGATACTCCGGCAATTCGAAGCCGTCGGGATAGCCGCGCTGGTCGCCGATGAAGCGCACCAGCTTCTCAATCTCGGGCGTGTCGATGAGCGCGCACTGCAAGCGTATCATATCTTTACCCGCCAGCGAGATAAGCATATCGCCTCGGCCGATGAGCTGCTGTGCGCCACCGGTGTCGAGGATGGTCTTGCTGTCGATGCCGCTCGTCACGCGGAAAGCGACACGGGCGGGGAAGTTGGCCTTGATGGTACCGGTGATGATGTTCGTCGTCGGACGCTGGGTAGCGATAATCAGGTGTATGCCCACCGCACGCGCCAGCTGTGCCAGACGCGCTATCGGCAGCTCCACCTCCTTGCCGGCCGTCATGATGAGGTCGCCAAACTCGTCGATCACCACCACTATATATGGCAGATACCGGTGCCCATGCTCGGGGTTCAGCATCCGCTTGCAGAACTTCTCGTTGTATTCCGTAATCTTCCTCACCTTGGCCTGCTTCAACAGGTCGTAGCGAGAATCCATCTCTATGCACAGCGAGTTCAGCGTCCTCACCACCTTCTTGACGTCGGTGATAACGGCCTCCGCCTCGTCGGGCATCTTCGCCAGATAGTGATGGTCTATGGCCGAATAGAGGCTGAACTCCACCTTCTTCGGATCCACCAGCACCAGTTTCAACTCGCTCGGGTGCTTGGTGTAGAGCAGCGAGGCCAGCACGGCGTTCAAGCCAACCGACTTACCTGTACCTGTGGCACCAGCCATCAGCAGGTGCGGCATCTTTGCCAGGTCGGTGACGAAGCACTCGTTCGAGATGGTCTTTCCGAACGCTATCGGCAGCTCCATCTTCTCCTTCGCCTTCTGGAACGCCTCGCTCTCCAGCATAGTCTTCATGGCCACTATCTGCGGCTTCGCATTCGGCACTTCGATACCCACATTGCTCTCGCCCGGAATCGGCGCGATGATGCGGATACCCAGTGCCGCCAGGCTCAAGGCGATGTCGTCTTCCAGATTCTTTATCTTGCTGATGCGCACGCCCGCGGCCGGCTTGATTTTGTACAGCGTCACCGTCGGGCCGGGGGTCGCTGCAATCTCGGTAATCTCTATACCGTAGTCGCGCAGGGTCTGCACAATGCGGTCTTTGTTGGCCAGCAGTTCTTCCTTCGTCACTCGCGTGTTGGCCGCCTCCCAGTCTTCCAGCAGGCTTGTGTCGGGCATCTCGTAGTCGCCCAGATCCAGATGCGGGTCGTAGGGTTCGTCCAGCCCGTAGTGACGTCGGTAGTCATCGTCATCGAGTTCCTCTTCCGGAAGCGATGACGGCTCGTCGCCCTCGTCGGCCTGTTCTGTATCACCAGCCGCACTCTCGTCCGGCATGTCGTTGATGGTAAAGCTCACGCCGTCGTCGCCCATCGCCTTCTGGGTCACACGGGCAAACTCGTCATCAATCGTAAACTCCGGTTCACTCTCAATGTCGGAGGTCGGAGGTTGGGGCTCGGAGGTCGGCTGCTCTTCGTCCTCCAGATTCGCCGGCTGGTGGAACAGCTTGATGGCCTCCTCGTCGAAGTCGGCACCTTCGTCCTCCTCCGCACCGACTGCCGGCTGCTCACCATTCACCTTCTCCAGGCCCTGGGTTCCGAAAGGCTTCATCCAGTCTTCGTCCAGTATCGGCGGCACCACGCCGCTCTTCTCCTTTCCTGCCTCCGGTTTCAGGTCTCCCCTGTCCTCGGTCGCCACCTCCTCAATCTCGCGTCCCACCTCCTTGGCCACCTTCTTCAGATCCACTTTCGGCAGCTCCACCTTCGGCAGTTCCATCTTGTGCACCAGCACCAGGAAGAGCACCGCCACAAACAGCAGCACCACCAGCGTCCACCAGCTCAACCATTCGTCAAGCGGCTCCGCCATCATCAATCCGATGCCGGCAAAGTTCTCAAAATCGGAATCGTGCACCCATCGTCCGCCGATATAGCCCAGCGTCAACGAGATCCACACCATCCAGAACAGCGTGCTCCCCAAGGTCTTCCACCACGGCATCACCGTCACCTTCCACAACCGCATGCCGTACACGAAGAACAGCAGTGCGAACCCCATGCTCCCGATGCCGAACAGGTTCTTCGCAAAGAACTCCGCCACCCCGTGACCCATCGAGCCCACCCAGTGGCCCCGCGTGCCGGTCACAAAGAAGCCCACCAAGGCTATCAGCAGGAACACGGAGAAAAGCACATACACCGCTCCACGGATATGCCTGAAGCGCTCGCTCTTCAAAAAAGCGGCAAAGGCGCCCGACGATTTACCTTTCGGCGCCGCGGCTCCTTTACCCCTGCTTCCCGATTTCTTCTTGACTGTTGCCACTTCTCAACGTCTCACTTACCGCGTCCCACTATTCTTGCAGCAGTTCAATTTCCTCCTGCAACTGCTCGAAGAACTCCTTCAGCTCTTCGTCGCTCAACGAGTCGTAGCCGTCGGGCAGCAGGAAGTCGGCCTCTTTCACCTTGCCCTTCACCACCTCGGTGGCGGTATAGGTGATGGCGCGGCCCTCACCGGCATCCATCGTGCACTCCAGCGGCATACCCTTGATGCCGTTGAACATCACGTTAATCTTCGGGCCCATCTCGTCGGTATACCACATCGTCATCGGGTGGTCCACGCCCTCATCGTCATACGTGTGGCGCACCACCTTCTTCGCCGTCACACCGGCAATCACCTTCGTCTCGCCGGCCACATATTCGTAGTAGTAGTGACCCGGCTCGGTATCAGGAATCGTCACCGAGTCGAAGTCGCTCTCTTTGAACTCGTTCTTAATAATCAGCTTGCCGTCGCCCTGATAGGTAAACTCGCTGCCGTTGCTGCGCAGGTAGCCCACCACCTGGCTCAGGTCCATGCAACTCGTGGTGCGCAGGTTGTTCACCAGCACGCACTCCTGACCCATCATGCTCATAAACACGGCACTCTTGGTGAACAGGTTGTTGCCGTCCACCTTGATTTCGGCCGTCGCGGCCTCGTCGGGAATGGTCATTGCCACCTGGCCCGTCGACTCCACTTTGTACTTCACCACCCCCTTGAACGTGCCCTGGGCGGTCAATCCGCTGACTGTCAGCAGCGCCACGGCTGCCAATGCAAAGATTTTCTTCATCTTATCGTAGTGTTTTTGTTATTTTCGATGCATATATAACACCATATTGCAAAAAATATTGTGCCCCTCTCAAAAAAATTCCTCCTCCCCTCCGTACTCCACTTCCCACTCACCCCTCCCCTTCCCCTCCGGTCCCTCTCCGCTCGTTCTACGGTCGTTCTACGGTATTTCTACGGTTTTTTACCGTTAAACGAGCGTAGAAGGAGCGTAGAACGAGCGTTAAACAACCCTTTAGGACACTGACGGAATGGCCGTTAGAAAGACCTCAAATTCCAACGCGGAAAGTTTTTTTCCGCCATGTGCCGAAAATGTCGTATCTTTGCATCGCTTTTATTATATATCATGGGCAACATTCTAACAGGTACAGTCAAGCGTTTATCGCTGCTTTACAAGATATTGATGATGCTGGTGACCTCGGCGCTGATCGTAGTCATCTTCCCCCACACACGCCACGGCGAGCACTACGACTACAAGGTTGGAGCTGTCTGGCGCGGATCCGACCTCGTGGCGCCCTACGACTTCGCCGTCATCAAAACCCCCGACAAGCTGAAGCAGGAGCAGGATGCCGAGCGCCAGAAAGCCATCCTCTACTACCGCATGGACTCTTCGGCCCATCAGGCCGCCGTGGCACGCCTCGAACAGGGCCACTGGCAACTCTCCAGCGCCGAGCAACGCCGTCTGCGCCGACAGATTGACAGCATCTACCGCATCGGCTATCTCGAGACGCCCGCCGACATGGGCACCACCCTCGAAGAACACACCATCGTACTCCTCCAGGGCAATGTGGGCAGCGAACACCGCAGCCGCGAATATGTCACCCGCGCCGACCTCGACGCAGGGCTCCTGCGCGACAGCCTCCTCACTCCCAGCCTCCTCCTCGACCAGACCCGCACCGCACTTGAACTCGACTCGCGCCTGTCGCAGGTCAGCTACAGCAGCGAGATGGTCATGGCCGGCGACCACATCGTCAGCAAGGGCGAGGAGGTAACCGAAGAGAAAGCACAGATAATCAGCAGCCTGGAGGCCGAGAACGACCGCCGCTTCTCCGACCGCTACAGCCTTTGGGGACAGATGGGCGGCCAGATGCTGCTCGCCGTCATCGCCTTCGTGGCGCTCTACATGTTCCTCAAGAACACACGCCATCGCATACTCGACGACAACCGCAAGGTGCTCTTCGTTATGCTGATTATCACCCTCATTTCGGGCGTGGTGGCCCTCGTCGTCAGGGTCAACCCCGAATGGGTGTTGCTGGTGCCCCTCTGCATCGTGCCCATCCTGATGCGCGTCTTCTTCGACATGCGCGTGGCCCTCTATATCCACCTCACCACCGTCATCATTCTGGCAAACCTGGTGCCCAACTCCTTCGAGTTCATCTTCTACCAGCTTGTCACCGGCATGATGAGCATCATCGCGGTGCGCGACCTCGAGCGGCGCAGCCAGTTCTTCATCCTCGCGCTGGTCATCTTCCTCAGCTACTCGTTCATCTACACTGCCGGTGTGCTAAGTCAGGACACCCACCTGCTGGCGCTCAATCCCTCGAAGTATCTCGTCTTCTTCCTCAACGCCATCCTCACTCTGCTGGCCTACCCGCTCATCTATCTCTTTGAGAAGATGTTCGGGATGACCACCAACCTCACCCTCATGGAGCTCTCGAGTACCAATAACGAAGCGCTGCGCTACCTCTCGCGCCGCGCCCCCGGCACCTTCCAGCACTCCATGCAGGTGGCCAACATCTCGGAGGACCTCATGGGAGAAATCGGCGGCAACGCCCTGCTGGCCAAGGTCGGCGCCCTCTACCACGACATCGGCAAGACGCTCAATCCTCTCTACTTCACCGAGAACCAAACTTCCGACTTCAATCCCCACAACGAGCTGGACTACGCCGAGAGCGCACAACTCATCACCCGCCATGTGACCGACGGTCTCGAGTTGGCCAACAAATACCGACTGCCCGCCGAGGTGCAGGACTTCATCCGCACGCACCATGGCACCACATACACCGGCTACTTCTACGCCAAGGAGCGCGAGCGCCACCCCGACGGTGACTTTGACATCACACAGTTCCGCTACCCGGGTCCCCGCCCCTACAGTCGAGAGACCGCCGTCGTGATGATTGTCGACACCGTCGAAGCCGCCTGCCGTAGCCTCAAACAGCACACCAAGGAGGCCACCGACAAGATGATTGACAACCTCATCGACGAGAAGATTCGTGCCGGACAACTTGACAACTGTCCTCTCTCCTACGGAGATATCGCACTGATACGCAAGTTCCTCAAAGTAAAAATGATGAGCATCTACCACGTCCGCGTCGAATATCCCACCGTGAAAGGGGAGGAACAAGGAGTCTAAGGAGTTCAAGAAGTTCAAGACAATACCCACTAAAAACAGAAGTTTGCTATCAAAAATATGAAGAAGAAGGTTTTCACACATATCGGCATCGTCGTTCTGCTTTTCGCAGTCGCGGCCGCTTACCTCTCCCCCGCCCTCGGTGGCAAAGTCATTCGCCAAGGTGATATCGAGCACTTTGAAGCCATGGCCTACAGCCAGAAGGCCGAGAAGAAAATCACCGGTCATACCCCCCACTGGAACGCCTCTATGTTCAGCGGTATGCCCGGCTATCAGATTACCAACGACGCGCCCAAGCAGGTGTTCCAACCAGCAACATCGGTGCTCACGCTGCGATTCCTCGGACTTGACCGCAGCATCGGCGTCATCTTTCTCTACCTCCTCGGCTTCTATGTGGCACTCATCGCCTTCGGCCTCAATCCCTGGCTGGCGCTAGTGGGTGCACTGGGCTTCGGATTGGGAAGCTACAACATTATCATCATACAGGCCGGACATATCACCAAGGCCTGGGCCATGAGCATGATGGCCCCCATCCTCGCCGGCATGTTCCTCACCCTCCGCAGCGCCGTCGACCCTGAGCTGGAGAAGCGCAAACGCACCCTGCGGGTCCTTTGGGGCAGCCTCCTTTTCACCCTCGCACTGATACTGCAGATTTCCTTCAACCACATACAGATCACCTTCTACACCGCCATCGGATGCGTATTCATGGCTGTGGCTTACTTCATTGTAGCCATCAGCAAGAAACGCATCGCGCCCTTCGCCCTCAAGGTCGGCATCCTGGTGGCCGGCGCCGCACTTGCCTTTGGTTGCAATGTACGCATGCTCCTTGTCAACGAGGAATATGCCCGCTACACCATGCGCGGCGGCGGAGAACTCACCATCGGCCCCGACGGGCAGCCCCTCGAGAAGAACAATAGCGAGACCGACGGACTCGATATAGAATATGCCTATCGCTGGAGCTACGGCGTGGGCGAGACCTACACTCTCCTCGTCCCCGGTGCCCTCGGCGGCAGCGGCAACGAGAAGGTGGCCGACGATGGCCAGTACAAGCGCACATTCCGTCAGGACCGCGCTCCCCTTTACTGGGGTGACCAGCCCGGCACCAGCGGACCCGTCTATTTCGGCGCCATCGTGGTGCTGCTGTTCCTCATAGGCCTCATCGTTACCCGCGGTCCCGAACGCTGGTGGATGCTCGCCGCCACACTGCTCGCCATACTCCTCTCCTGGGGTCACAATTTTGGCGGCTTCAACGACTGGGTGTTCCACAACGTGCCGCTCTACAACAAATTCCGCACCCCGAGCATGGCGCTGGTCCTTGCCAACGTCTGCATGGCGCTGCTGGCGGCACTCACACTCAAGACCCTCTTCAACCCCGAGCGCAACCAAAAACAGTTCAACACAGCCCTCTACGCCGTCACCGGCGTCCTCACACTCCTTATTCTCGGCGTGATGATTGCCTCGGGTGGCTTCGGCTACAGCGGATACTATGACCAAGCCTATGGTGAGCGCATGTACGGGCAGTACTGGGGTACCGCGCAGGACATCCTCGCCGGCGAACGCGCCGCGCTCCTCCGCGCCGACTCCTGGCGATCACTCATCTTCATCCTCTTGGCCGCCGTCTTCCTCTGGCTCTACAACAACGACAAGTTGAAGAACAAGGCCGTTACTATCGCCGCCCTCGCGCTGCTCATCACCATTGACCTCTGGGGCATCGACCGTCGTTACCTCGGCAACGACAACTTCGCCGAGAAGCGCCAGACCGAACTGCGCCGCCAAACCTACGACTACGAAATTGACCAGCAGGCCCAACTCTATGGCGACCGCGACTACCGCGTCTTCAACCTCGCCACCGACCCCTTCAACGATGCCATACCCTCCGCCTTCCACAACCAGATTGGTGGCTATAGTCCTGCCAAACTCAACCGCTACCAGGATCTCATCTCCTTCCATCTCTCGTATGGCAATCCCGCGGTGCTCAACATGCTCAACATGCGCTATGTCGTCCAAAATCAGGGCGGCAAAGCCATCGTTATGCGCAATCCCGACGCATTGGGCAACGCCTGGTTCGTCCATGAGGTACAGGCCGTGGGCAACGCCGACGAGGAAATCATGGCGCTCCGCAACTTCGACCCCGCCACCACCGCGGTCGTCGACACCACACTCTACACACTACCTACTACTCACTATACACTTGATTCCACCGCAAGCATCATGCTAGTTCCCGCCGCCACCAAGAACTCCGACTACCTGAAATACGAGAGCAATAGCGCTGCTGACGGTCTCGCCGTATTCAGCGAGATACACTACTCCCCTGACTGGCGTGCCTACATCGACGGACAGCCGGCCGACTACATCCGCGCCAACTATGTGCTCCGCGCCATGGTGGTGCCTGCGGGCAAGCACATCATCGAGTTCAAGAATGAAGCCCCTCGCTTCAACCGGCTCGAGAACATCGGCCTGGCGGTGTCCATCGTGGCACTCCTGCTGATGGGCTGCGCCATCTTCCTTGTCTACAGAAAGAAGAGTGAAAAGTAATGCTTAGTGTAATACTGTGCACATATAACCGCGACCGCTACATCTACCCTGTGCTGCAAAGCATAGCCCAGGGCGACCTGCCCCATGCCGACTACGAAATCGTATTTGTCAACAATAACAGCACCGACAATACCGAAGCCGAATGCCGTCGCTTCCAGGCCGACCATCCGGACATCAACCTCCGCTACTGCGTAGAGTCCCTGCAAGGGCTGTCCCACGCCCGCAACTGCGGCATCCGCAATGCGCAGGGCGACATACTCGTCTACGTCGACGACGACGCGCTCGTCAATCCCCAATACCTCTCCACCTACGCCGACTTCTTCCAGCGCAATCCACACGCCGTAGCCGCCGGCGGGCCCATACTGCCACAATATGACGGCTGCGAAGAGCCAAGCTGGATGAGCCACTACACACGGCAACTCGTCACCGGCAAACTCTACCTAGGCGAGAAGGAACGGGAGTTTTCCAAAGGAGCCTACCCTGGCGGCGGCAACGCAGCCTACCGCAAGAGCGTCTTTGATGCCGTCGGTCTCTTCAATACCGACCTCGGGCGCAAAGGCAATAGTCTCATAGGTGCCGAGGAAAAGGACCTGTTCGACAAGATGACCTCCCGCGGCATGCGCTTCTACTACCTCCCCACGGCCATACTCTATCACCTCATTCCGCCGAAGAAACTTACCAAAGACTACTTCGACCGCCTCACCTACGGCATCGGCGTCAGTGAACGCATGCGCACCCTCCAGATAGGCAAAAAGAAATACCTCTCACGCATGGTGAAAGAGGCAGTCAAATGGGGCGCAACGCTCGTACTCTGGATAGGTTTCGCCCTCAAAGGGCAGTTCAACAAAGGGAACAAACTGATAGCCTTCAGAAAGAATGTGACTCTGGGTTTGGTCAATAAATGATAAATAACAAAAACATACAAATATGACAATTGGATACACAACAGGTGTCTATGATTTATTCCACATCGGGCATCTCAACTTATTAAAGAATGCAAAAGGGATGTGCGACAAATTAATTGTTGGTGTAACTGTCGACGAGTTGGTTGCCTACAAAGGAAAGAAAGCCCTCATCCCGTTCGAGGACCGTATTGAAGTGGTCAGGAGCTGTAAGTATGTAGATGCCGCCGTGCCACAATACGATATGGACAAACTAACCGCCTGCAAGAAACTTGGGGCCTCTTATCTTTTTGTCGGCGACGACTGGTATGGTACGGAAAAATGGAAAGCCTATGAGAAACAATTTGCTGAAGCAGGTATCAAAATCATCTATTTCCCCTATACCCATGGTGTATCATCGACGCAAATCCGTAACGCCCTTGACACCCTGAGAAAAGACAACCTCGAAGATGTGAAATAAACATATGGGGAAAATTGTAGATAAAGAATTCTGCATGAGCAGCTGGTTGATGTTCCGCACCATTGTGGACAAAGACCGATGCTTTGCCGACGGCATCAAGGACTTCCATGTCTTCCCCCCTGCCAACAGGACACCAATACATAATAGCCAGGAGCTTGAGCAAGCCCTGAGGCAACAGATGGAGAATGCAACCGCCAGTGGACATACCGCATTGGCTTTAAGTGGTGGCATCGACTCAGCCATTCTGGCCAAGATGATGCCCAAAGGCAGTCTGGCATATACATTCAAATGTGTAGTACCAGGAATGGAGGTGCTGGACGAGAGCCCAACGGCTGCACGGTACGCCGAAGAATGCGGACTTGAGCACCGTATCGTTGAAGTCTATTGGGATGACATGGTACGGATGGCACCCATCCTCATGAATCACAAAGGGACCCCCTGCCACAGTATCGAAGTACAGATATACAAAGCTTGCCTACAAGCCAAATCCGATGGATGCGATGCCATGGTTTATGGGGAGAGCGCAGACATCGTGTATGGCGGAATGAGCGGCCTATTGTCCAAAGACCGCACCTTAGGTGACATTATCGAACGCTACAGTTATGTACTCCCATACAAAGTGCTAAGAAAGCCACAACTCATCACCCAACCTTACACTCGATGGGAGCGCAATGGGTATGTTGACGTTCACCGATTCCTGAACGACACCATGTACGAAGAGGCCATCAATAGTTATGAGGATGCCTGCGCCACTGCCGGAGTGAAACTGGCAATGCCCTACTCGACCACTTTCCTTGACTGCGAGCTTGACTACGCACGAATACGCCGTGGAGAGAACAAATATCTCATACGAGAAATATTCAACCGCCTCTATCCCGGATGGGAGGTACCCGTCAAGACACCTATGCCGCGCCCACTGAACGAATGGATGCGCCACTGGGAGGGGCCGCAGCGGCCTGAGTTCTGGCCACATTGCACCGATGAAATGACTGGCGATCAGAAATGGTACGTATATGTCCTCGAACAATTCCTCAATCTAATCGACAACAGCGAATATGACAAACAATAACAGCGCGGTAGCCATCGCTCAAGCCGACAGTTATCGTCCCAACAAAATCAACCGTGCGCTGAACGAAATATTCCACTCGCTCGGCATGAATCCCGACAACCCGTTTGAAGGACTTGTCAAACCCGGACAGAGAGTGTTTATTAAACCGAACTGGGTGGCTTCGCGATGGCGTAAAAGTTGCGACCATATTGACGACCTTTATTGCGTCATCACACATCCAAATGTCATTGAAGCCGTCGCAGACAGAGTGGCTTTAGCCCTACAAGGAAAAGGCGAGATAATCATCGCCGACAACCCCAGCATAGATGCCGACTTCGAAGAGCTGATGGAATTCACCGGCATACGTCGTTTAGAAGGCAAATACGATGTCCCCTGCCATATCTACGACCTCCGCCCCCTGGTGTGCAAGGACCTCAAGGACTATGGAAAAAAAGATAAGATGGCCCACCAACCGGGCGATCCCAACGGCGAATTTGAAGTAAATCTCGGGCGTGAAAGCCTACTCCACGACGTCGACTCCACCCTTTTCCGCGGTGTCTTCGACGAGCGAGAGGAGACTGTCGCCGCCCACACCGGTGACACACAGCTATACACCATCAGCGGCTCGCTCTACACAGCAGACACATACATATCGATTCCCAAACTGAAGACACACCAGAAAGTTGGTGCCACATTGAATCTTAAGGGCCAAGTCGGCGCAATGACCCGTAAAAACCAACTGGTACATTGGCGTGTCGGCAGTCCGGAGACCGGTGGAGACGAATACCCTGACCGCGAAAGCTGGGAACGCGCACAACATGCCAAAGTAACCCATCGCGGCGCCCATCCTGGCAACGACACCATCTGGCGCATGGTGGTGGACCTTTACAAAAGCCTAATGACAAAAGAGCGCCGCTACTTCACCGTCATCGATGGCATCATGGCTGGCGAGGGACAAGGGCCATTTTGCCCAACATCAAAGCATGCAAACGTACTCCTCGGCGGACACGACCTCCTCACAGCCGACATAGCTGCCGTTCGCTACATGGGCTTAGACCCACTCAAAATAAAATATCTCGAATATTTCATCAAGACATGGAACATCGACCTCGGCCAACTACCTGTCTATCTGTTCGGCGAACGGCGTGAAGACTTTTTCTATGCACCTACACGCTATGCCGACTTCGAGGTTCCTTTCGCTTGGCGAGGAATAAAATATACCGTCTGACAGCAGCTGAAACAATCAAAGCTTGGGATAGGTCAGATGGCGCGTCTGCCCCACCATCTCTTCCCAGTCCAGTATACACCCAACCTTTTTGTGGTTATCCCACCGAGGGTTTGGTGTCATATAATCCTCTCCATAGCGGAATATGCACTGCTCTTCTGCATTGGCAGGCACCGGAAGCATCATATCTTCAAACTTCTCCATCCGCGTCTCTCGCACAAAAGGCATCTCCTGACGCCTCGGCATGTATGTCCCGGGAGCCATACCCGGCTCATTCCAGTAGTCGGTGATATATGGCAACTTGTAAATAGCCGGGTAGATATAGAAAATATCAATCCGGCAACCTTTATAGTCAAAGGTGTCCTCCCTGCCGTATTTTCCTTCTGCTATCTGATAGGAATACAGCCACTCAAATCCATAACGCTTGAGGTCGTCTATCATTTTCGGGCTGTATTCATCAATCCACATGCTGACATCAAGGTCCATGTCATGCTTTATGAACCCGTGTTCGCGTATGGCTCCTAACATGGTACCGCCAATCAGCATGTATCTGTATCCGCACTCAGTCATGCAGGCATTGAATTGCCGTGCAGTCTCCATGCCATAGGCTTTATATGCCTCCACCCTCATCCGTTCCCTTCGGGCATTCATGGTCTTTCCAATAAAAGGGAATGTCCTCTCAACAAACTTTTTGGTTCTCGGCATTTTATTGGTAAGGAACGTAATCAAATCCATAAGGCAGTTATTTGATTGTCAGTTTTTCAAATCCTCCACAAACGTTATCTTTCTGTTCTGCTCCTCCCCTTCCACGACGGCTATCTTCACGCCCGACATATAGCGGCGCACCACACCGCAGTCATCGGTGGCGGCGAACTGAGGGTCTTGCAAGGCACGCTGATAAGCATCACGAATCAACGGCAGTCGGAAAGCCTGGGGGGTCTGCGCACGCCACATGAAGCGACGTTCAGGTATCCGCGACACAAAACGCCCGAGGCTGTCTCCTGTGATGTCGGTGTGCACTTCCCATACGGTATCGGTGCTCGGCACAGCCACGCCTACTGCTTCATGATTCTTCAGGGCTTCTGCCACGCGGTTGATAATCGCAGCGCTGACCATTGGGCGTGCAGCATCATGGAAAAGCATATTGGTATCATCGGGATAATCGATATATGCCATGATGGCGTTGAGGCTGGACATATACCTCTCGGAACCGCCGTCGATGATTTTTGTCAGCTTGTCCCAGTGATTACGGCTGACGATGTCTTGCATATGACTACGCCAGTCGGGATGCACCACAACGGCAACCTCGTCAATGTTCGGATGACAGTTGAATGTCTCAATTGGGAATTCAATCAGTTCACGGCCATCGTGTACCACAAACTGCTTGGGTGTCGGCAATCCCATACGTTTTCCGACGCCCCCCGCAAGTATTATGGCAATATTTCTCATATTGTCTATTGGCTTTTACAAGCAGCTGAAGGAGTCGATGATGCCGAGCACCTTGGAGTCGGCGTCCGTGACAATGAGGGTGTGGATGCTGTTGCGGCGCATAATCTCCGAAGCCTCCGAGAGGTGGGCATCGGCTGCGATGGTCTTGGGTGTGCGGCTCATGATGTCGCTCACCACGAGCGAGAAGAACCGCTCCTGATGGTTCTGCATGGCGCGGCGCACATCCCCGTCGGTGACGATGCCGGCCAACTTGCCCTCCACCAGCACTATGGCGATGCCCTGCTTTGCACGGCTAATCTCGATGATGGTGTCGCTCACCTTGTCGTCGGGCGAGACAAACGGCAGGTCGGCCGTCACCATATAGTCCGCCACACGCGACAGCAGGCGCTTGCCGAGGCTGCCGCCTGGGTGGAACTTGGCGAAGTCGGTCTCCTTGAAGTTGCGCTTGGTGATGAGGGCGCAGGCCAGCGCGTCGCCCATGGCGAGGGTGGCGGTGGTGGAAGAGGTCGGCGCCAACCCCAGGGGATCGGCCTCGCGCTCTACAGCGATGTTGAGGTGGCACACGGAAAAGCGTGCCAGCGGCGAACGCGGATTGCTGCTGACGCCGATGATGGGTATGCCGCGGTGCTGCAGCAGCGGCAGGAAGCGTAGCAACTCCTCGGTCATGCCGCTATAGGAAATAGCCATCACCACGTCGCTGGGCTCGAACATGCCCAGGTCGCCATGGTAGGCATCAAGCGGGTTGACAAAAAAAGAGGGGGTGCCGGTGGATGCCAGCGTGGCGGCTATCTTACAGCCTATATGGCCGCTCTTGCCCACGCCGGTGATGATGAACTTGCCGTGGCAGTTGTATATCATGTCGACGGCCTGCACAAAGGCGTCGTCGATGCGGGGCACCAGCCCCATGATCGCCTGTGCTTCGTCGCGGAGGCAGGCCCGCCCCACTTCTATGATGTCTTTCTCCATTCCGATGTCGTTATTGTTTACACAAGCAGTCTTCTGATGAGCTCGTCGAGGTCTTCAAGCCGCAGCATGTTGGGTCCGTCGCTGAGGGCATGGTCAGGGTCGGGGTGCACCTCGAAGAAATAGCCCGTGGCGCCGAAGGCCTTGGCGGCCATCGCCATGGAGGGGACAAACCGCCGGTCGCCGCCGGTCTTGCCGCCCGCCGCACCCGGACGCTGCACGCTGTGGGTACAGTCCATGATGACGGTGTCGGTGTAGTTGAGCATGTCGGGGATGTTGCGGAAGTCAACTACCAGGTTGTTATATCCGAAGCTGTTGCCCCGCTCTGTGAGCCACACCTCCCCGCCGCCGCTCTCGCGCACTTTCTGCACGGGATATTGCATATCCTCGCCGCTGAGAAACTGCGCTTTCTTGATATTGACAGTCTTGCCCGTCTTGGCGGCAGCCACCAGCAGGTCGGTCTGACGGCAGAGGAACGCCGGAATCTGTAGCACGTCGACCACCGCCCCGGCGGCCTCGGCCTGCCAGGCTTCGTGTATGTCGGTCAGCAGCCGCAGTCCGTGCTTGGCCTTCACGTCAGCCAGCATCTGCAGTCCTTTCTCCAAGCCCGGCCCGCGATACGACGACAACGCAGTGCGGTTGGCCTTGTCGAACGAGGCCTTGAAGATGATGTCGACGCCGTATTTGGCATTGAGGCGCACCAACTCGGCCGCCACGGTGTCAAGCAGGCCGGCGTTTTCAATGACGCACGGTCCGGCTATGAATACAGGCTTCTTCATTTTTTCCTGCTATAAATCATGGCAAACAAACCGCCCCAGAACACCACGGCGGCAAGCTGCAGCCACCACTCGGTACCTATCAGCACGGCGGGTGCCACGATGACGGCTTTCAGAGCATAGTAGACCACCTTGCCGGCCACGATGGCCGCGAAGACCGCCGCCACGGCGCCCCACTTGTCACGCAGCCAGGCAAACAAGCCCGCCACAGTGGCCAGTTCGGCCATCATGCACACCATCTTGGGTGCTGTCGGCATGCCCACGGCCAGGCAGCTCATCAGCGGTAGCAGCACCGCCAACACCAACGCATTGCGCCAGTCCCTGCCCACGAGCATACCTGCCAGCAGCAGCGCCAGCATGGGGTTGAACTTATACAGCGGGAAGGCCAGCACATGGCTCGCCGCCGGAATCAGGCACGCCGCAGCCAGCAGCGCCGCGTCGAGCGCCACGAAAGCCACCAGCGGCCTTGTCTTTGCATTCGTCATAACTGTCTCTCCTATTCTATTATATATTATGCTGCAAAAGTACACATTTTTTTCCACCCGTCAAAATAATTTGTCTAATTAGGCGTTATTCAGTCATATAATATCAAGCAACCCGTATTGCAATAACACAAAGAAGATACCACCGATGAAAAAATCCATCCTCATTGCTGCAGTGCTGCTCACGACCGTGGCCGCCATGGCTCAGAACTCCATCGACAAACAGGGCCGCCGCCAGGGCCACTGGATCCGCACCGACAAGGACGGCTCCAAAATCTACGAAGGCGACTTCAAAGACGGCGAGGAGACCGGCACCTTCACCTACTTCTACCACGACGGCACCGTGCGCATCCGCAACACCTACACCGTTCCGGGACGCATCTGCAACCATGAAGCCTACGACGAACAGGGCCACCTGCTGGCCCGCGGCACCTACAACCAGCGCAACCGCGACGGACGGTGGCAGTTCTTCGCAGCCGACGGACGCCTGGTCAAGGAAGCCTCCTACAGCATGGGCGTCAAAGAAGGACCCCATATCGTCTTCACCCGCACCGGCGACACCGCCGAAGTGACCCACTGGCAGAACAACCACCGTCACGGCCGCTGGTGGAAGCGCGTCGGCGACCGCGGCTATATCACCGGCACCTTCGTCCGCGGCGGCCTCGAAGGCCGTCTCGTGGAATACGACGACAACGGCAAGCTGGTGCGCGAAGGCCACTACGAAGACGGCCTCAAGCACGGCAAATACCGCTACTACGAATCCGGCTCGCTGACCGTCGACGAGCAGTGGACCCACGGCACCCTCAACGACCGCCGCGTCCGCGTGCTCACCCCCGACGTGGAGTTTGTCTCCGTCTACGACATCGCCTGCCTCGCCCCCAAGGGCAAAGCCAAAACCGTCCTCCTCCTGCGCGACGGCACCAAGATAGAATCCTACGACAAGTCCGAAGACTTCTACGACCGCCTTGGCGACGAGTTCTTCGCCTACGCCAACCGCAAGAGCCGCATCCTCGTTTCCCTCTCCTGCGTGCAGGGGGTGTCCAAGGATAACGAAGGCCGCGAAGTGCTGCTGCTCGACCCACAGCCCGACTTCGACATCTTCCCCGACGAAGACGGCCTCAAACTGGTGCGCAGCCTCCAATACAAGGACAACTCTCCCCTGGACAAGCTGCATTGATTGTCGCCGCTCATACCCTGGGCTGTAAGCTCAACTTTGCCGAAACATCCGACCTCCTCAGGCGACTTGCCTCCGAAGGCAACACCGTAGTGCCCTGGGGACAACAGGCCGACCTTTACATCATCAACACCTGCACCGTCACCGCGGTGGCCGAGAAGAAATGCCGCGCCGCCATCCGCCAGGCCCACCGCCAGAACCCCGACGCACAGATTGTCGTCATGGGCTGCTTCGCCCAAGTAGCAAAAGAGGAGATAGAAAAAATGCCCGGCGTCACCCAAGTGCTTGGCAACGACAGCAAGCGCCTCCTCTCCTACTCCGGCGACGACCGCACCCGCACCTTCTTCAAGATACAGGACGGCTGCGACTACTTCTGCACCTACTGCGCCATCCCCTACGCCCGCGGCCGCTCGCGCTCGGCCTCCATCGAGGAGACCCTCTGCGCCGCCCGCCGCATCGCCTCCACCGGAACCAAGGAGGTGGTGCTCACCGGCGTCAACACCGGCACCTTCGGCCAACAGCAAAGCGAAAGTTTCCTAGAGCTTCTGGAAAAACTAGACCGCATCGACGGCATCCTCCGCTACCGCATCTCTTCCATCGAGCCCAACCTGCTCACCGACGACATCATCGACTTCGTGGCCCACAGTCGCGCCTTCCTGCCCCACTTCCACATACCGCTGCAGGCAGGCTCCGACCATGTGCTGCAGCTCATGCACCGCCGCTACGACACCGCCCTCTACCGCGCCAAGCTCGAGCGCATCAAGGCCGTCATGCCCGACGCCTGCATCGCCGCCGACGTCATGGCCGGCTTCAACGGCGAGAACGAGGAGGAATTCGCCAAGGCGCTCTCCTTCATCGACTCGCTCCCCATCTCCTACCTCCACGTCTTCACCTACAGCGACCGCCCCGGCACCGCCGCGCTGCGCCTGGGCGAGAAGGTGCCCGTCGCCGTCCGCCACGAGCACACCACCCGCCTCCTCGAACTCTCCGAGCGTAAACATAAAGCCTTTATTGACAGTCAACTCGGCAAGACCCGTCCAGTGCTCTGGGAGGCAACCGAACATGGCGGCGCCATGTTCGGTTGGACCGATAACTACATCCGCGTCAGCCACCCCTACGACCCGGAGTTGGTCAACACCGTCAGCCAGGTCACCCTCGACGAGAGCAACATCGTCGCCGACCACGACCTCTAACCCCCTTTTCCCCTTCATTTTACCCCTCAAAAGAGTGTTCGTATCTAACACTCTATCAGCACTATAGCCATTTTACAAAACTTTAACTCGCAGATTATCAGCCACCTGACCCCTTCCCCTCCGGTCCCCCTCCGGACCCGCTCCGATCCCCCTCCGCCCCCGCTCCTACAAAATTCGTAGCGGATGGGGAGGGGTATGGAGGGGATGCCGGGGACGGGGGTAGAGGTCCCGTGGCCACCACAGACAAAAAAAGGGAGCCGCTCGACAGGGCGGCTCCCAGAGAATTGTCATTCAGACGCTTCAGTCTTTCTTGCAGCACTTGCAGCAGCATTCGCCAACCACGAGCTTGTAGAACAAGCCGGCGACGGCGGCACCCACGAGCGGGGCCACGATGAAGAGCCACAGCTGGCTGCAGGCGCTCCAGGTGGCGCAGTCGCTGAAGATAGCCTGGCTGATGGAACGGGCGGGGTTGACGCTGGTGTTGGTCAGCGGGATGCTCACCAGATGGATGAGCGTCAGCGTGAGGCCGATGGCCAATCCGGCGGCCTTGGTGTTGCTGCGCTCGTCGGTGGCGCCGAGGATGACCATCAGGAACACGAAGGTCAGCACAGCCTCCACTGCGAAGGCACCCCACATCGAGACGTTGAGGTAGCCCTCACCGGCGGCAGCCTGGAAGGCCTCGCCGTAGCCGTTGGCAGCGAAGACACCCGTGGCGCCGAGGCCGACGGCTTTGTAGATGCCGAAGAGCACTGCACCGGCGACGATGGCGCCGATAATCTGGCTCACCCAGTAGAGGAGCATGTCTTTGAACGACATACGGCCATTGACCCACACACCGAACGAAACGGCGGGATTGAGGTGGGCGCCGCTCACATGGCCGATGCCGTAGGCCATAGCGATAACCGTGAGGCCAAAGGCAATGGCCACACCGAGGAAGCCCACATGGCCGAACAGCGCGGTACCGCAGCCGCCCAGCACGAGAACGAAGGTGCCGAAGCACTCAGCAAGCATTTTGTTTGTAATCTTCATATTGCAATAGTTTTGATTGGTTAGTATTTGCCCCTATTAACGGAATTTAACCAAACATATTGTATCAGCAGATAAAAAAAGCCCATCATATGGTTAAGGTGGGCTTACATTTTTAGTGATTACTTCCTATAATCAGTAGCTGCGGGTGAAGACGACGCGACGGTGGCTGGGCTTGCCGCTGTAGATGC
>JAEEGH010006737.1_pt1 | contig 27976 bp, 15 predicted proteins | sample 9134181 | NCBI WGS metagenome assembly JAEEGH01 (sample SAMN16246544, study PRJNA631951) | gut metagenome | biome: gut microbiome; feature: rumen; material: DP-attached | host: Bos | place: Iran: Karaj | collected 2018-10 | reverse complement strand
GCCATCTGCTGCTTCATACTATGGCCGATAATACGCCCAAGCAGGTTTTCGACCAGGTGAACGAGATGACGCAGCTGGCCGGCGACCCCACGGAACGTCTGATAGACTCCATGGAGAAAGTGGCTGAGCGACCTGTGAAGCAGGTGAATATCTATGGCGACAAGGTGGGTGAGAAGACCGTTATACCCAACGTGGGCAACTACCGCCCGGACATCCAGACACAGAATATGAACGTAGACCTGCCTCACATGGGGCGGGATGAACAAGAATTATTAGCAGATGAATAAGGAGAACGATAAGAAAAGGAAGCTGTATGGCCAGTTTGCCTGGATTCTGAACTATCAGCCTAAGATAGAGCACCAGCATATCCACATGGGTAATCAGAAGGTGGAAGATGAGCCTATTGGGGAAGAGGCTGACTATGAGGAGGTGAAAGCAGACAAGCAGAAATCGAATGATAAGGTTGATGGCGTGAAAGATAAAAAGCTGAACTACAAATCACCAACCATTGTTCTACAGCGAATGTTGGAGGGAGACTGGTTTGACAAAAATTCTACCAACAAGAAGCTATATAATAAGGAATGGAGAACAAAGCTGGTGGCTGACCTGATGGTGTCGAAGCATGGGGCATATATTGCCAAACTCTGGGAGCATGATGGCAAAAGGCCAAAAATCAAGGCTAACCTAATTGGCACACTCGTTGGGGCTGGTGTGCTGACAACAAATAAGTCTGCCATTGCAAGAACCTTTCTTGGGATTAGTGACAAAACGCGTGACGAAGATGAGAAAAGGGAGGTGAACACCTTTGGCACATATATAGGTAGATGGAAAAAAGAACCTTACGCTGACTGGGTAAAAGACTACGTAAGCAAGTCTTCATAGAAGAGGTAAAAATTCGATTTTTCGACTGAAACGTTCGATTGACGTTCGATTGGCTTCTCTCGCTCTGAGAGTAGCCATTTTTTTTATTGCCTTTTTCCCCTGTGTTTATCGGGGTTTTGAGAGATGTCGGCGTTCGATTGAAAAAGTTTTTTCGATTGAAACCGCAATCGAATAATCGATTACTACTTTTGCATCGTCAACCAACGGAAATGGGAAGTTGACGGTACTCTTTGACATTTTTACATTTAAGGACTATGACACAGAAGGAAATGCAGAAGGTGCAGCCGGCGCAGGAATATATACGCAAGCTGCAACAGAAACGTAATGCGGGCACTGAGGACTGCATGCTCTCTACCGACCTGGCAAGGGAGATGGGTATCAATGCCCCGGATCTACACCACTTCTTGATTGATGTGGGGTTCCTCGTTCGTGAGCGCTCGACTTACGAACTGAAGCTCAGCAAAGACTATGCCGGGCTTGGATATGCTAAGACTCGTAGTCACTTCCGCTACAACAGGAGGGGCGACCTCGTTGAGAAGCGCTTCCCCGTCTGGACCGTGAAGGGACAGGAGTACATCAAGAAATTGATTAAAGGATTGAAGAATTGAAAAATTGAAGAATTAAAAGAAAGGAATAATCATGGCAAAAGAAAATAACAAACTCGATGGCGTTCGCCTGACACCACACTTTACCCTCGAAGAGATGACACGTACAAGCGTGAAGCTGGGATACCTGGACCGGCAGCGGCAGACGCAGCCGGGGGAGCAGGTGACGGAGAACCTGACCAGGGTGTGCCAATGGCTGGAGATGCTGCGCCAGCGATGGAACGAACGCTACGGCGAGGGCGACGACCCGATTGTCATCAATAGCGGATACCGCTGCAAGGAACTGAACAGACTGGTAGGCGGCTGCCCTTCGTCGAACCACCTGACGGGTTGCGCCGCCGACCTGCGGGTTGCGGGCAAGGAACAGCTGCTGCGCTACGTCACGCTGCTGCTCGATATCAGCGACGAGTGGCACCAGGACTTCGACGAGCTGCTGCTTGAGCGCAACGCCCGAGGCTACTGGCTGCACTTCGCCGTACGGCCCAGCAACAACCGCAGGAAGATACTGCTCATTAACGTCATTTAAAAATTGAAGAATTTAAGAATTTAAAAATTGAAGAATTTAAGAATTTAAAAATTGTAGATTATGAAACAGACAATCATTATTACCGAGAGCCCTGAACAGCAGGGATGGAAGAAGAACACAGAACTCTGCATGGACGTGAAGACCCTGCTACGCAGCGACTGCCGCATGAAGGCGGGCAAGGACTACCACGGCGTGCTCCGCCGCGACCTGACTTGCGAGGAGTTCAAGTATAACGAGGTGATGACCTTCGTGGAGACCGTCAGCCAGAAGCGTGTGAAGCGCAACCCGCAGGTCTACGTGGGAGAGACCATCACCGTCACCCGCCGCGACGATGGCAGCTACAGCCCGAACTTCCGACCGATACACACAGGCCCGGAATTCAACGTGGAGCACTATGCCAGCAGCGTGGCCAACGAACTGCTCTGGGCACTTGGAGGCCTGGTAGAGGAAGAGTGAAAGCAGACTGCTGGTTACAGTTACAGTAGTTACAATTAAAAAATAGGGGTATGTACTTCTCTAGATTATTATATAACTTATTGATATATAAATAGTTATATATATAATGAAGAAAAGCACACCCCTCAAAATAAAACTGTAACAACTGTAACTGTAACCGCAGGCAAATAATTATTCATCTAAAAAGCTTATAATCAATGAAATACGATATCACAACAAACAAGGCTCCCGAGATGCCTAAGCTCGGAAAGGGTACAGAATGTATCAAATTACTGCTCTCACAGGCCTCGAAAGACATGCACGAACCCCTGGTTCCGATGCTTTTCCCATCACTTGGCGCACATATCAGCGATGCGGAATTTCAGTATCCTGACCGCAGTTGGAAGGAAATGTGCGGATTAATGGCCCAATTGGTGGGCGATTCGGGGTGTAACAAGGGCCAATTGACCGATTTAGTGAAAGCTATTTGTCGGGATTTCCAGCAACACGACGAACAGGAATTCAAGAAGTTGGAGGAATGGGCCAAGCTTTACCACTCGAAGTCGAAGGACAAACCTGTCAAGCCGTCCATTGCCATTTTCTTCCCTCCGTCGGATACCACCAACGCGGCCTTTATCGAGAACGCCATGAATCTGATGAAGATAGGCGGCAGGACGCAGTACTTCAACCTGCCTGAGGTGGAGATGGCCGATAAGCTCTGCGGCGGTCACCGGCAGGTCTCGCACTTGCTGCGCAACGTCTATGACATGGCTCGCGCCGGTGCTCTACGTGCCACAGCCGACGGCATCAGCGGCAATCCCGTGCTGCGTGTAGGCATCACGCTGTCTGCCGTACCTGTCACGGCTCGCTCATTCTATAAGAACGAACTCCACAACGGCACCTTCGGCCGTATGGTCTTCTCCTACAAGCCACGCGGCAGCCGCAACGGACGCATACCGCGAAAGGGTGAGTTTGCTGACGATTTCCTCCAGAAGCTCGACACCTATCTGGCACGTCTCGACATGACCAAGGGCCGCTTCATCATCCGTCCGCTGAACAAGCTCATTGACCATCTGGCGGCCGACATGGCTACGCTGGCCGACTTGGTGGATGACGACGTGCTGTGGGATGTGTCGAAGCGTGCCCTGGTATCAGCATGGAAGGCTGGCTGCATCCTCTGGGTGCTCAATGGTCAGACGTGGACGAAGTCGATGGGCGAGCTCGTAGAATGGCTGGTGTACCACGATCTGTGGTCGAAGATGCAAATCTTTGCCGATATGCTGGGCAAGGATGCCGACGTGGTGAGCGAGGCTCAGCGGCGCGGCCCGAAGAATATGCTCCAGCAGTTGCCCGGCACCTTCGGCCAAGCTCAGCTGGAAGCCCTGCGCAGCACACTCGGAAAGAATCCGGAAGGGGCAAAAGGACAGCTGAAACAATGGCTGTTCCGCAAGTTCATCACCTACTCCGCCCAGACGGGACTGTACACCAAGACCGAAGAGTACCTGAAACAGTAGAGAGTCTTCTTATGGAAAAGTATGACATTCAGAAGCTTCGCGACCTTCCCATCGAGGGAGTCGCGGAGCGACTTGGACTGCATGTTTCGCGACATAAGTGCCTGTGCCCGTTTCATGCTGACACGCACCCAAGCCTCTCGTTTAAGGTGAGTAAGAACACCTTTCGATGCTTCGTGTGCGGGGCGTCGGGCGGCACCATCGACCTGGTGATGCGCTTCCTGAATAAGGGCTTCCGCGAGGCTTGTCGCTGGCTTGCCGACGAGAACTGCATCATCCTTGACGAGTGGAAGCCTGCCGTCATCGAGCAAAAGCCGTTTGATGCCAGTCGCTATGAGCGCTTCTTCGAGCGTCCTTGGCTGAACGAGGAGGCGCGGCGGTTCCTGTTCGAGGAGCGCAGGCTCGACGAGCGAGTGGTGCGCTGGTGCCGGCTGACGTCGTGGAAAGACCGCGAGGGCACGCCTTGGCTGCAGATACCTTACTTTGATAGAGAGGGCCGTCTGGTGGGCGTTCAGAACCGCAACCTTGTCCGTGGAGCCACGCCCCGTTTCCGCTTCCCCAGCGGCTCGCAATGTGGCATCTACAACCTCCCCGTGCTGAACCTCCTCAAGCCCGGCGACGAGCTCTACATCACCGAGGGCTGCTCCGACTGCTGGGCCATGCTCTCCGCCGGCCACAAGGCCATCGCCATCCCCTCGGCCACGCTGCTGAGCCCGAAGGACGTGGAGCTGCTGACATCGCTCAACTCCTCCCCTAAACAGGGGAGGCTGGGAGGGGTCTCCTTCGCCATGTTCCCCGACGCCGACGCCCCCGGCGAGCGTCTCTTCCTTCAGTTGCAGAAGGTGTTGCCCTCGCTGGTCCACCATCAGCTGCCTCCCGGCTGCAAGGACTTTAGTGACTACTATCTGCAAACGAAACTCTAACCACTTTGCTCCGACCAAACGTCAGGTTTACTCCGACCAACCCCCGCGTTTGCTCCGAGGATTCTCCCCCTGAGTCAGGGGGAGCCAGAGGGGGTCTGAACCAGCTTCCGTTCTGCTTGTTCTGCTTGTTCTGCCTGTTCTGCTTGTTCTGCTTGTTCTGCTTGTTCTGCTTGTTCAGACCACCCCTAACCCCTCCTAACTTAGGAGGGGAATCCCAGCGCCCAATTCCTCCCCTGAGTCAGGGGAGGGTAGGTGGGGTCTGAACTCGCAGCCATACAGAAAAAGAATCCCTTTTGCGCACTTTTTCTTTGAAAAAACTTGAGAAAATTTTTGGCAGTTTCAGGAATTTTTTGTAACTTTGCAGTGTCAATCATGAGAGACTGGAAAGGCGGGAGCGGCGACCCGATGTAGTTCGTCGCAGAGTAATAAATACCAAGAAAAACATTTACAAACAATGGCAAGAAATGAAATTACTTTCCTTGTGAACGCCCGTAAGAACATGAACACGGCTTCGAAGACTTACGGACAGTTCTACCCGGAGGCTGAGCCGAAGGAGCCTATCTCGCTGAAGGGCTTCGCCCGTCACCTGTCGGAGCATGGCAAGCTGGCTACCTACGAGATGCTGGTGCTGGTGTTGCAGAACATCGTGTCGTGTATGAAGGAGCTGAATGCGCAGGGGCAGCCGGTGAAGCTCGACGGCCTGGGCACGTTCTATCCCTCGATCGAAGGAACGCCCTCGACCACGATTGCCGACTTCATGGGCAACCTGAACGAGCGCATTGCCGGTGTGCACATCCGATTCCGTCCTGAGAATGGGGGTACGCCCGACGAGAAGCTCACGTCGAGGGCCTTCAAGGACCAGTGTGTGTTTGAGGCTTACCAGCTGGTTGAGACGAAGACGAAGGTCATCGACGGCAAGACGAAGACCTATCAGGAGCGCACGCCGCTGGCCACCTACGGCATCAGTCAGGCCGAGCCCGACGAGCCTTAAGGCAACTGAGAATCGCCGCTCTCCAGCGTAAGAACTGTGAGGGCGGCGATTGTTTCAGACGACATTAAGCGTTCCACTTACTGTGCCTTCTCAAACCACTCCTTGACTGTCTGCTGGACTTCTTGCGGGAATGCTATTTTCATATAGAAGCTGCTCGGCTTCGAGGCATCTTGGTGCTGGTACGAAGCATCGTACCTGTACCACTCATTATCCCCCCAATAACGGTAATGGTAGGTGAAGTCATAGTTCCACAGGCCGACATCGAGTCCTTCGACTCCATATCCAAAACTACCTACTTCGATTTCGGAATACCCGATAGGGATAATCACAATCTTACCGTCAACAAAGTCAAAATCCGTAACAACGCCAATTTGGGTTTGCAGTTTACCCGGGTCTAACTGTGCCGAGAGGTGGTGCAACTCATAGTCGCCATCGTCCCAGTCCAGTCGGCGGTCGTCGGTCAATGTAACATTGGTCACGCGGGCAGCAGGTTTCCCCTGGTCGTTGCGATACTTCTCGATATCGAACTCCAGCGTGTAGGTCCGCTTGCCTGCAAGAGGGTACATGTCGTAGATAGGTGAGTTTGTATCCCGATACGTTGTAATCTCCTCGTCGTCGGCATGTGCCACAACATGTATGGCTTTCTGAGTGGCAACAGCCTTTACCCGCTGCGGTGCGTATTGTGCGAGATCCTCGTCCTCATCTTTGTCCTCATAGTTCACGCCCCATACTTCGGGTGTAGGTCCCTCGCCAATACCAAGTGTATGTTTGGGGTTAGTGTCGCTGCTCGAAGTGCATTTCAATCCGTCAGCAACAATTCTGCAGCGGAAGGTCTCCACCGGAATAGCCTCGCCCTCGGCAGGCCCCGGCTCATAGTTGCCGTCCTGGCTGAAGTCGATAAAGGCCGTGGCCTTGTCGCCTGTAGGCAGTTTGCCCTCGACGGTGATGAAGCTGTCGTAGGGCGAGCCGGTGTTGGGACTGACGGTGACGGTGATGGTCTTGTCGCTGATGGTGGCCCGGACATAGTCGCCATTGCCACCGACGGTGATGTCGGTCAGGTTGGTCTCGGTGATGGTGACGGTCTGCGTGCCGCCCTTGGCGTCGAACGTCAGCTTCGCGGGACTGGTCTTGAAGACGAGGCGGGCCTGCTGGACGACGATGCTGTCCTCGACGAGCACCTCGCCGTCCTTCGTCTTACCCGTGACGAAGATGGTGGCCTTGCGGTTGGGCACATTGGCGGGCAGAGCCTCCCAGTAGGCGGACAGCTCGCCGCGGCTGTCGAAACGGATGAAGGTGAGCCAGGAGGCGTCGGACTTCAGCTCGACGTTCTTCATGTTGGGTACGAAGCTGACGGTCTGGTGCGACATGTCCTCGGTGGCGGCGATGCGCTTCTCACTGATGTCGATGCGGGCCTTGCCGATGGAGATTTCCTCGCCCTTGCCCACCAGCACGGGGTGGCCCATGTAACGTATCTGTGGGAAGATGGTGTAGACCGTCCCCTCGTCCTTGCGGGGGTCGAGCGTCTCGAACACGTGCTTATAGCTCTTGAGGACGCGGTCGTTCAGATAGCTGGTGTACCAGAAGTCCTCGGTCTGCTTGTCGTCGATGTCGAACACGGCGAAGCCTATCGGCACGGGTATAATCAGACTGCGCGAGACCGGCGACTCGACGGTGAAGCGGTAGGGCTCGTACTTCTCGTCGTGCCACTTCAGAGTGCTGATGTTGGGCACGATGCCAAACGATATAGGCTTCATCAGCGAGAACGATAGCTTTGGCGTCCACGCCCACTGGCCGAAGTTGGCTGCAAACGACAGGTTGACGGGTATCGACAGGGTGACCGTCTCGTCGAAGTTCAGGTCGCTGTACAGGTTTGGGGTGTCGATAAGAGGCAGGTAGGCATCGTCGGTGAATATGGGCGCGTCGAACTCCGTCTTCAGTCCTGCGTCTAAGCGCAGCGCCACGCTACCTTTCTTCTTGACAATAGGTACGTTGCAGGCCACCTCGGCCTGAGCATAGAGACCCGTACTGAGGGCGAGCTTGCCTGCAGCAATCGTCCACGTAGTGGTGTCGCGCCCAACGAAGTAGTTATAGCGATAGAAGTCCTCCCACGTGCCCCACAGGATGTTGCGATCGTACTGGTAGGTGGTGTTGATGGTATGCTTGTTCGACCACGTGTAGCTGCTTGTCACTGTGCCCTGTCCCTCGAAGTAGAGTCCGAAAGAGAAGTCGGCCCAGAATGGTCCCATGTCGACGGCCAGCTTCTTGCCACCCTCCTTGAGTGCATACTTCGCACCCTCCTTCACCAGGTCCTTCAGAAAGGTGAAGGGTACGTCGGCATGGGCGGTCAGCGCGCCGGTGAGGGCCAGGCTCACGTCAATCGAATTGTCGAACTTCGCTATCTGATAGTAGCGGTCCTGGTTGCAGAGCGTGTTCAGGTAGAGGAAGCAGCGCAGGTCGACCGTCGACTGCAGCGTACCGCTGAAGTCGAGCGAGCCGTCGAGCGAAATCTGCACTGGCGTGTTGTCGGGCAGCATCTTATACTGCCCGGACAGCAGCGATATTCCCCCGGTCAAGGCGGGCAGCTCTATCGGGTCGGTCGTCTCGTAGCTGAAGTCGGCATCGCTGGCCGCCCGTCGGCTCGAGGCGGCGCCGTCGCGAGGTACGCCGGACGATTTCAGAACCAACACGTCGTAGACATCCTTCAGCTCGAGTTCCTCGGTACTTACCGTGTAACCGTCGGTACCTTGCTTGACTGAGGTGACCAGTCCGCCGAAGCCGTCAGGAATGTAGCGGCTCGGCTCCTCGATGAGCAGCTTGTCGCCCTTCTTGGGGATGAGGGCCTGCGGCGTTCCGGGAGCCAGGCGTATCCAGTAGAGCGAGTCGCTGGCCACGATGTAGTCGGCTATCGACTTATCGGGTATGACGACGTCGCTCTTCACCTTATTCTCAGGCGTGACGAAGGCGATGGAGTCGATGGCCGAGACGGGGATGCGGAACACCGAGTCGAGGGCGTAGACCTCCTGAACCACGTAGTCGTCGTGCTCGACGCCAAGGGTGTCGACCTTCGAGTAGGCGAAGCGCTGGATGTCGCCCCAGAAGAAGGCGTTGAACTGTCCGTCGTTGCGGAAGATGTAAAGCGCATCCTGCGCCCGCTGCGCACTGGCGGGCAGTCCGATTGCCGCCAGCAGCAGGCCGATGATTATTTTCGCTGTTTTCTTCATAATTGCGCGTTCCTTAGTTAATAATTAAGTGCCGAGGGGTCGATGGTCAGCTCGACGGTGAGCGTGGCGCTGTTACCCTGGTTCTCGACATAGTTGAACACCTGCTTGGGCTTGTCCTCAGAGTAGTTCACCTTTGTCTGGGTGAGCTTGCCGAACTTCACGCCGTCGGCAACCGTGCCGCTGAAGACGAAGGTTGACTTGGCCCCCGGCGTGTAGTTGCTCTTCGACTCCTGCCAGCGGAGGTTGGTGAGCTGGAGGGTCACGTCGTCGCCCTTGCCATAGACGCCCGGCGAGGTCCAGTCGACGTAGGTGTCGTTATAGATGTGACGGAACTCGAGGTTCTCGACCTTGCAGTTGGCGAAGTTGCCGCCGACGCTGGTGATGTCGAACTCCAGCACGTTCTGGTAGACGTCGTAATCCTTCTTGTAGTTATTAGTAGCCACGACGTGCAGCGACGTTCCCTTGAGAGTGACGCTGATGTTGGGCGACGCGAAGCTCTCGCCGTAGGTGTTCGTGCTGGTGGCACCGGTGGTCTGCTCCTGCATCATGGCCGTGGCCGAGAGCGTGCAGGCATTGACCGAGATGCCGCCGGCCGCCTGTGTGATGGTGATAGGGAAGGGCTCGGTCTTCGTGCCCGGGGCGGGGTTGTCGCCCTCGAATTTGGCCATGTAGACGGTGACGGTACACGTGCGCTCGGCACCGGTGGTGTTGGGCTTGACGGTGATTTCGAGGTGGTAGTCGCTGTAGTTCACGGCGCTGACCCAGTCCTCGCCGTCGCTGCTGATGGCGAAGCCCGTGCGGTTGAACTTGCTGCCCACATACGCCTGGACGGTCTGCGTACCGCCCTTGGCGGGGTAGGTGAGGGCCGTTGGCATGACGTGGGGCACCGACGAGTCGACGTCCTGGGTGACGCTGTAGATGCGCTTCACAGTTGTGCCGTCCTTCATCAGGAATGTCAGTTCAAACTGTCCTGTCCTTGCCGCTCCGGTCGTGTTGTCCTTGGTAGCTGTCAGCAAGACAACCATTCCCGAGGCACTGCCTCCAAGCCACGAGTCGTTCAGACAGTGGATGTTCGAAATGTGGTCTACATTGGGGCAGTTGAACGTGACGCTTGCCTGCGATCCTGCCTCGGCGGCGAGGAAGATGGGCTTCGGCGCGTAGTCGTCGCAGAACTCCACCGTCGGGACAGGTGTCGACTGCGTCACGGTCAGCGTGAGCACAATCGGGTCGCCCGAGACGGGTGTCAGCGTGTAGGTGACGTAGTTGGTGCGCTCTTCGTTGACGGGGTTGGCCTCACCGTAGACGGTGATGATGTTGCCTTCAATCGACGCCTTTATCCACTCGATGGCGGGCTTGACTTGCTGGCTCTTGATGGTGGCGGCGACGATGTCGTCCCACGGTGTAATCTTGACCAGGACGGTCTTCTTGTCACTATACTCGGAACCCTCGCTGGCCTCGGCCATCAGCGTCACCTCATCGGGCACTAACTGTACGTCGAGCTTCATGGCCGACTGCTTGACGGTGAGGGTCTTGGTCTCGGTGGTGCCGTCGGCCTTGGTCAGCTCGGCGGTAATCTTGGCCTCGCGGCCGTTCTTCAGGCTGGTGTTGGGCTTGACGGTGACGGTGCAGGTGTTGGTGCCTGTGCCGATGCCGCCGCCGTCATCGACCGTGAGCCACGACTCGTCGCTGCTCTTCATGGTGAGCGACTTGGCCGAGACGGGGTAGGTGACGGTAATCTGCCGCTTGAGTTCGCCGCCCTGGAAGCTGCCGTCGTAGCCTGCCACCTCGAGACTCTCGGGGTTGAGGGTGAACGGCTGCTCGGAAGCTTTCTGATGGACCTTGAGGGTGCCCTCGCCATACTTGCCGCCAACGGTGACGCCCGACACGATGACTGTGCCCTCGCGCTCCTCGGGGTCGGGATTGGGATCGACCTCGACGGTGATGACGTCGCCGCTAATGGTGGGCGTGAGGAAGGAGTCGCCGGGCTTCACCTGGTGACCTGTCAGCGGCGACTTGACAATCTTGGCAGTATAGGTGCCGCCGGCAGCCTCGGCCTCGATGACCTCGGGCGAGAATTGGACGACAATACGTCCCTGGCGCACGGGAACATCCTTCACGAGAAGGACTTCGCCCTTGGAGTTCTTGCCGACGATGTGGAGTTTGAAGTCGCGGCCCTCGACGCCCGGGGGCAATGCCTTATAGTGCATCACGAAGACCCGGTTGATCGGCATCCAGCTGGCTGTGGCCCAGTCGACGCCGGTGGACATCTCGACCTTGGGCATGTTGGTGCCTACCCAGAGCTCGTTCCAGTTCAGTGTTCCCTCCTCTTCGGGCAATTCTATCTCTTTGTAGTCGTAAATGTCGAAGTAGGCTGGCTCCACTTTCATCTCAAACTCATCGCAGAGAATGGGGGGGGAGCCGGGAATCTGAACCGTCGGGTGGACGGTGTAGGAGGTCTCCACGTCGGCCAGGGGGTCGGGGAAGAAACTAAACTCCACCTCCTTGCCGCTGAAGAAGTTCCAGTAGGTGTCGGGGCGCCAATAGGTGGCGTAGACATCGTCCTTCCAGTCGAGCACGGTGAAGCCCACTTTCACGGGGAGCAGCAGGTTGCGGCTCATGTCGTAGGAGCAAGTGGTCTCTCCGTACATATAGTCATTTCTGCCTGAACCTTTTATCTTCATTTCGGAAATCTGGGGCACGACGCCGGCTTCTATGGTGAGGAACTTCCGGCGCTGGAACTTGTTACTCTGCCATCCGTACATGCTGATATAGGGATTGCCAAAGACGAACGGGCCATAGCTGACGATGTCGTCGATGTCGAGCACGTCGTAGGTATGGTCGGTGTAATAGGTCAACGGCAGGTCCTCGGAGATGTCGGTCACGGGAATCTTGAACTCGAGAATGCGGCCCGCCTCCAAACGAAGGCCAACGCCCGATATACCACTGATGAGGGGATTGAAGCACTCAAGTCCAGCCTCGAGCATCACACCGCCGGTGAAGGCGCCTCCCACCGTAAGCTTTTTCAACTCATACGTCTTGGGGTCGACGGACATGTCGGTATCGCCTGACCACTCACCGATGTTGAAACCCACAGGCTTGTGGTAGCCCGCCTCGGCCATCGCGTGGTAAGTACCGGTGTAAATGGACTCCATCTCGAGATTGCCAGAGCCCTCGACGAAGATGCCGACCTTCCACAGCGCCTTAGCGTAGATAGGTGTGCCTTCGCCGATAGACTTCCTAAACCATGTCAGTTTGTGGGGGAAGGGCAGGTCGAGACGCGAAGCCAGGGTACCCGATATCTTGCCACCGTACTCAATATATGCGTCGGCGCCGATGTAACCATCGATATGTACGCCTGCCAGCGGGTCGACACTCAGGAAGGAACGGGCATGCAGCGTGGGCTCGATGTAGTATTTTATGGAGCCCAACGGGGTGGCAGACATGGAGTAGATGTCGAAATCGTTGATGAGGTCTTTCGAACCAGTCAGACCAACTTCAGCCCCCATCGGTTCAAGTTCGATGGGCTCCTCGGAGCCCCATAACAGCGACCTGGTGCCACGACGGGCATTGGCCTGGTTCTGCGTGCCAACGGCCATCTTGAGCATAGCCCGCTCAAAGGCTTCCTCAGGCTGCAGGGGTTCGGTGGTGATAGTGTAGCCGCCACCGCTGCTATCGACCGACGTGACGCGGCCGCCGAAGCCTCCTGGCAGCAGCGGGCTTTTGTTTTCCTCGATGAGCCACTTGTCGCCTTTCTTGGGAAGCATACTGGTCGGGACACTGGCCGACAGGCGTATCCAGCTGGCCGAGTCGGAAGCCACGACATAGTCGCTGATGAGCGGGTTGGCCTTGATGACGTCTTTCTTGTAGACGGTCTCAGGGGTGACGAAGGCCACGCTGTCGATGGCCGAGATGGGAATGCGGAAGATGGTGTCGAGGGCGTAGACTTCCTGCACGACGTAGTCTTCGTGCTCTATGCCCAGCGTGTCAATCTTCGAATACTCGAAGCGTTCAATGTCGTCGAAGAAGAAGGCATTGAAGCGTCCGTCGTTTCGGAAGATGTAGAGTGCGTCCTGGGCCTGCTGCGCGCTGGCGGGCAGGATGCCACCTCCCAACACCAAACACCCAAAAGCCAACAGCCTATAAACATAGTTTCTCATCGCTTCATGACTTTATAGGTTACGTTGTCGGCCTTCACGACATACACGCCACGGGGCAGCGCGGAGAGGGACAGACGGTAGGTGCCGGCATGCTGCGCCGTGAGCTGGCGAACAAGCTTGCCGTCGAGTGAGTAGACGCCGACGGCAGCGCCGGCCTTGATGCCGCTGATGACGAGCTCGCCGTCCTCATAGTCGACGGTGGCGGGGGCTGACTGCAGCTCGCTGACGCCCGTCACGCTGCGCTTCTCGTAGGTAAAGCGCAGGATGTCGGTCAGCTGATAGGTGACGTCGGCCTTGGCCGAGACGACGCGGAGGTTGGAGCCCTCGAAGCGCACCTCAGGCTTCTCGGCGAGCATATAGGTGGTCTGAACGTGGTCCTTGGTCTCGATGACGAGGAAGTTGCGGTCGACCATCGTGCCGGGGTCGGGCTCGGTGTCGCCCATGCCAGCCACCGGCGGGGTGAAGATGTAGGCATCGGCAGAGGGACTGCCCAACGGGACAACGCCGCCCGTACAGGCCAGGCGTCCGTCGCTGAGCAGCGTCCAGGCAGCCGTTTCGGTCAGGTCGTGGTTGAAGCCCGGAGCCGAGGCGAGCGTCCACTCCTCGGTGACGTAGTTGAAGCTGAGTATGTGGAGCGTCTCATCCTCGTAATAGCCGCTGTGGCCGATGATGTAAGCCTCCTGGCGGGCCTGGTTGACGATGACGCCTCCGCGGTAGTCGATGCTGGCGCCGGTCTCAGGATGGCGCATGGGGATCTGCAGGCTGCTGAACATGTAGGTCTCGTCATCCTCGGCACAGTAGAACAGCAGTACGTAGCGGTAGCCGTCCTCGAGCGACTCGTCCATCATGCCAGCGAGAATCATGTAGAAGTTCATGCCGCCCTGCGTGAAGTGGTAGTCGGAACTGCTGATGTCGGCGGGAAGGGGCGCGGGGATGAGCGTGTCGTCGTAGGGTGTGGCCGTATATTGCACCTCGCCGGTGGACATGTCGTAGAAGTCGGCGAGCAGCGCCTTCGAGCCGTCGTTGAAGGTGTAGAGCTCTATCGGCTCCTCGTTGTTGTCGAAGTACGACATCGAGATGATGTGACCGTCGGGCAGGTGGAACAGGTAGGGATGGTAGCGGCCGTCCATGTCGCCAACGCCCTTGAACGACGAGCCGTCGTAGCAGTCCATCGCGTTGTCGCGGCCACCGCCACTATTACCGCTGACGAAGACCTTGCCGCCGGCGACGATGGCTTTGCAGCCGGCGCGGCCGATGGTCATGTCGGGGCCTGCGGTGAATGACTGCGTGGCGGGGTTGAAGATATCGGTCCTCTTGGCCTCGCTGAGTACCTGCTGGCCGGTCTTGCTGCCGCCCACCATGAAGCGTCCGTCGCTGAGCTTGGCTGCGAAGCCGTCGGCATGGGGAGCGCTGAGCGGCAGCGTCTTCCAGCTGCCGTTCTGCCAGAGTTCTGCAACGGTCACCAGATTCCTGTCGGTGGTGGTGCCGCCCACGACGACGAAGCCGCCGTTATCGGTCGGGAACATCAAGTGGTCGATGCGGCCCCTGGCCATGTCGGGCAGCTTCTCATACTTCAGCGTAGCCATGACGCCCTGTCGGGTGGCGTCGGCACGGGTAGTGCGGCGGGTGGTGCGCTCAATGCGCTTCACGGTTTTCTTGTGAGCCGCGTTGACGGGCTTCACGGCGGCCGTGCTCTGTAGCGGCAGCGCCAACAGGATGGCCATCAGTAGTCTAATTGCTTTGTTCATATCCTTTTTTTATTATCTGATGATTTCTGTTACTCGTCATTCCCTGGTGACCAGGTGGTTGTTGAACTGTAGCCGTCGTCGTCCGTCAGAACTACGTGCTGGCCTGCTTTTTTCATATCGCAGGAGGCTAAGTGAAGGTCGCTGATGGCACCGTTTTCTATCACGCCTGAGATGATATTGGCGCCACCATAGCCGTCAGGCACGCAGATGCTGAACTGGTTGCCGTTGCCGCTGATAAGTGCCTTCATATCATTATCAGCCTCACTGGCCACGCCATTTGCCGTGAAGTACATGCTGACATTGATTTCTCCGTCAGCTTGTCCACTGAACTTCAGGACTACGCCGTCGAGACCACTTTCCGCCATCTCTGCACCGGCATTACCCGTGGGGTCGGCCACGAGCTTGAAGGGCGACAGTTGGTAGGTTCCGCTGACTTCCGGTGGATTGTTTCCCTCGTAGACGGGCATACCGTCCTTCTTCAGGCTCGCCATAACCTCACTGGCGGGCCACTCCAGGTCGATGGGCTCGCCCTGGCCCTCCTTGTAGGATATGTATATCTCCACATAGTCTCTAGGATCGTTGTATGGCAGGTATGTGATATGGTCGCTGACAGGATCAATACCCTCTTCGCCATAGATTTCCTTTCCAAGTTCGCTGAGGGTGTAAGTTGTTCTCGCATCTTGCACGGCGTTGAAACTGCTGAAGAGGAGGCCGTCGGCAATGGCGTACTTACCATGTTTGTAAGACCGACCGTTAACCTCTAACGGGAACTCATTGACAGTCATCGCCATTGACGCGTTGCTGGTCATATTGCCGGTGGCTCCCCAAATAGTTATTGACAGGTGGCTCTCGCTATCCTGGACATACCGCACGTTTTTCACTTTGTCGGTCTTCTTTTCCACGTCGAACGACAGGGTGGCTCTTGTTTTCGTATCGTTCGAAGACCACTCCTGATAGCCAACGCATTCATAGTGGTTGACGTCCTTACCGTATTTGACGGTGAACTGGGCATTGTCGGGTTTGAATACGAAGGACGGCATGATACGGACTATGGTGTCGGCTTTTCCTTCGATGGCAGAGATGTACTCAACGTAGCGTTCGGCACTGAATGTAATATAGCTGAACGGACTCTTGTCGCCATCGGGCGTGACAGGCTCCAGCGCACTGCGCGGTTCCTGTATTACCTTGAGGGGCAGTATCATCATTTCCTCATAGGAAGGACTCTTGACGCTGCTAACCCAGCAGTTGATGGTACATTCACGCTGCACGGACAGGCCGTTGGCTTCGACGGTGACGTTTACCGTGCCGTCAGTATCGGCCGTAGCACTCACCCATCCCTTACCTTCGTCACTGATGCTGAGAACGTCGCAGTAGGCGAAGTTGCCCTTGTCAATTCTGGCCTGTTGCACGCCGCCGCTGGCTGCGAACAAGAGAGAGGCGGGCTCAATTGATGCTGTACCCATCTCCTGGGTTACGCTGACTGGCATCTCCACCTTTTCGCCAGTGTCGTCCTTGGTGACCTCGCAGTAAACGATTCCCTGACGCTCCTGTGTGGTGGTGTTTGGCATCGCCGTGATGTTGACATGGCTGCTACCCTTCTCGACAATGAGCCAGTCCTTGGCATCTTCACTCACAGTAGCACCGGTTAGCGTGACACCGGCACCCAGCGTGACGCTCACCTGCTGCGTGCCGCCATTAGCCTGGAAGGTAAGTGACGAGGGCTGCACGGAGGCATTGACAGCACCCTCCTGTCGGACGGTCAGTTTGGTGGCATTAAAGCCATTGTGCTTGCTGCTCCACGCTGATACGATGACAGTGGCTGTGCGCTGTGCGCCGGTGTTCTCAGTAGCGGTAATGGTCAGCGTACGATTTTGCAGGTCGTAGTCGAGCCAGTCCTTGCCGTCATTCAGGTCGATGGTGATAGGATCCATCGAAGTCAGGATATTGACGGTCTTGGTGCCACCCTCCTTGGGGATAACCAGCAACGAGGGAGACAGCTGCAGGCCACCGTATTGCTTGACAGTGAGTGTCTTCTCTACAAATTCTGTCTGACTGTACCGCTGGCGCACGGTGACGGTTCCCGTACGGTAAGCATCGGTATTGTTCTCCGCAACCTTGACTTTCATTACACGATACTTCTCGCCACCAGAAGGCCCGACTATTTCAGTGGTAATCCAGTTGTCGTTGGGATTGGCGGTGATGGGCATGTCTTGCTTCGAGACAAGAGTGACGACAAACTCACCACCCTCCTCTTCGGCAGTAATTTCCTCGGGCTTGAGCGTCAGTTCTTTAGGCTCGATAATGACCACCTGCTCCTGGGAGTAAACAGGGATATATCCCAATAGCGCATGTACAATTAACGGTCGAACCCTGTATTCTCCCGCATCTATATTGGTGATATCGACATCGACATTGTTGAAGGTGTTCATGAAATACAATTCATCGCGTAGTTTAGACCTATAGAGTTTGGTATACTCGATATCATCCTCATTCGCCTTGGTATAAAGGCCGACGCCTAACTTCTGGGGGTAGAACACATCGCCCTCGGTTTTGTATTGACACTTCACAGCATCCTCGTTATCGCCAGACAGTTCGACCTTCATGTCAGAAATGCTCGGGAAAAGGGTAAAGTCCATACTGCCGTATCCAAAGGACTTCGTCTCCTTCAGTTCCCACTTCTTCTTAAAGGCCTTGAACGTAGCTCCATACTCATCGTCGAACTGAACCAGGGTAAAGTTGAGTTTGGCATCCTTGAACGTATCATAGATGTTGTCATTGTCTTTCAGCAAGTCATAGCTAATACTACCAGTGAGTTTCGGACCGACAAAGAGGTCGTTGCCGCATTTGAACTCGGCAAGATACTGCATCCATGACTCATTACCGATGTTTATAGGGAACTTCATGCATGGATGCACCATTCCGTTAAGTTCAGCAGTAAGAGACACATTACGCTCTGTGCTCGTCTCTACAGGCATCAACAGTCCCGCATTACTAAGGTTGGCCCGGAACGTCAGATAAGGCGAGTGGTCCATAATCTCCATCGACATGGCCAGCATCTTGGTCTGTCGACTGAAACCGTATGCCAAGTTGAAGTGTCCCTCCACACGAACGACCGGTTTAGGCACAACCTCGATATACATCATCGGGAAGTTGGCAGGGAAGGGCACCCTTGAGAAACGGGCTATCAGAGCACCAAGACCAGGAATGTTGTCAGGTTCGAAGGTACGGTCTATCTGTCCGTCAAAGCTGAATTTTGCTCCTACATCGAACTGGCTGAGCAACTCGGTCTTAATATAGAATTCCCCCCATGTACAGTTATAGACTGCCTTCACAGCCATCGCCATTCCCAAGTGCATGCCAAAGCCAACCTTACACTTCTCGGCCAGATAAAGGTTTGCCTCCATGTCAGTAGAGGCCTGGAACAAGTTCACGTTAAAATTACCATCAATACGCTTCGGGGCGTTCAGGCCGGCAATGCGACGGCGCATCCTGCTACCCTCCGGTGTTTCTACCTGCTGTACCTGTTCAACGGTAATGAATTGGTCGAACACATCGCTCAGTTCGTCGACATAGTCACACTCCACAACCAGCGAACCGTCCTTTTCCTTCACACTGGCCACCTTTCCAACAAAGGCTCCCTCATGGCCCTCCAATTCTGTACATGACAACACATCGCCCACGTTCGGTCGCAGCGTCTGAGGCATAGAGATGTCGAAAACCAAGTCCATGTCTGTACACGTCACATAGTAGTCCATCATGCCCTCGTCGCGCATGAAGCGCACACCTTTGGCAAAGCGTATCTCAGGCTGTACAAACGACACGGAGTCAATGGCCGTCAGCATGATGCGATAGACGCTGTCTTCTGTGACAATCTCCTGCGAGACGTACTCACTACGCTCAATACCCAGCGTATCGAAACGCGAATACCTGATTTGTTTTACCTGGTCGTAGAAGAAACCGTCGAAATGTCCGTCGTTTTGGTAGATATAGAATGCCTCGCCACCCTCTATCTCCTGTGCCGAAGCAGTCAGACTACCAGCCACAGCAAGGAACATGATGACTGCACAGCGCAGCCAGTTCTGTATTCTAAAGTCTGTCTTCATCGCTTCATCAGTTTAATGGTTTCTGTTCCAGCCTTCACAATATACACGCCGTTGGGGCGGTTCTGGAGAGAAATGGTCTGGGGCTGAGTATCAGACACCCTTCGCTGTTCAATAAGCATACCGTTGACCGAGTAGACTCTGGCATAGCTTCCTACGGGTAGTCCGCGGAAGGTAATTTCATCGCCCTCGCGGTTTATCTCGACACGACGCTCGCCGGGCATCAACTCAATACCCTTGGTCACCACGTTCTCGAAGGTGTAGCGGAGTACGTTTTTCCGTTCGTATGAAATGGTAGCCTTGTTTGTGCTAATAATGAGCTTGCCATCCGAGAATGAGGTCACAGGAGCATCAGCCAGTTCGTAGCTGACTTTCTCGCCCGACTTCAGCCAAACGATGAGAGTAGGACCGCCTGCCGAGGGATTGACGGGTGTGTCTTCATAGCCCTGTCCGGCTACCGTCGGGGTGATGAGGTATGCCGTCCGCTGGGCGTCGGTATTGTCCTTGATGCCACCACCCGTGCAAGCCAGGCGACCGTCGGCAAGCACAGCCCACGACGCTGTCAGCACGTTGTGCTTGAAGCCGGTGGCCGAGGCGATGGTCCAGTCATCGCTGACGTAGTTCAGGCTGATGACGTGGAGCGTCTGATTGCCTATCGTGCCGCTGGCTCCTATCAGGTAGGCCTCCTTCCGCGACTCGTTGACCAACACGCCGCCGCGCCACGTGATGGCTTTCCCGGCATCGTCGGCAGCAGGGATGTCGAACGAGCTGAACACGTAGAGCTGGGAGTCATCAAGGTCGAGCATATAGAGCTTGTAGCCGTCGGTCGTCTTGACCAGCATCAGGTAGCAGTTATTGCCGTCGTAGGTGATGTGGTAGTCGGAAGGGCGCGTGTCGTCGGGCAGCCCCATAGGAAACGACTCCGGCGAGAATGGCAGTCCGAAGTACCTTGTTTCACCTGTAGATGGGGAATATCTGTCGGCCAGCAGCAGCTGGTCGCCGTCCTCATCGGTGTAGAAACCATAGCTCCCGCCATACGTGTCGTAAGCTGACAGCACATAGACGCAGCCCTCACGGTCGGCCATTATATAGGGGTTGGAGCGACCGTCGGTCTCACCCACCGCCTTGAACGACGTACCGTCATAGAGGTCCATCGTCGGGTCGTCAGCATACCAGTTGCCGCTGACGTAGACGTTACCGTTGACGTTAATGGCCATACTCTGGGCACGGGCCACGGTCAGCTGTGGACCCGGGGTGAAAGTGCGGGTCTGCGGGTTGTAGATATCGGTGGCACGGCTTTGGCCCGAGCCGCCTGCCTTGGAAAAGCCGCCGCCGACCATGTAGCGCCCGTCGCCGAGACGAACGGAGAAGGCGCCGTCGTGGGCGTTGTCGATGTTGAGGCTCGTCCACGTGCCGTTCTGCCACAGCTCGGCGGTCTTGGTCAGCTGGAAGCCGGTGGTGCGCCCGCCAACCACGACGAAGCCGTCGCCTGAGGGCAACACCTGGTGAGCCATACGCGGCGTCGGCATATCGGCTGTCTGTTCGTACCTAAGCGTGGCCTTGATGCCCTGTCGGGTGGCGTCGGCACGCGTGGTTCGGTGAGTGGTGCGCTCCATGCGCTTCACGGTTTTCTTGTGAGCCGCGTTGACGGGTTTCACGGCGGCCGTGCTGAGCAGCGGCCATGCCAGAAGGCTGACGATGGATAATGCTATTCTGTTCATCATATTGCTGTTTTGTTTAGACTATGACAGGCGAACTGCGTGGCAATTCGCCTGTCATGGGGTTGTAGTGTCGGTAAATTATTCTGCTGCTATAGTTGAGCCTGACCCGCCGCTGTTGCGCTCGGTGCTGCGCGCCGACCATGTTGACGGGACAGCCAGGCCGTCGCCGTCCTTGAAGATGCGGTAGGTGCCAATATTCATCAGCTTGTTGTTGGGGTCGTTCTTCTCGAGCATCAGCATACCGCAGAAGAAGTCTCTGATACCGTCGGCAGTCACCGTGCCGGAGACAATCTCAGCCATCTTGTAGGTAGCGTTGTAAGTTGAGTTAGCACTACTCATCACGGCGAAGATGGTGAACTTGTCTCCCTGTCCCAGTATGACCATCTCAGTCTTCTCGCTGCTGCCAGTGCCCTGACGGTACTGGTAGCTGATAGTGTTCTTCATCTTGTCTTGTCCGGAGAAGTTCATCACCTGATCGGCAAGCTGGCCACTCCATGTGTAACCATCGGAGGTATAGACCGGCTCGTGGGGGTGGCTGGTGAAGGTGCCGTCAACGGCCGGCGGTGTGCTCCCAGCGTAGATGGGCATGTGAGTAGCCATCTTTGAAAGATACTCCTGGGGAATCTGCTGCGTGATGCGCTCGTCGAACTCAGCCTCGTAGGTCTCGACGTAGTCAAGCTCGTCCTGCAGCACCTTCAGCTCCGTGCCGTCGGTCTTGTAGATGGTGTACCAGTATTCCTCGCTGGCGGCCCTCTTGGCCATCAGGCGGCGGGCCAGCCTTGTTGACGCTCTTTGCGAAGCTCGGGCGAGGCTGCGGCTGTCGTCGGTGTAGATTTTGGGAGCCCACGTGGTGGCGGGACTGGTGCCGTCACCGTCCTTGCCGATGGCATATTCCTCGATGTTGTTGTTCTCGTCGAGCGAGGCCTCAGCAATGTGGAAGTTTCTCAGCGTTCCTCCGCTAACCTCGCCCGACATGATGTAGGCAAGGCGGATGAAGATGCCCCATGAGGGTATCTCGGTAGTCACAACGAAGCCGACGGTAAAATTGCTCCCCGAACCGGTAATATGAGCTTTTATACCCTGAGTACCCTGATACATCGACGAACCGATGGCGTAGTCGGTACCATCCTCGTCAATGGCGTACATATCGACATAGACATTGTTGCCCGACTGTCCGGCGAACTTGACGACCAACTCTGCATTTTCGACGATGTCATCCAGGTCAGCATCCTCTGGGTCTGTGCTCCAGAACTTCACGAGCTTGGGGGGCTTCAGGCTGAATGTGCCGTCGAGTGTAGGCGCACTGGAGCCTGTGTAGATGGGCATACCGGCATCCTTCAGAATGCTGACGAACGGTGAACTGATGTCGAGGGGGTCAACCCTGAAATCATCGCCGGTGTCGGGATTGTCGGGAATGTCAGGAATATCGGGATCGGTATTCTTCACGTAGCCCGGCGACATGTGGTCGAAGAGGGCGGCGGGTATGTCGACCGTGTTGCCATTCTTATAATGTACGCGTATGCCCTGAGCCTGGGCGGCTGTCAGCCCTGTCGTCAGGAGCAGGGCCGTCATTGCTGATATGATGATATTGGTTGGTTTCATTTCTTCAAGAATTTAATGTTGACACTTCCTGCTTTCACAATGTACAGACCGGGACGGAGCGTGCCGAGCGAGAGCTCGAGGCTGCCGTCACTGCCGATGCGGTGCTGGCTGACAAGACGGCCGCCGGTGGTGTAGATGCCGACAGGCTCGCCGGGACGGCAGCCGCTGAACACGAGGGCGTCGTCGCCACGGCTGACGCTGCCCTCAGCCTTGGGCTGAACGGGGCTGGCGGTCTCTTTGATGGCCGTGGCACCGCCAGTGGCATTGAGGGTGAACTTCCAGATTTTCAGCGTCTCGAAGGTCATCACGCCGCGGCTCGACGTGACGGTGGTCTCGGCACCGAGCAGGCGCACTTGCGGCTTCTCCGACAGTTTGTAGCCCACGGTGCCGCCGATGTCAAGGGTGTACCACAGCGTGAACTCGTCGATGACGTCGTCACCGGGCTGCGGGTCAGGACCGGGGCCGGGATCAGGTTCCACCTCTTCGTCCTCAAGTGGCTTCAGCGGCTCTACGTCGGTAATGTCGGCGTTGAAGGCAATGCGGTAGTTGCCGTGGCCCTCGCCACGATGTACTTTAATCAGGTAGTCGCCAGCCTCCACGTCTTTAGTGACCAGCGAGCCTAAGTACCAGCTGGGATCAATGTGGAAGTTGCCTTTCGTGCGCTCCCAGTAATTTGTCTTTTCGCCGTTGTAATAGTATAGACGCACGTCGTCGATACGCAGGTTGTCGCCGGGCTGGATGTTGATGGTCAACGTGCCGGTGCTGGTCATCGTCACCTCGTACCAGTCTTCATTGTCCCTGTTGTTATTATAGCCGTAGCCGAGGTGCCCCGACAACGTCGTGCCTTCAGGCAGCGTCGTCGGCTTTTTCCAGTCGTTTTCAGCCTGTCCGTCGTTCGGTAGCGGGTCTTGTTCGAACACATATTTCAGCGTATAGGCACCGTAGCCCTCGCCGCGCGTCACCTTCACCAGATAGTCGCCGGGAGCAACATCGGGAACGGTCAGCGTACCGGCATACCAGCCAGGATCTACATGGAAGGTGTTCGACGTACGCTCCCAGTAGTTGGTAGCATCGCTATTGAGGTAATAAAAGCGGATGTCGCAGACACGCAGCGCACTATTCACGTCAGCAGGCGTATAGATGATGTTCACCTTACCGTCGCGGGGTACGGTGATTCGGTAGAAGTCAACATCGTCCTCGCTGCTCTTCTGATAGCCGTAGCCCAGATGGGCCTGCTTCTCCTGACCACGGGCCAGGTAGTTGTTGGCCAGCCCGTCCTTCCATTCGTTGTTCGGCTCTGGGTCGTTGGCGTATGCCTGCGCCTCGAGGGTGTAGGTTAGCTCGTAGCCACCGTAGCCCTCGCCGCGATGAATCTTGACAAGATACTTGCCTGGAGCCATATTGGGGATCTTCAGGTTGCCCTCATACCAACTGGGATTTATGTGGAAGTTGTGATCGGTGCGCTCCCAGTAGTTGGTTTTTTCAGCGTTAAAATAGTAGAGCCGAAGGTCGACAATGCGCAGCGAAGAGGTTTCGGGCTTGATGTTGAGGTTGACGGCACCGTCCTGAAGCACTTCGAAGACCCACCAGTCTTGGTCGTCGTCATTGCTTCCTACATAGCCGTAGCCCAAATGCCCCTGGACAGGCGTATTGAGCGGCAGGGTGCAGGGCTTGGCGTCGCCAGCCGGATTCCAGCCGTCCGCCTCCTTATTGTTTGCATAGCTGCTAGGTTTGAAGGTGTAGGTCAGCTCGTAGCCGCCATAGCCCTCGCCGCGGGTCAACTTAATAAGATAGGTACCTGGTGCCAGGTTGGGGATGGTCAGGTCGCCTTCATACCAGCTGGGGTCGATGTGGAAGTTGTGGTTGTTACGCTCCCAATAGTTGGTAAAATCGGTGTTAAAATAGTAGAGCCGCAAATCGGAGATGCGCAGTGTGCCTTCATGTTTGATGTTGATGTTGGCTTCGCCGTCGCTGGTAACCGTGAAGGTGTACCAGTCCTTATCGTCGTCATCACCAGTCCTGTAGCCATAGCCTAAGTGCCCCTGAACGGGTGTATTGAGCGGCAGGGTACAGGGCTTCTCGTCGCTTTTGGCGTTCCAGCCGTCTACCTCTTTATTATTGGTATAAGTGCTAGCCGTAAACTCAACTTTTAAGGTGTACCGTGCTTCGCCCTCGCCTCGGTTAACTTTCAGCAGATAAGTTCCCGGTGCCAGGTCGGGCACGCTGAGCTCCCCATAATACCAACTGGGATCAATGTGAAAGGCGTTCGACGTACGCTCCCAGTAGTTGGTGAAATCAGCATTATAGTAGTAGAGCCGCACGTCATTAACGCGCAGCCCACTGCCCGGCGTAATCATGATTTTGGCGGCACCATCTTCTGTGACGGTGAATTTCCACCATTCCTGAGTACGGTCTTTTGAGAGCTGTCCGCTCTTCTCCTGCCCTAACGGCAGCTGCGTGGCTTCAGTCCACGTTGTTCCCTGTGCCAGCATTCCCATCGGCAAAGCCAGCAACAGAGTGAATAGTAATTGTAGTTTTTTTCTCATAATTATTAGTTGTTTTTAGGTTTTATGGCGTAAAATTAGACATATTATCCGAGACAGTTATCCCATCATCACAAAACATACTCCCAAATTCACAATTTACACAAACTTTAACATTCCCAAATTCACAATCAGCTATTCCCAAATTCACAACGTGCTTATTGTCAATAGATTAGAAGGTGCAATGAGCAAGACTGCCGAAAGGCCGAGAGTTTGCTCGGAGTAAGCCTGGCTTTTACTCGGAGCAAAGTTATGGTTTACCCGGAGCAAACTCCAAGGCGGAAACAGGGCGGCTGAAAAAACACGTCAATTTAAGGGAACTTGGCATTTTTTCTTCCAATTCTTTGCAGCTAACGGGAAAAAAGCGTATCTTTGCAAGCGGTTTATGTTAGAAAACCTCATAACGTCGATGCCAATGTACGTCTGTACATTCTGGTCGGTGCTGCTTCTGATTGATGTCGCCCGTAACAGGCAGACAGCCAAGAAGCGGCTTCTGACGTATATGGTGACGGCAGCGCTGCTTTATGCCGGGCATTACATTTTCTTCAACCACCAGACGGCGCTGATGCCCTTTACCGATACGATCTACGTCATGTCTAACCTGGCCGTATTTCCTCTTTATTTCATGTACATCAAGGAAATCACTGAGCCGGCGTGGAATCACCGTTGGCAGTGGCTGCTGCTGGCACCGGCCCTGCTGGTAGGCGTGACGGTGGGGATGCTCTACGTCCTGATGTCGCCTGCTGAGGCTTCGAACTTCATCGAGACCTACCTCTACCGTAATCAGATGGCTGGGCTTGAGGGTCTGATGTGGTGGCAGGGCGTTGTGCATTATGTTGGCAAGATAATATTCGCTCTCCAGATTCCCCCCATTTTGGTGCTGGGACTGCGCAAAATCCGACAATACAACGAGAGCGTAGAGGCCAGCTATGCCGACACCGATGACAAACGTCTGCACCTGATGACGACCATTTTGCTGCTGTTTGTGGTAACTTCTTTCATGTCGTTTGGCGCCAACTTGCTTGGGCGCTACCGCTTTGCCGACTCACTCTGGCTGTTGATCGTTCCGTCGCTGGTGTTCTCTGTGCTGCAGTTCATGTTAGGCTATGCCGGCTACCACCAGAAATTCACCGTCAGCGACCTGCTGTGCGATATGCAGATAACTGAGGACACGCAGGATACGGATGCCGAGGAGGAAAGCATACAGCAGGACAAGATGGCTGACTTACAACTGAAGCTGACCGACACCGTTGGCCGCAACAAGCTTTACCTGCAACCCGACCTGAAGATTACCGACGTGGCAAATCTGCTACACACGAACCGCACTTACGTCTCGCGGGTGCTGAAGGAGCAGATAGGCACCACCTTTGCCGACTTCATTAACCACCAGCGCATCGACTATGCCTGCCTGCTCATGGAGCAACAGCCCCAGCTACCGGCCGCTGAGGTGGCCAGCCAGTCGGGCTTCTCGTCGCAGTCGTCGTTCTATCGCAACTTTAAACTCTACAAGGGCTGCTCACCCAAAGACTACCAGCCCGCCCAGACATGAAAAAGGTCGTGAAGTGGGCCGCTGTCCCCCTGCTGACACCGGTGCTGCTATTCCTAATCCTTGCAGGACTGCTCTACGTGCCGCCCGTTCAGAACTGGGCGGCCGATAAGGTGGCGGCCATCGCTTCGGAGAAGACGGGTATGGACATCACCGTGGGCACCGTCAGGCTGGAATGGCCCTTGGACTTAGGCATCGACGACTTCCGTGCCATCCACGAGGGCGACACGCTGGCCGACGTTGGCCATCTGTCAGTCGACGTGCAGTTGCGGCCGCTCTTCAAGAAGCGGGTGGTCATCAACGAGCTGTCGGTCAGCGACGCCAAGCTCAACACCAACGGCTTCATCAGCGACCTGCGCGTCAAAGGGCATATCGGCGAACTGTGGCTGCGCTCCGACGGCATCGACCTCGACCAGGGCACGGCTGAGGTGAACGGTGCACGGCTCACCGACTCAAGCCTCGACATCGCCCTGAGCGACACGGCAGCCGTCGACACGACCACCACCGAAACGCTGTGGCGCATCAATGCCGACAGCCTGAGCATAGCCCGCACCGACGTGAAGGTTCACCTGCCGGGCGACACCTTGAACATTGCAGCCTATATGGGCAACGCCGTAGCCCGCGAGGCCGACATCGACCTCAGCAGCGGCACCTATAAAGTAGGAAGCCTCGACTGGCACGACGGCCAGCTCAGCTACGACGACAACAGTCAGCAGCCCGTCGAGGGACTGGACTACAGCCACATTGACCTGAAAGACATACGGCTTGGCGTGGACTCCATCTACTACGGTCCTGAGGGCACCTCCTTCTACGTCCGCGAGACGGCGCTGAAGGAGAAGTCGGGATTGGAGATACGCGAACTGACGGGCGGCGTGCGCTTGGACACAGCCTTTACCCACGTCGAGTTGCCCCACCTGAAGCTGCGAACGGCTGACAGCGACATCGAGGCCGAGGTAAGCACCGACTTCAACGTGGCCGACGACAAGAACCCTGGCAAGCTGCGTGCCCGCCTGAATGCCCAGATTGGCAAACAGGACCTCTTACGCTTTGCAGGCGGGCTGCCACAGCAGTTCATGCGCCAGTACCCCAACCACCCGCTGAGCATCAAAGGCTCGCTGAACGGCAACCTGCAGCGCATGGAGTTTACGGGGCTCGACATCAACCTGCCATCGGCCATGCACCTCAAGGCCGACGGCGTAGCCCACAACATCACCGACCTCGACAAGCTGACCGGACAGTTGAACCTCAAGGCTGAGAGTCAGGACCTGGGCTTCGTCTCTGAACTGTTGCCGAAGTCTGCCGGCATACGTATTCCAAAGGGCATGACGCTGAGCGGAAATCTCAAGGCCAATGGCGGCCGATATGACGTGGACGCCACGCTGACAGAGGGCAGCGGAACCATCAAGGCCAAAGGCACGGTCAGCACCCCGCCCTCTGCACCAATAACATACGACATCGACGCCAC
>JAEEGH010006736.1_pt1 | contig 27982 bp, 16 predicted proteins | sample 9134181 | NCBI WGS metagenome assembly JAEEGH01 (sample SAMN16246544, study PRJNA631951) | gut metagenome | biome: gut microbiome; feature: rumen; material: DP-attached | host: Bos | place: Iran: Karaj | collected 2018-10 | reverse complement strand
GTCTTCTTTTTTGCTCCCGTCAATCATGAAGCATTGGCGTGAGTCAATCATGGCAAAGTTGTCGAACTCAATCTTGTCACAGCCCTCAACAAGCCTTGAATGCCCGAACACCTGGAACACCTTGTCCAGGCCATACGCCTTGGGTGCATCCGGAATGCTATGCTCGTCCACGTCAGCCCAAAGCACGCCCCCCGTCTTCTCCCCGAACCACGAGCGGCGACTTCCCACAACGGCCAGCAAGTCCTGCCCCTTGCCGTCATCGTCCAGCTGGTTAATCATTTCTATGATTTCCGGATTATCCACAGACACATTGCGGTCAGGATAATGCCACAGATTCGTATTCACCTTGTTCAGCCAATATGTTGTCAGTCCCGCATGCGAGAACACGTATGGCAACCCACCGATCAGTTCCATGTGTGCAATCTTGAACAAATCCCCGTATTCCGTAAACGCCTCATGATATTTGTTCCAGTTCAGCTGGTCCATGCGCGAACCGCCCGCCTGTTCCTCAAACCGTCGCGAAGCATAATGCTGGTCATGATTCCCTTTCAGCAGCACAACCTTCTCCCCATTGTCCTGCTTCAGCCATACAATCTCCATCATGTTCTCAAAAATATCATCCGCCAGTCCATCCTCCCCTTCATACGGGTCAAGATAGTCGCCCAGAAACACCACCCTGTCCACCGTCTCCAAATACCTCTTCACAGGCTCCTTCCAAAACAAGCGCCCATGCACATCAGGGATTACCAATATTCTTTTTGCCATTATCTAACAATTAAATGAGGACGATGTTCGTCGTTATATTTCTATTATGGTGGCAAAGTTAACAATAAGAATCGAGAATAGCAAGAGTAATTGGGGTATTTTGATAAACGAGTGAATTGGGGGACTTTCAGTTTTAATGAACACAAGATGACCTATTTAAAAGCTCACAGTCACCTCATGAGTAGGTATTTTCACCTTTTAATTGAAATGAGGAAGTTTGAAGTAGTATCAAGATTGCTGTGGCGGTTATCTTATTCACCATCAAAAGAAAACAAAAATAGAAAAAAAAGTCTATCCGCTTTGTACTTTCAACTCTTATTAGTATCTTTGCACTGTTTTCATTCCATAGCCCTGCTAGTGGGTGGGGCTATTGGGTATGAGGATTTATATAAAAAAAGCGTTACTTGCGCTTTGTACTTGACGCATCGGAATCTGGCAGTTCCAAACTACTTGTCAAGAATCAAAGCAACAATGACGCTCATGGGTATGTAATATCCGTTTGATAATAGCTGTTAGCAATTATTGACTCCATGCTATATCAAACATTTTACATACAGGCGTGGGCTTCGGCGTTGCTCGTTCTTACAAGTAGGGCGATGCCAGAGCCTCGATGCGTGGGACGAGTAACAGGTAGACTCCCACGCTTCTTTTGTATATGTAAGCCAAACGATTTTATTTACCCTGATTCGGGAGTATACGGGAATTTGTATTATGTTATGCATAACAGGAATACATACATTACATCAATGAAAGAATACATCGATTGGATTATACAATCGAGAAAAACTGAAATTGACAGAAATAAAGAAGACAAGTTAAGTTATGCTGATGGTCTTTATAATGTGTATTATAGAGGGCATGCTAGCATTAGTTGGGAACTAAATGCTAGTATTTTTCGAGAACCTTATAAAGATGATATTCTCTCAGAATACAAATTGTTAAAAGAAGCTCGTGCCAGATTATGGAATGAGTTAAACAACTTTTCCACCCATTTAGAAAAACTGATTTACTTACAACACTATGGAATGGCAACTCGACTTCTTGATGTTACTTATAATCCACTAATTGCTCTCTATTTTGCTTGTTGCTCTGATGAAAAAGATGATGGAGCCGTCTATAGCGGGTTCAAGTATGAAAAAGAGAATCCCATGATAGCAGAATTGACAGCAGAATATATTTTTACATACGCATGCACAGATATTGAAGAAGGTCTGAAACAATATGCAATAAAAAAAGGTGTACAGTTGAATGACTTCTTAGAGACATTGTTTATATGTCCCCCATTTAATAATCCCAGACTTAAATCTCAAAATGGAGCATTCATAATGTGTCCTTTGATAAGAAATAATGGAGGCAAAATTATACACAATAATGAGTCTTTGAACGACAGTCCTTTCTTTAGCTGTAATAAAGCCGTAGTTCCTCATGATAAAAAGGAAAGATTACTGCAAGAACTTCATATATTTGGCATAGATGAAGGGAGTGTATTCCACGATATAATCAGTAGGATAAATACTATTATGAAAGTAGAAAAATGGAAGATAAATAAAATTAACAATTTAATATTCGAATGAAAATGAAACAACTTAAAAAATTTACAAGTATTATTTTGCTTGGAGTATTCGTGAACCTACGAGGTTATTCTTATGACTTTGAGATTAATGGGATTTATTATGGTTATAACACGAATAATCAGACGGTTTTCGTTACTAACGACTACACTAAAGAACAATCGTATGAGGGAACCGTCGTTATCCCCAATACTGTCACTTATAACGGAAGAACTTTAGATGTTGCAGGAATAGGAGAAAGTGCTTTCTCGAATTGTAAGGACTTGTATTCTGTAAGTTTGCCTAATTCTATTATAACTATTGGTAAAGATGCATTCTATAACTGCGAAGGAATAGTTTCTTTATTCTTGCCAAGTAGTATTATGAGCATAGATGAAGGAGCATTCACTAATTGTACCGGATTACGATCAATAAACCTACCCGACAAATTAGAAGAAATAAACGTAACTGTGTTCTCTAATTGTACCTCATTGGAAAAGATTACTATTCCAAATGGGGTTGAGAGAATTTGGTATAGTGCCTTCGAAGGCTGTATATCTCTAAAAACTTTGACTATTCCTTCAAGTGTAAGAAGTATAAGTCGTTATGCTTTTAAAGGCTGTTCTAATATTGAAACGCTAGTGTTTGAAGATGGCGACAAAGATATATGGATAGAAGGATTTTCTGGTAATACTTTTTTTTCGACGTTTGATGGTGTAATTGTAAAAAACTTATACATTGGGAGGGCCTACTATCAATACAATGACTATTCCGCTAATTATCCTATAGACTTTTCTCAGACAAAAGTCTTATCATTGGGAGAACATATTAAAAAGATAACCACTTGGAGTCAGTCCATTGAAACAATTTATGCTTTTTCAATAAACCCAGATAAAACAACTGTAGAGTTTGACAACAGTACTTATATCAATGCTAAACTCTATGTGCCAACTGGAACAAAGGAGAAATATATGGCGGCAGATGGATGGAAGAATTTTTTCAACATACAAGAAATGGATATTGATAAAATGTGGAAAGGACAAGGCAATACTGAAGATGACAGTCAAAACAAACAAAAATGTGAGAAGCCTACTATAAGCTATACCAATGGTAGATTGATTTTTGAAAGTGCAACAGATGGCGCAATTTGTCAATCAACAATTACAGATACAGACATTTCTTCTTTTAGTGGAAATGAGGTTCAGCTAACAGCAACATACCACATTAGCGTCTATGCTACTGCAACAAACTATGAAAACAGCGACGTAGCTACAGCCACACTATGTTGGATAGATTATCAGCCAAAGACGGAAGGTATAACCAACAGAGTTGCAAATTTGCCAGCTAAGGCGTTGCTTATTCAAAGTAAAGGTGGAACAATTAACGTGCAGGGAGCTGACGATGGAGAGGCTATTAGAGTGTATAACGTGAATGGAACACTAGCGGGTTCTGCAATCAGCCAAAACGGTAATGCAAATGTTATAACCTCTTTGAAACCTGACAACATCGCTATTGTAAAGGTTGGAGAGAAAAATGTAAAAATAATGGTGAAGTAAAAAAATACATAGGAACTGGCTCCATTTTTTGCTAACTTTGCAACCAGTAAGATTTTTCTACATCTTATCACAATAAGGCTATATGCCGAAGGATTTAATCCTATATGCCCTCTTCCGGAGGGCATTTTTGTTATTGACTTTTCTGATAAATCAGGAAATTTATCGTGCAGTTTATCCTGCAGTTTATCCTGCAGTTTATCCTGCACTCCCTCGTAATCTGCATCTTCTTCGGGTTTGTAATTAAGCACTTCTTTTTTCAATGTTATTTTAGAGTACAAACTAAATTACTTTGTTCTTCAAATAATAGGTTTTTGAGGTTCATCTAATAGGTTTTTGATGAACAAACTAAATTAGTTTGTTGTTTTGCTGATGATATTTCCATACGCGTAAAAAAGATTTTTACCTACTATTCCTACTATCTTTGAAATAATACGCTGTGTTTCAAGATGTTATTGGTAGTAGGTAAGGCCTTTTTACCTACTACCTTCCTACTACCGTACCCCCTACTGGAGACCCACCAAAAGGAAAAAGACCCTCACCCTGCCCCTCCTGTTATCAACCACCCCTGGCCCCTACGGACCCTCCCCCAGCCCCTCCCTATAGGGCGGGGAGTAGATAGTTTCTGGTTTTCAACTGCACGGCACGAATATTTTTGTGAGATTTTTGTGGATTTTTGTCCATAGGTTAACAGGTTCTGTGTCCCCGTCTGGCAATAATTATGTGAATTACGTGAATTTCTTTCCATTTTCTCGACTTTTCGTAACTTTACGGCTCTTCGAGCCGTGAAGATAGGCTGCATTCAGGAAAAACCAAAAACAGTTTTGGTTTTTCCATTCATTTGCACTATCTTTGTAGCCATGAAGAAGATAATGGGGTTGTTGCTCTTGATGGTGCTGGCATTCTGGATGCCCATTCATGCCCAGGACGGTATGATTGTGCAGCACTACACGCTGGAAGAAGGACTGCCCAGCAACACCGTGTATTGCTCGCTGAAAGACAAGGACGGCTTCCTCTGGTTTGGCACATGGTACGGGCTCTGCTCGTTCGACGGCAATAAGTTCATGCCTTTCGTAACGCGCAGCCGCCAGCAATCCGACGTGCCCCCGCGGAAAGTGATTTCGCTGGTCGACGACGGCGACGGCTATCTGTGGATTCGCAACGTGGACAACCGGCTCTATCTCTACGACAAGTATGCCGACAACTACAATGAGGTGTACGACGAGCTGAAGCAGATTTCGCAGAACGTGCAGGTGATAAAGATTCAGCAGGCCGGCAACGGCCACGTGCTGCTGCTCACCCGCAACAAGAACCTCTACGAGGCCTCGGTGAAGAAGGAGGGGGAGATTGTGATTGAGCGCATCTTCGACGGTTCGCTGGCCATCGACCCCGCAACGTTCAAGTTGCAGCGCAACATCCTCGGCGTAAACGACCGCTACCTGTACTGGCTGGGCACCGACTTCAAACTGGATGTAGTTCCGCGCCCCAAAGGCAACCAATACCTGTCGCTTGTCAAACCCGACAAGCATTACACCTACTACCATCACACCGGCAACCGAATCTATCTGGGCAACGACGAGGGCGAGGCCTACGTCATAGACTGCGAGAAAGGCTCCGTGAGCACTTCCACGGCGCTGGAGATTCCGGTTCTTATCGACAAGCAGCAGCGGCAGTGGTTATTTAACCGCATCACGCAGACATTGATTTGCCAGCATCCGCAAACGGGTGCCCAGCAGCGATTCCCTGTGCCGCAGGGCGAGAAGATTGCCACGCGGAAGGTCTGCGATGCCGGGGCCAACGGCCTGTTCTTCCTCCACGAAAACGGAGATGTGTGGCGCTACGACCACCGAACGGGACAGATGCAGAATGTGGCCGATTTGCGGCAGTTCTCGTCAACGGCCGTCAATGCCCTCCGATTCTACGACATGGACATCGACAGCGAGGGGCTGCTCTGGCTGACATCCACCACCAACGGTGTATATAAGGTGAACTTCACACCTTCGAACTTCACGTTCTTTATGCCCGACCAGCTCTCGCAGAAGCATGAGACGGGCGACTCGCAGGGCATTCGCGCCCTGTTCCAGCAGAAAAACGGCGACCTATGGATTGGCACCCGCAACGGCACGCTGCTCTGCATCGACCCCAAGACGCAGACCGTGAAGCCGTCGCCCGTGAACAACATCGGCAATGTGTATCACATTATGGAAGACCATGCTGGCAATCTCTGGTTCTGCACAAAGGGAAATGGAATAATAAAAGTAAAAGGTAATCATAACTCTACACTCTACACTCTACACTCCACACTTGAACATTTCGTTCACAACCCCGACGACCGCTATTCGCTGAACGACGACCGCGTGTATTACATCTTCGAGGACTCCCGCCACCGCATCTGGGCCTGCACCTTCGGCGGAGGTCTGAACCTGATTGAGGAGCGCAACGGGAAGGCGCTGTTCATCAACCGCAACAACGAGTTCAAGGACTATCCCAAATACGAGCTTTACCTCAACGTGCGCGCCATCACCGAAGATACCGACGGCCGACTGTGGGTGGGCACCACCGACGGACTGATGTCGTTCTCGGGCAAGTTCCAGAAACCGCATGACATCCATTTCGAAATCTATCGCGAACAGCAGGATGCCGGAACGGTTGACAACGATGTGTTCTCGCTCTACAAAGACACAAAGGGGCGCATCTGGCTGGGAATGTTCGGCGGCGGCATGAACCTGCTGGAAGGTTACGACGAACAGACCCACCGTCCGCTGCTGAAGAACTATCCCTTTACCGAGCGGCTCTCGGGTGGCGTCGTATCCAGCATCATCGAGGACCATCAGCACCACTTGTGGCTCTGCACGGAGAACGGACTGGCCAGTCTGAACCCCAGCGAAGAGACGTCCATACGCAACTACGACCGCTATGCCGGATTCCCCGTGGTGAACGTGGAGGACAACACCATCGCCTGCCTGCACGACGGGCGCATCCTCATTGCCTGCCGACAAGGTGTGCTGGCTTTCGACCCCAAGGTGGTGATGAGCGAGAGCAGCCGCCAGTATCCTATCTACATCGTCGACTTCCGCGTGCAGAACCGTTCGCTCAACGATTTCCAGCCTGCCATCTATAACGGGTCGGTGCGCTATGCCAAGGAAATCGTTCTGGAACATAACCAGAACATGTTCTCCATCGAGTTCGCCTCGCTTAACTTCACCGACCAGAACCAGGTGTCGTACAGCTATATCCTCGACGGCTACGAAGACCAATGGCATGCCAACGGACTGAACCGCATTGCCTCGTATGCCAACGTGCCGCCGGGGCGCTACACCTTCCGCGTAAAGACCTTAGGCCATGATGCGCCCGAGCGGGTGCTCGAAATCAGGATTCTGCCGCCATGGTGGGCTTCGTGGTGGGCCTACATCATCTACACGCTGCTGCTGCTCGCCCTGCTCTACGGGGCCTTCCGACTGGTGCTCTATATGATTAAGATGCGCAACGAGACCTACGTTAACGACCGTCTGGCCGAGCTCAAGATACGTTTCTTCACCAACATCAGTCATGAACTGCGCACGCCGCTCACCCTCATCAAGAGTCCGATTGAGGAACTGAAGAAAAACGAGCGTCTGTCGTCGTCGGGAAAGGAATACCTGGCCCTCATCGACAACAACGCCAAGAAGATGCTCCAGCTGGTGAACCAGATTCTCGACTTCCGCAAGGTGCAGAACGGAAAGATGAAGATGCACGTGGCCTACACCGACCTCAACGAAGTGCTGGAGATGTTCCGGCAGGAATACCGCATCCATGCCCAAGAGCGCGACATCAGCTACGAGTTCTTGCTCCCCGACGAGCATGTAATGGCCTGGTGCGACCGTCAGAAAATCGGCGTGGTCATCAACAACCTTATCAATAATGCCTTTAAATATACGCACGAGGGAGGGACGATTACGATATCGATAACCCCCCACCAACTCCCCCGGGGGGGAGAGCAGGAAGCCTCCCCTCGGGGAGGTTTGGAAGGGGTTATTATCCGCGTAGAAGACGACGGAGCCAGCATCCCCGAGAACAAGTTGGAGGAAATCTTCGAGCGCTTTGCCATGGCCGATAACCGCAACGACGACACCACCTCAACTGGCACTGGCATCGGACTCTCGCTGAGCCGTGAGTTCGTACTGATGCACCACGGACATATCTGGGCCGAGAACCTGGAGAAAGGCGTTGCCTTCGTCATCGAACTGCCCACGCAGAAAGAGAATTTCAGTGACGATGAGATTGAGGAATATGTGGGAGCCCAACCCCAACCTACAACCCCTCTCCAACTCCCCCGAGGGGAAGAGTCCAACTCCGACACACAAAAAGCCTCCCCTCAGGGAGGTTTGGAAGGGGTTTCCCCCACTTTACTTCTCATCGAAGACAATATCGACCTTTGCCACATGTTGAGCCTGCAGTTGCAGAGCAAATACACGGTGCTTACTGCCCACGACGGCGAAGAGGGACTGAAAAAAGTGTATCAGTATCATCCCGACCTCATCGTCAGCGACCTGATGATGCCCAAGATGGACGGCATGGAACTGCTGAAGCGCATCCGGCAGGACTTCAACATCTCGCACATCCCCGTCATCATCCTCACTGCCAAACAGGGGGACGAAATCCATACGCAGGCCATCTCGACGGGTGCCAATGCCTATATCACCAAACCCTTCTCGAGCGACCTGCTGCAGGCGCGTATCAGTCAGTTGCTTGAAGAGCAGCGCATCTTCCAGCGCAAGATGGTGCTGGCACCCCAAGATTCTTCACTCTTCACTCTTCACTCTTCACTTTCCACCCAACAGTCTTACGAATCCCACCTCATTCAGAAAGACCTGGAATTCGTGCGCAACGTGCATGAGATTATCGAGAAGAATCTGCAGAACGAAGACTTCAACGTGAACACGCTGGCCGAAGAGATGGGTCTCTCGCGCTCGCCCTTCTTCAAGAAACTGAAGAGCCTGACGGGTTTTGCCCCTGTGGATTTGGTGAAGGAAATCCGCCTCACCAAAGCCCTCAGCTACGTGGAGACCACCGATATGAACTTCACCGAGATTGCCTACATCGTAGGCTTCCGCGACCCTGGTTACTTCACCAAATGCTTCCGCCAGAAATACGGTAAGACACCCAAGGAATACCGCAACGACCTGAGCAGGAAGTAATCCCGTTATCCCCGTAGAACTACTAACCCTTAAAAAGAATCTATATGGAACAAGAAGCCCAAAAAAGAAGAAGCGGTCTTGCACGAATGGTAAGATGGTGGTTTCTGCTGACGGCAGGAGCTATCGCATGCTTCTTCCTCTCCGTGATATCGGTCATTTCCGACTTCAAAGATCTTTTCTATGCGTTTCTCTTCCTGGGCATTTTCCTCATCATCGTCCAGGGCGTGTTTATGATTTTTGCCCTGTTCACCCGCCAGTGGGGTCATGCCTTCGGCATCTTCTGCGGCATCATAGCCTCTCTGGGAATCGGTTTCCTCTGCATGATTGTGACTGCCGTAGGCCAGCATCACCCGCCCAAGATTAATGATGAGGACATGATAGTGGAAGACTCGCTGCTGGAGGTCGTTGAAGATTCACTCGAGGTTACCGATTCAGAAACCCCGTAGCTTAGTCGCCCGGCGGACAAACCTCCTGCATATAGATGGCATCGAGACTCCAGGTGGAGACGCCGTTGGTGCTGATCATCTGAGTTTCGTCCTGAGGGATGGGAACCTCGGGAGGCAGTAGCTGACGGTTCTCGTAGCGCTGGTCGCCTTTTCGGCCAAGGGCGCGTAGAATATCGCTCCAAGCCTCATCGGCCTTCTTTCGGTCACGCTGATGATAGGCGGCGTATGCCAGCAGACGGGAGATGCGGAAACGGTTGTTCCTTACCTTCAGGGCCATCTCCTTGTCGCGGGCGGCATGGTCGAGCCAGGCGGCATTCCATTCCGGCACGTCTATCATGCGCATCATCTCGTTCATCATTTCAAATCCGCCCATGATGGTCATCAGGTGGTTGGTGGAAAGCAGCGACGTGTCGCACTCGGTGGTGATGACGCCCGTGGCGGGGTCGTAGCCTAAAGCCAACGGACCGGTAAACATCTGGTGGGGCAATGCGGCGATGCTCTTCATGCCGGCCACTATCTTGTCGCGATATCGGTTGTCGCGCGTACGTTCCCACTCGGTCATCCAGTTGCCGGCGTATGCCAGCCAGTCGGGTCCGATACGCAATCGGGCGGGAGCCGTGCAGGGATATTCGCCCCGCGGCTGTGCCAACCGCATGGGGTCGAGCGTGTAAAGCATCTGGTCGGCATCTTTTACGTCGGTCATCAGGTCGCCCGTTCGCTCGTCGGTGGTCAGGTAATAATAGAAACGGTTCCAGGCGGCCTGCGAGATACGTGCTTCTTTCGCGCCACATCCCCAATGGCTCACATTATGACGACTGCCCAGCATGGCATTGGGTCCTGTATGATAGACGTCCACCTCGGCCGTATGGCGCGTCATTGCCTCAGCCATTTGCCAGATGTCGGCCCTTCCCGTACGCAGGAAACTGTACCACAGCCACATATTGCTGGCCAGTTCGGTATTGTCCCAGGCAAATCCACCCACGTCGTAACGCCATTCGTGACGCTCGGCATCGTAGGCATGCATCATGTCGCCATAGTTCCAGAACCCGTACCAATGGTGCTGTTCTATCTGTTTCTGGTAATAGTCGATATAGTCGCTCAGCTGTTTCTCAATCTGGGCACGCTCTTTATTCGACGTGTCGGGCAGACTCCAGACGCCGAAGGCCTGCTTCTGATGCAGGTATTCGGGTGTTGGCAACAGCAGGGCATCGTTGGTCATTCGCTGTGCATCGGCGGCAAAAGCCTGTTTGCCGTGATAGCCGTCGGCAGGCAACAGCATGAGGGTAGAGGTACGGGCAATGCCCACCGGGGTGCTCATTCCCTCCTGCACATCCTCGTAAGCGGAATTTAATCCGTGGGCCACATTATCATAATGGCGCAGGTCCATGGGTTCCGCATCAGGACTCCATAGCCAAGCCGTCAACGTGGCCTTGTCGCCCTTGGTACCGGTAATCTCCAGCGCCGAAGGATACGACTGCCAAAAATCCTTCATGGCCACACCCATTCCACCGGTCATATCGCCCACAAAGGCATAGCCGTCGGACCGATGGCCGTCGAAAGTACCAATCCATGGATTATCATCGTTGGCCCGTTTGCGTAGGGTAAATCCTTCCGACGACGGTTGCGACAGTCTGTAGGTGTTCCATGCAGCCCATTCGTCGATGAGTTTCTGATTAGCTTTGTCGAATGCGTCGTAGGCCGGCACGCGCTGACCCAACATCTGTTGCTGCTGCACGGTGAGTTGTCCCCGATGATCTTCGGGCAGACTCTCATCGGGACGTGGTTGCCGGTTCTCACCCGATTGCGGATGAGGCAGCCGCAGTTCGCGCCTTCCGTCGAGGGGTTGCACGGGTTCGCTCCACACGCCGCCATTGCCGGTTGAGAAAGCTACATGGCGGTTATAGAGTTCGTCGCGCAGCGGAACGTCCATCTTCACGCCCAAGGCTCTGATAAAGTCACGGTTCTGATCGCCGTCGAACACAAACGAATGCACCATCTTCACCTCACGGCTGCCCTGATAGAAATAGAGGCGGACTGTGAAGGGGAAAGGACCCACCCCACCCCTCCCTGTGAGGGAGGGAGATGGAGTAAGCAATGGTACATGCACGCCCTCAATTTTTACCACCGCACTCACTCTGCCTTTCCGTTCCACGATGGCCGAACGAATCTCACTCTGATAGTCGGAAAAATTAATCTGCCGGGTGGTTTCCCTATAGGGCTCGCTTTGCGTGGTGCAGACCAACCGCAGTCGTTCGGCCACCTTCCGATTCTGCAACATGAGGGAATCCATCAGGAAGGCTCCCTGCTTAGGAATAAATGCCGTAAGCGAATCGGTCGTCACCCGCAGCCCTGCTGTTGTTTCGGCGATCTGAAGAGTAGCCTCACGGGAAGCTTTCTTTTTACCTTTCTGAACAGAAAGGAACAACTCTCCCCCTCGGGGGAGTTGGTGGGGGGTCGCCGCCGCTCCCAACCACTTCACCGAACCGTCGGGCCAGTAAGCCAACGGCCACGTATCGGTAGGCACCGAATTCCCTGAAGCATCGGTCAGCGCCATCGGCGTGTTTTCTTTCACTTCTCCTTCATCGAAAGGAACACCGAAGGCTACGGGGCGCGCCACCGTTGGCTGTTCACCCACCCAGTGCAACGGTGCTTTCTGCTGCTGCATGGATTCGCAGGTATAGCGGAAGTTTGTGATGCGAGTATGCGACAAAGTAGTGCGGAACCCGAACCATCCCTCCCTGTATGGCTCGGCATCACGGAAGTCAACCAACCGTTGTCCGTCGATATAATAAGCCACATGATTCCCGTCGCTGACTAGTCGGATATGATACCAGTGGTTCGGTTTCAGCAGATGAGCTTCGTCGGTATATTCCTTCAGGATGGCCGGCCGCTGGGCAGCATCGGTGATGCCAGCCTCATTGCCGTCGTATCTGCGGAAGCGGGTAGTCGAGTTATGGTTGCCGCCATAGCCCATATAGTAGAGCCGCAAGGCATAGCTGTTCAGGAACACGCCGCCACGCTCTTTCATCCGCTTGAAGATGTCATCAGGATATTTCGGGTCGCTGGCCATCCAGAAGCAGTTCAGGTCGCTCAGCCGGTTGGTAGGCTCGCTATTACCTTCCTCCACTACCACGCAGGCATCATATTCTATCGTGACGCGCCCCTTCATCTTCTCCTTACGCCAGAGCGTCAGTCCCTTTGGCGAAACGATATCAGCCGTATCGCCCCGGAACGTCACCCGATAGTCAGCCGATTCCGACTCCACCACCCAGTGCTTCGCAAACTCCTTCTTATTCAGCGCCGAAGGCGTTTGGGCAAAAGCGTTCTGGCTTATCAGCCAACACCCAACACTTAACACCCATGCGATAATCTTCCTTTTCATAAAAACGATGTAGTTTGTTATTTCTGGCACAAAAATAGTAAAAAAACGGGACTTCCAAACGTTTTTACAGCAGAAAAATCAAACACCCAAACTCCTAAGTATCCAATTACTCAAATGTATTCGGATTTTATCAACCAATACTGCTATAACAAATATAAATGACAAGAATAAGAGTAGGACAATCAGAAACAGCATAGTTCCCCCCGTTGCACTTGTAATAGATTCCAGATAGTTGACTATTTCACAAAAATAACCAATTGAATATTCATTGCAATGCATCAGGTAAACAGAGAAGCATGAACTCGACAGGAAGAATATATACTTTCTTGGTTTGACTTCCAACTTTTCAAAAAACAAAAAAAGCATGATTGTACCTGTCAACACAAAAGGTGAATTATAGGCAATAAATAAATTTGCATCACTCCCTACATGTACAAAATAAATAATGGAAAAAGCAGAGACGGCAGAAACAAGTAAATATAGCAAGAGATAATAACGCTTCTTTAAGTTGAAAGTCTTATAACGCCTTAAATAACCTGCTAAAAGGTAAAGACCAATAAACGATATAGTAGAATAACCAGATTGGAACCACGACACTCCCGAATACAGCCAACCGAAAATTAACTGGAAAGAGAAAAAAAGAACTAAAAAAACAAGATACTCTTTTTTCTCTATCTGTTTTATGAATGCATTCAGTACGGGAGCCATGATGAATAGTAGTAAATAGGACTTTACAAACCAATATCCTCCATTGAGCATGAAAATATTTGAAACCGCATCCTCATCGAAAGCACCCCCTTCATATATGAGAACTATCGATGTAGCTAAAATACCCCAAAAGAGAATTTGGAAACAAAAACTAAATAGTTTATGAAAAGAAACATTAATCCCCCAATAACCAGAAATCATTACAAAGAGGTTTACGGCTACCAGACACAATGTCTCAAATAAAGTCCGCAGGATAAGTGCTGTAATAGGAACGGTTGCCTCTGGAATTTCTGCGGGAAACCCGAATGAAAGAAAATTAGCATGAAGCATAAGAATCATAAACATAGCAATGATTCTTAATACTTCAAAATTGGCTTGCCGTACTGTTTTCATATATGAAAAGTGAATGCAAATCTATCTCATTGCTTACAGGTTTATTCTTTATATGTGATTTCAAGATAATCTAACCGATTATCCAAGTCATCATATTTTTGCACAAAAACCCATTCTTCATCATCTATAAGAACAACTTCGTAAACTGCATCGTACGAAATCACGCCTTCTTCCTCGCGCTGAATGTTTGTAAGTCTTACCCACCAAGGTTTTTCTTCTTCGGTGGCTGGTCTCAATACATACCCTATTCTTTCAATTTCTTCTTTGTTCTTCTTCTTTTTTACGTAGAAAGGCAAGTTTCCGAAATCAGTAAATTCGTCGTATGATTTAGAACTGTCGGCTATATCATCCCAAAATTGTCGAGGGTAGAAAGCCAACGACTTAACGTGGTAATATTTGGCTAAGGTCGCGCAATACTGATAGTCAGGATTTAGAGCATGAATACCCTTTTTATTTACATCAATAATAAATGATTGAAAGATTTTTGGTTTTTCAAAGTTGTCATAACAAACAACCTGATTGCCCGCAATTATCTGGTCTTCTATTCGAAGAAATTGACGCCGATTGAGCTCCGACCAATAAAGAACACATGAAAGAAAAATGATAATTATGGTTCCAAACATCATGGTTCCAAAATAAATGAGAGTGGAATTAGGTAAGAATTGAGCGGACTGATGAGAACAAAGATACTTTATTAATACGTATAATACTCTTAGAATCAGTAATAAAGATGCATATTCTATCATATAGGCAGTGCGAATGTACCAAACTCCTGCTATATAAATGATAGGCACAGTCATCAAGATAACTATTAACCATGAAACATTCTTCCGCAATACGGATAGCACTATGTTTTTATTAATGAAGAGCCCTATGATGATAAGTGTAATTAGTAAATATACCAAATGTAATTGGCTGAAAATGGTATAACCTTTTTCTATTCTGTCATATATTATCATTTGAAATTCATCATACTCTGGCGTTGCACGGTGAACAATAAACACAGCACAGATAAAGGCACCAATCGCAAACATTACCAGCATCCAAAAACGTTCTGTATGGCGAATCTTCCTGTAACTCGGTAATGCTACAGCCAGTAATCCGACTGCAATGGGAACTGAAATACCCTCATGCGAACATCCGGCAACGAATGAAAGAAGTAGAATCTTCCATGATGACCAGCCTATGAGACGATCTTCGCGTCGGTCTAGCTGAATCAAGAAAATGAGAACTACAACCGTTGTCCACAAGTAATTCATACTCCCAGCCATCCATATATACAAATCAGCGAAAGTAGGCATAAAGAGAATAAGTGCAACCGTCGCGACAACTGCAGGAAAATTAACCTTTCCTAATGCATAGTATGCGGTAAGTAAGATGTATGCCAGAAAAAACAACGGGTTGAGCAGATTGAAAAACCACTTCCCCAAAAATGCAATGATAAACTGGAGGACGAAATGAACAATAAACCTACCATTTACAGTGAGCAAATGATTATACTGTGAAACAAATAAATCGTAGATATTGTTTATCTGACGATCCGAATCAATCCCGTTTTCAATAACATAATTATAGATATAATCATCGCCTATAAATGGCAGATGCCATGTCAGTATAGCTATCGCCAAAGTAATCAAGGCTAGGAATAAAACCGTTAACCACTTTTTATTTCTATGAAAACTATACTTTAAACAATGAACTTTATCCATAATTGTTGATCACTTTCCCAATTTCCCAACTTTCCTGACCACATACACAGGCCTGTTCTTAACTTCATTGAATGTCTTGCCCAGATATTCACCGATAATTCCGAGCGATATCAATTGTACACCTCCTAAAAACAACACCAGCACCACAATAGTAGGAAAACCCGTGACGGGTTCGCCCCACAATAATGTCTTTGTTATAACCACACACATATAGATAAAGGCAGCAATGGATACCAGAAGGCCAAGAATTGTGGAAATGCGTAGTGGAGCTGTAGTAAACGACATAATTCCCTCGATTGCCAAGCCTATAAGTTGCCGATAACTCCAAGTGGAACTTCCTGCTACGCGATCGTTTGTTTTGAAAGGAATTTCTTTTTTCTTGAAACCAATCCAACAATACATACCCTTGGTATAACGCTCCTGTTCGCGCAGACGCCTCAGTTCTTCCACGCATCGGCGATCGAGCAGGCGGAAATCACCTACATTGGGAAGTATCTCGACATGGGCCATACGCTGTAACAACCGATAATACCAGAGAGACAAATGACGGCGCAGCCAACTTTCGTGCCCCCGCGATAACCTTTTGCCATAAACGTCATCATAACCTTCCTCCCATGCTGCCAGCATCTGCGGAATTACCGATGGGGGATGCTGCAAGTCGGCATCCATAATTATCAGGGCATCGCTGTCAGCATAGTCAAAACCAGCCAGAAGAGCAGCCTCCTTACCGAAATTACGCGAAAGACTAACAAAACTGAAACGACTATCATCGCTGTGCATCTGCTCTAAAACAGACAGCGTTCGGTCTTTGCTGCCATCATCGACAAACAGCACTTCCCAACGATAGTCTGCCTGCGCGTCCATCAACTGCAGAAGGGCCTCGCGCATGAATGGCAAGGCCTCTTCTTCATTATAGCATGGTATGAGAATCGTTACACTTTTCACTGCCCGATAACCAGTTGATAGAGATTGTTGAGTGTACCATGCGCCTCGCCATCGAAGACCATGGTCTGGGGGAATTTCACTATTCGGCCACGCTTACGGTGGTAACAATAGAAGTCTATCTGCTCGTTTGCAGGCTGATTACTGTAGATACGGAGCTCCAAATAACTGGTGCCGCCATGATTCTTGATGACACCATGACCACGAACCTCTTCGCCCACCATGGCACAAACGTCCAGGTTCTCATTCAGCTGTTCACCATTTACCACCACGTTGGCATAAACCACCATATCATATTGATAATACTGGGGAGAAAACTTCCAGCCTGGGAAGACATTGACCCGACATGAATCGGTCAGCTGTTCTGACACAGAGATGGCACGAATCATTGCCACGCCCTCGCCTACTGCCCTGATCAGTCCGTCCTCCACATTGGCAACATTGACATTGCCCGACTCCCAATAAACACCCAAACCCGTGACGGAGTCGGGAGTCCAAATGGGAAACAGCGAACAAGTGTCGCCGACCATCAAATACAGATTGTCGGTATTCAGATGCATTTCGGTGGCAACAACGATATCTGGATTGTCAAATTCAAAGTCGAACAGTTCACCACAGCTGACAGTTACTGACAGCAAGCCGCAGACAATCAGTTGTCTGCCTATCTGAATGATTCTATTTCGATATGTTTCTCTCATCATAATTCCTTTTTTTTAGGTTATTCATCACTCTCATTCCCTTCAGAAGAAGATGAGGTGGCTGACTCTTCCTTGCTTTCAATAAGCGGTTTCAGATCACTCTTATCAGTATCTTTCTTGAAACGGAAGGTAAGCGGTTCGCTCATTCCGTTGTGTTCTATCATCACAAACGAACGTTCCATATTAGCATCGCGGGCATGAGCCGTGACTTGTGCAACATAGTAGCTTTCCTTATCAAACATTGTCCTGATGACAGGAATCGGAATCCGGCAACTTGGCACCAAAAGTCCTTTACGCTGATAGACTATCGGATTGTAGGTGAGGGCATCCTCGTGCGTCTGTCCTTCCATGAGTCTGACAATCTTAATGTCGTATCTGTAGCGGCGGAAAGTATTACAGTTCATGGCGGGCTCCATCCAGGTGAACTGCGGATCGTCGGCATCAAGAATAGCCACTTCGAAGCGTTCTGGCAGCACACCCGCCATGGCATGGGGTAACCAAGTTGGCGAGAGGAAACGGGGAGCCTGAGCCCTGTAGCAAATCTGGAACTGACAGAAACCCGAATTGGGATTGCTCAGCACGTATGGATGGCGCAGCGAGGGGTCGTAGCGGTAAGCGGTAATACGTCCCGAATAGGTTCCTTCGGGCAACAGCGCCATGATGCCGTTTGTATAGTCGGTCAGCACGCCTCCCGACATGGATACTTCGCTCAGCAACAAATGGGCAAACAACTGGCGGGCTTCACCTCTGGTAAGAATCTTTGTCTGGTTAGGATTCAGCGTCAGCGGATTGCGCGGCATGCGCATGGGCGGTGTCTTCATGCTCATGCGGTTGTCGGGAATCACCTGAGTAAGGTCCAGTCCCAGATAGATGTTCTGCACTTTTGACGTGAGGTTCGTAATGCGTATGTTGAAGAATTTACTGGGATTGTCCAAATACAGCAAGGCTTGTGGAGGAAGTACAGGCTGAGTGGGCGACACCGTGACAAGTATCTCCTGGGCAGCACCAACTGCCGGAAACATCATCAACATCGATATTATTATATACTTAATCCTTTCTTTCATGGCTACAGGGAATTACATGTTTCTGTTTTTTCTGCTGAACTTGTTCTGCAAATCTGCAAGCGAGAATGTGTAGGTGTAGTTCAGGCTGATGTTCACGTCCGAGGCATTAAAGTATTCTCCTTCTTCTGTAATGTTCACGTCGTAATACTTGTTGAGGCCTGCTGTAAGCGTAAAGTTATGCACCTCGTCTATCACATAGCCGAGTGTCATGTCAGCACCGATGCTCGAGTTGTGCCGCTGTCCGGTGATGTTGTTGTTGCAGAGATTGATGTTGGCACCAGCCGTCAGGTTGTCGTCACGCAGGAAAGAGCGGCTTGCACCAAGCGACAGCAAGTCGGTGGTGTATCTGCTATCATAACCTTTCGAAGTCTGATGGCTAAATGTTGTCGAGAAGGTGGTTTCAATTGACTTCACCAGCATGTCGTATGTCAGTCCGGCCGACCAAGTCGTCACGTCGCTCTCGCCTGTGGCAAACTGGTTCAGGTCTTTATTCTGTGTAAAGCTGCCAGCGAAGGCAAAGGTGTGGTTCAGCGTCTCTGCATCAATCTCATACTGGGGCTTTACCGTCAGACTGTGCATGACACGGCTCACCCTTGTCGTATCGTTAACGGGCATCGTTCCGGCACCCTGCACCTGACGATAACCGTTATAGCTTAGGGTCATGCTCAGATTTTCAAGGATGTTGGCCGTGGCCTCAGTACTATAGACAAAGGCGCGGGTCGTGTACAGCTGATCGTTGGTCAGGTTGTCTTCCTGTGCCGAGAAAGAACCCGACAATGCCACTTTATTAAATAATGTGGTAGCCAGCGAAAGGCCCAGGCTCTGATAGTTGTTGGATAAGTTCAAGACTCCCAGGCTGGTATAGTCGGGCTGCACCATTCGATAAGAAAGAACAGCGTTGAAATTATTAAATGAGAAGTTGGCATTTAGGTCACCAGCAAAACGCATCAGCGAGCTATACTTGGCATCGAATATGTCATCGTATTTTGCCACGCTTTCCACGTCAATCTTGCTGGCATCCAAGTCGGTGGAGAAAGCCGATGTGGCAGCATTGGCCGTGAAACTCAGCCAAGGGGTAACCGTGACGCATCCGCGGATACCTGCCACGAGGTTTTCCTGAGCCTGCACCTGTTCGCGCCATTCCTCATGAAGCGAACCTGGCCTGTCGAAAGCGCGGAACAAATACACTTCCACATAATTCTTCTCGGAGCCGTAGCCAGCCTTCAAACCCCATCCCAGGCGTTTATACTGAGGATAACGAGCCTCTGGGTCGGTCGGGTCATCGTTGATGGCCCGGTTCAGAATACCATAGAAGGCCCCAAAACGAAATCCTCTTTCCTGCTGATACTCCACTCCTATTCCCTGGAAAGACATGTCGAAGGTATAGGGGTTAAACGACAAGGAACTCTGTCCGATATAACCAGTCCAGTTCTTATATTTCGGGTTAAGACTGAACATGAAATGCGGATGACTGAAATTATCGTCACGGTTGGCATAATAGAGTGTGAACGGCATGGTCAGTCCGCGCAATTGCATCTTCATCTTGGCTGTCAGCGTATTGCTCATTGGCGAGGCATAGCCTTCACCCACCGACGAATGATAGTATGTGTTCTGCGAGGCGATGGCGCCCGTCATGATGAGCGGATTACTGTTGGCCAAATCTGACACATCCTGTGCAGCCACCTCGTTCCCGTCCCCCACGAAGAAAGGCGAAATAATCAGTGTTGCTGCTAATATCCGTTTAAGCTGTTGCTTGATCATACGTTAAGTGTTTTTTGATATGATTATTTGGCAATTTTGAGCGTGGTTCCGTCTGAGTGGCGCATGAGGCGCACACCCTTCTGGGGCGTTCCTACGGTCATCTCAACTCCCTGAAGATTCCAGCTTCTGCTTTGTCTGGTTGAAAGATTGGGGTTGACTGCTTCAATACCCGTGGTCTGGTTACCCAGATTCAACAGGAACGGATGGTGAATACTACCCAAGTTCCGTTGCAACACAACGTTCTCTTCAACCGTAAAACATTCATTGGTGGCCTTGTTGCGAGCAACAAAGTTCACTTTCTCGCCCAGGTTACCATGTATGGTAATGAAGAGACGCCCGTCGATAGCCTTTCCTTCGCCTCGGCATTCGTTTCCCACAAATGCACCGATGGTATAGTTGTCAGGATAACCGACATCCTTCAACTGTGCCACCATACTCATATTATCGCTGAAACCTGCAGCATCGTAGTTCCATTCAGCATCCATTGTCGCCGATTTAGCCGCAGCGTCGTTCCCCTGTGCCATCTGCGCTTCTCCCGGATAGCTCAACAAAGTCTCATTGCCGCCACCGTTAAAGAACATATAGCCCTCGCCGGCCCGCATCAGGCTGAGCGTACCCTGCCAGCGGCCGTTAGCATATTCGGCAAAACCATCGTTCTTCGACACCACTCGGTCGCCCTCGGTAAAGCTTCCCAAGAGCACATCTGCAAGACGGCGGTCATAATTATACGGACTATGAATCCAAGTCCATCCCTTGCCGAGCGATGCCGTACTGGCATTGAGATTGAGATTTGCACCATACAGGATGTATGAACGGTTCTCCGTCATCTTCACTTTATAGCACTCGTTCTGACGGATACCGGTTTCGCTTATCGAGCCAAAATAGCCACTTTGGGGGTCATTGTAGAGCAGTTCTCCCTGTGAACGTATCTCCACCAAGCCCGTTCCGAAGACATTATTCAATTCACCGGCTCCGATACTGGTATTAGTCAGCGTAATCCATTGCCAGCCTTCTTTCACGCTGAAAGGCATCCCTACGTCGATGTCTTTACTTCCCGCCGGCTGCCCGTCATAGCTCACCACAACAGTTGCCTTTCCCGGTAATAATGGAGTCGCACTGAAGCGCAACCCTGTTTGGTCGCCGGGCTCTGGAGTCACATCCGCAAAATTCCATCCATCGGGCAATCCCGAAACGGGTTTTACCTCTACACTAATCTTAGCGACGTCGATGGTCGCATCTGCTGGCAGGGGAGTGAGTGCGATAGCCGATTCCTTGCCACGAATTGTTTCACCTACGTTAATGTCGAAGTGGTCTAAGGGTATCACCGGATCATTAATAGTCAGATTGGCCATGGCCGTCACATTGTTGTCTAAAAAGAGCCAAAGCTCAGCATTAGTAATCGGCTGCTGTGCCGTCAGTACATCGTTGGCGTCAATGCTAGCCACATTGGGGTAGTTTCCCAAACTCCAGTTCAGTTTACCTTCGGGCAGCACAGCGTCAGCGGGTGTAACACTGACCAACTGGCGCAGATTCAACGTTTCACCTACGTTCAACTCTATATTGACAGGAAGCGCAATGGCCGTGGGCACTGTCAGGTAGAGTTTAAATAAGATATTCGGATTGCCAGCTAGGTTTCCCGAGGTCCACTTCAAATCACTCTCGGGTTTCAAGACATACTCCTTTTGCGTCTGATTGTTATAGACCTTAAATGTTATGTCTTTTCCGTTATCCTGAGAGGGGTCGCCGCCAATATTTAAATAAAAAAAATAAGGTTGTCCTTGAGGTCCTGCCTCAGCCGCCCCGCGGCACTCGCCGTCGATAAAGGCACCGACCTCATAAAAATCCGCAGGGGCATTCTCGTTGTTCACTATTTCTGCATAAACAACACCTTGGTCAGGATATGAACCTGCTACAGTCCAGTGGCTTTGGGCACGAAGACTGACTACCGACAACGACAAAATCAATGCTAGCAAATACGACAGTTTTTTCATAGTCATCTGCTTTACGGTTTGGTAAACGAACTATCACAGGTCAATGCTATTTACGTCTCGACCCTCCATATACAAAGAAAAGCTGCACCGCAAAAGTGCAGCTTTTCCTCTATTTATAAACTAAAACGATATTATCTCCTTTTTGACTGGGTCGGCTTTAATAGTGTGATGGTTACAGTCTCTTCCTTTGAAGAAGAAGGTCTAGACGGCCTGGTAATGGGTGTCCTGTTTCCTGACTGGGTCGGTTTTAATAGTGTGAGGGTTGGACTTGGGTCTTCCTTTGAAACAGAAGGTCTTGACGGCCTGGTAATAGGTGTCCTGTTTCCAGACTGGGTCGGTTTTAATAATGTGATGGTTGGACCTGTCTCATCCTTTGAAACAGAAGGTCTTGACGGCCTGGTTACTTTGGGGCTCTGGGTTCTTGGTTGTGCGAAACCGGCTACCCCTACAAATAGGAAAGCAAAAAACATAATTAAGAATTTCTTCATAGCTTTATAGTTTTTTTTAATTAAAGAATGATTCAGTGTGACCTGTCGTTTCTATTGCCAACAGATTCACTTTAGTTATTATTCTCAAACGCAAAAATATAACATTCCCTCAAATAATGCAAATTAATGCTTTTTTTCGTTTGGTATTTTTGCAAAAAAAAAACAATTTTGTTGTTTGTTAACATGTTGGTTTTGCAAATGAATGCCTGAGAAACATCCTTAACTCAATAATTAGAGCATTCCTTATTAATTACCTTAATCAAAAGAAAAAAGTTTAACTAATCCACCTCAAAACCTGTAACTTGGTATTCAAACTGAGGAATCTTTTTAATAAAGAGATAGTCGGCATCTTCAAACTTGACTTGTTGGAAAAAGGGAGAAAGCCGATGCTCATCGTATCCCCATACCCATGAAGGAAGCCAACGCTTGTAAAATGGCCTTACACCTTTTTCCTCATCCAAAACGTATTTAACATTATGTATTTCATTTATGTTGCTCAATCTCAAGACATAAATAGGTAAACCACCGCAATCCGTAAACGAGTCGAACGACTCAGGATGACTATCCATCAAATCTAACACTTGCCGGTGGCAAAAAGAGACTTGCTCTAACCTATAATAGGCAGCAAAATAGCGGCATAAGGCACCATTCGGGTCAAAGATGTAAGGATGAAAAGTGAATACATTCACCGTGCGACAAACGTTCTTTTCTATCCATTTCGGCATCTTCCTGCTGTCGATAACCACCAGCTGATTTCCATTTTCTATTTGTTTCTCAATGCTTTGATGCTCCTGATAGTTCACATATGAATAATAACACACAGGTATGGTATATACCGCCAGAATTATCATTACAAGAGAGACGAATATTTGTTTCGGACCTCTTTCCAAATGAATGCCACTCAGCATGCGCAGAATAAGTACTAAAGAGCAGAACTCCAAATTGTAGGCAGGACGGACATTATCAGGTATTCCAGCATAGAAGACAATGAACAGGGTTATCACCATTGCCACCAATAATGGAAAATTATCGAAAACAAACTTACGTATATGGATTTTCCTTATGACTGCAAGTATCAGGAAAAGAATAACAAACAGGTATATCAAATATAGCTCGTGCATCACCTGCATACCTATCATCCATTTGAAAATAAACTTATCGGTCAGAGAACCACTTTCCCCATTTTGCTCCTGCCGTAATGAAAACAGCATACAGACGAAGGCACCTGCAAAAAAGGCAACCTTCATCCACAAGGACTCACTACGGCGGTCGGCACTTCCCAAAATGATGGCTGCAGCAAGCATACCTACAGATAAGGGTATGGTGATTCCCTCGTGTGTCCAGCCTGCCATCACTCCTAATAACAGCAATGGCCAGGAATACCGGTTTAAAGTCTTATCCTCATGATGTTCCAAAATCAAGAGAAACCACAGCACCAATACAGATGACCACAGGTAGTTGACACTTCCAGACATCCAAAGGAAGAATTCCTGGAAAATAGCCATGAAAATGAATACTAGTGAAACCGTGACAACCATCGAAGACAGGCTAACACGACCAAGGGCATACTTGACGACCAGAAAAAGATAAACACATAAAAAGAACGGATTCAAAACATTGTACAGCCATTTGCCTGCAAGGCAAAGGATACTCTGATAAATAATTTCAACCCATATACGTCCGTGATGATAAAGAAAGTGGTCAATCTGAGAAAGAATGACTTCCCAAAATGTATGTATAGGATGCGAGATGTCTCCACAACCTTTAATTATAAAAAACTGATAGACGTATTCGTCACGAACCATAGGCGTAAGCCAGTTCAATACGGAAAAGACGATGAAGACAACGATGATAAACATCCACATGCCTTTCTTCTCTGCAAACTTATCTAATGCTTTCATATAGGTATTCTATTAAAAAAATTGTGGTTAGCATATCGTCTTTTATATCTTGATGAAGACTTTTTGTTTATAAAGCAACAAACCTACAAAACCAAAGGTTGAAATGATGGTCAAAGCAAAACAGAGTGACGCAAAGCAGCTATTGGTGACATTGTCATGAATACAATCGAAAAGCGTGCCGTAAATTCCTGTTTGCCAGAAAACAATTGCCGAAACCTCGCTAAGCACATAAAGAAACAAAGGATTGACGCCAAAGACTATAAACGGGGTCATCCAACGGCTTTTATGTTGAATGTCAATGACGTACATCAAAACAACTTGTAAAAGCGAGGCAAGTCCGCATGTCATTAACACAAAACTAGGACTCCAGATTGTCTTGTTAAGTGGTAATCCAAAGGATAACAGGTAAGCTGCAAACACAAAAATGGCTCCAGAAAGCAAAAGGGACATTATTTTCTCTCTAGTGGTTGTTTTCATACAAATGATGCGACCGCACCAAAAACCTATCAATGTGTGGGCAATGGCGGAAATGGTTCCTAATAGTCCTTCTGGATCTACGGATAAATGGGTGTAAACGTGCTTATATCCCCAAACGGCTCTGTCGATGTGTAAGGCTATATTAGATTCATCCGTAGCATAGCCATTACCAAGCAATAGTATGACAGTGTAGATAGCCAACAGGCAGAATGCGTAATATAGTGTGTACTTATGATTGACAAAGAGGACAAGCAGCGAAACCGCAAAGTAGCATAGTGCAATGCGCTGTAGCACTCCCATGATACGTAGATAGCTTAATTGCCAGTCTCCTTCAAATCCATTACCCAACCAATTGAGACATAACCCAATAAAAAAAATCAGTATTGTGCGTCTGACAATCTTTTGAACCACCATTTTTGAACATTTGAACTGGAACTTTCGCAGTGAAAGGTAAGTGGAGATACCCATTATGTAAAGGAAAAAGGGAAACACCAAGTCACAGGGTGTCATGCCGTTCCATTCCGAGTGTTTCAGAGGAGCATAGGGTTCACCGGCACTATTATTCACCAGAATCATGCCAGCTACTGTGATTCCTCTGAGTACGTCAAGTGACAAGAGGCGTTTATTTTCTTTCGGGTTTCTCATCAGTACGATTTTCTGTGGACAAAGGTACGATAAATTGAGAAGAAAACAAAAGTTTTTTCGTAAAAGAAATGCCACTTTGCCACTTCCCCTTTATTTATCGGGGCTGAGGCGGTGACATTAAGGTGGCATTAGTAGCATTATTTGGTATTTAGGGGTGAAAATATCACGCTGAAATACGGTATTCACGGTATGTTTTTCAGACAATATGCCAAATGAATAAGTCAACAAATCTGCGAATGGCATTCGTTCTTCGTGAGAACAAAAAAAAATTCTCTAGAAAAATTCTTCCGTCCGATATTGTTTTGAAGAAATTTTTCTAGAGAAATTTTTTCATCCGATAATTATTTGCTTTCCTTACAATGATAGTTTGAAGATTTGATGCAGTTTTTTAGATGATTAAGACTCCCTGGAGCCCATATTAAAGGGGCGTGAAGCGCAGACGGAGGGTGTGGGGACGCTGGGGAATGGCATACTTGGTGAGTACGCCGGGACCACAGGAACTATTGCCTAAGCCCATCACGGCACAATCAAGATTCAACCACACGCCGTCTTCTTCCTTCAGTTCGTAGTCGTGGGTGGCGTTGTAGAGTTGCTGCACGCTGTAGGGAAGGGCGGAGAAAGAGAAGACCCCCTCCAAACCTCCCCGCGGGGAGGCTTCTGCTTCTATGAGCCAGCCGTGGCCTTTATCGTCGGTGATTTTTAGCCATTGCACATCGTCGTGGTTGCCTGAGTCTTGTGGACGTGGATAATGGAAGTATTGTTCGCTGACCGTGCTCTTATAGATGTCCACGAGAGCGGCGGCGTGACGGTCGGGATAGTTGTCCCATGGGCCGCGACCTAAGTACTCAATGTTCTGCAGTTCCTTGGGGAGCTTCAGGGTGATGCCTAAGCAGGGTAAGGGCGGGAGCTGACCTTCGGGAATAAGTGAAGAGTGAAGAGTGAAGAGTGAAGAATCTATTTCCTTTACTATCGAGACGGTCATCCGTATCTGGCCGTTGGCGGTTTTATAGATATGGGTGCTGTCGTTGACGATGCTGTCGCGGAGATTGTCAAGGCCCTGCTGCTTCCAGTCCTTGGCTATCCAGTTGCCAAAACCCTTGTCGTTGTCGGTGGGGGCACGGAAAGCATGGAGAGAGAAAAGTGAAGAGTGAAGTGTGAAGTGTGAAGAATCTTTTCCCTTTCCTCTATTCTCTTTTACCTTTGGGGACTTTGCTTTGGGGGCGGTTGCATCAGCAAACTGGGCGCGGGCTATTACGTGGCCTTTGGGTGCCCATAGGGTGGCCTCTTTCAAGGAGGCGGTTAAGTAGCGATAGCCGTTTCGCTTTTCTTCCTTGACCGTAATGGTGTTGAGGTCGAAATGGGGGTCGTATTTCTTTACTTCCACACGACCATTGTTCATCTGGAAGAAGATTGGGGCATAGACCTGCTTCACCTCTTCGTATTTGGGAGTGGTGTTGCGATAGGAATCCACAATGCCCTTGATGCAGAAAGCTTTCAGATTGGGATAGTCGTTGAAGTCGCCGCCGTAAGCAATAAGTGAAGAGTGAAGAGTGAAGAGTGAAGAATCGGCTGCCGCGCGAGGATTATTCCTAAAACCTGATACTTGAAACTTGGCACTTGAATCCCTTTTTGACCGGACGGCTTCTATTCCTTCATCTGCCCATTCCCAAATGAAGCCGCCAAGCATACGGGGATGGGAGTAGATTTCATCCCAATATTCCTGGAAGTTGCCGAGAGCATTGCCCATGGCATGGGCATATTCGGAGGTGAGTACGGGACGGTTGTCCATGGTGTCGCGGGCTATGGAAAGCAGACGCTCCCAACGGGCATTCTCCGGACGCTCCATATTATTGTCTGCCACACCGGGATTGAGATATTCATCCTGCGTACGAGGATAGAAACGGGAGATGACATCGACGGAAGAGGGATCGGGAACCCATCCCTGCCCCTCCTCAAGGGAGGGGTTGTTAGAGCCTTGGGCGCCTTCGTAGTGAACAGGGCGTGTGGGGTCGTACTCATGCGTCCATGCGGCGGTGAGGGCAAAATTGGTACCCCATCCTGCCTCGTTGCCTAAACTCCAGAAGATAACCGAAGGATGATTGCGGTCACGGATAACAAGGCGCTGCATACGGTCTATCCACGCAGCAGCCCACGAAGGATCGCTGGCTAACTTACCACGCAAGCCATGCTCTTCAAGGTCAGCCTCATCCATCACGTAAAGTCCGAGAGAATCACATAGTTCATACCAGCGTTCACAATTGGGATAATGACAGGTACGCACGGCATTGATGTTCGCCTGTTTCATCAAGCGGATATCCTGCAGCATGCGTTC
>JAEEGH010006735.1_pt1 | contig 27985 bp, 29 predicted proteins | sample 9134181 | NCBI WGS metagenome assembly JAEEGH01 (sample SAMN16246544, study PRJNA631951) | gut metagenome | biome: gut microbiome; feature: rumen; material: DP-attached | host: Bos | place: Iran: Karaj | collected 2018-10 | reverse complement strand
TGAAGTCGAGATTGTAATACCTCTTTGTAAATTCGATTACGGCTCCCGTAGCTTCACAACCGAAACAGGTAAAAATCTGTTTACTTTCGGATACCACAAAGCTCGCGGTCTTTTCGTTGTGAAAAGGACAGCAGCCCTTGTAGTTACTGCCTGCACGTTTCAGAGGCACTACTCTGCCAATAACATCAACAATATTCGCAGCGCTTTTAATTTCTTCAATTGCCCTGTTGTTTCCTGCCATATCGAATGCAGCCTCCAAACGTCTCTAATTATATTATACTGTGCCTAAAAGGGATTTCCTTTTTTTATTGAATAAATTTTTTAAAAATTTATCAAAAATTATTTCCATCCCTTCGGAACGAAGAGATCGTTATACAGATTAATCGCATATCGATCCGTCATCCCGGCAATATAATCCTTTACTACTTCGTTTATGCCAAACTCCGATGCCAGCGATAATGTTTCCTCAGGCAGCTCCTGAGGCTTTTCCAGATAGTATTCATACAGAGACTTTATCAGATTTTCGACATTGCGAAGATCCTCATCCCTCTTTACTCTCTTTGATTTGTAGACATTTTCGAACATATAACTGCGCAGCGTATCCATCGCCTTTTGAACCTCGGAGCTCATAATCACGTGGTTTTCGCCATAGCTTTGGTTTATTATATCCATTACAGCCGTGTTTATCCTCTTTGAGTGTGAGTTTCCCAGAACGCTGACGCACTCTGCAGGCAAATCCTCACCGCAGATTACACCCGACCTGATAGCATCGTCTATGTCGTGATTTATGTAAGCAATACGGTCGGAAAATCTCACAACCTGCCCCTCAAGCGTAAACGGCAGCGTAGAGCCGGTGTGGTTTACTATGCCGTCCCGCACTTCCTTTGTCAGGTTCATGCCGCGCCTTCCGTGATGTGACTCCAGAACCTCGACTACGCGAAGGCTCTGAACGTTGTGCTCAAAGCCGCCCGGATGAATCTCGTTCAGCACTTGCTCGCCGTTGTGGCCAAAAGGTGTGTGGCCGAGATCGTGCCCGAGCGCAATGGCTTCGGTCAGGTCTTCGTTCAGATTCAGTGCACGCGAAATCGTGCGGGCAATCTGCGAAACCTCAATCGTGTGAGTAAGCCTGGTGCGGAAGTGATCGCCTTCGGGAGCCAGAAAGACCTGAGTTTTGTGCATCAGCCTGCGAAAGGCCTTTGAATGTATGATTCTGTCTCTGTCGCGCTGATATTCCGTTCTGACCTCGCACGGCTCTTCGTACATTTCGCGTCCGAGTGTGCGGCAGGACATGCTTGCATATTGCGAAAGCGTGTCAAGCTCTCTCTTTTGCGTGATTTCTCTGAAATTCATAGTTCCTCCCAATTATTTGCGGCCGGTGGAGCCAAAGCCGCCCCTTGTGACATTGCCCGAAAGATCGCTTTCGACAAAGCTCAAAACGGGCTGATTTTCCATAATCCTGAACTGCGCAATTCGTTCGCCCTTTTCAATTACGGCATCGCGTGTCGCATATACGGGCATACGCCACTGGTCGTCAGGGCCGCAGTAGGTATTGTCCACTATGCCCATGGAGTTTGGCTGCAGTATCCCGTAGTTTTTGAATGCGGAGCTGCGCGGCAAAATATGTGCTTCATAGCCCTTTGGCAGCTCCATGGCAACTCCGAGCGGGATGAAGCTCATGTCGCCTGCCTTTAATACCACCGTTTCGGCGGCTCTGAGGTCAATCCAGTCGGATTTCCCGTCTATGTACCTGAGCCTTTCGGCATCCTCTGAAAAGTATTTTATTTTAATTTCAACCTTTTTATCACTCATAAAGCATTTCCTTTAATTTCGCTCTGTGGTCCGAAACGAGCGCACCGCTGTAGGTATTAATATCGCCGATCATGTCGATTGATTTTTTTATATCCGCAGAGGACACCGAATCTATTTCGGATATAACCTCTTCCGGTGTATAGTATTTGTCCAGCAGCAGCATGTTCTTTCCGATAGCCATCATTCTCGAGTTTACGTTTTCGAGGCCATAGATGTAGTTACCCTTTAGCTGCACCTTGCTCATTTCAAACTCTTCTTTTGTAATTCCGTCTTTTTTCAGAACATCGAGCTCGTGCTTTATTGCAGAGATTGCTTTATGGATATTGCTGTGGCTCACGCCCGCATAAATCATAAAGGTTCCCATTTTGCTGTAGCCGTGATTCATTGCATATACCGAGTAAGCCAGTCCCTTTTGCTCCCTGACATTCTGGAACAGCCTCGAGCTCATCGTTCCGCCGAGGATTGTAGTAAGTATCGCCATTGCGTAGTAGAGATCATCGCCGAGGCTGATCGATCTGGTAGCCAGCATGATGTGGCTCTGCTCGATATCCTTTACTCTGACGCTGCATTTAGGCGGATTTATTACATCCTTTACCTGCTTTTCCTTTTTGCTCGGCTTTATGCCCGTAAGGTATTTGTCAAAGAGCTCGCAAACCGTTTCTTCATCGAAATTGCCCGCAACCGCCACAACAATACTGTCCGCAGTGTACTCCGCATGCAGATAATCTGTAAGCACATTTCTGCTGACGCGCTTTAACGCTGTCCTGTTTCCGATTATCGAAGGGCCGAGAGGATTTCCGTCAAAGACATTCCCCATTGCGATTTCATAAGCAAGATCGTCCGGAGTATCCTCGCACATGCTCATCTCTTCGAATATAACGTTTCTTTCCCTGTTCATCTCTGCAGGGTCAAACTTTGAGTTCATGAAAATATCGGTCAGAAGCTCTATTGCTTTGTCGGTATTTTCGGTCAGCGTTTTTATATGATAGCAGGTCAGCTCCTTTGAGGTATAAGCGTTTATGTTACCCGCAATTTTATCGGCATCTGCGGCAATCTGCTTTGCAGAGCGCTTTTCAGTGCCTTTGAACATCATGTGCTCTATAAAATGAGAAATACCTGCATATTTCGGATCTTCATCAACAGAGCCTGCCTTTACAAAGATACCGATGGCCACGCTTTTAACGTATGAGTTTTCCTCCATCACAATGCGCACGCCGCAATTTAGTTTTCTGGTTTTGAACATTAGTAGCCTTCCTTAATTTTGCTTTGTACTATAACAATACGAATTAATAATAAAAAATATAAGCGAAATTTAATTTTTTTGAAAAATTTTAAATTATTCCCCTAAGCTGCGCAAAAACATATATCACTTTTGCGGCCTGGGCTCTGGTAGCGCTGCCCTGAGGCTTGAACTCGCCGGTGTCAAAGCCGGAAAGAATGCCCGCTCCTGCAGCGGTAAATACATAATTTATCGACCAATCGCTGATTGAGCTCTGATCTGTAAAGGTCGGAAGAGTGACTGTCTGCGGTAGCATGAAGCTTACGCTTGATGAATATTTCAAAAGCATAACAGCCATCTGCTCACGTGTTATCTGACTGTTTGGCGCAAATGTGCCGTCACCCATGCCGTTTGTAATGCCCTTTTCCACGCCCCATGCCACATAAGGGGCAAACCAGTCATCCGCATGAACATCGGTAAAGGCCGCATCTGTCGCAAGCTGCACTGCGCTTTCCGTTACCGCAGCTCCGTCAATCTTTGCAAGCATTGCCACAAATTGAGCTCTGGTCAGGCTGCTGTCAGGCTCGAACCTGTTTTCACCCATTCCTGCGAGATAGCCAAGCCCTGCAAGTCTGCCTATAAATTCCTTTGCCCAGTGTTCACCTGTATCCGCAAAGACAATTATATTTGCGCCTACCTTCACATCTATCGACACTACGTTTGCGCCGTAAGAAACTCTGATTTTTCCGGTTTCGGCATTTCCCGTAACTGCAGTAAAGACACCGTTTTCATCAATTGTTCCGATATTTTCGTCGCAGCTGAAGCTAAACAGCGAATCATCGCAGGCAACCGGCACGTTTACGTTAGCTGAGCCGTAGTAAGCGGAAATATTTATGTCTCTGGTCTCGCCGGCCTCGACATTCAGCTTGCTCACAGACGGCTTTATAATTACATCATTTACAACTTTAACTGCTTTTGTACCAAAAGCGCTGCCGGATCTCGCAGTTACGGTATTTGTGCCCGTAACAGTTCCGACCTTTAGAACATTTCCGCTGATTTGAGGGTTTCCGTCGCCGCTGACGCTGTAGCTGACAGAGCCCGAAAGTCTTGCAGGCTCATAGTTTGCGTTTGATGCGTAGGCATTAAGGTTTATGCTCGCTCCCGGCATAGCCAAAAGATTTGACGGAACCACCGAAATATGCTTTGCTTCGGATGAAGAGCTTTCCGCCTTGTAAGCCAGGATTATTGCATTCGCCACCTTTCGCTCACTGCCTTCGCTCGGGCTTGAAAGGCGCGTCGCCGTGCTGTTTTCGCCCGGCTTTCTGGCGTACATCACAGAGGAGCCGCCCCCATCGAGGTTGACCGCATATTCGCAGCCAAGATCTATCATCATATCCGCAAGATCCGAAAGCCCCAGTCCCTTTGATACAGCAGACTGTCTGCCGTCGACCTCAAGCATTACGAGTGTTCCGTCTGATTTAACTCCGATTGCCGTTCTCGGATTTATTGTCGCACCAACGGTAACGTTCCTGCCGTTTTCAACAAGCGAGTAATAAATGCCTACGGCTTCCTTTGCATTTTTTAAATTTGATTCATTCGGATCCGTAATATTTATCTGAATTTCCGATCCGATTTTCAGCATTGAAATGTAATTGTAGGTTTCAGAGCCCTGAACTGTCGAAAGGACAATCTGATTGTCTCCAATCGCAGTATTTGCAGTGTTTGTGCCTACCGATTTCACAACTCCCTTAACCGTTCCGTTAACCTTGAACTGAACATCCTCCACTTCAATTACGGCCTCAGCATTTACTCCGGTTGTTTTTGTCGAGCTGCCGTAATGTCTGTTGTAAACATGCAGGGCGTTTGCCCCACCGTGAGGCACATTAAAAAATCCTATATTTAACTGTTTATCCTTTGTTACTGTTTCATAAACGGTTTCAGTAGTCTGCTGCTCTACATATTCCGTTACCGTTTCGATTCTTTCGTTTATTACAGGCTGACCGTCCTCACCGATAATCGGCTGTCCGTCCTCACCTATTGCAGCCTCGGTAACCGTGATTTCCTTTGTCACCGGAACCATAATCGCAGAAGCACTTGACACAGCCTCCTGATATTCAATTGTGCAAAGAAGGCTGTAATTCAGATTTGCAGGCTCAATAGTAGCTCTGCCATCCTTTGTAATTGCAAATACTCTGTCCGAGCCGTATCCGCCCGTTACAATGTTACCGTCGTGAATTACGAGGCCCTTTGCGGTGCCCGAGGAGGTGTCAAAGATGTCGCCGTTTATGCCTGCTATCACCTTGTAGCCCTGTCCCTCGAGATAGGAAATAAAATCGCTTACTCTGGCTGTAGATCTGACTTCGCCGTTAATGACGAAAGCCTGAAGCTTGCTGCCGGTAATGTCGGCCTCTACGATGTGTGCCGTTTCAATGCCGTTTGTAGGGTGCTCGCCTCTGATCTGAGTGTAGTAAGTGTTATCGAAAATTTCGTAGGTGTCGGTTTTGTAGACCGCGCCGAGGCCCTGCTTTGAAGTAAAGCCCGTCAGGCAGGTCATGAAAAGGCTTACAGCAAGTCCGAGCGCCGCAGCCCTTTTCAGAATGTGTGTTTTCCCTGTTTGCATTTAATTAAAACTCTCTCCCAAATTCCCTTAAAATTGTGTTTATTATCGGCGTTGCGTTCGCCATGAAAGCGCCTATCGGCTGCTCGTTTTTTCTTTCCCGGCACCAGTAAACGCCTTTGAAGAACTCGAGCATTTCGTTCATGTCCTTTGCTTTATCCCTGAAGTCCAGAATCATGTCCTTTTCAATTTCCGAGTTCCTTATAAATATATCAAAGTATGTGTCCGTTATTTCGGACGGAACCAGGCCGTAATGAGGAGAAATTATTCTCTTTGCGCCCCAGGCTTTGCATTTTTTTGCAGATTCGATAGCGTCGTGATAGCTCTTCAGGTTTGCGGTATGTACAAAGTTTCTGTTGCCGTAAACGCCTGTAGATTCGCTGGTAAAGAGAATCTTTTGAGGCATCAGGCCGAATGTCAGTGAACAGTCTGTGTGTCCCTTTGTTTCGAGTACTTCAAAATACTGCTCGCCTTCTTTTTGTCCAATTTCAACCCTGTCGCCTTCGCCGATAATTACATCGACGCGCAGCGGATCGGTGATGATTTCCGTGTCCTTCCACATACCGTCGTGATAGGATTCTCTGGCATTTTCGCCAAGCTCCTTCATGACCTTTCGTGCGCCTTCGCTGGAAAATACCTTTGCGCACTTTGCCGAAGCGTAAACCTTGAGTTCAGGCCATTTCTTTAAGAAATAAGGCAGCGCACCTATGTGGTCGTAGTGGCTGTGGGAAATCAGAATGAGGTCGATTTTGTCCCTGCCGTGCTTTTTCAGGGCCGCGTCAATGTTTTCCATGATTTTCGGCACCGGATAGCACATGCCCGCGTCCACTATTGCCGTATATTTTGAACCGAAGAACAATACCAGCTCACAGTTTGCCGTACCGTAGGTTACTCTTTCGCAGAAGTCCGGATAGGCGTATCTTTCGGGACTTTCCTCGTCCTCCTGATACGGTTTGTACTTTGCCTTTGCCTCTTCTGCGAGTGCTTTAATTTCTGATTCAGTCATTTCCTGTGTTCCTTTCATGATTTGAGGTGTCACCTCTCTCTAAAATAGTTCCATATTAAGGTTATAAGGATCACAATCCCAACAATCCCAAACAGCGAGAACATATAGTTTACAATATTTTTGAATCCTGCCTGCCCAATTGCATAGGCAATAACAGCCGAGGCTACGATAATCTTTTTCTTATTTGGACCATCACTTAGCCATGTCGTGTAGGCATAGAAATTGCTCGTAGCGGCAGAATATATCGATATCATCATTACTACCACAAATGCTATATTAAGCGGCCTCGAGATTAGCCCTGAAAAGCCCATCAGCGGCATGTCCATCGCTTCCGCGAAGCTCGGATCGCGCAGGCAGGCTGTTATCATTAGCGAGCCCAGCAGGAAACAGAATGCGCCGGTTAGTATGATTCCGCGCTTAACAGGCTTTGCTTCGCTCGCCCTGTAGCCCAGTATAATGCTGACCGATAGCGAGCCTGTCATGTTAAAGCAGAAATAAAGCAGCGCCGAAATATACCATGTCGGTGTCAGCGTCGCGTGCTTTACTTCGTTTGTATACCCCGTTTCCGGAAGGTCTAAAACTATGATTGCAATGCACGAAATGATAATAATTGCCATAAGAAATGGCATTACAAAACGAAAGGCCTTGCTGACTCTCTCGAAATCGCCGTAGATGGTGAAGAGCACCAGAGCGACGACTATGATACCGCCGATGAATTTCGGAATGCCAAACTGCTGATTTGCCACAGATCCGGCTGCCGCCGTCATGCAGATAAGCACTGCCCAAAGTACCAGAATCATGTAGGTTTTAACGAATTTTGAAAGGCCCTTGTGCCCCTCCGGCACTATTACAGCCTCGAAGTCATTACGCCCCAGCTTGTTCGAAAGTTTAAATCCCGCAATGCATGTAAGCACATAGCCTACTATGAAGGCCAAAAGCCCCACATAGCCCCATGCGCCGAACGAGCCGAAATATACCCATATTTCTCTGCCGCTTGCAAAGCCCGCCCCAACGACGGTTCCCACAAGCATCAGTATTGTTTGTAAGGTTGAAATATATTGCATTATTCTCCTAATCCTCGGCCGCCTCGAAAGCATCCTTAAATGAGATTATGTAGTCTCTGAGCTCATAGCCGAGCGCAGGGTTGAAATCGTATTCTGTCATGCCGATTTCGGGCATAAGCTTTTCAGCGCGGACCATAGTCATAGCGGTCTCGGGAGTTACAGAGCGGAAGCCCTTGCAGTCCTCGGGTCTGATCAAAACCTCTCCGCTTATCATATACCACTGTCTGAAGCGGTCAAATTCTTCGCAGAAGCGGACGATTTCGTCTTCCTCCTCCATCTGTGCGGCCATGCCCGCAAGCGCCATTTTTATCGTGTCTATCAGAGTATAAAACTCTGTGGCATTATCAGGCACGCCCTTTTCAATTTCCTCGAAATAATCCCTGATGATTGACGAAAGAGTTTTCGCATCAACGCTCTTTATAAACTGATAAAGCGTTTCGTACGGTACCTCTTCGGTCATCGAAACAAGCGCCTCGAGGTCTTCAAAATACTGAAAATCCTCGGGACTGTCCATTTCCAATATTCTAAGCAGTTCTCTGAGATCCATTCTGTCTCCCCTCCGGAAGCTCAAGGTTTTTGAACTTTACCTCAACCTCGCTCCCGCTCATAATTGAGTCTATCATTCTGATGAAGTTCTCTGAAAGGTCGCTTGCATAGAATGTGCTTGTAAGCTTGCTGCCCGATGCCTGCATGTCGCGTCTGAACAGCTCGTCGCGAATGGCGAAGACCATTTCTTCGCTCGGATTTATGATTCTGACATCCGGGAAAAGCCTCTCGATGCTGTTGCGAATCAGCGGATAATGCGTACAGCCGAGCACCATCGTGTCGATGCGGTTTTCAAGGATGAAATCCTCCATGTAATATTTAATCGTCAGCTCCATGATGTCGCTGTTTATGATGCCCTCTTCGATCAGCGGTACAAACGCCGGGCAGGCAACCGAGGATATGTTAAGGTCCGGATTGATCTCGCGCAGAGCCTTTTCGTAAGCCCCTGATGAGATTGTAACCTTTGTTCCGATGATTCCGATGTGATTGTCGATGCTGGTCACTCTCGCTACGCGCTCTGCAGCCGGCTTTATGATTCCGATAATCGGAATGTCCGGATACTTTTCGCGCAGATCCGAAAGGCATGTCGCCGAGATCGTGTTGCATGCGATGACGAGCATCTTTACATCGTTGGATACGAGAAAATCCGCAATCTGCATCGAGAACGACTTTATCGTTGCGGGCGCCTTTGAACCGTACGGGGTCCTCGCCGTATCTCCGAAATAAATTACTCTTTCTTCGGGCAGTATTTTGCAAAGCGGCGTGATGCATGTCAGTCCGCCGAGTCCCGAGTCAAAAAATCCAATAGGTCTGTTGTCCATAATTCTAATCTGGGGACAGGCCCCAAATTCTCCTTTTTTCCAATTTGGGGACAGGTCTGAGATTCAGTCCCCGTTATTTTTATAAATTTATAAATTTATACTTTAACGTTTTCTTTATAATTTAACGTTCTCTAACGATCTCTGATTTTTTCTATAAGCCCGCTGATATCCTCCGGAAGCGGTGCCTCGAGCTCCATAAGCTCGCCGCTGATCGGATGGTAAAAAGAAAGATATCTCGCGTGCAGCGCCTGTCTTTCAATCAGCGGAACAAAGTGCCCCGAGGCCTCATCGATATTCCCCATCACGCCGCCGTAAAGCGTATCGCCCACGACGTGATGCCCGACCGAGCCCATGTGCACGCGTATCTGGTGCGTTCTGCCGGTTTCGAGCCGTATTTCCGCCAGCGTCATTCCTTCCGTCAAAACGGCCTTTTTATCGCTCTCAAGCGCTTTCATCGCAGCCGAATCTATCTTTGAATAGACCAGCCGCAGATCTTCGCGGTCGATTCCTAAGTTTTCGCCGTTTTCCCCAAGCCCGCTGGTGATGTCGCTGCTCAGCTTCATCGCCGGATAAGCATAGGTCTCCACCACTTTGTAGTGCGTCAACGAAGGGAAGCCTCCCTGCTCTACAGGCAGCACACATCTTTCGACGTGCAGCGGATCGGGCCTTCCGATGGGACTGTCTATCGTCCCGTCAGCTGAGATAATGCCGCAAAGCAGTGCATTGTAGCGCTTGCTGACCTTTCCCGTCTTCATCTGTTTTGTCAGCTCTTCCTGCGCAAAAGCGTTTTTTGCGACGATCAGAAGGCCGCTGGTGTCGCGGTCGAGCCTGTTTACAAAGCGGATTTTGAAGGATATGCCCTTTTCATTCATGTAGTGCTGGACGGCGTTTGCCATCGTATGACGCGGCTGGCCCATCGTCGGATGAACCACAATACCGCACTGCTTGTTTATGACCAGCAGGTCGTCGTCCTCAAAGACCACATCGATAGGGATTGCCTCCGGCTCGAAGTCGCTCTTTTCGTCGGGCAGGTCGATTTCGAGCACATCGCCTACATTTGGCGTAATCCAGCCAAGCGTCTTTTCGCCGTTCAGATACGCCAAATCACCGTGCTTTATCTTTGACCGCATGCGCGCCGAAAACGTGAAGCGGTTTCGAATAATCCACTTTACCGGCTGCCCCGCATCTTCAGTTGTAACTGTATAGCTAAATTTACTCATTTTCGATTTAAATAGTCAGACCTGTCCCCAAATTAGAAAAAAAGCTAATTTGGTGCCTGTCCCTAAATTAGAAAAAAAGCTAATTTGGTGCCAGTCCCCAAATTCGCCTAGAGGAACTTTGTTTTGACTTTGTTCCAGAAGTCATAGCCCTCAAAGCGGAGCAGGTTAACAAGCGTATTGGATACGCAGATTTCGATGCTTTTAATGCAGCTGTAACGGTTGCTTTCGCCATCAACGGCAACAACGAACCTTTCCTTTCCGGTTTCAGGCATTATGCCGATAGTCAAATCTCCCGGAAGCAGAATGCTCGATGTAAAGCAGCGGTAAGCCGTCGTATTCATCGGCGCAATCGGTGTAATCTGCAGCATCTTGATTCTCGGGTCCACTATGGAGCCACCAAGCGAATAGTTGTAAGCCGTGGAGCCTGCAGCAGTCGAAACGATAATGCCATCTCCCGAAAAACGCTCAATAAAGCTGCCTCCGATTGAAATATTTAAATGAATACTGTGTGTATCCTCATTTCTGATTACGATTTCGTTTAATCCCTTGAGGTTCACTTCCGAGCCGTCAACCATGCGCATCAAACCCTTTACCGTCGTCATCGGCTGCAGGGAATATTTGTTGTTTTTATAGTTAAAAATAAACTCGTCGAGCTGCTCGGGATTGATTTCCTGGAAAAAGCCTAGATGCCCTGTGTTTATCCCGATAAACGGAATGTGCGGGAAATTAAAAAGATGGACAGCCTGCAAAAATGCACCGTCGCCGCCTATGCAGACAATCAGCTCGGCCTCTTCGTCATAATCCCTTGGCACTTCGAATCCGCTCTGCTCGAGCTTTTTCCGCAAAAGGTCGGCAGTCTTTATCGAAACCGATGTTTCATTGGAATATACGTAAATCTTTCGCTTATTCATTCGCTCCAACCTTTCTCAGCGCCTCAAGCACGTAATCAACATCGCTGGGCGTATCTATGTACTCGGTCCCGCGCTTCATGCGGGTTTCACGGCCCTTGCCGGTAATCAGAATCAGCGCATCCTTTCCCATTTTGCTGCTTTCAGCCGCATCACACGCTGCACGCAGAATGGCCTCACGCCTGTCTTCAATTATCTGATAAGGCTTTCCAAACGGTTTGATATTTCCTGCGATTTCCTCGCATATATCGCGCACGCTCTCCAGGGCACAGTCTTCTTCAGTCAGATAAATCATATCCGCATAGATGCCCGCCGCCTCGCCGAGCTCCTTCCGCCTGCCCTGAGCTTTGCCGCCCGGACAGCCGAAAACTATGCTTACGCTGCTTTGCGGATACTGCGCCTTCATCGATTTGAAAAGCGTCTCAAAGCTGAGCTTGTTGTGCGCATAATCGACCACAAATGTGATTTTGCCGTCATCCGAACGGAAAAGCTCCATACGGCCGTCAACCTTCGCATCGCAAAGCCCCGCCTTTATATACTCTGTCGGCACATCGAGCGCCCGGCAGATCGCAATTGCAGCAAGCGCATTGTCCACATTGAAGCTGCCCGGCAGCGCTATCGAAAATTCCTCATCAAATCCGCTCTCCTTAGACCTTACGCGGAAGCGGATTCCTTCCACGCCCGGCCTCACATCATAAGCCCACAAATCGCAGGTCTCATCATAGCCGAAAATGACAGTATAAGCTCCCGACGCTGCAGCCGCCGCTATCACTTCATTCCAGTGGTCGCTGTTTCTGTTTACGACCAGCACCTTGCACTGCCCAAAGAGCTTTAATTTGCTTTCGAAATAATCCTCGAAGCTGCTGTGCTCTATCGGACTGATGTGGTCAATTCCAATGTTGAGGAAGCACCCCACATCATAATTTATGCCAAAGGTTCTGTCATATTTCAGCGCCTGACTGGACACCTCCATTACGACCGTCTCAATTCCGCTGTCAACCATATTTTCGAAATGGCTGTGTAGCTCAAGAGTCTCTGCCGTCGTCAGATGCGACTCTTCGTCGATTACGCCGTCATAGTTTCTGATGCTCGACAGAACGCCGCAAGGCTTCTTTCCTTTCGAAGCACTGTATTTATCGATAATATTCTTTACAAAGTAAGTAGTCGTCGATTTACCCTTTGTGCCGGTGATTCCGACAGTGTTTAATTTCTGCCACACATTATCAAAATACACATTGGCAAGCACTGCAATCGCACGCCTGATATCCTTTACGACAATCGCACCGATTTTTGCGTTTTCATATAATTTGTCGCTGACATAGCAAAAAGCACCGGCAGATTCTGCGGATAGCAGAAACTCCTCCCTGAAGCTCGCACCCTTGCAGATGAAAAGAGTATTCTCCGTTACTTTTCTGCTGTCATAGGTAAGCGTTTCTACCTTTTGTGAGCCCAGCTTTATGTCAAATTCGCACGATTCAAGAATTTCAGCAGCTCTGAGAGCTTCGATATATTCGTTTAAGTAGTGCTTTGTTTTATTCATATCAAATACCTATTTCAAATACTTTTTGTACTTGTAGTAATGTCCCAATTGGCCCTTTAACAGCCTGAGTCTGCGGACAAAAGCGCTGTCCGGCCCGTAGAAGAGCGGATTTACGACCTTTCCGCGGGCAATCAGCTCTTTCATCTTTTTTACCATTTCGGGATTCTTTACATATTTGAAGGCTACGCCCTTTGGAACGACCATCCAGAGATTTTCGTTGTCTACAATATTAAGGCCGAGCTCTTTTCCGTAAATCCAGTCATCAACAAAGTATTTGGCAACATTTGCGCCCGCCCCCGTTACATAATAGTTCGATCTGCCCTGGCGGGTGTTGATTTCAAACGCCTTGAACTTTCCGTCTCTTTGGTCGTATTTGATGTCGAAATTCGAAAAGCCGATATAGTGCATCTCTTCGAGAAGCTTTTTATACTTTCTCTCGAGCTCTTCATCAACCTCTGTTATGATTACGGCATGGTTTCCTATTCCGTGCGGGGTATGTTCTTCGAGAAGCACATGTCCTAGGCACATCATCTTTACATTTCCGTTATGGTCGGAGTAGTTTGTCAGTACTCTCATAAAGGAGTCGTCGCCCGGGATGAAGTTCTGAATGATATTGCTTTCATCATATCCTGCGCCGTAAATATCATCGAGCACAGAAAGAACCTCTTCGAAGGTGTCCACGCAGTAAACCTTTTTTTGAGTCGGAAACGGGTGTTTCCAGTACTCGATACCGCTCGACGGCTTTATAATGAAGGGGCCTCCGAAAGGCAGTGTAAAATCATGCCCCATCTCTTTTCTGTGCACAAAGGTATCGGGATAATCCACGCCCACCTTTTCGCACATCGCGTAGAACTTTTCTTTGTTTATCAAATCCGACATCTGACTCAGATCGATGTACGGAGCAATTACATTTTCAGGGTAGCTGCCCTTGTTTGCGCTGATTCTTTCGACATAGGCATCGCCGCAGCCTATCAGCAGTATCTTTTTATCGCTGTGCTCCAAAGCAAAATCATTTACCAGCTTTATAAAGGTTTCCTGCTCGTCAGCCTTTGGATTTGGCGTATAATTCATTATCTGCGAGCCGTAGCATGGCATTGTGGGATATTTGCCGTATACAAAGGGCTTTATGCCATATTCCTCGTGAAAGGCTCTCGCAACGCTGTAAACGTTGATATCACCTGCAAACAGCAGTGGAATAAAATCAATTTTGTCTGTCATTTTAACACCTCTTTGGCGATAATTTCGCCCAAAAATCCACTTTTTATCATACTATAATTTCAGCTTCTTTGCAAGGAAATAGGGGTGTAAACATGCACATAAAAAAGGCCGCCCTTTTGGGCGGCCATAAACCGTTATTCACGCTGATTAATCATCTTTGCGCCATTCAACCTTTACATCCTCAACTACAGTAGTATCAGGAGTAGGCTCTATCTCAGGTCCTACTACAGGCTCAGCCTCGGCAGCTGGAGTCTCAGCAGGCTCCACTGTTTCCACTGCCTCGGTAGGCTCCGGGGTCTCTGCAGACGGCTCTGCAGGTTCGGAAACGAGCTCCTTGAGGTTACCTGCCATGATTTCGTACATAGCAACTGTTGCCTGGAATATATAAGGCATCAGAATGTAAATTCCAATCATAGCTATGAATGTAAGAACCATAAAGAGCAGATTGTGCGGAATGTCGTATACCGGATTTGCCTTGTGAACGCTTTCAACGATACCTACAGGTATTGAAGCGAGTAATTCCCAACCGATAAATGAAAGTGTCAGCCAGAACAGCTTTGCCTTGTTTCCGTTCATCATGCGCTTTGATTCTTCGATGCACTGACTTGCCGAATATTCAGGGTGATCAACCAAAATGAAGAATGCCTGGCTGTATCTGAAGCTTGCAATAATTCCCGGTATCACTAAGAGAAGTGACCAAAGAATAATCTTTAACGTCATCAGCAGCATCAGAACGAATGTCTTGCCAAAATTCTCAAATCCGGCAAAAATCTGGCCGTAGCCGGCCTCTCTCTTTCTGAATGCGCTCATGAAATAGAGGGACAGCCCAAAAGTAAACGGTCCCGAAACAAGCAATGAATAAAGTGCTCCCACCATCTGCGCAGGAGATGTGACAGGAAAGATTGAAGCAATTATCTCTGCAGGCAGTGTCATTAAAACATAGTATACCAAGCATACAATAAAGCCCTCTTTCCATCTGCCCTTCAAAGCCTCTCTGGCAATAGCCCTGAGGTCGCGCGACGGCAGTGTAACGATTACCTGATTTTCCATAAAATCCTCCTTTTATTCCCTTTTGAAATAAATATACAATAAGTCAAAAAAACTGACCATAGTTATATTACTATAGTCAGCTTTAATTTTCAACAAATTTGGTTCAATTTATTTATTCTCGAACTTTGGAGCTCTCTTTTCGAGGAATGCACCCATGCCCTCAGACTTGTCAGCCGATGCGAAAGGCGCTGTGAAGCACTCGATTTCCCAAGCGCTGGCAGTGGTCATATCCATACCGTATCCAACGTTTACAGCCTTCTTTGCAGCTGCAATAGCAATCGGTGCCTTGCTCATGATAACCTTTGCAAGCTCTTCTGCCGCGCCGATTAATTCTTCAGGTGCAACAACCTTTTCGCAAAGACCAATCTCGAGAGCACGCTGTGCAGTGATCATTTCAGCAGTCATGATGAGGTACTTTCCCATTGCCTTTCCTACGAGGCGAGGAAGTCTCTGTGTGCCGCCAAAGCCCGGAATGATGCCGAGGCCTACTTCAGGCTGACCGAACTTTGCCTTTTCGGAAGCGATTCTAAAGTCGCAAGCCATAGCAAGCTCACAGCCACCGCCCAGTGCAAAACCGTTTACTGCCGCGATGATAGGCTTTTCAACAGACTCCATGAAGTTCATCACATTGTGACCCTTTATCATCATTGCTCTGCCGCCTACAGCGTCGAGCTTGTACATCTGTGCGATGTCAGCGCCTGCAACGAAAGCCTTTCCCTCGCCTGTCAGAATTGCAGCCTTTGCGTTTTCGTCAGCTGCGAAAGCGGAAAATGCTGCGTAGAGCTCGTCGAGGACTTCATCATTTAAGGCGTTCATAGCCTGCGGTCTGTTGATTGTAATATAACAAATGCCTTCTTTTACTTCGTAGTTTAAGTTGTTGTACATTTTGGTTCTCCTCTATACAAGATTGACAAAAATTTATCTTTTCTATATCTTAACACCAAATACGTACTATTTCAACTGTTATTTGCTCTCAAAGGTAGTCTCATCGGTATTAACCTTTACAAGCTGAGACTGAATGTCGAGCTCGCGCTTTATGCGAATCAGAGCCTTTCTGACAGCCGGAATTGCAATAACTATGCATGTGATTACAGCCTCTGCCGCAATGTATGAGAAATTGTAGCCGAGTGAGTAGATGAAAGGATTCATGCCCTCAGGTGCGTAAGCTCCAAAGAAGATAACGCCCGACAGCACTGCCATCACCAAGCGACCGAATGCACCCACCAGATAAGCCGGAATGAACGCATCCTTTTTCAACATAAAGATGATTCCCGCAAAGCCGATTGCGCCGAATGCAAACGGATAGTCTAAAAGCAGCTGCACAGGATGAACCACGTAAGGCTTTAGAATCAGATCCAGAAGTCCTACGCACATACCGCACATTACAGCTCTCCTGGTTCCGAAGAGGTAAGCGCATACCACTATCGGCAGCATACCGAGTACGGAAACCGAGCCGCCCTGCGGCATCTGGAACAGCGTTATCTGATTAAGCGCAATTGAAAGCGCTACAAGCAGCGCGGATACCACCATTGTAGTGGTAGTGTTCTTTCTGCCCTTTCCGGAAACCAGAACGCCGCCAAACATAACCAGCAGAACCAAAAGCGTTATAATCTGCCCTGTTAAAGAATCAAAGAAATCCTGCATTGACATAATAAAAAACCTCCTTCAATCAGGAGGGGAACTTTTTTCGGCCGCAATTGCGATGTCGAAATATCTTGCCTACGCCGGTATTATCCGGTTCAGGTCATGAGGGTATTAACCTTAAGGTTACTCTCAGCGAATGCTCCCCTAGAAAATATTTATTTAACAAATATATAATAGTCTTTCAGATACGGTGTGTCAATAGTATGCTAATAGAAAAGCAGCTAAAATCACATCACTCGGCTATAACAATCAGCGTGCCCTTTTTCAGGGAAATTTCAGCAGTTTTTTCGGTCATCTCATTGCTGACTCCGAGAGGATAATCACAGGTTAAAACCGCATTTTCAAGAGGATAGAACACTCCCTTTATCGAAACATCGATGCAGTCGCCACCGTGAGCGAAAATCGAAAGATAGTGCTTTGCGTTTTCATCCTCGTTAAATGGAAAATCTCTGTCCGCATTAAGGCTGAGCGAGGCAGGCCCGCGCAAAACGGTCACATTTCTGAATCCGTCAATCATGCTGATGCGTTCAGCTTTTTTCGCGGTCATAGCCATCGACTGCAGGTTTGCCATAGTGTGGGACAGTCTGCCACCGACTCCGCCGATGATGGTGATGTCCCTGTAGCCGCGTTCAAGTGCTGAGCGCAGGCAAAGCCCGGTGTCGGTGTCGTCCTTTATGCTGCTTACGCGAATAATTTCTATGTCGTCTTCGCTCGGCATCTGGCCGTCGTAGGAATCAAAATCGCCTATCAAAAGGTCTGTCTTTATTCCCAGCTCCTTTGCCAGAGCATATCCGCCGTCAGCACAGATGACAAAAGCGTCCTTTGTTTTTTTAACAATCCAGTCGCCGTAGCCTTCGATCAGGGCACTGAAAATAACGCAGCGTTTTACGGTATTCATAGGTCCACCTCCCGTTCCTTTCAACTATAAGAATATAATATATTCCTTGATTTTTCAACAGATATATTTACCTGTCGCTGATTTTATCACTTTAAATTGTTAATAAATAGATAACGATATCTTCTATTTACTTTACCAAATTCTAATGATAAAATAGTAGTTAGTGGCGTGCATTTCGCATGCACCAGACTAACGGTTCATAAAACTATAATTACCACAAGGAGAAAAAAGAAATGTATAGGATTGCTCACAAGGCTTCATTAAATCCAACTGTTACGCAGATGGAAATTGAAGCTCCTCTTATTGCAAACAAAGCATTGCCGGGGCAGTTTATCATCCTTCGTGTAGACGAAGAGGGTGAAAGAATTCCGCTCACAATCGCAGGCTGCAATAAGGCAGAAGGTACGGTAAAAATTATTTTCCAGATTGTTGGCGCCACAACCAAAAAGCTTGACGCAAAAAAGGAAGGCGAATTCATTCAGGACTTTGTAGGTCCACTGGGTGTGGCTACCGAGCTTGATGGCCTGAAAAAGGTTTGCATCGTCGGCGGCGGTGTGGGCTGTGCAATTGCCCTCCCTATCGCTCAGGCGCTCCACGAAAAGGGATGTAACGTAACCAGCATCATCGGTTTCCGCAGCCAGGATATCGTAATCCTCGAGGATGCGTTCAAGGCTTGCTCGGACAATATGATTCTGATGACGGATGACGGCAGCTACGGCCGTCACGGAAACGTAACCGTTCCTCTCAAGGAACTCCTCGAAGGCGGCGAAAAGTTCGACCAGGTTATCACAATCGGACCACTCATCATGATGAAGTTCGTAGTTGCAACCTGCAAGCCGTTCGAAGTTCCTTGCGTAGTTTCCATGAACCCTATCATGATTGACGGAACAGGAATGTGCGGCGGCTGCCGTCTGACATTAAACCGGGACGGAAAGAAAGTCACAAAGTTCGCATGTGTTGACGGACCTGATTTCAACGGCTACGAAATCGACTTTGACGAGGCAATGTCCAGAGGCAGAATGTACGCAGATTACGAGCGTCATGCATACGAAGAAACTTGCAATCTTTTAAATAAAGCAAACTAAGGAGGTTTTGAGAAATGGCAATTGATCCTAAAAAGCACGAGATGCCGAGCCAAGACCCCAAGGTTCGCGCACACAACTTTAACGAGGTAGCACTCGGCTACACAGTACAGATGGCAGTTGACGAGGCAAAGAGATGCCTTAACTGCAAGAACCACCCTTGCGTAAGCAAGTGTCCGGTTAACATCGATATCCCTGACTTTATCTCTCTGGTAAAAGAGCAAAAGTTTGAAGAAGCATATCAGTCAATTTCAAAGACCAGCTCCCTGCCTGCAGTATGCGGACGTGTCTGCCCACAGGAGACACAGTGCGAAAGCGCTTGCACACTCGGCATAAAGATGGAGCCTGTAGGAATCGGCCGTATCGAAAGATTCGTTGCCGACTACCACAATGAAAATGCAAAGGAAAAGGCAGCTGCTCCTGCAAGTAACGGTCACAAGGTAGCAATCGTAGGCTCCGGCCCATCCGGACTCACCTGCGCAGGCGACCTCGCAAAGAAGGGCTACAAGGTTACAGTATTCGAAGCTCTCCACACAGCAGGCGGCGTACTCGTTTACGGTATTCCTGAGTTCCGTCTGCCAAAGCGCATCGTTGCAAAGGAAGTTGAAGGCCTCAAGGAGCTCGGCGTTGACGTTGAGACAAACGTTATCATCGGAAAGACACTGACTATCGACGAGCTGCTCGAGCAGGGCTACGAAGCTGTATTCGTTGGCTCCGGCGCAGGTCTCCCAAGCTTTATGAACATCCCGGGCGAATCCTTAAAGGGCGTATATTCGGCAAACGAGTTCCTGACTCGTTCGAACCTCATGAAGGCTTACGAAGAAAATCCTCACACCCCTATCATGAAGGGTGGCAAGGTTGCAGTAGTCGGCGGCGGAAACGTTGCAATGGACGCTGCCAGAACAGCACTTCGTCTCGGCGCAGAGCACGTATACATCGTATATCGCCGCAGCATGGAAGAGCTGCCTGCACGTAAGGAAGAGGTTGAGCACGCTATCGAAGAAGGCATCGACTTCAGACTCCTTCACAATCCGAAGGAAATCCTCGGATACAACAATCCGGACGATCCTCGCGATCCAAAGAACGGATTCGTTACAGGAATGCGCTGCATCAAGTGCGAGCTCGGCGAGCCTGACGAGAAAGGCCGTCGCCGCCCTGTAGAAATCCCGGGCAGCGAGTTCGATATCGATGTTGATACAGTAGTTATCGCTATCGGTACATCCCCTAACCCACTGATCAAGAATACGACAAAGGGCCTCGAGGTTAACAGCCACGGCGGCATCATCGTAAACGAAGATGGCCTCACATCCCGCGAGGGCGTATATGCCGGCGGCGATGCAGTAACAGGCGCAGCAACAGTTATCTCCGCTATGGGCGCAGGTAAGGTTGCAGCCGCAGCCATCGACAAGGCTATTATGGGCTAATCAAAAAAATATAGTGCGGAGCGAAAGCTCCGCACTTTTTTAATGATATTAGATATTTAATCGTATCTGCTGATTTCCTCGACCTCTTCGGCAATCAGATCCTCGCTCTTTCCCAGAGCCTCGAATTTGGCACGCATCGTCGGATTGTCCTTTGTCAGCTTTTTCACGCTGACATCATCAACCTTGTTGTTTGCAATTTTCAGCTGGTTGTCAGTTCCAAGAAGTTCCTTTTTAACCTTTTCGAGATGCTGAATCGTTTTGTCGATTTCCTCTATCGCTTTGTCAAAATGACTGTGAGCCAGCTCGTAATTGCGACTGAAGTCTGATTTAAACTTCAAAAGCGAATCCTCAAATTTAGTAATATCAATGTCCTGATTTCGCACCTCTGCTAGCTGCTGCTTGTATTTGAGGGCATTGAGCGATGCGTTTCGCAGCAGCGTAATCATCGGAATAAAGCATTGCGGCCTGATTACATACATCTTTGGGTATTTGTACGAAACATCCGTTATGCCCGCATTGTAGAGCTCGTTATCCGCCTCGAGCAGCGATACCAGAACCGCATATTCGCACTTCTTTTCGTTTCTGTCCTTGTCCAGCTCTTTGAAAAAATGCTCGTTTTTATGCTTTGTGGCAGTCGTATCCATCTCGTTTTTCATTTCAAACATAATTGAAATGATTTCATTGCCAAAATCGTCGTTTTCGCGATAGATAAAGTCGCCCTTGCTGCCCGTCCGCGCATCGTTGTCCTTTTCAAAATAAGCATTCGGAAATGCCGTAGGCCTCAGCTGGTTAAACTGGATCTCGCAGTGCTGCTCAAGCGTCTCCCCGACCATCTTTGTCGACATTTTCGTCTTTAAGTCTTTATAAAACTCAAGCTGCTCGTCCTTTTCCTTCAGTAAGATCTGCGCAGTCTCCTTTTCCTTTTGCAGCTCCATCTGAAGATCGTGCTTTTCGGACTCAACCTCTTTTACTGCCTTCAGCACAGCAATTTCTTGCTTTGAAGCCGCATTTTCGAGGTCGCTGCGAAGCTTTAAATTATCCGTTTCAGCCTTTTCCAGCTGCTTTTTCAGTTCTCCCGTTTCTTTATCGTGAACATTTTTCAGCTCCAAAGTCACCTTGTCACGCAAAGAGTCAATCTCCAGGCGATGCTTTTCACAAAGCCCCGACTCTATTTCGCCCAAACGCTTCTGAACTTCCTTTGAAAACTCCTGATCCCTGATCTGGCTGATAATCGAGCTAAGCTCCGCATCATCAACTGTAAACGGCTGCCCGCAGTGCGGACACTTTAATTCAGACATATTTAACCTCCAAATTATTCAAAAATCTGCTATTTCTCGCCCCAAACCTTTTCGGCCTCACCGTACTCCTCGTCCGTGAAAGCACACAGCGCCGCATCCACATCGTAATCGGGGAAATCTTCTTTAAACTTCTTGAATGCCCTCTGGCACTGCTTTGCAGACTCCGCCACCGGATTCTCCAGATCTCCTCCGAAAATGCCGGAGCTAATCAGCGGAAACGCTATACTGCGCAGGTTGTTCTCTTTCAGCACAACCAGCGAATTGTAGTAAGCCTGAAACAGCTCCCAAAACGCGTGATGAGTAAGCCCAAAATTAGGCCCCACCGCATGAATAATAATTTTCGCATTAGTGATACCATAAGCCCCCGTCGCAACAGCTTCACCATCCTTTAGTGGTGTTTTGTGTTTGTTGCAAGCCTGCGTCAAAGCTGTCCTCCCCGCTTTTGCAAAAATAGCCCCACATACACCGCTGCCCTCGAAGAGATATCGATTCGCTGCGTTCACGATAGCATCTGCATTCTGGTCGATGCACGAACCTTTTACCAATGTTAATGTGCTCAAAATTCTAGTCCTTTCTGTTTTTCCTACTATTTCTTGCATTATGCAAATTAACCGTATCGAACTCGATACGGTTAAGCCATCCATTATCTAAAAAGCTCAGACTCGTTCTCAATCAGGTCTTCCGCCAAGTATTTATAATCCAAGTTCTCAATCCCATACTTCCCCTGCTGTATCTGCTCTGAAAGCTTGCTATTATAATAAATATCCATTGCCTTGCGCTGTGAAATACCACTTTTCTGCGCCAAGTACTCAATTATACTAGTTTCAAGATTTTGCTTGTAAACAACATCTAAATCCTTCTGTGTCATCTTATTTCTCCACTTCATAAGATCTTTGGAATTTCAACAATAGACAATCATACCGCTACACCTCTTTCTGCCATAATCTCAGTTATATCTTGTACCAGATATTTGCTGCCCAAGGTATGTAATGTATCATAGCACGGCAAAATATATCCATCGATAACATTTGCCTCAGAAAGCTTTTTATAAACTGTCGACGGTAAAACATCCCAAGCTTCTGCCAATTGATAAAGCAGAAAAGTGATAAATATTATTTCATTTTTCTCTAACATAGTATCACCTACATTTGATTAATGCTGATATTTACACTTGAATTATACCATAATTTGCAAGGATTTGCCACCTCTCGCGTCCACCGCGCTTCTTAGGCTAATCTATACCATTAAGCGGCTTTACGGCCTTTAGCCTTTCCTCACGCTCCCTCGCCAAAGCTATTCTATCAATGTACTGTTTTTTCGATTCAATGTACTGTTTTTATTGGGTCATTTATTGGGTCACAAATGACCCAATAAAATTTCCTTGACAATCACCTAAATACGCATTAGGATTTACCCATGAAGCGGTTTTCTACCGTACGGTCTTTTGACCAATGCGGCGTACTCGCTTCTTTTTTATTTGACCTATTTCACCCTGCACGCCATCAGATAATAATGATTCCCATTGAAATCAAAAGTCCCGGCCTTTGCCATGCCCGCCTTCTGCGTGTGCGCCGCAAACGACCTGCCGTTAATCTGATTGATGAATGTCGCCATAATCGGATACCGCCCATTCATCGTCGCCAGCGAAGCAAAGAACACCTTCTCGAAAACGCCGCTCCCGCGAACACTACGATCCACACATACCGGCCCATACTGATAAGTATTCTGCGTCGTCAGAGTCTGCCCCTCAAACTCATACTCCTCAAGATGCTCAATCATATAAGCAAAGAACGGCCACTCTTTCCAAAATTCCCACGGTGCCGCAAAGGCAAAAGCCAGCACCTTTTCGCCCTCTTTGGCAATCGTTACACCGTTTTCCACGGTAATGAGACGCGAAAGCTGGTCGTCCGTCATATTCGTAGTAACGAACCCGTCCTTTTTAAGCTCTTCATTAATATAATCCACATGATTGGCCTTTAATAACGCCCGAATACCATCAAAATCTTCCATCATTGCCTGTTTAATAACCATTACTTTGCTCCTTTCTGTACAACCTTTTCTTAAGCCCGCACATCCCCCACGCACTCATCCTGCAGCTTTGCCTCAAGCTTTGACAATCCATCCTCTGTCTTATATATTATTATTTCTCCGTAAATCCATAGCAAGCATAACCCGCAAACGCCCCCCGCACTTACTTCTGCAACTCACGATAATATGCCAAATACCTATACGCCGTTCGCCGGCTGATTTCACCTTGTTCGGCAATTTCCACTACGCTCATGCCGCCCTCATATTTCGCCACAAAATCGTTATATGCAGTCATCCAAGCCTCATCATGTTTTTTACGTCCACCTAAATTACGATTACGCAGCTTCTCATTTTCTGCCCGCAGCTCGGTAACCTCTTTTTCAAGTTCTTTAATCCGCTCATTTGCTTCTTCAAGCGTTTTAGCTTTCATCTTCAGCTGTCTCCTTTTCGCACGATACCTTTGCTACAAACTGTGCACTTCGGATTCTAATTTTTTCAGACAAGCTATAATATCATCAAAATCAGGATAATCTCCGTAAATCATATTTTTCATAGCCTCATAATCCTTTTTGACAGCACCCATAATGTGTTCTGCAGGAATTAGGGAAATATCTGCCAAGGTTGCAGTCTCGTAATGTGCACTTTTCGCATAATAAAACTTCTGCTTAAATATAACATCTTGTTCTAACAGCTCTTTTCGCGCAAATGCCTGCATTTTTATAGAACTATTTGCCATGCAAAAAACATCGTACAGATGTCTGGCATACCTTGGTGGCAAGTTTTTTGTTTCCGGGAAATTTGCCAGTTTGTGCAGTATTGTAAGCTTTTCCCAAAAGGTTCTTTCAACATCGATTGTGAGTATTTCACTAATGCTATTATCAAAAAGATTAGGGTAACTCTCAGCTGCAAAAGGCTTAATATAAGCTAAATGTGACGGAAGCCATTCTGCCAACGGTCCAATTTCTAGACGCACCTTATCCCGTAGATATTCCACTTCAAAGAGCTGTGGATAGTAAAAGTTAATAACCATTTTATCATTTTCATCTACTGCTATCCACCGGCCGCTTCCAAGAAGCTTTTCCAACTCAGCATTCAAACACGGCACCAATTCATAAGCGTAAAACTGTGCAGCCTTTTCATTTATTGTTTTGTTATATGAATCTTGCTTCGTTCTAGATCTATCATCCCACGGATTTTCACCTTCAGGAACTATCTTTCTCCAATCTAGGATAATATCAATGTCTTCCGAAAAGCGCTTGATAGCATGATACGCTTTCGAAAGGCTCGTTCCTCCCTTGAAAACGAAGGTATCCTTATAACTACAATCATGAAATAAATGGTCCAGCATAAAGCATACCCAAAAATCTTTTTCTACAATATCCTCTCTTAACCCCATAGAGGCAGCTGATGCTTGAAATACGTCTTTCTTTTCTGCCTCAGAAAGATTTAAAAATCTTTTCACCCCTCTGCACACACCTTTCGTACAACACCATAAATCCACGCAGATGAATCAGATGCATCCTTTAGCAATTCCTGCTTTTCTTTGTCACTTAATCTATTCCTCAATATTGATACTGTTTTTTCATCAACATTAGCTTTTCCCAGAGTTTTCAGCGCTTCTATTACCATAACCGAACTAGGTGACATAAGCGAAATTTCTCGATTAGTTTTATGTTTAAAAGACAGTGTAATATTGCCAAACGAAAATTTTCTATACGGCCCGTCACTGACAAAAGACCACACAGCCGGAACCTGAGTTGATATTCCAAGCTTGTTAAGTGCAAGATCGCCACACGGTGAAATCGTCCAATGGTATTTTACAGCAAGCGCATTCGCCACCTTTTCAGGATTAGTCGGTAAATATGCATCGATTGTATCGCTATAACGTGGCTTTTCATACATACCATCAATGACGCGACGAATCTTTCCCTCTTTTGTTTGACGTCCCAAGCATTTACGCACAGTAGCAAGTTCTGCAATATCTATAAAATCCGTCGTGAAAAAGATTTCACCATCTTCATAAGATGCTATTCTGTTTTTAAGTTCATCATATAACTTTACTGACATAGCGGTCTCCTTTTGTCACGATAATTATACAATAATCGTGACAAAATTGCAACTCTAAACGCAAAATCATCTGAAATTCACGAAAAGAGCATATTAATGCCGCATATCCCTAGCACAATTATACTCTTCTCCCACTTTAGTGTCAATTTGATTTTTGTCAGCAGCTGCCCCCTGCACTGAAATATGTAACAAGTGTACTCATCTACATTCTCTCCTTTCTAGCGTGAAGACCCAATCCTCCACATCAGCTCATCCCCATTACTTTTAAGCCACGAATGCCACCTGTAATACTCCGGAAACACCCGCAGCACCTCCGCATAGAAGCGTTTCGAATGATTCATTTCCTTTAAGTGACACAGCTCATGCACCACCACGCTGTCCAGCACCTCGGGCGGCGCCAGCATCAACAGGCAGTTAAAGTTGAGGTTGCCCTTTACCGAGCAGCTCCCCCATCTCGAGCGCTGCCGCCTGATTGTGATGCGCCCATAAGTCACACCCACCTGCGGCGCATAGTACGCCACCCGCTGCGGTATGACCTGCTTTGCCTGCCGCACAAGCTCCTTTAGCTCCGCATCGGTAAGCGGCTTTACGCCCTTTAGCCTTTCCTCACGCTCCCGCGCCAGAGCCAAATGCTTCTCAATCCAGCCCTCGTGCTCCGCGACGAAGCGTTCAATTTTCCTTTTACTCGCAAGATAAGGCGCACGCACAATGACCTCGCCGTCCCGCACCTCGAGGCCCAGTGACCTCCTCCGCGATCTGATAAGTCTATAGTTCATTTAAGCAAGCATCTCTTTTGCCGCATCAAGCGACACACATTTCGCAAATCTGTCCGGCCACATCCTATCGTTGTAATACCTGTACGTAGTCTCGGCATCCATGTAATCATTGGCAAATGTCGAGTTCGTCCCCTTTGGAAGTATCACATTATACCCTCTCTCAAACGCCGATTTAACCGTCGCATCGATACATAAATCCGTCTGCAGTCCGATTATCATTAAATCCTTGTCGCCCGATTCCTCGAGGTAATTCGTAAACTCTTTGCTCCCAAAGCAGCTGTTTATCGACTTCACAAATACTTTCTCGCCTGCCTTTGGTGTCGCCCAATCCGCAAACTCGAAATCCTCGTCCCCGAAGGTGAAGCCCGATCCCGGACCTTCATCGTGATGAACATGAATTACCTCTACGTTGTTCGCCCTTGCAAGAGCAAGAACCTCGGTCATATTCTTTACAAACCCGTCAAAATTGTACAGTCCCGGTTCATTTACTACGCCCTTTTGAACATCAACCACTACAACCTTCATAATTACTCCTTCCTTCTCCTATTCAAATTCCACCACAATCTCGCGCCCGTCAGCTACGCCGCTAAACAAGCTTTTTACCAGTCTTTCAGCGTTAGCATCCGCCGCCTCAAGTAGCCCCGACTCGTCACGTTTAGCATACTCCAGCGCATGCTTTTCCGCCTTCTCAACAAGCTTTAACACATCATTTTCCGAAGGGCTCAATATGGCGAAGTTCGTGTCATAAGTCTTGATGTCCTTGCCGCGCACATTCACGCTGTCCTCGTCGATGCGGCAATGCGGTATGCGAACGGTAATCCGGCCATCCGTGGTCTCTACAGTCGCCTTTTTTACATCAAACCCGGCATTCACCGTAGCCCGATATTTCACCAGATAATTGTTTTTAGTAACAATCGGAATCGAACCTGTGCTTTCCTCGAATACGTCTGTCACCACCAAGGTCTGAGTAGTCAGCTCCGCGCAATCCTGCAGCATTGCTTCCATGGCAATTCCGTCCATCGGATGCTTCGCAAAGTATTTCGGATAAAGATAAAATCCGCCCACAAGCGCAATAACCACCAATAGTATGATCAGTTTGCCAAGTAATTTCCTCATTGTTTCTCCCTTTCTACCGTGTAAGCCCAAGGCACCGCCTACTTCAAGTTTTCCGCCCACTCAGCCTCTTTGAACCCGACAAGCACCACATCACCATCCACAAGCAGCGGCCTTTTCACCAGCATCCCATCCGACGCCAAAAGGTGAAACATCTCATCCTCACTCATATCCGCAAGCTTCTTTGAAAGTTCCAGTTCACGATAAAGCTGCCCGCTGGTATTGAAAAACTTCCGAAGCGGAAGGCCGCTTTTCCTGTGAAGTTTCCTCAGTTCCGCCTCGCTCGGATGCTCTGCCTTAATGTCCATGAGATCATATTTGATTCCCTGCTCATCAAGCCATTTCAAGGCTTTTTTGCAGGTTGTGCACTTAGAATAACAGTATGCTTTTAACATTGGTACCTCCGTTTATAACCCATTTCCGCCGTGTAAGCCCAAGACCCCGCCTACCGCACACCCTCCGCCCATCGGCGCGCATTTATTTCCAATAATAGTACAAGATTATTGGTGTGTCCTTATTAAAGTAATCACCTTTTTCAAAATCTGTTTCACTACCGACAAGTACATGTTCTATAGTATTCTTTCTATGACGAACGGTGCCTGCTTTTTCTGAGGATTTTTTAGCAGTAACGTTGGTA
>JAEEGH010006733.1_pt1 | contig 27990 bp, 19 predicted proteins | sample 9134181 | NCBI WGS metagenome assembly JAEEGH01 (sample SAMN16246544, study PRJNA631951) | gut metagenome | biome: gut microbiome; feature: rumen; material: DP-attached | host: Bos | place: Iran: Karaj | collected 2018-10 | reverse complement strand
TTACAAGAACATCATCCATTTTGACGGGGCTGGTGCTGATTGGGGAAAACTCAATTATGCCAGTGATATCATGAAGACAGAACAAGACGATTGATGAGAACATTATTATTATCTATCATTTCTTTGATGAGTCTGCATACTATGGCTGTTGATGTCGATAAAAGGACATCAGCAGCTATAGAATATATCAGACTGGGGTTTGTGCAATATGGCTTCGATGAGTTAAGGAAAGCGGCTGCCACCAATGACCTTGCCGCCCAGTTCTATGTGGCAGTGTGCTATGAGTATGGTATTGGGGTGGAGAAGAGTGAGGCAGATGCCTTTAAAATGTATCGCAAAGCGGCAGAAAGAGGTCTTCCAGATGCCATGTATCATATTGCACCCTTTTATAGAGATGGAATAGCTGTTCCCCAAGACACCAACCGCGAGAAGGAGTGGATGCAACGATTTAGTCAGAAAGGTGGACAACTCCTGCTTCCTGATATTATCACCGTCTATAATGAGGGACTGCAGCATCAAGAGAACTATGCGTTGAATCCTAATCCCGGGGTTTCTAACAAAGAGTCACAGACTAGTGGCAATATGAATACCCCTAGGCCAGTGATAGTGCAGGCAAAGCCCATCAAGATTGATTCTCCCAAGCCACAGCCTGCCAGTCAATCTGTGGCACATGCAAAGAAAGCAGATGTAGATCTTAATATACCTGCAGGCAAACTGACACGTTTGCATACTTTCGCATTGATTATAGCCAATGAGAACTATATGGAAGTTGCCAATGTTCCTAATGCATTAAATGATGGTCAGATTTTTAAGGAATATTGTCAAAAGACACTCGGTATACCAGAAAGCAATATCCGTTATACACCTGACGCAACACTGAATCGCATGAAGAGACAGTTGAGCTGGATCAGTCAAGTGATGGAAGCCTATAAGGGCGATGCCAACATCATCTTCTACTATGCTGGTCACGGCATCCCAGACGAGAGTAACCAGTCGTCCTACCTGTTACCTGTCGACGGCTATGGCTCTGATATAACGACGGGGTACAGCCTTGATGAAATCTATAAAATGCTAGGAGAAAAGAAGGCGAAGTCTGTTGTGGTATTGCTGGATGCCTGTTTCAGTGGTGCCAATCGTGATGGAGCTATGTTAGCTTCTGCCCGTGGTGTGGCTATAAAAGCTAAACAGGGTGCACCTAAAGGCAAGATGGTCATTCTCTCAGCAGCGCAAGGTGACGAGACGGCATATCCCTACCAGGAGAAGAATCATGGCATGTTTACCTATTATCTGTTGAAGAAACTGAGGGATACGAAAGGCGATGTGACTTTTGGCGAATTGGCTGACTACGTCACTAGTGAGGTCATGAAGCAGAGCGTCGTCACTAACGGCAAGATGCAGACTCCTCAGACTATTCCCTCTGACAAGGCAGTAGACTGGAAGAAATGGAATTTTAAATAAGTGTATGCGGACGCCTCTGAGAATGCTCCTGCTGCTCATCATGATGGGTTCCACTGCGATGGCGGTCGCGCAGGATGTCAATCTGGACAGCCTGTACGGGGAGTATGTGACAGAGGACGTGAGAAAGCAACTGGATAAGTTCAAGGAACTGGAAATACAACTGCAACAGCAGGAACAGGAGCGTGAAAAGAAGAAGACGGTGTGGTATGTGGTATTGGCATGCTGCGCCGTCAGTTCTGTTATTGTCACGGGAGGTATCTTCCGTGCTGTCTTCAAGGGACAGGAGGGTGCACCGCTCCGTAATAAGCTCTCTGCCGGGGCTATCTGTCTGTGTGGCGGTATCGTCATCTTCCTGCTTGATGTCGTTTGGTTCTACATGTCCTTTGAGGCAAACCAGAAAGTTCAGAAGCTGATCCTCTTTGCCATCCTCCTCGTCTTAGGTATCGCCTTGTGGATTTACACGAAAAGACAAAGGTGACCTGACTTTATGAATAATTCTGACAAAGTGCCTCAAATTTAGGGGCACTTTTCGTTTTTGTTTGCTGCTGGACGCAAATGAGCGAAAATAGCGGCATTTCGGTAATTCGTTTATAGCCAAAGAGTTACCAGTTTGAGAGGAGGAAAAAGGAGTCAGTAGCCAGGAGTCAGGAGAGAGAAAACACCGTTTTTGCCCCTGTTTTTCGTATAGAAAGGTGCCGACTTTCGGGTAGTTAGTCGGCACCTAACGGGTAGTTAGGTACCGACTAACCCTCCTTGAGGTGCCGCCTTTCTCTTTTTTCGCTCCAAACAAGCGTTTTTTCACCCCCAGATTTTCCAGAAGCTCCTAAAATCCGAACAAGAATTCTGACCAAACTTTTTGACAACATATACTCGTGTCACTCTGTAGCCGTATAAAAAAATAATCCCCAATCTTTTGCTAATATCACTTTTTTCATTATATTTGCAGGGTATAATATACTATGAGATATGAGGAAAACGAGATTATTACTACTGATTACTTTATTGACTGTCGCAATGACAGTGATGGGACAGAATGATGCCAATGCCAGACGGCAGGCGGCAAGAAAGCGTGGTGCTAATGTCACCCGACAGACGACTCAACAGCCAGTTCAGCAACCGGTGCAGTCACAACAGCCACAGGCGACAGTGCCTACAACCCCTCCTGCACCAGTTAATATTGAGAATCAAAAACAGTACGACCAGTATATCGAGGCAGCCCAAAAAGGGGATGCTGCCGCAGAGAGGAAAGTCGCTGATAGTTTTAAGTTCCCTTCAGAAGGATATATCTATTGGTTGAGGCGTTCGGCAGAACATGGTGACCAGGGCTCTCAAAACGTGCTTGCCTTCTGTTATGCCTCAGGACGCGGCATCGGGAAAGACAAGAAACTGGCTTTCGACTGGTGGTTAAAATCTGCCGAACAGGGTAATGCCGCCTCGCAAGGTTCCGTAGCAGATTTCTATCTGGATGGGGATGTTATTCCCAAGAACGAAGAGAAGGCATACTATTGGTATCAGAAGGCTGCGGCACAGAATGAAGTCCATAGTCTGGTGATGATGGGTTATGCCTACGAGGGAAAGGGCATTATCCCTGCTGACCCCGTCAAATCCTTTGAGTGTTTCAAGAAGGCTGCGGAGTCGGGAAATGTTACAGGAGAATGCCAGGTGGCTTTCCGTTATTTCTACGGCGACGGTGTGACACAGGACTACGGACAGGCTGCCTATTGGTTTGACAAGGCGATTGCCCATGGTGACGACCCTGAGGAGGTAGCGTATTGGAAGGAAATGTCTGACAAGGCAAAGCTGAGGCAGCAGATTAAAGACAAGCAGAAGAAATGAGATACAGGACAATCATACTAGCAGTGCTGCTGACTGTCGCAGTCATCGCCTCAGGACAGACGAGACGGCGTGTCGCAACGCAACGGACCACAACCACTACGCAACAGAGCCAACAGACACCACAGCCACAGCAGTCTTCCGATGACGAGTGGAAACTGCTGTATGATGATACACGAAAGTGTCGTGCCTCCAACCACTATATGGTCCTCAACGGTCCGTATATCGGACTGTGTGCCTCGGACGGTGAGGAGATTATCAAGCCTGGTATATATGACGCTGTCATCGACTGCAACCTGTCTGAGTATATCTTTCTGCTGAAGAATGACCTGTGGGGACTCTACGACCTGAAACAACGCAAGGAGGTCATCCCCTGCAAGTACGAGAAAGACGGTATCTTGGTGCAGGATTTGTACAAGGAAGACTATGAAGGTCATCTTGCAAAGACACCTGTTCGTACTATCTGTGTGGTGAGCAGGGATGGTAAGAGGGGAATCTATGATGTCAGACAAGGACGTGAGATAGTGCCTTGCGACTATTTCGGAGCGGATGTGATGGAAACGGTTGATGACATGTACCTCGTATGGAACCTGCCATCGGGTAAGGACGTGACAGAGGGTTCTACGTCACTGCCCTATGAAGGCATCTACGATGCACGTCAGCACAAGCAGCTCACACCACTGAAATACGGTATGACATACCTCAGCGACTTTAAGAAACAAGACTACTGCCGAGTACTGAGCAACCGCGATCCTACTATTCAGCATGAAGAGGGAATCGGAATTGTTGACAGAGAGGGTCGTGAATTGCTGGAGCCGAAGTATACCACACTGATACGATTGGACATCCTCAATGACAAGAGTACTATTTATATTGTGGGTGAGGGAGGACAGCGCAGTGGTGACTTTGGTGATAATTACAGCGAACTTGTCAGCGACCGCTATGCCCTCTATGATGTGAAGAAGAAAGCTTTCCTGACAGGTTTTGACTACAAGCGCATCAACCCGTTGAAGGAGGGCATCGTGATATGGGAGGGGACGCAACTTACAGACTCCACCAGTCTGGAGGGACTGACCTCTTTCTGTACCAAGGATGACCAGTGGGGCTATATGGACGGATACGGTAAGATTGTCGTACCGGCCCAGTATGAGGCGGTGACGGAATTCGAGGGCGGTGTGGCACAGGTGACCAAGAACGGTGTGACCTCCATGCTCGCCAATCCCTTGAAAGGTACTGTATTGACGATTGCCAAGGGAACAGAGTCGGGCAAGAACATCGACAGTAACATCCCTGAGACAGGCAGGAAGGACGAGAACCTGTTTGCCTTTGTCTTTGCTAACGAGAACTATGCCAACCTGAAAGGTGCCGACTATGCCATCAATGACGGAAAGGTGTTCTATGAGTATTGCAGAAAGACACTCGGTATGGTTCCTGACAAACAGCTCCATTTCTACGAGGATGCCACCTACGGTAATATGGCGAGTGCCGTCAATACCATCAAGAATGTGGCAACAGTCTTTGACGGAGAGGCGAAGATCATCTTCTATTTCGCAGGACTGGGGGCTACAGACAGCAAGACCAAGGAGCGTTACCTGTTGTTGGCCGACGGCTCGTTGCAGACTCTCGGGACGACAGGCTATAGTGTGACGGAATTGCAGAACACGCTCAATAGTCTGAATACCGTTTATACGCTGGTCATCATTGATGCTCCCTTCTCAAATACGGACCGTAACGGCAACATGCTTGCCGAGTCGCGTGGTGTTCAGATAGCACCGAAGAAAATCCCTGTACAGGGAAAGACCATCTTCTGTGTCAGCAGTACGGACAATGAGACGGCATACGCCAGCAAGAACTACGGGCATGGGCTGTTTACTTTTGGTATCCTGCAGCAACTGCAACAGACGAAAGGGGAGGGGACGTTGAAGGAACTGATAGACAATGCCTCGGAATGGACGAAGAAGGAATCGATGAGTGAGTTTAAGCAGACGCAGACTCCACAGCAGACGGTTTCTATGGAGATGGAAGAGCGATGGCAGCAAATTAAATTCTGAATACGATGAGAAGAATCCTGTTGATATCCCTGTTGGCTGGTGTCTTCCAAGGTTGTCTTGCACAGATAGACTGGACCGAGGAAGACGACAACGGTAAGATCGGTTTCGTGGATGCCAACCGCAGATGGGTCGTTCAACCCGTCTACGAGGGCGCCAGTTGGAACTCATGGGCTCATGTCGGCACCTTCGTCGTCAACAGGACTGACCCGACAGTAGGAGCCATCAACCAGAAAGGCGAAGTGATTATCCCGCAGGGGAAATACGATGCGATAGACATTGTGAACTATCATTACCAGCGGAACGTAGGACCCTTCTATCTGAAACTGCATGAACTGAATGGCAGGTACGGACTGGCTGACGTGGAGGGAAAAATCATCGTGCCCTGCCGCTATGACAAGATAGATATCAAGGAGCAGGGCGTACTTGCCGAGGAGAACGGAGGAAACAGGAGTGTATGGTCTTATGAGGGAAAGGAACTGGCAAAAAGCAATAGTCTTACTTTCCTCTTGGAGGAGAAATTCATCAAGACGAGGAAGGGTGAGAAGATCTTTGGCGCCTATTCCTATGAGGGTGAACAGGTAGTGCCTTGTGAGTATGAGGAGGTTAACTGGGCAGCCGATGGCATCTATATCGTCAAAAAGGACGGGAAGTATGGCTACTATGCCCAAGGACGTGAGGTCATACCTTGTATCTACGACAGTGTCAAACCCTTCGTCAACGATGTGGCTACGATTAAGAAAGACGGTGAGGTGCGGATGCTGAAGAATCCGTTGAAGGATGCCGCGCAGATATTGACGGACGACAACTTGTTGGCAAACAGGAAGAAGGGCGGTCCTGTACTGAGCCGCTATCCGCCTCCAGACTCTGATGTCGACAAGGATATCCCTGTGGCAAAAGGAAAACAGGAGAAAGTGTTTGCCTTCATCATCGCCAACGAGAACTATCCCAAGGCTCCAGTACCATATGCATTGAATGACGGAAGGATATTCCGGGAGTACTGTATCCAGACACTGGGACTGCCGAAGGATCATGTCAACATCTATGAGGATGCCACCTTCGGCAATATCATCCAGGCTGTGGAGAAGATGAAATCCATCGCTGATGCCTACGACGGTGAGGCGAGTGTCATCTTCTATTACGCAGGACACGGTCTTCCTGACGAGAAGCAGTCTACAGCCTATTTATTGCCGATAGACGGAAATGTCTCTGATATCACTACGACAGGCTATAGTCTGGCGAAACTCTATAAGGAACTGTCTGTGTTGAAACTGAAGTCGTCGGTGGTATTCCTCGATGCCTGCTTCAGTGGGGCGAAACGTGAGGATGACATGCTTACCACGGGTCGTGGTGTCGCCATCAAGGTCAAGGAGACGGCACCGCAGGGTAAGATGATTGTCTTTACTGCCGCACAGGGTGACGAGACCGCCCATCAGTTGGAGGAGAAACATCATGGTATGTTTACCTATTTCCTGTTGAAAGAGTTACAGGCAACGGGAGGTGATGTGGATTTAGGAACACTGACGGACTATGTGACCAAACAGGTGAGACGACAGTCGGTGATAATCAATAACAAGATGCAGACACCCACCGTCATTCCGTCTGCGGCATTGCAAGAGTCATGGAAAAACTTAAAACTGAAATGAAAGCATTCGTTCGACATATTATCATTACTATACTGGCATTTGTGCTGGTAGCGACCTTCGCGCTGATAGCCTATAACATCCCGTTTATGGGACCTATTGCGGAGGCTATCAAGGAGTTTGAGATGACGGATGTGTACTGTCAGATCCTGCAGGATACGAATGAAGACGACGAGGAGGTGAGTGATATCATCACTATCGTGGATATGTCGGACCTCTATAACCGTAGGGATCTGGCTAAGGCACTGCAGGATATCGAGGCACAACAGCCGAGGGTGATAGGCGTGGATGTGGTGTTTGAGGGACTGAAAGAGGACTCTATCGGTGATGAGATGTTGGCGGAGGTGGCATTGTCGAGCGATTATATCGTGTTCTCCTACAAACTCTTGGACTATGTCAACGACTCTGTCGGTCATGAGACAACAGTACACTCTTTCTTTGCTAATGAGGAAGGTGCGGTGAATGAAGGCTTTACCAATATGCCCCGTAACCTGTATGGAGGCATCAAACGGAAGCTGAGTCTGGGTGAGAGAGCGGAAGGGAAGGTAGTTCCTTCCTTTATCACGATGACAGCCAATATGTATGCGGGGAAAGAGACGGATGCCGTCACGCAGAGTCAGGTGAACATCAATTTCATTCCTCGACGCTATAGGGTAGTGCATCCTGATTCTATCGCCCTTCATCCGGAATGGATCAAAGACAAACTGGTACTCTTCGGAGCGATGAAAGACGAATATGACATGCACTATACCCCCTTGGGAAAGATGGCGGGAACGGAACTGCTTGCCTATTCGATAGAGACGTTGTTAAAGAAGAGTGAGATAAAGGAGGTGAACGGATGGTTGATGGCTGTCATCACCTTCCTGCTGGTACTGTTGACACAAGTCGTGTTCGGTGTCTATATGGCGTTTGCCAAGAAACGGAAGAACAGGGTGTTGCGCTTCCTGCTGTCAGCCTCCTTTATGCGAGGCTATCTGATGTTCTTCTGGATTGCCGTCTGGATGTGGATTGCTTTTATCCTCTTCTATCAGTTCGACATCTCCTTGAACATGGGATGGGCGTTGTCGGCAATGGCATTCCTGGTTCTTGCCCAGAGTATTTATGATGAGTTTATAGTCGCATTAAAAGATAAGAAGGATGGTCAATAAAATTGTAATCATACTATTTGCCCTGCTGGTGGCGGGAGCAAATGGAGAAGTCATGGCACAGCAGAAAAAGAAGTCTGTATCGAAAGTGTCGAAGCAGTATGCCAAGTATGTCAAGGACAAGGCTCAGGGCAAGGAGAAACTTGCGCAGAAGCGTTCGAGTGATCCTGCCACAGTGACAAGGGAACAGGATTCCATTGATGTCGAGCAGCCACAGGACCCGATGCGTGCGGCTTATGAGAAGTTCAAGCAACAGGCTAAAACCGACTATGAGAACTTCCGTGACAAGGCGAACAAGGAGTATGCTGAGTTTATGAAACAGGCTTGGAAGGAGTTCCACGCTATGCCTCCTGTTCCTCAGCCTGTAGAGAAAGAAATACCGCCTGTTGTTATTAAAGAGGAGGAGAAGAAACCGATAGAGAGTAACCCGTTGCCTATTGATGAGGAAATTGTCACTTTGCCCGCTCCAGAACCACAGCCAGTTCCTGTAGCTCCTATCAAAGAACAGCCAGTGGAAGAGGAGGAAAGTGTCTCGTTTTCTGTCTATGGTACGAATCTGAAAGTGCGATTCAGCAGTGATGAGCGTTTCCGTTTGCCAGACTGTAGCGAGCAAACGCTTTCTGAGGCATGGAAACGATTGTCGGGCAAGGCGTATAATAATACTATCCGCGACTGTCTGGAACTGCGTATCATGCGACAGTTTAGTGACTGGGCTTACCTGAAGATGCTCGACAGCTTCTCGAAGGCATGTATGGGGCACGGCAACGAGGCAGTCCTGTTGATGGCATATATTTATTGCCAGTCGGGCTACCGTATGCGTTTGGGAGTACTGGATGGACAGTTATATATGCTCTATGGATCTCAACATGTTGTCTTTAATAAGGCATACTATATTTTTGACGATGATTACTATTATATTTACAATAGTGATATCCTGAGTCTGAAAGTATGCAATATCACCTTCCCTAAGGAGAAGGCGCTCTCACTATATGTCCCCATGGAACAACTGTTTGACTATGCTCCTTCTGACGTACGACATCTGAAGGCAAAGCGCTATCCAAATATGGATGTTACATCGCAGGTCAACAAGAATCTGATCGCTTTCTGTGATGAATACCCGAAGTCGTCGATTTGGGATAATTTCATGACGCGGTGGGCAATGCTTGCCAATAAGCCAATGGAAAAGGAAGTGAAGGATAAGGTATATCCTCAGCTTCAGACATTCATTAAGGACCTGAGTCAGCTTGAGGCAATGGAACGACTGTTGAACTGGACGCAGACATCGCTTATCTATGAGTATGATGACAAATTGTGGGGATGTGACCGACCGTTCTTTGCAGAGGAGTCGCTTTTCTATCCCTATGCTGATTGCGAGGACCGTTCCATCCTCCTGTCACGATTGGTTCGTGACTTGCTAGGGCTGAAGACGATTCTTGTTTATTATCCTGGTCACCTTGCGATGGCAGTAGAGTTCACGGAACCGGTGAGTGGTGACTATATCATGCTGGATGGACGCAAATTCGTGGTATGCGACCCGACCTTCATCAATGCCAATGTTGGTATGACAATGACAGGAATGGATAATGCCAACGCAAAAGTGATCTTGCTGGAGTAATCTTGAAGCATACCGGTCGCTCTTCCTGTATGACATGAGGGGTAACGAAGTAAAACGGGGGCGTATCCTATTCGATACACCCCCGTTCTCATTTGATGGTTTTACCTATTATTTCACCTCCCAGATATCGTTGGTCTCCAATAGTTCTGTGAAGTTATGATACTTCTTCTGGGCACTGACCTCCGCGATTTGTGCATGGACGGCCTCGTCATAGGTGGGAGCATCCACGTCACGGATCACACCAAGGGCGACAGGGAAACCATCACCGTTACCCATCAGGGCGAGTTTCAACTGTAATGTGTTATCCTCGCAATGGGCATCATGTACCAACACGTCATCCAGGGTATAGCCGTCCTTGCCGATCTCCACGATCTTCAGACCGAAACCTTGCTGGACAAGTCCGAACTCGTTATTCTCACCAAAGACGAGTTTCTCTCCATGACGAACATAGATGGCGTTCTTCTTACGACCTTCTTTGTTGTAGACACTCTCATGAGTGCCATCGTTGAAGATGACACAGTTCTGCAGGATCTCACAGACAGCGGCTCCTTTGTGCTCATAGGCAGCTTTCAGGATGTCTACCGTACCTTGTGCGTCGGTGGCAACGGCACGGGCGAAGAAATGTCCACGGGCACCGAAGCACAGCTCTGCGGGACGGAAAGGATCCTCTACCGTGCCGTAAGGACTCGACTTAGAGACGAAGCCGCGGGGCGAGGTGGGGGAGTACTGTCCTTTCGTCAAACCATAGATACGGTTGTTGAGCAGGATCATGTTCAGGTTGATGTTACGACGATTGGCGTGAATGAAGTGGTTGCCGCCGATGGCAAGACCGTCACCGTCGCCAGACACCTGCCATACGGTCAGGTCGGGGTTTGCCACCTTCGCACCAGTGGCAATCGCTGCGGCACGTCCGTGGATGGTGTTCATACCATAGGTTGCCATATAGTGAGGCAGACGACTGGAGCATCCGATACCACTGATGACCGCTACGTTCTCAGGAGCTACGCCAATCTCTGCCATAGCCTTATGGAGTGAAGCCAGGAAAAAGTGGTCGCCACAACCTGGGCACCAACGGGGCTGGCCTTTCTTGAAATCTTGTGCTGTATATGTACTCATTGCTTTACTTCTTTAAAATATCCTCGAATGCGTTGACTAACTCTTCCACAACGAACGGTTGTCCCTTCACCTGGTTGAACTGGGCAGGAGTGAAGTTGTCGACCTTCATACGCAGGTAGGCGGCAAGCTGTCCCATGTTCTGCTCAGCGACGACTACCTTCTTATACTTAGAGAGCACCTCTGCTGTGTTCTTGGGCAGTGGGTTCAGGTATTTGAAGTGGGTCTGTGCCACCTTATAGCCTTTGGCACGGAGCTCGTCCATTGCGGAGTGCAGATGACCGTAGGTAGAGCCGAAGCCTACCACCAGCAGGTCTGCATCCTTCACGTCACCCTCCACCTCTAAGTCAGGCACCTGGATATTAGCAATCTTCTGCTGGCGCAGACGAGTCATCAGGTCATGGTTCTCAGGATTGGTGGAGATAGCACCAGTCTCAGCGTCTTTCTCCAGTCCTCCGAGGATATGCGTGAAGCCCTCACGACCAGGCACTGCCCAGTAGCGGGTACCGTTCTCGGCACGCATATATGGAGTCCATTTTCCTTTCAGCTCCTCAGGAACATAAGGTGGGTTGATCGCGTCAAGCTTAGCCATCTCCGGCAGTTTGAAGGCACCGGAGCCGTTGGCGATATAAGCATCTGTCAACAGTACGACTGGTGTCATGTGCTCCAAGGCGATCTTACAAGCCTGGTAGGCGGCATCGAAACAGTCGGCAGGACTGGTGGCGGCAAGTACAGGCATCGGACTCTCACCATTACGTCCGAAGAGCACTTGCAGGAGGTCTGTCTGCTCCGATTTGGTGGGGAGACCCGTTGCGGGACCGCCGCGCTGTACGTCGAGGACAACGAGTGGCAGCTCCATGATGACGGCAAGGTTCATCGCCTCTGACTTCAGGCAGATGCCAGGACCAGAGGTGGATGTCACGCCTAAGGCTCCGGCAAAGGAGGCTCCCAGGGCGGAGGCACAACCGCTGATCTCGTCCTCACACTGTACTGTTGTCACACCTAATGACTTGTGCTTTGACAACTCATGCAGCACGTCAGTGGCAGGGGTGATGGGGTAGGAACCTAAGTAGAGCTTCAGACCCGCCTTCTCGGCAGCGGCGATAAAACCGTATGCCGTTGCCTTGTTACCGGTGATGTCCATATATCGTCCAGGTTCTTTCTCCTTGGTCTCGATACGATAGACATTCATGGCAGAGGAGTGTGTGTTATGTCCATAGTCATAACCTGCCTGCACCACCTTGATGTTATTCTCCGCGATAGCAGGTTTCTTGGCGAATTTCTCTTTCAGGAAGTTGGCGACCAGGGAGAGGTCACGGTCGAAGAGCCAGCAGACCAGTCCGAGGGCGAACATATTACGGCATTTCAGGATCGCCTTGTTGTCCATGCCTGTGTCAGCAAGACAATCCTTGACCATCGTCGTCAACGGGCATTGGATGACACGGTCGGGGTCGATACCCATCTCGCCGAGGTAATCCTCGCTCTTAAACTGTGCTTTCTCCAAGTCTTTGGGACCGAAGGAGTCTGTGTCGATGATAATCGTTGCCTGTGGCTTTGAGTATTTCAACTGTGTCTTCAGGGCAGCAGCGTTCATTGCCACCAGCACGTCACATTTGTCACCAGGGGTGTATACCTTACCGGCACCGATGTGTACCTGGAAACCACTGACACCTGTCAGCGAGCCTTGCGGGGCACGGATGTCGGCAGGATAGTCTGGAAATGTGGAGATACCATTACCTACGGTGGCGCTCACCGTTGAGAAGATGTTACCAGCGAGCTGCATACCGTCGCCGGAGTCACCAGAGAAACGTACGACCACTTGGTCGAGCTCTTTTACTTCTAATTCAGCCATAATATATTTATAATGATTCTTTTCCGTAAAACGACTGCAAAGTTCGCAAATATTCATTGAACAACCAAACATTTTGCAATAAAAATGCAGTTCCCGTCCAAAAAGGAAGCGAAAACTGCATGATTATGCGTTTTTAGCACTTAGCTGTCAGAGCTCTTCTTATTCCTCAACTAATTCTCCATCATCACCCATGAGGTCGCCAGGATGGAGTCCAGCCTCTATCGTCTCCTCGCTCTTGATCAGTTCCACGTTGGTCTGCTCGATGATGTTGAGTTTGATGGCGGCATTATTCGTTCCCGGCTTATACCACGCCTTCTTGCTGAAATAATCTCTCAGGTCCTTCGACTTGAAAGCATATCCATGTCGGGCGAGGATCGCATTACGCATCAGACGCAGTTGTTTTCTCGGGATATTCATCAAATATGGAGTATTCAGCAGCGTGTTGTTGATGACATTCTCCCAATTGGCATTGATGAGGTCTGCTTGCTGGGCGTCACATCGACTCTCATTGTCTGGTGTCAGTACCATCGTCCACATGGCATCGCCATTGGGTTTGCGAACGGCAAGGAAGTTCATGCCGTCCTTGCGGATATACTGCACCCGCCAATTCCATTCAGCATCACGGATGGGACATTCCTCTGCCTGACGACTGGGGATGATCTTATACTCACCATTCTTGCCTGTCACTTTCTCCAGTGTCAACTCATTGTCCTGTGGGGTAGTCATATAGACAATAGTCTCCATCCTCACCTCCTGGACGGTATACAGACTTCTTCCGTCCCAGAACTTGTCGCCTTTCTTAATCGTCTGAGCCTGTAGGCTGAGTGTTGCTAACAAAACAACTAGTAAGAATAGTACTTTTCTCATATTTCATTTCGTTTTTTAAATGGTTAATTATTTGAGCATTTATAAACTTTTAAGACTCTTATACCTTAGAACCTTAATACTCAAAGGAGCTTCCACCTAAGAACTCCCTCAACAGGGAAGTAGGTGGAATCTGGTCTTCTGGGATAGGTTTGAAATACCGCAGGAACTTCAGCAGGCGGTATGCCTCGGCATACTCCACACAGTTTTCGGGAACCTGTTCCAGTATAGGAACAGCCTGTCCCCGGATGACGGCAAGCTCGAAGAGCATGGCGGTGTTGAATATCGCCTCAGCATTCTCCTGATAAGGGAATATCCATTTGTTCTCTCCACGGCGTACAGAAGGCCAGCGGCGGATAGTCTCTTGTGCCGATACCCCCCGGTATTTATAGTCACGGATGATGCGGCGCAGCAGCCGGTTGTCGGTGGTGGGGATATAATTATGGTTGTCGAGCAGGATCGTGGTGAGTGCCGAGGCATAGACACGGAATTTCTGTGACTCAGGAATCTGTGCCGTCAGCTCCGGGTTCAGGGCATGGATGCCCTCCACCACCAGTATCTCATTACCTTTCAGTCGTAGTTTCTTGCCACTGGGTTTACTTTTCCCAGCCTGGAAGTCATAACGGGGCAGTTCCACCTCCTCGCCCCGCAGCAGGGCATTGATCTGCTCGTTGAACAAAGGGATGTTCAGGGCATGTAAGTGCTCGTAGTCATAGTCACCCTTCTCGTCGAGTGGTGTCTGGTCACGACAGACGAAATAGTCGTCAAGGGAGATGCCGATAGGTTGGATGCCGTTGACAGCAAGTTGTACGCTGAGGCGCTTGCAAGTCGTTGTCTTACCACTGCTTGACGGTCCTGCTATCAGCACCATCTTCACCTCCTTTCGTGAGGCTATCTCGTCGGCAATCTGTGCGATCTTCTTCTCCTGCAGCGCCTCGCCGACCTGTATCAGCTGGGGTGAGAAGCCCTTCCGTATCGCTATGTTCAGGTCGCCTACCGTCCGCATGCCGAGGATAGACTGCCAGCGGTGGTGCTCCTTGAATAACTCGAACATCTTGTCCTGAGGCACCATCTCCCCCAATTTGGAGGGATCTTCTGCCGTAGGGATACGTAACAGCATCCCGTCATAATAGGGTTCCAGTCCGAAGAGATAGAGTTGTGACGTGTTCGTCAGCATACTGCCATAGTAGTAGTCCGCATAGCCGTCGATGTCGTAATAGGTGGTATAGAGACTGCCCATACCGTCCAGCAGCCGTACCTTGGAGAAAGACTTTGACTTCCGGAACATCTCTATCGCCTCCTCTGTTGTCACCTCATGACGGTGGATGGGATGCGCTGCCGCGATGATCTTCCTCATCCGCTCACGGACAGCATCCACATCAGCGACGGTCACAGGGCGGTCAAGACGCAAGTCCACATAATAGCCGTTCGACACAGGGATGTCAATGATCACCGTACAGTCGGGATACAGGTCATGTGCCGCCTTGTTAAGTACGAAGAAGAGGCTGCGTGTATATGCTCGCATGGACGAGGGCTCATACATGTCAAGGAACTCCACCTCCTTGGGTTTATAGACCCTGAAGTGCAGTCCTTCTATCTTGTTATTCACCCTTGCGCATATAGGTCCGTACTGCATCTGCAGACCTGACAAAGAAAAAATTTCAGAAAGTGTGCTCCCGATGCTTACGTTTAGAATATTTTTATTATTTTTGCAACGGATTTGAATTGTTTGTTCCATAATATGAATGATTGAAGTGTCCGACAAAGATAGTAAAAAAATAGAATAAAGAGCTAAGCATTAAGATTAATTAATATGTCTATTTGGATTATTTTCAAACTTCTGGGCTCTCTCGCTTTGTTGATGTTTGGTATGAAGTCGATGAGTGAGGCTTTGCAGAAGATGGCAGGACCACAGCTGCGTCACGTGCTGGGTGCTATGACTACTAATCGGGTTACGGGAATGTTGACAGGAACACTTGTCACGGCAAGTGTGCAGTCCAGTACGGCAACGACAGTGATGACCGTCTCGTTTGTCAATGCGGGACTGTTGACGCTGGCACAGGCCATTTCAGTGATTATGGGTGCCAATATCGGAACGACGCTGACGGCATGGATCATGTCCGCAGGTATGTCATTTGATATCACCAGTGCTGTCTACCCGGCATTCTTTATGGGAATTATCCTGATCTACCTGAAGAAATACCGTTATATCGGAGACTTCTTGTTCGGTCTGTCATTCCTGTTGCTGGGACTGGGGACTTTGCGAATGACGGGTTCAGAGATGCACTTGGGTGAGAATCAGGCGTTGCTTGACTTTTTCGCCTCCTTCGATCCCGACTCGTTTGTGACCACCCTCATCTTCCTCGTCTTAGGAGGTATCATGACATTCTGCGTCCAGTCATCGGCAGCAGTGATGGCTATCACGATGATCCTCTGCTCGAGTGGCGCACTGCCTATCTATCAGGGTATCGCATTGGTGATGGGTGAGAATATCGGAACCACGGTGACCTCTAACCTTGCCGCTATGTCAGCAAACACACAGGCTCGCCGTGCCGCCCTTGCCCATATGTTTTTCAACGTGTTTGGAGTCATCTGGATATTGTTCGTGTTCCGTCCTTTCATCGATATGGTATGCGGCTGGGTCGGATATGACGTGGACATGCAGAAGAGTGGTGTGGAGACAAGCGTGTTCCTTGCCAACTCAGCAAAACTGAGTTTCGTGCTGGCAGCCTTCCATACGACGTTCAATGTCGCCAATACCTTTATCCTCATCTGGTTTATCCCGCAGATCGAGAAGTTTGTCTGCTGGGTGATTAAACCGAAGAAAGTCGACGAAGTGGAGGATTTCCGCCTGCATTTCATTACCGCTGGTTTCATGAAGACCCCCGAGCTCTCTGTCCTGGAGGCTCAGAAAGAGATACAGTCTTTCTCCGAGCGTATGCAACGTATGTTCGGCATGGTTCGTGAGTTGCTGACCCTGAGCAGTAGCGAGACGGCAAAGAAGAACAATGCGCAGACAGGTGATTTCAACAAGCTCTATACACGTATCGAGAAATACGAGGGTATCTCTGATAACATGGAGCTGGAGATCGCCAAGTATCTCGACCAGGTCGGTGATGCCCACCTGAGTGACGACACCAAGGCGAAGATCCGTGCCATGCTCCGTGAGATCTCAGAGCTGGAGAGTATCGGTGACGCCAACTATAATATCGCCCGTACCATTGCCCGTAAATATCAGGGTAAGCAGGATCACTTCAGCGACAAGCAGTATGACCATATCCACCAGATGATGGAGCTCACGGAGGAAGCCCTCACCCAGATGAACCGTCTGATGAATGGGCGCAAGGACTCCTACGATGTCAACCGTACCTTCAACTTAGAGAACGAGATCAACAACTACCGCAACCAGTTGAAGTCGCAGAATATCATGGATGTCAACAACCACGCATACACCTATGCCGTAGGCACCATCTATATGGACATCATCAACGAGTGTGAGAAACTGGGTGACTATGTGGTGAACGTCGTAGAGGCTCGTATGGGTACGCGTCAGAAAGAAAAAGACATTTAAAACTAAACCGATGAGACAAATGCTCAAGAAACTCTTTATTCTCGCAGTTCTCCTGATGACCTCTGTCGTGATGACGGCACAGGTCACCTCAGCAGACATCAGCGGTATTGTGATGGCAGGTAATGAGACAGCTATCGGTGCTACTATCACTGCCAAACATATTCCGTCAGGATCCGTCTATCGCGGTATCACCAATATCGACGGCCGTTTTATCATCAGCGGTATGCGGGCTGGTGGTCCATACGAAATAGAGATTTCTTATATTGGTTTCCAGTCGCAGAAATACACGGATGTCCAGTTGCAACTCGGACAAAACACCGTGATTGACGCCGTTCTCTCAGAAGGTAGTGAGATGCTGGCTGAGGTGGAAGTCGTCGCCAAGAAGAATAACACGATGCGCAGCGACCGTTCCGGAGCCGTCACCACCCTGAACGCACAGGCGATGTCTGTGATACCGACAGTAGGTCACACCATGACAGACATCATGAAGATGACGCCACAGGCAAGCTCTGCCAGTGGTATGGCTATCGGAGGTGGTAACTACCGCCAGTCGTATGTGACCATCGATGGTGCTTCTTTCAATAATGCCTTTGGTCTCGGTGGTGCCGGTGGTGCTACCCCGCTTCCTGGTGGTGGTACCCCTATCTCCCTGGAAGCCCTTGAGCAGATGACCATCAATGTCACACCCTATGATGTCCGTCAGAGTGGATTCACAGGAGGAGGTATCAATGCTGTCACGAAGAGTGGTACGAATGAGTTTAAGGGCAGCGTCTATACCTACCTTACCAGTACCAGTCTGAGAGGATCACGTGTAGGTGACACTACCCTTACCATTGACAACGGTCATAGCAACACCTATGGACTGACCTTCGGAGGTCCTATCCTGAAAGACAAACTCTTTTTCTTCGTGAATGGTGAGATAGATGATAATGTGACGACAGGACCTGCGTCACGTGCTGGAAATGGGGCTCCTCCATATACCGTCACAAACACTCGTCCGCAGCTCAGTGAGTTGGAGAGTCTTTCTTCCTATATGCAGGACACCTACGGTTTTACGACGGGTCCCTGGCAGGGTTATAATGTCAAGACCCCGAGCTACCGTATCCTTGCCCGTCTCGACTGGAATATCAATGACAACCATAAGTTCAATATCCGTTTCACGAAGTCGAACCGAAAACTGTCTAATAATGCCTCTGCCTCCCGTTCTATCGGCAGCAACCAGGCGACAGCGATCTATGGCGGCAACCAGAACAGTTATGGTAGTCTGACCACTTATTCGATGAACTCGCTCTCCAGCCGTTATTATGCTGAGTACCGTTTCACCTCCTTCGCCGCAGAGTTGAACAGTAAGTTCGGGAAGATCCAAAACACACTGCGTGGCACCTATTCTTTCCAGGACCAGCCCCGCTCGACAGAGTATAATGACGCGGCTCCTGTGGTGGAGATCGTGATGAGTGACGGACAAGGGCATTATCCCTCTTGGGCGATGATGGGTGACCTCTTCACCTATGGTAATCTGGGACAGACCAAGACGACGGTGATTACTGATGAGCTTAACATGATGCTTGGCAAGCATAACCTCTTCGCTGGTATCCAGTATGAGCATAACTATGCGTCCAACGGTTACGCACAGGCTGCCGCCGGTTATTATGCCTATGAGGCGACACCAGAAGAGGTGAGCACAGGGAACTGGGGAGCCGTCTTCGGTCGCCAGCCCCGTCTGTTCGGTATCACCTACGGGAATAACGATGCCCATTCGATGTTCATCTCTGAGATGAAGACCAACCAGTGGTCGTTCTATCTGCAGGATAATATCAGCTGGTCGGACCGTTTCCGCACCTCCGTCGGTGTGCGTTTCGAGCTGCCTACCTATCCCTCCCTGAAAAACAATTTCAATAAGGAATACTATGATATCGATTTCGGAGGCAGACATTTCCGCACGGATAACGTGCCTGATGCCAGCATCAGTGTCTCTCCACGTATCGGCTTCAACTGGGATATCACAGGTAATAGAAAGTATATCCTCCGTGGTGGTACGGGTATCTTCGTAGGACGTATGCCGTTTGTATGGCTCGTCTCCGCTGTCGGTAACTCGGGAATGGGACAGACCTCCTATGTGGCTACCGCTGCCAATGGTAAGACGATGCCTGCCTTTACGATGAGTCAGCAGGAGATGCTGCAGCAGATAGGAGCCACCAGCACCACTACCGTGCCTGTCAGTCCTACCATTCTCAGCGAGGACCTCCGTATGCCGAAGACGTGGAAGGCGTCTCTTGCTTTTGATGCGAAGCTGCCCTGGGATATTGACTTCACCCTGGAGGGGATCTTCAACAAAGACCTGAACCCTGTCGTGGTGTCTAACGCGGATATCTATTGGGACGGGAACTCCACCGTCGACCTTGGTCATGGGGATGTGCGCCATAAGATGTCGTACTATGACGCGGGGCATTCCGCCTATGTGTTGGAGAACGCAGGCTCGAAGGCTTATTACATGTCCCTGAGTGCTCAGCTGCGTAAGTCGTTTGACTTTGGACTCGATCTCTCTGCCTCCTATACCATCTCCAAGGCGAAGAGCTATACAGAGGGTATTGGCGACCAGGTGTCGTCTGCCTATAGCAACTTCCTTAGCTCTATTCATGCCGTCAACGACCATGAGACGGGCTATGCCAGCTACGTGGCTCCTAATCGCTTGCTGTTCTCCGCCAGTTACAGACTCAAAGAGTCAAAGTATGCGACTTCCACGTTCAGTCTCGTTTACGATGGTTATCAGTATGGGTTCCTTGGTAATTACTCATACAGCCGGTACTCTTATATCTTCAGCAGTAATGTCAACAGCGACCCCTCTGCCCCGGGTAACCTGATCTATGTGCCTTCCTCCCGTGAGGAGCTTGACGGATGGGATTTCGCGGAGAACGGTATTATCGACGGACAGCCGTATACTGCTGACATGCAGCGTGACGACTTCTGGACGTTCATCAATCAGGACGACTACCTGAAGGATCGTAAGGGGCAGTATACGGAACGTGGAGGTGCCAAGATGCCGTGGCATCACCAGCTCGACTTCAAGTATACTCGTGACATGAGTATTCAGTGGGGGAAGACCAGGCATACCCTGCAGTTGGGTATTGACATCCTCAACCTGCCTAACTTCCTCTGTAAAGACTGGGGTGTCTACAAACAGATTACCGGCAATGACCTGTTGACTTACAAGAAAGGTAAGTATTCTTATAATATGGTGAATGGAGAGCGTCATCTCAGTACCTCCCAGAACTTCCTGGATATAGCCTCCACCTACCAGATCATGTTCACCATCAGATATCTGTTTAATTGATGAGAAGAGTTTTCCTTTCTTTATTATTCACAGGTGTCATTTTGTCGCTGGGAGCACAGCAACTACCCATGCGTCTGTGGTACGACAAACCTGCACGGTATTTTGAGGAGTCACTGCCTATAGGAAATGGAAAGTTAGGCGCATTGGTCTATGGCGGGACAGATACCTGTCTTATTCATCTGAATGATATCACGTTCTGGACAGGGAAACCGGTAGACCGCCAACTTGACGCGGAGGCTCACCAGTGGATCCCGGAGATCCGCAAGGCACTCTTCAATGAGGACTATCAACTTGCCGACTCGCTGCAATTGCATGTGCAGGGTCCGAACTCACAGTTCTACCAACCCCTGGGCTCCCTCTTTCTCATTGACGAGAACGAGGGTGCGGTGACTAACTATCAGAGAGTGCTCGACCTCGACAGTGCTCTGGTAAACGACCGTTTCGAACGGAACGGAAAGTCTTTCGTTAGAGAATATTTCGCTTCCTATCCCGATAAGCTTATCGCCATCCGACTGAAGGGTGACATCAACTGCAGATTAGTGATGACGGCACAGGTGCCCCATCAGGTAAGTGGCAAGGGTAGCCAGTTGACGATGACAGGACACGCGACGGGTAACCCGATGGAAACGATCCATTTCTGTACAATGCTATGGGTGTGTACAGACGGAGCACTGAGTGCGGCAGACTCCACGCTGACAATCACAGGGGGAAAGGAAGCAACCATCTATCTGGTCAACGAGACCAGCTTCAACGGCTATGACAAACATCCTGTCCAGGAAGCAGCCCCCTATTTGGAAAAGGTGACTGATGAGTTGTGGCACACCCGGAACCTGACTTATGCGGAGTTCCGTGACCGTCATGTCAAAGACTATCAGCAATATTATGACAGGGTGAAACTGGATCTGGGAGGAGAGATGCCTTCTGTACCTACAGACCAGCTGTTGAAACGCCTCTCCTCAACAGAGGAAAGGCTACGGGTAGGCGAACAAAGTTCGGGAATGGAAGGAGGGACCTTCGACCGTTATCTGGAAACCCTCTATTTCCAATATGGACGTTACCTGCTCATCTCTTGTTCACGGACACCTGGCGTACCTGCTAACCTGCAAGGACTGTGGACTCCTTATCTATGGTCACCATGGAGAGGAAACTATACCGTGAATATCAACTTGGAGGAGAACTACTGGCCTGCCTTTGTCGCCAACCTCGCAGAGATGGCACAACCCTTGGACGGTTTTGTCAAGGCTCTCTCAGAGAACGGCAAATATACGGCAAAGAACTATTATGGCATCCATAAAGGATGGTGCTCCAGTCATAACTCCGACCTCTGGGCGATGACGAACCCGGTGGGTGAGAAACGGGAGTGGCCTGAGTGGGCTAACTGGAACATGGGGGGTGCCTGGCTCGTACAGACACTCTGGGAGCGGTACTTGTTCACACAAGACAAGGAATACCTGCGTACTGTCGCCTATCCGTTGATGAAGGGTGCTGCCGACTTCTGTCTGAAATGGCTCGTCATCAACCCCAAGAATCCCAAAGAGCTGATCACGGCACCCTCGACATCACCTGAGAATGAGTATATCACAGACAAGGGCTATCATGGTATGACCTGTTATGGAGGTACTGCCGACCTTGCCATCATCCGTGAGCTGCTGGGGAATGTCATCTCCGCAGGTCCTCTCTGCAACGATGATGTCACAGCCTATAAGACCGCCCTGCGGAAGCTCCATCCTTATACCATCGGCAAGGAAGGTGACCTGAACGAGTGGTATTATGACTGGCAGGACAAAGACCCCCGTCATCGTCACCAGAGTCACCTCATCGGACTCTATCCGGGGAGTCACCTCGGAGGACTCGGAGAACTCGGAGATCTCAGAGAACTCAGAAAAGCCTGCGAGCAGACCCTCATCCAAAAAGGTGACGAGACGACAGGATGGAGCACGGGCTGGCGTATCAACCTGTGGGCGCGCCTTCATCATGGTGAGGAGGCATATAAGATATACCGTAAGCTCCTTACCTTCACAGATGCTCAGGACGACCAGCGTCCTGGCACCCGTCATGCCGGTGGTACCTATGCCAACCTGATGGACGCTCATCCTCCCTTCCAGATTGATGGGAACTTCGGAGGTACGGCTGGTGTCTGTGAGATGCTGATGCAGTCGTCAGCCAACGCTCACTCCACTACCATCGCCCTTCTTCCCGCCCTTCCCCAAGCATGGAGCGAGGGAAAAGTCAGTGGGCTCTGTGCCCGTGGCGGCTACGAGGTCAGTTTCCAGTGGAAGGGTGGCTATGTGCGTCAAGCCCAGATTAAAGCGAGGAAGTCTGGTACCGTTACCTTATTATATAATAACCAGAGCAAGACGCTCAAGCTAAAAGCAGGACAGACCCTGCCCGTGAAGACATGGTAAAGAAAAAGAATCACATCAGAGAGACAACTCTCGAGGAGGCGAAGCTATGGGGTAATGCCGAGTATATGGAGGAAGGCTTGATCCTGACAGACAACATTGCCAACGCTCCCATCCCACAGGAGCCTACCCGTATGAATTTTATCATGATGGCATTATGTCGTCGTGGTGAGGCACAGTATTCCATTGATACCTGTGAGCAGACAGTGCATCCTGGTGATCTGTTGTTTATCTCCGAGAAACGTATCATCGACAATTATACGGCATCACCGGATTTCGAGTGTCTGTGTATCATCGTGTCCACCGCATACTATCATGGTTTTATCCAGAACGTGAAGAACGTGTCCTCCCTGCTGTTATTCTCGATGAATAACCCCGTGGTGCCTTTGACACCCAGAGAGATACAGGTGTTCAGCTCCTATTTCCAGATGATTCGTGAGAAGATGGGCGACAAGGAGCATCATTATCGGAAAGACCTGATCAAGAGCTTGTTGCTGGCGATGTTCTATGATATGAGTAATGTCATCTGGCGTGTCGAGCAAAGCGAGACCAAGACGAAGTCCCGTGCGGATGCTATCTTCGCGGATTTCGTCCGTTTGCTGGAACGTCATTTCCGTCATGAGCGTCGTGTCAGCTGGTATGCCGAACAACTCTGTATCACCCCCAAGTATCTCTCGGAGGTCGTTAAACAGGTCAGCAAGCGTACCCCTAACGAGTGGATAGAGAGTTATGTGGTACTGGAGATCCGTGTCCTTCTCAAGAACTCCACCAAGAATATCAAGGAGATCACCGAGGAGCTCTGTTTCCCCAACCAGTCATTCTTGGGGAAATACTTCAAGGAGCATGTCGGGATCAGTCCTTCGGAGTATCGAAAAGGGTAGCGACCTCACAGAGCTCGTCGTACCACTCTTGTCCGAAACGACGGATCAGGGGCTCTTTCAAGAACTGATAGACGGGAAGGTGTAATGCCTTCCCTTTCTCTACGGCATCCTTGCATACCGCCCAGCGGTTATAGTTGAGTCCGATGAGCCCGCCGGAGAATTTCTTCTCACGGATAGGGTAGAGGGCACAGCTGATAGGTTTACAGAAACGCGTCTTGTCGTTGCGGTAGGCTTTCTCTAAGGCACACAGGCAGTTGTCTCCGTCATAACAGGTAAACACACAGTCTTTGCCTCTGACGATACTCGTTACTAAATCCCCGTCTTTGTCGGTATAGGCGACACCCTGCTTGTCTATCACACTCTGAGCCGATGCGGAGAGGTCGCCCCAGACGGTATCCAGCACCTCCTCGATATCGGCGATCTCCTCCATGGTGACAGGAGCACCGGCATCACCCTCTACGCAGCAGATGCCTTTGCATTTCTCATAGTCACAGCAGAAATACTCTGTGAAGAGGTCGGAGGATACCAGGATGCCTCCTATTTCTATTATGGGGGGAATCTTATCTACCATTGGATGGGTGTGGTGCCGTTTTGTTCCAGATAGGCATTACAGCGAGAGAACTGGTGTTGTCCGAACCAGCCTCCACGGTTAGCACTGAGAGGAGAGGGGTGTACAGACTCCAGGACGAGGTTCTGCGACTTGTCAATCATATACGCCTTCGAGCGGGCATAGCCTCCCCACAACAGATATACCAGATGGTGACGATGGGCAGCTAATGCCTGTATGGCGGCATCCGTGAATTTCTGCCATCCTAACATGGAATGGCTGTTTGCCTGATGGGCACGGACCGTCAGGGTGGCATTGAGCAGCAGCACCCCTTGTTCTGCCCAGCGGGTCAGGTTTCCTGATGTGGGGACGGGGATTCCCAGGTCAGCTTGTATCTCCTTGAAGATATTCTGCAGGGAGGGAGGAAACTGAACCCCGTCCTGTACGGAGAAGCTCAGTCCGTGAGCCTGTCCTGGCTCATGATACGGGTCCTGTCCGATGATCACCACCTTCACCTTGTCGAACGGACAGAGGTTAAAGGCGTTGAAGATCAGTTTTCCTGGCGGATAGCAGGTGCCGGCACTATATTCCTGTCTGACGGCATCGGTGAGTTGTTGGAAGTAAGGTTTCTCAAACTCCTGGCTGAGATGCGCTTTCCAGCTCTCCTCTATCTGTACACTCATAACACTTTTTTCTGGTTTTGCTTGCAAAGGTAAGACAAAAAATGTATCTTTGCAAACAAATTATAGAGATTATGTTACCTTTCTTCAAGAAAAAACCGATAACAGGTTATCCAAAGTCTTTTGCCAAACAACTCATATGGCGTATCATGCTGAGGATGCTTATTATCATGATTTTACCTGTGTTCCTGCTGTTCTGGTTGACATACGGTGTTGTGACGATAGGTGCCCTGGGGATCGGTGATCGTGTGCTGAAAGGTGAGAAAGAAGGGATACGGCGTATCGCATCCGACCTCTATATGGCAGCCAACAATATAAGACCTTTCATTGAAGAGGATCTGGACAAGCCTGATAAGATGTATGACATTATGAATCAGACGCTTAAACTGAATCCGTATATGCGCAGTTGTGGCATCTACTTCATTGAGAGTTATTTCCCACAGAAGGGGCGTTTGTTCGCACCCTATGCCTCACGGCGTGACAGTGTCATCATGGAGTCGCAGGACGCTTGCGATCAGGGAAATGATTACGTGAAAGCAGCGTGGTTCAAGGAAGCCGTTTCCAGCAAGGAAGGCTATTGGGCAAAGCCTTTCCTTGACAACGACAGTGCGCAGTCGCCATTGGTGTCCTACCTCCTGCCCATCCATGACCGTCAGCATCGTACGGTAGCGGTATTAGGTGTTGACCTGTCACTCTCCTGGTTGAATGAGAAGATACAACCTTACACCTTTATCCAACATCAGGACGAGATATGGAATCCGGAATATCAGATCTATTACTACATGACTGACAGTGCGGGCACGGTGTTGATACATCCTGACACGAGGCGTTTGGTAAAAGAGAACATCAAGTCTTATATGACAAATGAAGCGGACAACACTCTCGGGCATCTGACAATCAACGATAGCAAGCAAGACCAGATCGTCCTGGATGGCGAGAATGTTTTTATCAATACCCAGAGTGTGAAACACACCGACTGGTACATCTCCATCGTCATACCTAAGTTCTTTATCCATACCGCTGGGTTTATCGTTGCCGGTATCGCCATCACATTTATCCTGATAGGTCTGCTGGTTGTCTATTTCTTCGGTCGCAAATCCATTAAAAAGGCTGTCAGACCGCTGAACCAGTTGGCAACCACTGCCGACGAGGTGGCAAAGGGAAACTTCAAGACAGAGTTGCCAGAGTTGCATAGTCACGATGAGATACACCTGCTGCGCGACTCCTTCGAGGAGATGCAGCTCTCCCTGACACAGTATATTGAGCAGCTACAGACCACCACAGCCCAGAAAGCCACGATGGAGAGTGAGCTGAACATCGCCCATAACATACAGATGTCGATGCTGCCAAAGACCTTCCCGCCATACCCGCAGCGCTCCGATGTCGATATCTATGGCATGCTGGCACCAGCCAGAGCCGTCGGTGGCGACCTCTTCGACTTCTACATCCGTGACGAGCATCTGTTCTTCTGCATTGGCGACGTGTCAGGCAAGGGGATCCCTGCCTCACTGGTCATGGCGGTCACCAGGTCACTGTTCCGCAATATCTCTGCGCATATCTCCGAGCCTGCTGTCATTGTGAGCTCCATCAACGAGGCACTTGTCGACAGCAACGATACGGGTATGTTTGTCACTTTGTTCGTCGGTGTCCTCGATCTGAAGACGGGACGCCTGCTCTATTGCAACGGAGGTCATAACCCTCCCTTGCTCATCAGCGACAAGGTGGTGGAGATGACCTGCGACCCCAACCTGGTGGTCGGTGTCATGCCGGGCTTTACGTTCGTTGCGGAGGAGATCACCCTTTCCCACGGCACCACCGTCTTCCTGTTTACCGACGGGTTGAACGAGGCAGAGAATGCCGCCTTCTCCCAGTTCGGTGACAAGCGCATCCATGATGTTGCCACCTCAGCCGTCACCGAGCATATCACCAAGCCCGCCGACCTCGTCAGGCACATGGACGATGCCGTCCGCCAGTTTGTGGGGACGGCAGAGCAGAGTGACGACCTGACCATGCTGGCGATCAGGTACTACTAAGTGTACTTCCCTAGAAAAAGTTGAATCTTTAACAGTTTAACAGTTTTGCACTTGTGTCGTTAGAACACGAATTCTCAATGGTCAATCTTCAATGTACTGCATGATGAGGTCGGCCATCTGCTCCTCAGTTTTGCCGTCGGCAGAGATGACGAGCTGGTAGTTGCGGGTGTCGTAGCGCGAGGTGCCGGTGTACTTCTTCACGTAGTTCTCGCGCATCTTGTCCACCTGGTCGATGATCTTGCGGGCCTCCTCAGGCGTGATGCCCTGCTTGCGGGCCACGCGCTCCATGCGGTGCTCCATCGAGGCCTGGATGAGGACGCTCAGGTGGTTGGGATGCAGGCGGAACACGTGGAAGCCGCTGCGGCCGGCCACCACGCACGACTCCTCGGCGGCGAGGTCCTGCAGGATGAGCGTCTCGGTCTTGAACATCTCATCGGTGGTCAGCAGGTCGGGGGCATCGCCCTTCTTCGGCATGTAGTAGTCCATGCTCATACCCGAGTCGATCTTCAGGATGCGCTCCACGTCGGCCCACCAGCTGTGCTTGCGGCCTTTCAGGCGTTCAATCTCCTCAGGGCTGATGTTATACTTCTCCTGCAGGGTCTTGATGACGGCCTTGTCGTAGAAGGGCACGCCCAGTTTCTCTGCCAACAGACGGCCCACGATGCGGCCGCCGCTGCCTAACTCACGATTGATCGTGATGACAAATTTCTCGTTCTTGTTCATTTTCGTTTTATTTTTTGTTAGTGATTATATGATCAGTTTCACACGGAAGCCGCGCTTGGTCTCTTCCTCTATCACCTGGCGGCACTGCCCGGAGAGTTCGCTGCGATGGGCATCGTTCAGCGGCGTGGCAGTCATTTTCTCCACCATGAAGTCGAGGGCCGTGACGAGCGACTGCTCGCTGTGCGTGATTCGCACGGTGATGGGGCGGTAGGGTGCCATCGCGCCGTCGAGCATCTTGCCGATCAGCTGCT
>JAEEGH010006731.1_pt1 | contig 27995 bp, 29 predicted proteins | sample 9134181 | NCBI WGS metagenome assembly JAEEGH01 (sample SAMN16246544, study PRJNA631951) | gut metagenome | biome: gut microbiome; feature: rumen; material: DP-attached | host: Bos | place: Iran: Karaj | collected 2018-10 | reverse complement strand
TTAATGATGATTTTGCAGTTACCGAAGAAGGAAGAGTACTTCCTGATTGGATTACTCATAATCCTCCTTTCAATATTGAAGATGGTATCAAGAACTGTGGTTCGGAGGATGGTTATCTTTCAGTACTTAAGTTATTCCATGAGTCCTTCCGTAAGAACATGAAGGAAATCAATGATTACTATGAGGGTGGAAACTGGGAAGACTTTACTGTAAAGGTACATGCTCTTAAGAGTTCTACCAGAATCATTGGTGAAGGCGTATTGTCAGAACTTGCACTCAATATGGAGACGGCAGGTAATGAGAATGATATAGACTTCATTAAGGCACATTATGCTGAGCTTACTGAAATGTGTGATAAGCTCGATGAATTCCTCAAGGGATTCGATAATCAGAGCGTTACTCTTCCTGAGATGCCGCAAGGATTGTTCAAGGAGACACTTAAGTCCATACGTACAGCATCGGATGAGATGGATTACGGTGTTGTGGATATGCTCCTTAAGGTATTTGAGAACTATTCAATAGCTGAAGAAAATGCTAAGTGCGTAGAAGAGATTAATGAGAGATTGCTTGAACTCGATTGGGATTCTATAGTCGAGATTATCAATACAAAATTATCAGATAATTAATACAGCCCGAGGTTAAAGGACATGGTTAAAAATTTTAAAACAGTAGCAATAATTAGCCCCAGCGAAGGTTTCATTGTAAAGGGAATTGAGACCAAACTTGAAGAGATTGGATTCGAATATACATTCAGTTTAGATACAATAGATGCAATCTCAATGATTAAAAATGTTGCAGATGTTTTCGTATTGTATCTTCAGTATGAGATGGATACAGAAACTCTTGTATATATCAAGGATATGCTCTCGGAGTTAAACAAGCGTATCATCATCGTTGGAGAACCTATTGAATTCACCAAGGTTGAAAAGGTTATCACAGAATCATTGGTATACAAATGGCTCGACAGACCTCTTGATATGAACCTCTTTTTAAGAAGTGTTGAGTTATGTGCTTTTGAAGATATCCAGCCTACAGTTAAGAAGACTATTCTTATTGTAGATGATGATATTTTCTATATGCGAATGGTTTATGACTGGTTGAAGGATGATTATCGTATAGGTATGGCTTCAAGCGGCCTTCAAGCTATCAAATGGCTTGCTAAGAATAAGCCCGATCTTATTTTACTCGATTATAAAATGCCGGCTCTTTCAGGCCCTCAGTTTTTTGAGATGCTCAAGGAAGATGCTGAGACAAGTAAGATTCCCGTTATGTTCTTAACCGGTAAGTCAGATAAAGAGAGTCTTATGAGTGTTATCAATCTTAAGCCGGTTGATTATATCCTTAAGACTATCGATAAGCCTTGTTTGCTTGCTAAGATTAAGTACTTCTTTGATATGCAAAGACTTAATTAATCAGATAATATTTTAAATCATTATTCTTCAGAAAATGTGAGGAATAGGGAGAATAACATATGATTACACTTACATTTTTACTTTGTGCCATAGTGCCGTTTATAATCATATTCATAATTGGAAAGTTAATTATTTCTTTGTTCGAAAAGGGCTTGGATTTTGTTATTGATACAGTTTTTTCTCTTCCGGAGAGATTACTTGATGCATTGAAAAACAAGAAGTCAGTCGAAGAGAAACCCGTAAAAGAAAAGGCTTCAAAAGTAAAACCAACTAAGGAAAAAGCAGTTAAAGCAAAAACGAAAAAAGCATGATTAAGATACTTCTTTTGATTTCATACGTATGCGAGAACATCTTTAATTTTGTTCTCGTAAAACTTAATGATACATATGTAAAAAAGCCTCTTCCCGAAAACGTACGTGATGTATACGACGAAGAGAAATACAATAAATGGATTAATTACAGAAACGACACCAAGAAGTTCTCGGCAATTCAGACATTGGTAAGTGCACTTATTACACTTATTCTTTTGATATTCAATCTGCATTCCAAGATTTTTTATCTGTTTAATTTCAATACGGTTGTTAATTATATACTCTTTATTTTGGTATTTACTACTGTATCTATCATTATTTCGATTCCGTTTGAATATTATCAAAACTTCGTGATTGAAGAGAAGTATGGCTTCAATAAGACAACGATTAAGACATTCATCTTGGATATTATCAAGTCGCTCGTTTTAGGATTAATTGTTTCGACAATCTTATTCCTCGTTGTGATGTTTTTATTCGAAAAGTTTGGCAATCTTGGAATACTATTTACGATAATTGCAGTTATACTTTTCTCACTTGCAATTAACTTATTATCAATGCCACTCATGAGAATCTTCAATAAGTTCACTCCGCTTGAAGAAGGCGAACTTAGAGACTCATTGGTTAATCTTTGCGAGAAATACAATGTTAAGATTAAGGATATCTATGTGATGGATGCATCGAGACGTACAACGAGAGCCAATGCATTCTGTACAGGCCTTGTAAAAAAGACAGTATCACTCGATGATAACCTTGTTAACAATTACACGGTTGATGAGATAGTTGCTGTATTTGCACATGAATTCGGACATGCAAAGTATAAGCATGTATTAAAATCCATATGGTTTTCGTTCTTTAGAATTATCATATTGATTGTTGCACTCGGATTGATACTTAATATTCCACAGTTTTGTACAGAGTTTGGATTCAATGAGGTTAACTACTACTTTGCGTTTACAGTGCTCACTATGATTAGCTGGCCTGTAAGCAATTTATTCAATCTTGTATCCAATAAGATATCACGTACATTCGAATATCAGGCTGATGGATTCGCAGCGAAGGAAGGATATGGCGAGGCACTTATCTCAGCACTCAAGAGACTCAGTAAAGATGCTCTCACTAATCTAAATCCTCATCCCGTAGTAGTGAAGTTAGAGTATTCACATCCTACATTATCTGAGCGTATAACAGCGATTCGTAAAATATCCAAGACGGATGGCACACAACCCAATAGTGAAATTAATAATCAAACAATTGATAATGAGATAAATATAGATTCGAAAGAAGATAATACTCAAAAAGAAGAGTAGTATAAAATAAAAATTTTTATATTTATGTATTTGTTAGTTGATTTAGAGATATAGAAAAAGAAAGAAAAGTATATGAAGAAGAACATCTTAATTACAGGTGCAAGTGGAGCAATAGGATCAGCAATTGCAAAAGAATTTGCAATGGATAATAACCTCTTTCTAGTGTGTAATTCACATATTAAAGAGTTGGATGAATTCGCTGACAGAATAAGTGTTGAATATAACACAGAGGTTTTCACAGCGTCCATAGATTTTTCTGATACTGCAAAGGCAAAAGAAGAGTTGAAGGATTTTATCGGTACTACATCGATAGATATCCTTATCAATAACGCAGGTATTTCTTATGTTGGATTATTCCAGGATATGAGTACTGATGATTGGAATAAGAGTGTGAATGTTAATCTTGGTTCGCTCTATACAACATGCTCAGTAGTAGTACCTGATATGATTAAGAATCATCGTGGTAATATCATTAATATATCTTCAGTATGGGGTAATGTAGGAGCTTCATGCGAGGTAGCATATTCTGCAACCAAGGGTGGAGTTAATGCATTCACCAAGGCACTCGCCAAGGAACTTGCTGCGAGCGGAATAAGTGTTAATGCAGTTGCACCCGGCTTTATCAATACACCGATGAATTCGCATCTTAATGAAGATGAACTCTTGGAACTTTTCAATGATATTCCTATAGGACGTGCGGGTAGTGTGGAAGAGGTGGCTCTCACAGTAAAGAAATTATCCGAGATGCCTGCATACGTAACAGGACAGATACTCACCGCGGACGGCGGTTGGACATAATTTCAAATATATAAAAACAGAAATATTTATTAGATAATATAAAAAAATAAAGAGAAAAATAAAAAGGCGCATCGCGCCTTTTATTTTTTTGATGATTTTAAAACAGTTAGAGTGTTTTATGTGTGATTAACGAGTCGAGTACATCTTTAATAGAATTAGACTCTGCATAAAGTGTATTAATAGGTTCGTTAATGTTTTGAATATAATGTGCATCCGAATCTGTAATCACATTACATCCCTTAAGATATTCATTCGCATTTTGCAACTTATGAAGATTACTCATATCCGACAACTCGAAACAATCGAAGTGCGAATCCGGTGGCACGAAACCGAGGTTAGACATAAGTGAAAACGAATTCTTATCTATATGCGCAGGAATCATGACTCCGTGATATTCGCTAACGTAATCATATACTTTATCAAAAGATATATCCGTTGCTGATATTAATAACTTCGGAAATGAACCAACGACTTCGTCATCCTCATTGCAGAGAAATTGATCTCCGAATGCTTTTGGATTATTTGGAATATCGAGAATTCTTGGTTCAATGAATGCATCGAATTTCATTGCATCTTCGAGATTATAAAAGAGGCAGAGAACGTGCACTTCTTCGGAAGTGGTCAGTTCCATGCCCGGAATAACAGTTATACCATATGCTTCGCCAATTGCCATCGCTGCCTTACAGTTTTTACATGTGTTGTGATCAGTAAGAGCGATAACATCGAGTCCCTTGATGACTGCCATTCCCACGATATTACCGGGAGTGGATTCATTGTCTCCGCATGGCGATAAGCATGAATGGAGATGCAAATCGTAGTGTAGAGGTATCATAGGGAATTATTTATTAGAAGAGCTGCATCGAAGATTGGCTTCTTAGTTTTGAATACAGCTATTCCTTCCTCCTTGGCTTTTTCAATAAGTGAATTATCAAATGTTACATCTTCAGCAAGTATGATGCAGGCTACATCAGTAAGGGATGCAACAGCAAGAGTATTAACATTGGCCATTACAGTAACCCATGCACTGCCTGCGGGAGCCTTGCCCATTGCGATGGATAAGAGGTCGCAACAAAACACTCCGGTTATATCAGTATCCTTGGATATGGATAACAATTCAAAATCATCCATATTACCTAATTCATATACTTTCATTTTACGACCATCCTTTCCCCGTTTATTAATCTTTTATTCAATACAGTACTTCTAAATTTTTAATACTTGTTTCAAACTTCTCTTATGCGTATCGAATCAGATGCTTTCACTCAACTCTGCTATGTCTTCAGATAACTTGTGAATATATTCTCTCAATACATGTATACAGTCCTGTTTCTTGGCAACGCCCTTAACGATATCTTCTGCAAGAGCCTTACATGAAGGAGCACCGCAACAACCGCAATCGAGTCCAGGGAATTCTTTTGTGAGCTCTTCGATACGAGCCATCTTTTCCATGGATTCTTTGAGGTTATCTGCAAGCTCAAATACGGGCTGATATTCAACCTTTTCACTCCAGTTGATATCGTATTCGCCATACGAATCACTTCTTGCTGCAGCAACGGGTAAGTACTTTCTAAGATGCTGCATCTTTGCTTTTGCTGCGAACGGGTTCTCTACGTTCATTACGCCGCCGACACATCCGCCGTTACAAGCATTGAGTTCTATGAATTCAAGATCCTGTGAGAACTTATCATCCTCGAGATCTTCAAGTACATGTATTACATTTTCTATACCATCAGCTGCTACGCATGAGTCGGAGAGAAGTCCGCCAACTTCACCACCTGTTACACCCCAGCTAAGACCTATCTTACCTGAGTGAGATAATTCTTCGGGTGCATCTGCATACTTGGGCATTGCTGCGAGAAGTACAGGATAGATATCCTTGATTGCAAGTACTTCATCTATATTACTTTTTTCTGCTCCGATAGGATTCTTAACAGCTGTAACTTTACTAGCGCAAGGAGAGAGGAAGAATATACCAATCTCTTCAGGCTTGTAACCGGTTAATTCAACTGCCTTTTTTCTTGCAAGTTCACCTGCCAATTCTGCGGGAGTCTTAAGAGGTAAGAGCTTCTCGCAGAGATTAGGGAATCTAACCTGAACAAGACGCACTACAGTAGGACACGCGGTCGATATTAAAGGCCACTCGTCCTTATGCATAGCGATATATTTTCTGGATTCTTCAGATACGATTTCAGCTGCAGCGCTTACTTCGAATACATCATCAAATCCAATATCTTTTATAGCTGTTAAAAGGATATTGATATCTTCAAGATTGTTGAACTGTGCACACAGACTCGGTGCAGGAAGAGCAACAGTGTATTTATATTTTTCAGTAGCATCGATAAAATCACGTCTTGCTTTTTTAGCATGGTGAGGACAGATACGGATGCATTCGCCGCAGTCAATACAACGACCGGGAGTAATCACGGCCTTATTGTTACGCACTCTAATAGCCTGCGTCGGGCAACGGCTGATGCAGTTAGTACAACCTTTACACAGGTTTTCCATTAAATATACAGAATTTCCGTAATGATCCATGTCGACCTCCGTCAGCTAAATTACAAGACAGTAACTCGTATACTCAAATTCGCTAAATACTAAAAAGTAAAAATAAAAAATATTATTCTAAAGTGATTCTAAAGTTCCATCCGTCTAACCATCCGATAACCATTACAGATTGATAGTCATGGTGACAGTTGTTCCGACACCGAGTTCGGTTTTGATATCCATCGTGTCGGAATTCTTTTTCATATTCGGCAGACCCATACCTGCTCCGAATCCAAGTGATCTGACTTTGTCAGGTGCAGTTGAATATCCGGCCTGCATAGCCTTTTCGATATCTGCGATACCGGGGCCACGGTCTGCAAGTACGAGAGTAATCATTTCTTCGCTTATGGTGACTTTTATCTGTCCGCCGTAAGCGTGAATTATCATATTGATCTCGCCTTCATAGAGGGCGATTGCTACTTTTCTGATTGCTTCGGGTGATACACCAAGCTGCTTTAATTTCTTTTTAACATCACTTGATGCTTCGCCTGCTCGCGTAAAATCTTCGTTGGATACGGTATAATTAAGTTCCATTACTTCAGCCATCTACCAATCCTCCTGTAAGTCCCTTTTCGTATAACTTGCCACATGATGAGAACATTCTGTGAGGTGTTACAAGAAGAGGGAGTCCTTGTTCATCAGCCATTGCCTTCATCGTATCATCGGGTGTCTTGCCACGAACAAATATAATCGCAACTATATCCATCATCTCGGCGGTTCTTATAACCTGCGGATTACATAGGCCTGTGAGAAGAACACACTGAGTGTGCGCGAATGCCAATACATCGCTCATCATATCCGAACCGCATGCGGTCAACACTTCCTTATCCAATCCATCTTTGCCTGCAATACAATTGGCGTCAAGAATTGTAAGTATATCGTTAACTGTCATAAAAAACCTCCGTATAGGAACACAAAAACTTTTACACGTAAAACTGTATTTTTTATATGGGGAAAAGAGTAATCGCCGGATGGATAGACTGATGGCGTATTACCTATAGAAAAATAGATATAGTTTTCTCTTGATTAATCAAAAATGATAATCAAATATAACCCCACAAAATACAAGTCTATTATATCAATTGAATATTTAATTAGCAAGAGAGACAAAAACAGGCCAAAAACCTACATAAACTATAGGTAAAAGGGTATAAGATTCACAAGAAAAAACTGTGAAAAAAGTGAAAAATACGATAGCAAAATATATTGCCTTGTGATAGAATAAATGCTATGTACGGCTATTGCAAAATGGTCTTGTTAAAAAAATATCAAGGAGGTTTTTAGGATGAGTTCCAAAAAAACAACTGTACCTTTTGCCGGAACAAAAGAGCAAGAGGAAGCACTTAAGAAAGTCATCGCTGAAAACAAGGGCCAGAAGGGAGCATTAATGCCTGTTATGCAGCAAGCACAGGACATCTACGGCTACCTTCCCATCGAGGTTCAGACGATGATCGCCGACGGAATGGATATTCCACTTGAAAAAGTATACGGCGTATCAACATTCTATTCACAGTTCGCTCTTAATCCCAAGGGAAAATACCAGATTTCTGTATGCCTTGGTACAGCGTGCTACGTTAAGGGTTCAGGCGATGTATATGCCAAGATCGAGGAAATCCTCGGAATCAAGGGCGGTGAATGCACACCTGACGGCAAGTTTTCACTTGATGCCTGCAGATGTGTAGGTGCATGCGGACTTGCACCTGTTATGATGGTTAACGACGAAGTATTCGGCCGTCTTAAACCTGATGACGTTAAGGGCATTTTAGAGCAGTTTAACTAAGAATCTCTTTTATCGGGAGATAAAGTCCATGATGACTGAAATTTCGTTGAATATTCTTGATGTTACCGAAAACTCCACAAGAGCGGGCGCGAAAGTTGTTCACATTACCGTTGATGCAGACGAAGAAAAAGATTTACTCACCGTTATTATAGAAGACGATGGGTGCGGAATGAGTAAGGAACAGCTTGCTTCGGTTAAGGATCCTTTTTTTACCACGAGGAGTACCAGAAAGGTAGGGCTCGGAGTTCCGTTCTTTCGTGAAGCTGCGTTACAGGCCGGAGGAAGTTTCGACATTACGAGCGAAGAAGGAGTAGGAACCAAGGTAACGGCTGAATTTCAATTAAGTAATATAGACAGAATGCCTCTCGGAGATATTACCGGTACAATTCATCAACTGGTGGTGTATCACCCGGATACAGATTTTGTGTATGAATACAGATTTAACGGAAAATCCTTCGTTATGGATACAAGAGAATTTCGCGAGATACTCGGAGACATTCCTTTTGATAATAAAGAAGTGTCCGATTACATAAAAGATTATCTTACGGAAAACAAGTTTAATACAGATAATGGTAAAAATATCTAGTTTAGGAGGAAAGCAAATGAAATCTCTTGAAGAATTAAAAGCAATAAGAGACAAAATGCAGGGTCAGGTCGGACTTCGTGCAGAGTCTGAAGCAGGCACAAGAGTAGTTGTTGGTATGGCTACATGTGGTATCGCTTCCGGCGCTAGACCTGTTCTTACAGCACTTGCAGATGCAGTTGCAGAAAAGAAAATCCCCGACTGTGCTGTTACTCAGACAGGTTGTATCGGTCTTTGCCAGTACGAGCCTATCGTTGAGGTTATTCAGCCCGGTAAGGAAAAAGTTACATATATTAAGATGACACCTGAGAAGGCTCTTGAAGTCGTTGACAAGCACCTTATCAGAGGTCAGGTTGTTACCGAGTACACAATCGGCAACCAGTTAAAATAATTAAGGAGGAAATTTAAATGTATCGTTCACACGTATTAGTTTGCGGTGGTACAGGATGTACTTCCTCCGGAAGCCAGGCAATCATCGACACATTCGAGGCCGAGATTGAGAAGAATGGCTTAAAAGATGAAGTTGCTGTTGTACGTACCGGTTGTCACGGTCTCTGTGCATTGGGACCTATCGTACTTATCTATCCTGAAGGATCTTTCTACTCAATGGTTAAGAAGGAAGATGTTGCAGAGATAGTTTCTGAGCATTTGCTCAAAGGTAGAGTTGTTACAAGACTTCTTTACCAGGAAACAGTTAAAGAAGATGAAGTTATTCCCCTTGTTGAAACAGGATTCTACAAGAAGCAGAAGAGAGTTGCTCTTCGTAACTGTGGTGTAATCAATCCTGAAAACATCGACGAATATATCGCTGTAGACGGTTATCAGGCTCTTGCTAAGGTTCTCACAGAGATGACACCCGAGCAGGTTATCGATACACTTCTTGCAGCTGGCTTAAGAGGACGTGGTGGTGCAGGTTTCCCTACAGGACAGAAGTGGAAACTCGCTAGAACTCTCGTTCCCGATGCTGATCAGAAATATGTATGTTGTAATGCCGATGAGGGTGACCCCGGAGCATTCATGGATCGTTCCGTACTTGAAGGCGATCCTCACGTAGTACTTGAAGCTATGGCAATCGCTGGTTATACAATCGGCGCTAACCAGGGTTACATCTACGTACGTGCTGAGTACCCCATCGCTATCCAGAGATTACAGATTGCTATTAATCAGGCAAGAGAATACGGATTACTTGGTAAGGACATCTTCGGAACAGGTTTTGATTTTGATATCGACCTTCGTTTCGGTGCTGGTGCTTTCGTATGTGGTGAAGAGACAGCTCTTATGACATCTATCGAAGGTAACCGTGGTGAGCCTCGTCCTCGTCCTCCTTTCCCTGCTGTTAAGGGTCTTTTCGCAAAGCCCACTGTACTTAACAACGTTGAGACATATGCTAACATTCCTCGTATCATCTTAAATGGTGCTGAGTGGTTCGCATCAATGGGTACAGAGAAGAGCAAGGGTACTAAGGTATTCGCTCTTGGTGGAAAGATTAACAATACAGGTCTTGTAGAAGTACCTATGGGTACAACACTTCGTGAAGTTATTGAAGATATCGGTGGTGGTATCCCTAACGGCAAGAAGTTCAAGGCTGCTCAGACAGGTGGTCCTTCAGGTGGATGTATCCCAGCAGAGCACTTCGATATCCCTATTGATTATGATAACCTTATTGGTATCGGTTCCATGATGGGTTCTGGTGGACTTATCGTTATGGATGAAGACAACTGTATGGTTGATATCGCTAGGTTCTTCTTAGAGTTCACTGTAGACGAGTCTTGTGGTAAGTGTACACCTTGCCGTATCGGTACTAAGAGATTATATGAAATGCTTGATAAGATTACTAAGGGTCAAGGTACCTTAGAAGACTTAGACAAGATGGAAGAGTTATGCTACTACATCAAGGCTAACTCACTTTGTGGTCTTGGTCAGACAGCTCCTAACCCTGTTCTTTCAACACTTCGTTACTTCAAAGATGAGTATATTGCTCACGTAGTTGACAAGAAGTGTCCAGCAGGCGTATGTAAAGATCTTCTTTCATTCTCTATTGATAAAGAGAAGTGTGTTGGCTGTGGTATGTGTGCTAAGCAGTGTCCTGCTTCAGCTATTTCAAAGACAGATTATATCGCTCCTGGTAAGAAACTTCCTGCAATGGCAATTGACACATCCAAGTGTGTTAAGTGTGGTGCATGTATGTCAACATGTAAGTTCAAAGCTATTTCTAAAGGGTAACAAAAGTAAAAGATTTTACAGGGAAGCCTGTTAAAAGGCTTAAGGATATTATTTAGGAGGTAAATTTAATGGAAACCGTTAAAGTTAAAATAAATGGTGTTGAAGTAGATGCACCTAAAGGCTCTTCCATATTAGCAGCAGCAAAGCTTGCCGGAATCGATATTCCTACTTTATGTTACTTAAAGGAAATCAATGAAATCGGCGCTTGTCGTATCTGTATGGTAGAAGCTAATGAAGGCAGAGGACCTAGATTGGTAGCTGCTTGTGTATATCCTGTTTCAGAGGGTATGGAAGTATGCACAAATTCACCAAAGGTATTGGAAAGCAGAAAGAAAACACTTCAGCTTATCTTATCTGACCATGATAAGAAATGTTTATCATGTGTACGTAGTGGTAAGTGTGAACTTCAGAAGCTTTGCAAGGACTATGGCGTAGATGATGAGAATAAGTACGAAGGCGTTGTAAACGAATTCGAACTTGATGAATCTGCAGCACATATGGTAAGAGATAACAACAAGTGTATCAATTGCCGTCGTTGTATCGCAGTTTGTGAGAAGAATCAGGGTATTGGCGTTATCGGCGCTAATAACAGAGGTTTCATCACAGAGATTTCTTCTCCATTTGCTATGGGACTTGCTGAGACAGCCTGCGTATGCTGTGGTCAGTGTATCGCTGCTTGTCCTACAGGTGCTATTTATGAGAAGTCAGATATTGATAAGATCTTAGCAGCTATTGCAGATCCTGAGAAGCATGTTGTTGTTCAGACAGCTCCTGCTGTTAGAGCAGCACTTGGTGAAGCATTTGGTCTTCCAATCGGAACAGGTGTTGAAGGCAAGATGGTTGCAGCTCTTAGAAGAATCGGATTCGAGAAAGTATTCGATACAGATTTTGCAGCTGACGTAACAATTATGGAAGAAGCTCATGAACTCTTAGACAGAGTTACAAATGGTGGTGTACTTCCAATGATCACATCTTGTTCACCAGGATGGATTAAATATTGTGAGCATTACTATCCAGATCAGCTTGAGCACTTATCATCATGTAAGTCACCTCAGCAGATGTTTGGTGGTATTCTTAAAACATATTACGCACAGAAGATGGGCTGGGATCCTAAGTCAATCGTATCTGTCAGCGTAATGCCATGTACAGCTAAGAAGTTCGAAATTGGTCGTGAAGATCAGAGCGCTGCTGGTGTTCCAGATCTTGATTACACAATGACAACAAGAGAACTTGCAAGAATGATTGAGAGATGTTCAATCAACTTCCTTGCTCTTCCTGATGAGACATTTGATGATCCTATGGGTGAGAGTACCGGTGCTGCAGTTATCTTCGGTGCAACCGGTGGTGTTATGGAAGCAGCTCTCAGAACAGCTGTATGGAAACTTACAGGCCAGACTAATGACAGCCCAATCGAATTCAAGGAAGTTCGTGGTATGGAAGGCATCAAGGAAGCTACATACAAAGTTAACGATCTTGAAGTTAAGGTTGCTATCGCTTCAGGTCTTGCTAATGCAAAAGTTATCATGGATAAGATCAGAGCCGGTGAAGCTGATTACACATTTGTTGAAGTTATGGCTTGCCCAGGCGGCTGTATTAACGGTGGTGGACAGCCACAGGTACCTGCACACATCCGCAATTTTGTTGACTATCGTTCACTTCGTGCAGGTGCATTATACAAATATGATGAGACTATGCCTGTTCGTAAGTCACATGAGAACAAATCTGTACTTAAGTTATATGAAGAGTTCTTCGGTGAACCAAACAGCCATAAGGCACATGAAGTTTTACATACAACCTATGTAAAGAGAAAAATTCATGAAATTTAATTAACCTTAAAAACCTTGTATTTTATATAATTTTTAATGCATATCTCAGCGGAGATTATTCTCCGCTGAGTTTTATGCGTTATTAAGAACGTTATTATAAATGGACTATTAGTGGGTATATAGTTTTAATCTGGGGAGCGTTATTATGATAAAGAAAAGGTTGGTTACAATATTACTTGCTTTATCATTAGCATCAGCCATGTTTATGAGCGGATGTGAAGATGAAGTTTCTGATGTTACTGAAACTGAAGTAGTTGAGACTGTTGAGGAAGCAGTGGATGAAACTACAGAAGAAACAGATACAGTTGATGAAGATGAAAATGGTTCAGCAGATAATGCTGATGAAACAATAGATGATACTGCCAAGGAAGATGTTGATAATTCCGAGGCTGATAAAGAAGAAACAAAAGAAGACAGTACTGAGAAAAAGGAAGAAGAAGCATTCCATGTTGAATCAGCAGATATTCTTATGTTCGTAAAAAAGGCCGTTAATGTACGTACTGGCCCTAATACCAATTATGAGAGAATTGGTTCACTTGAAAAGGGAACAGATGTTGAAGTTACAGGTGTAGCTGATACAGGATGGTACAGAATTAAATATAATGGACAGGTTGGATATGTTTCCAACAAATTCCTTATATCAGAAGAAGAATATAAAGTTTTGGAGACTGCAGAGAACGCAGCCAAAGAAGCTGCCAAGGAAGCAACAAAACTTGTTGAGCAGGGTAATCTCGAAATAAGTTCTACTGATGCCCGGAAGATGGCTCAGGATATTATCTCACAGGAGACTAATCTTACACCTGAACAACAGCAGCAAATTATAGATGATATTGCAGCCAAGATAGAGCAGTCAGTTAAGGAAGCTGCAGCGCAGGCTCAGCAACAGCAGACGCAGGCTGCAAGTACAGGTACCGATACAGGAAGAGTTGTTGCTCTTTGTAATGAATACAGAGCAAATGCAGGACTTGGTGGATTAACTGAAGATGCCACGCTTGATGCCATGGCAGCTCAGAGAGCACAGGAAATAGCCCAGTCATTTAGTCATACAAGACCTGACGGAAGAGACTGTTCATCTATTTATGATGATTATGGATATTCCTGGATGGCTTGTGGAGAGAATATTGCAGCAGGACAGACGTCTGCTGATGAAGTTATGACCAGCTGGATGAATTCAGAAGGTCATAAAGCAAATATACTTAGCGGGAATTTTAACCGAATAGGAGTTGCATGCTATTCAGATCCTAATAGCGCATACGGATACTATTGGGTTCAGGTATTCTCGGATTAAAAAGAAAGTTGTTAAGGAGACTAAGCAGAATGAAACAATTTACATCAGATGAACTCAGAAAGACATGGAAAAAGTTCTATATCGAGAGAGGTCATGTTGACGTTGGAGCTGTATCTTTGGTATCAGATGGTTCCACAGGAGTACTTTTTAATGTTGCAGGTATGCAGCCTTTGATGCCTTACCTTCTTGGTGAGAAGCATCCAATGGGAACCAGGCTTTGCAATGTGCAGGGTTGTGTTCGTACCAATGATATTGATTCAGTTGGTGACAAGAGCCACGTAACATTCTTTGAAATGATGGGCTCATGGAGTCTTGGAGATTATTTTAAGGAAGACAGATGTAAATGGAGCTATGAACTTTTAACCGAAGTATTCGGATTTGATGCAGATCATCTTGCATCTACTGTTTTTGCAGGTGATGAGAATGCACCAAGAGATGAAGAAGGTGCAGGATATCGTATTGCTTCAGGTTTCAAGAAAGAGAATATTTATTATCTTCCTGCAGAAGATAACTGGTGGGGACTTGAATATGGTCCATGTGGTCCTGACTCTGAGATGTTCTATATTGCAGATGTTCCGGACTGTGGTCCAAACTGTGGTCCTGGCTGCAGTTGTGGTAAATACACCGAGCTTGGTAATGACGTATTCATGCAGTATGAGAAACTTAAAGATGGTTCTTTAGTTCCTCTTAAGCAGAAGAATGTTGATACTGGATGGGGTCTTGAGAGAAACCTTGCATTCTTAAACGGAACTAAGGATGTTTACAAGACAGACCTTTTTGCTCCTGTAATTGCAGCAATTGAGAAGGCTTCAAACAAGTCCTATGATGCAGATGATAATTATTCCAGGTCAATGAGAATTCTTGCTGACCACACAAGAACAAGCGTTATGCTTATTGGTGATGAAGCTAAGCTTCTTCCATCCAATGCTGGTGCAGGATATGTACTTAGAAGACTTATCCGCCGCGCAGTTCGTCATGCAAGAATGCTTGAACTTAAGAAAGAAGATATTCTTTCACTTGCTACAATTTATATTGATGAAATCTATAAAGAGAGTTATCCAAATCTTTCCAAAAACAGAGCATTTGTGCTTGATGAACTTAAGAAAGAAATCGAGAGATTTGAATCTACACTTGAAAATGGTATGAAGGAATATAAGAAAATCCTTGATACAGCCAAAACTGCTGGTTCAAAGGAAATCTCCGGTAAAGATGCTTTCTACCTTTATGATACATTTGGATTCCCGTTTGAGTTAACTGAAGAACTCGCAGGGGAAGAAGGAATCGGAGTTGACCAAGATGGCTTTAAGACTTCAATGGAAGAGCAGAAGCAGAAAGCACGTGAAGGACAGAAGTTCGCAGCAAAACTTGATTCTGACCTTAATATTTTTGATGAGCTTGGTGATGATGTTAAGACTGAATTCATCGGTTATGATTCATTAACAGGTGAAGATATTATTGCAGGTATTGGTTCTGGCGATTCTCTTGTTGATAAATTAAACAAGGGTGATGAAGGAACAATTGTGGTTAAAACCACACCTTTCTATGCTACCATGGGTGGTCAGAAGGGTGACCTTGGTATTATTAAAACAGCCGATGGTGTATTCGAAGTTACAGATACAATTAAGCTTACCTCTAACAGAGTAGGCCATGTTGGTAAATGTATTGAAGGCTCCATCGCTAAGGGCGCCAAGGCAGAACTTTTGGTTGATACTTTAATCAGATCATATACATGTAAGAACCATTCAGCTACACACCTTATGCAGAAAGCACTTCAGACTGTACTTGGTGATAATGTTCACCAGCAGGGTTCATACCAGGATAATGAGAGAACAAGATTTGACTTCTCTTATGGTCAGGCTATGACAAAAGAAGAAATTGCCAGGGTTGAAGATCTTGTAAATGAATGGATTCAGGCAGACTTCCCTGTAATTACAAAGGTTTGCAATATTGAAGAAGCCAAACAGCTTGGTGCAATGGCATTATTCGGAGAAAAATACGGCGAAAGCGTAAGAGTTGTTATGATGGGTGATTCCAAGGAATTCTGTGGTGGTACTCACGTAGCACATACAGGTGAAATCAGACTCTTCAAGATTCTCTCTGAAAGCGGTGTTGCAGCTGGTGTTAGAAGAATAGAAGCAGTTACCGGCGACAATGCTGTTAACTACTATAAGGATATGGAAGCAAAGCTATTTGAAGCCGCAGCTGTAGTTAAGAGTAATCCGGACGGACTTGCAGCCAAACTTAATTCAATGATGGCTGAGATTAAGGCTCTTAATTCAGAAATAGAATCTCTTAAGTCAAAGGCAGCCAAAGAGTCCTTAGGCGATGTTATGGACAATGTAACAGAGGTTAAGGGTGTTAAACTCATTGCAGCCAAGTTATCAGGCGTTGATATGAATGCCCTTAGAGACTTAGGTGACCAGCTTAAGACAAAACTTGGCGAAGGTGTTATTGTACTTGTATCTGAAACAGATGGCAAGGTTAATATCATGACAATGGCTACTGATGATGCAATCTCCAAAGGTGCTCATGCTGGTAACCTTATTAAGGCAATCGCTCCTAAGGTTGGAGGCGGCGGTGGTGGAAGACCTAATATGGCCCAGGCCGGCGGCAAGAATCCTGCAGGTATTGATGATGCCATTAATGAAGCAAAGGTTCAGCTTGAGGGTATGATTAAATAATAAGAAGGCTTTGTTATTAAAGGAAGCTTATAAATACAATATTCTTAGGTTAAAAAGTTATTGACGAGTTTGATTTATTCAGTTATAATAGGGATTGTGCGAAAGAAAACCTTACAGTCGGGCACGATTTTATGACTGAGAAGGAGGGTAGAAGAAGATGTCAAAAGTTGAAGTAAAAGATAATGAAACTTTAGATAGCGCATTACGTCGTTTTAAGAGAAGTTGCGCAAAACAGGGTATCTTACAGGAAATCCGTAAGAGAGAACATTACGAGAAGCCTAGCGTTAAGCGTAAGAAAAAGAGCGAAGCTGCTAGAAAGCGTAAATATAATTAATAAGTAAGATAAAGCCACATTTTGATAATGTGGCTTTTTTGTTCAAAAACAGTAAAGAGTGAGGGATAAATTGTATTTTAGGGAACATCCGGTGCTATATATAGTGATTGCTTTTGCTTTGCTATGTGTGGTTTTACTCGTTATAAACATAATAGATTTAAACAGATTTATAGTCAGAAAATATGTTATTAAGACTGCGAAGGTTGGTAAGGAAAAAAGAATAGTATTTCTTACGGATCTTCATCTTAAGAGTTACGGAGAGAATAACTCAAAACTTATTAAGGCTATAGATAAACTTAAGCCGGATTACCTTCTTTGCGGCGGCGATATGATAGTAGCAACGCCGGGAGTTGATAATAAGGTTGCTTTTGATTTGTTTAGGAAACTGTCAAAGAAGTATAAGATTTATTATGCTTTGGGAAATCATGAGTTCAGGGCTAAAATCTATCCTCAGAAATACGGGGAGATGTATCAGGAATTTGACAGCGTTTGTAAGGAATGTGGTATCAGGATTCTTAGTAATGAGAAACTTGAACTTGAAGATAATATAACTCTATACGGCCTTGAGATAGCGCCTGATTATTATAAAAGATTCAGGGTATATCCAATGGAAGACAGTTATATTGAATCAGTCCTTGGAGCAGTTGATAAGGAGAAGTTTAATATTTTGCTTGCCCATAATCCTGATTACAGTGATAAATATGGCATATGGGGCTGCGATGTATCCCTTTCAGGCCATGTGCATGGTGGACTTATCAGACTTCCGTTTGTAGGCGGAATAGCATCTCCAAATGTAAGATTCTTCCCTAAGTATAATGGCGGAATCTATACTGTTGGAAATACCAAAGCAGTGGTTAGCTGCGGGCTTGGAACACATACGCTGCCACTCAGGCTTTTTGACCCGGCTGAACTTACTTTACTTGTGTTAAAAGCCTAAAAATGGTATAATTAAATTTACCCTGCGTTAGAGTAGGAGTTGTTTATATAGGTGATTTTTAAATGGCATTAGAGGTTAAGTTAGAAGCATTTGAAGGACCACTTGATCTGCTTTTACATCTTATAGAAAAGAATAAAGTTGATATATATGATATTCCAATTGCTGAGATAACAAGACAGTATATGGAATATATTAAGGCTATGGAAACCGAGGATATGAACGTAATGAGTGAATTCCTGGTTATGGCTGCCACACTTCTTGATATTAAATGTAAGATGCTGCTTCCGGCTGAGGTTAATGAAGAGGGGGAAGAGGAAGACCCAAGAGCCGAGCTGGTTGAAAAACTTATTGAATATAAGATGTGTAAATATATGTCCATGGAACTTAAGGATATGAGATTCGATGCTGACAAGCATATGTATAAGAATCCGACAATTCCTAAGGAAGTCCTTGAATACAAGGCTCCTGTTGATTATAATGAACTGCTGGCTGATGCCAATCTTGAGGCCTTGAGCAGGATTTTTGAAGAGGTATTAAAAAGAGCCGAGGACAAAATCGACCCAATCAGAAGCAAGTTTGGCGAGATCAAGAAAGAGAATGTTGATCTTGAGAAGAAGCAGGAAGTTGTTTTTGGATATTTAAGAAGTCATAAGCATTGTTCATTCAGAAATCTGCTTTCTGAACAACGAAGCAAAATGGACACAATTGTTACGTTCCTGATTTTGCTCGAACTTATCAAAATCAGCGCCGTTGTCGTTAAACAGGAATCTGAAAAAGATGATATTGATATTGAATGTGTAAATATTGATGATAATCTGGGAATGCTTTTGGAAAGTTGAGGTAATATAGTTTGGATAAAAAGGAAGCTTACGGTACAATTGAAGCCATACTTTTTGCAGTTGGAAACTCTGTGGAAATTGAAACAATTGCCACAGCTTTAGATGCATCTAAAGAAGAAGTTTTGGAATATATAGATGATATGCAGACTGAATATGCGAAGAAGAACAGAGGAATTCAGATAGTCAGACTTGAGAACAGCGTACAGCTCAGAACCAAGGATGATTATTATGATGCCCTTATTAAGGTGACCAATGTTCCGAAGAAGCAGACTCTGTCTGATTCAGCATATGAAGTATTGTCTATTGTGGCTTATAAACAACCTGTTACAAGAATGGATGTTGAGAAAGTCAGGGGGGTTAACTCAGATCACATCATTAACAGACTGGTAGAATTGTCACTTATTGAAGAAAAGGGAAGACTTAATGCTCCGGGTAAACCAATAGTGTTCGGAACAACAGAGCAGTTCCTTCGTTCATTTGGGGTGGCATCCCTGGAAGAATTACCGGAAATGAGTAATGATATGATTGAAGAATTCAAGGTAGAAGCAGAAAAGGAAGTTGAAGTTAACCTGAAGATGGACGTGTAAGTTATGGAAGAAAGTAAAGAAAAAGAAGTTATTAAAGAAGTAAAATCAAACGACGCATCAAAAAGAAGAAAGAGAGTAAATGCAATAAAGAGAATCATAATTATTATGATTATCCTGGGGATTATTTTTCCAAATCTGATGTGTATGTATCTCTTTGTCAAGATTGAGAAGATTAATTCAAGACTTGATGCAATTGATGTGGCTATTTCGGAAATCAATGATAAGTTTGTGGTTGAAGAAGTGCAGACAGAAGAACCTGTATATTATTCTCCTGAAAAACTCGAAGAACTGGTTATTCCTGTTGATAATGAAAACATTGTATCTGACAGTGAAATTTATGAAGGCAGAAAAAGAGTTTATTTAACTTTTGATGACGGCCCAAGCAAGTATACCGATGAAATACTGGATATTCTTAATGAATATAATATCAAGGCTACATTCTTTGTACTTGCCAAAGACGGATATGATGACCAGTATAACAGAATCGTAAGAGAGGGTAATACTCTTGCAATTCATTCATATTCACATGATTATAATACAATTTATGCATCTGAGGATTCATTCCGCGAGGATGTAACAGCCGTAGCTGATTATGTTTATAATGTTACGGGACTTAAGGTAAAATTCTACAGATTCCCGGGTGGCTCATCCAACAGGGTATCAAGCGTTCCAACCAGCAGTTTTATCAATATACTTAATGAGAATAATCTGGTATATTATGATTGGAATGTGGCATCAGGTGATGCAGTATCAAATCCTTTAAGTGCCAGCCAGATTTATAATAATGTTATTAATGGATGTGCAGGCAGAGATGACTGTGTTGTACTTATGCATGATGCAGTAGGTAAACATTCAACAGTTGAAGCACTTCCTTCAATTATAGAGAAACTTCAGAGTGAAGGCGCAGTATTCCTTCCTATTACTGAAGGAACTAATCAGATTACTCATAAGATTAATGATTGACCTAAAGGAGTAAAAGATGGGATTTTTTAGCAACCTAAGAGAGGATATCGCTCAGGCAGTTAATGAACTTACTGAGGAGAATGCTGATAAGGAGATTAATGAGGCAAAAGAGCAGATAAGAATGGATCTTGAAGCCATGGAGGAGAAGGATTACTTCCAGATGCATGCTGAAAGTGTATCGGGTTATCAGGCTGAAGAGACAAACATTAATGGTATCAATGTTGCCATAGCTCCGGAGGCTTCAGAATCTGCGGATAATGCGAAAGAAGAAGATAAGATTTCTGAAGAAGAGCGCAAAATCGAAATAATTCCAAGAGATGTGGAAAATATCGAAGAGATAATGGATGAGCCTTTGGATAATGCTGAAGAACCTGCTCAGGCTGAAATGCAGGATGCAGATGATGTACAAAATGCAGATATGCAGGATGCAGCATATGCCGAAGAGTCTTCACCTTCAGATAATACAAATGAAGAATTCGTGGTTGAAACCACAAATGATACAGAAAATGCTAAAGAAGAAATTGATGATTCATTAGATGAACTTCTTGAATTTATCGATAATAACAGTATTGATGACTTACTTGTACTTGACGGCACAGATGAAAATGAGATGGAAGAAGTCAAGAATGAGTATGGTGAGATTACTACTGCAGATGAAGAAAGAATTAATGCAAGAATAGAAGAAACTTTAGCTGAAGAGCAAAGAAGAGAAGAAGAAAAGAAGCAGGCGATTATGGAGTCCATGGCTTTAGAGAGAAAGAAATCCAAAGCCAAGCCGTATACAGAGATTAAGAGTTCCAAAGAAAAGACAAAGGTTAAAGAAACTATGGATATAAGTCCTGAGCATACAGTAATTACAACAGGTACAACCATTACAGGTGACATTAATTCAAACGGTGATGTGGAAGTTTACGGCGGTAAGGTTGTAGGTAAGATTGAATCCGAATGCAGGGTTATCGTTGGCGATAAGTCTGTCGTAATGGGTGATATCATTTCAAAGGGCGCCATTATTTCAGGCGCAGTTAAAGGCGATATTGATGTACACGGCACAGTTGTTCTTGAATCAACTGCCGTAGTATATGGTAATATTAAATCAGAATGTCTTGAGATTAACAGCGGCGCAGTAACTGAAGGCCTTTGTTCACAGTGCTATGCCAAGAATAATCCTAAAGATTTCTTTGATAAAATTTCCGAGTAGGGGGTATTTACATTGAAAAGAATTATGCTTAAATTAAGCGGCGAAGCCTTAGCCGGAGAAAAGAAGACAGGCTTCGACGAAGCAACATGTCTCATGGTTGCAAAGCAGGTTAAACAGCTGGTTGATGACGGTTATGAAATCGGCGTGGTAATCGGAGGCGGTAACTTCTGGAGAGGCAGAAGTTCAGAAAATATAGACAGAACCAAGGCAGATCAGATTGGTATGCTTGCAACTATTATGAACTGTATTTATGTTTCCGAGATATTCCGTTCAGTTGGCATGGATACAAATATTCTGACACCTTTCGAGTGCGGGACTTTTACCAAATTGTTCTCTAAGGACAGAGCAAATAAGTACTTTAAGAGAGGCAACGTGGTATTCTTCGCAGGCGGAACAGGTCATCCATACTTCAGTACGGATACAGGCGTAATGCTTAGAGCCATCGAGGTTGAAGCAGACGTAATCTTACTTGCCAAGGCAATCGACGGCGTATATGATGACGACCCGAAGAAGAATCCGGATGCAAAGAAGTATGCGGAAGTTACAATTGATGAGGTTATTGCAAAGAACCTTCAGGTTGTGGACATGACAGCATCAATCCTGGCAAGAGACAACCATATGCCAATGTGGGTATTTAGTCTTAATGAAGAAAATTCAATTGTTAATACAGTAAAAGGCAATTTTAACGGAACAAAAGTTATTACAAAATAGGGGGTAATTTATGAAAGAACAAGTTAAAGTTTATGATGAGAAAATGAAGAAGGCAGTGGATTTCCTTGCATCAGATTATCAGGCAATCAGAGCAGGAAGAGCCAATCCGCATATTTTGGACAAAATCACCGTCGATTACTACGGACAGCCAACACCACTTCAGCAGGTTGGTAATATCACAGTTCCAGAAGCAAGAATTCTTCAGATTGCACCATGGGAGAAGAGCCTTATTAAGAATATCGAGAAGGCACTCCTTGCATCAGATGTAGGAATTACTCCTTCAAATGACGGACAGGTTGTAAGACTTGTTTTCCCTGAACTTACAGAGGAAAGAAGAAAAGACCTTGTTAAGGAAGTTAAGAAAAAAGGCGAGGATGCGAAGGTTGCAGTTCGTAATATCAGAAGAGACGGCAACGATGCATTCAAGAAGCTTGCTAAAACTGAGATTTCTGAAGACGAAATCAAAGGTCTTGAAGATGAACTTCAGAAGATTACAGATAAATATATCAAAGATATTTCTGATATGATTGACGCTAAGTCCAAAGAAATTATGACAGTATAAGAGGTTAAGTATGAGTGTACCTAATCATGTTGCAGTAATAATGGATGGAAACGGCAGATGGGCCAAGTCCAAGGGACTTCCTCGTAAAATGGGCCACGTTCAGGGCGGTAAGAATGTAGAAGATATGTTATATATTGCTGATGAACTTGGAATTAAGTATTTTACGGTATATGCTTTTTCCACTGAAAACTGGAAAAGATCTGAAGACGAAGTATCTGCTCTTATGACACTTCTTCGTTCATATCTTTCTTCAGGTTTTAAGAAGGCAGCAAAGAATAATGTTCGTATCCGTATTATCGGAGACAGAACAGGGCTTGCCAAGGATATTCAGGAATTAATTAATGATCTGGAAGAAAGCAGTAAGGACAATACAGGCCTTCAGTTCCAGATTGCCATTAATTACGGTTCAAGAGATGAGATAGTTCGTATGATGCGTTCCATGGCTCTTGAAATAGAAGCAGGAAATCTTTCATCAGATGATATAAATGAGGAATATGTTTCAAAGCATCTTGATACAGGAGATATTCCTGATCCTGACCTTTTAATTAGAACTTCAGGAGAGCAGAGATTATCCAACTTCTTATTATGGCAGCTTGCATATTCTGAATTCTATTTTACAGACAAACACTGGCCTGAATTTGATAAAGAAGAACTCATCAAGGCTATTGAAAGTTATTCTAAAAGAGACAGAAGATTCGGGGATGCAAAATAGGTTAAGATATGGCAGATGAAAGAAGTAAAAATACAATAAAGAAAAGAGTCATAAGCGGTCTTATTATATTTGCTTTAATCATAGTTTTCGGACTTGTTGGAAGCATTTATCTTGGGGTCGTTTTATGCGTTTTATCCTGTGTTGGATATGTGGAATTTACCAAGGCTACAAGCGTAAGGGAGAAAAAGGACAAAACCTGCTTTTTGGAGATTACCGGTGTGGTAACCATAGCCCTTTATTATGTGGCAATAATGATCAAGGACAGTATTTTGCCATGGAGCGAAACTGTTACAAAATGGGCAGGAGAGACAGTAGGAGCTTTCAATAATTATACCACCGTGATTCTTTTTATAATTATCGTAGGCTTTCTGTTCATGCTTTTTGCATATATCGGTAAGTTCCCAAGATATACCTATAATCAGGTGAGCGACGCATTTTTTGGCATTATATATGTAGGCGTAATGCTTTCATTTATCTATTTCCTTCGTCAGCTTCCGGGCGGACATGGAATGTTTATGTATGCCCTTATATTCATATGCTCAAATGGCTGTGATGTTATGGCATATCTTTTTGGAATGCTTTTTGGAAAACATAAATTATCACCAATTTTAAGCCCTAAGAAATCTATTGAAGGTGCAGTTGGAGGAACACTCAGTGCTTCAGCCGCAGGCGTTGTAACAGGCGTTATCTACTGTATGGTTTATGATAAATCCTGGTATTATGCCCTTATGTTTGGTGTAATCTGTTTTGCAGGAGCGATTGTTTCCCAGTGCGGCGACCTTACAGCTTCTGCCATCAAGAGAAACAGCGAGATTAAGGATTACGGCAATTCCATTCCGGGACACGGCGGGGTTCTGGACAGATTCGACTCGGTGATTTTTGTAGCTCCTGTTATTTATTCTCTTGCAATAATATTACTTCGTATAAAAGGATAGAAAAATGTCTCAAAATATTGTAATTCTTGGTTCAACAGGTTCTATTGGAACTCAAACTTTAACAATTGTTGATAATAATCCTGAACTTAAAGTCATAGCCCTTTCTGCAAACAGCAAAGTGGATATGATGGAGATGCAGGTGCGTAAATATAAGCCCCTCAAGGTTTGTATGTATAATGAGGAGGCGGCTAAGGATCTGGCTGCGCGAATTAAGGATACGGACACCAAGGTTGTAAGCGGTATGGACGGCCTTATTGAAATAAGCACAATGGATGAGTGCGATACCGTGGTTACAGCCATTGTCGGAATGATTGGCATCAGACCTACGATTGCAGCAATTAAGGCGGGCAAAATCATCGCCCTTGCAAACAAGGAAACCTTGGTTACAGCAGGTCACATTATCATGCCTCTTTGCAGGGAAATGAATGTGCCGATTCTTCCAGTTGACAGCGAGCACAGCGCGATTTTCCAGTCGATGCAGGGTATGCCTAAAAACCGAATAGAGAAGATTCTGCTTACATGTTCAGGCGGTCCTTTTAGAGGAAAGAGTTATATTGAACTTAAGACAATGACTCCTGAGATGGCGCTTAAGCATCCTAACTGGTCCATGGGCAGCAAAATCACCATCGACTCTGCATCCCTTGTAAATAAAGGTCTTGAAATAATAGAAGCAAAGTGGCTTTTTGATACTGAAATAGATAATATTCAGGTTGTGGTTCATCCCCAGAGCATTATTCATTCCATGGTTCAGTATGTGGATGGTGGAATTATGGCTCAGCTTGGAACCCCTGATATGTGTCTGCCAATTCAGTATGCGCTGTTTTATCCGGACAGAAAGCCTATGAATGGTAAGAGAGTTGATTTCTTTGATCTTAAAGAACTTACATTCTTTGAGCCTGATATGGAGACTTTTCTTGGACTTAAATATGCAATTGAAGCCGGCAAGAAGGGCGGAAGCCTTCCAACTGTATTTAATGCAGCCAATGAAAGAGCAGTTGCGCTTTTCCTTAAAGGTCAGATTAGATTTACTGAGATTTATGATATTATCAGAATGAGCATGGATGCACATAAGTTTATTGAGAATCCTACGGTTGAAGAGATTCTTCAGAGCGAGGCTGAAACTTATGAATTAATTGCTACTAAATATTAAGGAGCATAGATGGATATTTCAATTATCTGGACAATAATATCTTTTATCATAATCTTCATGGTTATTGTAATAGCACATGAAGGGGGACACATGATAATTGCCAAGGCTAATGGTATCGATGTGGCAGAGTTCACAGTTGGTGTGGGCCCGAAGCTTTTTGGATTTCATATAAAAGATACATATTATTCCTTAAGGGCTCTTCCTTTTGGCGGCGCCTGTATATTCGCAGGTGAAGATGAATTGGAAGATGATGAAGAGAAGGAAAAGGAAGAAAAAGAGAATATTGCCTTAATAGATGATAAGGAAAAAGGTTATTTTAAGAATGCGCCTGTTATGGCAAGAATTGCCACGGTTTTGGCAGGTCCTGTAGCCAATGTGCTTTTAGCATATATCCTTGGACTCATCGTTGTTTTCGTATGCGGCGAGATCCTTCCGGTTATAGGCGATGTGGCTGAAGATTATCCGGCATATGAGGCAGGACTTAGAGCAGGAGATAAAATCATATCCATTAATGGCGAGAGAATTCTTAACTTTGATGAGATTCGTCTTATGACAATTACTGATGCCAATAAGGAATGGAATATTGTATATGAAAGAGACGGGGAGAGATATGAGACAACATTAACTCCTCTTAAAACAACCCAGGGTACATTCATTGGTGTAACAAGTACAGACGCTGAAACAGGCAAGTCGCTGGCGGTTTTTAAATATAGTTTTTATGAAGTAAGATTCTGGCTTAAGGCTACTTTTAAGTCACTTAAAATGCTCTTTACCGGCAAACTTACACTTGATGATGTTTCAGGCCCTGTAGGTATTGCGCAGGTTATTGATACAACGATTGACAGTACAATCGAATATGGCGCTCCTACGGTTGTTATAAATATGGTTAATTTAGCGCTTTTACTTAGCGTTAACTTAGGTGTAATGAACCTGCTTCCTCTGCCTGCACTTGATGGCGGAAGACTGATTATGTATATAATTGAACTTATTACCCGTAAGAAGGTTCCGGAGAAAGTTGAGAACGTTATTACAATCGTTGGTTTTGCACTTTTAATGCTTCTTGCTGTGGTAGTATTTATTAATGACATATTTAAATTCTTTAAGTAGAATTGGGGTAATGATAAGGGGGATGCAAATATGAAATGTGTTATTTTAGCCGGTGGTTACGGCACCCGTATTTCAGAAGAATCATCTTTTAAACCAAAGCCAATGGTGGAGATTGGTGAGCAGCCGATTCTTTGGCATATCATGAAGGGTTATTCCACCTATGGCATCAAGGAATTCATAATCTGCGCAGGATATAAGCAGCATGTAATCAAGGAATGGTTTGCTGATTATTTCCTTCACACATCTGATATTACCTTTGATTTTGAACAGGATAACAAAATCATCGTCCACGACAAACATACTGAAAAATGGAAGGTTACAGTTATCGATACAGGACTTAATACCATGACTGGCGGACGTGTTAAGAGAATCCAGAAATTTGTTGATGGAGAGCCATTTTTATTGACATATGGCGATGCTGTATCAGATGTAAATATAAATGATTTAATTGCCTTTCATAAATCACATGGCAAGTGCATGACATTAACATCCGTCAGCCTTGCTCAGCAAAAGGGTGTACTTAATATTGATTCAGATAATACCATTACATCATTCAGGGAAAAAGATGATGAGGACGGCGCTGTTGTAAACGGCGGCTTTATGGTATGCAGTCCATCAATATTTAATTATCTTCATGATGATACAACAATCCTGGAGCAGGAACCTATGAGAGCACTTGCTGCAAGCGGTGAACTTAAAAGTTTCTATCATGACGGTTTCTGGCAGTGCATGGATACAAAAAGAGAAAAAGACAGACTTGAATTATTATGGGCATCAGGTGAAGCTCCTTGGAAAACCTGGAATGATTAAAAACCATTGTGCATAATGACGAAGCTTAAAACCCTGTATTTTACAGGGTTTTTTAATTTTTCTTCTCAAAAATCCCCAATTTATTATACATTATTACCAAAGGCAAAAAGACAGAAAATAACAAATCTTTGTGAAAGTTGCTAATAGCAAATTGAAAGTGAAGAAGATATAATGTTTTCACAAAGGAAGCAGGTGCATGAATTATTTTGATAATATCTATTTAATGGATTCTGCCTCATCATCAGCTTTTCGAATTTCCCTTAATCTTATTAATGCCATAACTCCTGCCGGACCGGTAGCTGTTGGCGTCATAGGTTCATATAACAAAATTTCAATTAACAAAAAAACATTTGATAAAATAAGTAATTTTACTGACCTTTACATTAAGCAGAATATT
>JAEEGH010006729.1_pt1 | contig 28009 bp, 26 predicted proteins | sample 9134181 | NCBI WGS metagenome assembly JAEEGH01 (sample SAMN16246544, study PRJNA631951) | gut metagenome | biome: gut microbiome; feature: rumen; material: DP-attached | host: Bos | place: Iran: Karaj | collected 2018-10 | reverse complement strand
CGACCACAAGAACAACAAGATCCTGGTCGAGCATGGCAAGCGTGATTCCATCAACGAGGCCTTCCGCGTCCTGCGTACGAATCTGGACCTGATGATCCACAAGGAGACCGAGACCCAGGCGATCATGATTACGTCCTTCAATCCCAACGCCGGCAAGACCTTCACCTTGATGAACCTGGCCGCCTCCATGGCTCTCAAGGGCAACAAGAAAGTGGTCATCGTGGACCTTGACCTCCGCAAGGCCACGCTCTCCAAGGCCCTTGGCAAGAATGGGACCGGCGCGGCCGCCTTCCTGAACGCCAAGTACGACGATCCGTACGAGCATATCGTGAATGTCCAGGAGAATCTGGACATCCTCCCGGTCGGCTCCATTCCGCCGAACCCGGCCGAGCTCCTGGTCTCCGACCGCCTACCGGTCCTGATCCAGGCCCTCAAGCGGAAGTATGACTACGTCTTTCTGGATTGTGCCCCGATCGACCTTGTTGCGGATACCAGCATCATCGCCCCGAACGCGGATATCACGATCTTCATCGTCCGCGCCGGCTTGTTCGACAAGCGTGCCCTGCCCGCTGTCGAAGAGATGTATGCCGAGGGCAAGTACAACCGGATGGCCATCATCCTGAACGGTGTCGAGTCCTATACCGGCCGCCATGGTTACGGCTACGGCTATGGATATGGCTACGGTTACGGCTATGGCTACGGTTACGGTAACGAAGAAGACAAGAAGAGCTGATGTTCGGGCTGTTCAACCGGCGCACGTCCGTCCTAGACAGCGGACTGCTGAAAGGTGCCGTCGACCAGCATAGCCACATCTTGTACGGCCTGGATGACGGAGTCAAGACTCAGGAAGACTCCCTGTCCATTCTCCGTTGGCTGGAGGAACAGGGAGTTTCCGAGGTCTGGTTCACTCCCCATGTGATGGAGGACGTCCCGAATACTACGGAGGAGATCCGTGCTCGCTTCGAGCAGCTGAAAGCGGTCTATTCCGGAGGGTTGAAGTTGAATCTGGCGGCGGAGTACATGATCGACACCGTCTTCGAAGACCGCCTGGAGCGGAGAGACTTGCTGGAACACGGGCCGGAAACGGTCCTGGTTGAGACTTCAGCCATCGCCCCGCCTATGAATCTCTGGAACGTCTTGGACCAGATTCTCAAAGCGGGTTACCGCCCCTTGATCGCCCATCCCGAGCGCTATCGCTATATGGATCAGAGTGACTACAGGGAGCTCCATAATATGGGTTGTTTCCTCCAACTGAACCTTCCCTCCATCGTCGGCTTCTATGGAGAGTCCGTCCGGCAGCGGGCGCAGTATCTTTTGGACAAGGGCTGGTACCGGATGGTGGGGTCCGACTGTCACCGTTTCCGGGCCATTGAGGCCCAGTATACGGCCAAGGAGCTGAAAAAAGAGACCATTGCGAAACTGTCCGCGCTGATGGACGGTTCCGACGAGATATAGACCGGAAGTCCTGATTCCTGGACAGGAAAACGGTTCCGGTCGTCCTGCTCCGTCTATGCATAATGGACGGGGGAATATAAATATATGCAATTATGAACATACTTGTCACCGGCGCCAACGGCCAACTGGGAACCGAGCTGCGAAACGTCGCCGCAGGGGCTCCCGACCGCTACATCTTCACGGACGTCACGTCGCTTCCCGGGGTGGATACGGTCTATCTGGACATCACCAACCGCGACGCGGTCCGGCTCATCTGCGATTCCGAGCAGGTGGATGTCATCGTGAACTGTGCGGCCTACACGAACGTGGACAAGGCCGAGGACGACGTGCAGATGGCGGACCTGCTGAATCACCAGGCCCCGGGAATCCTGGCGGAGGTGGCGGCGGAGCGGGGCGCGCACCTCATCCACATCTCCACGGACTATGTGTTCCAGGGCGACATCGCCCTGCCGTGCCGGGAGGACTGGCCCGTGCATCCGAACGGGGTGTACGGGGCGACGAAACTCCAGGGCGAGCAGGCCGTCCAGGAGGCCGGCTGCTCCTGGCAGATTTTCCGCACGGCGTGGCTGTACTCGCCGTACGGGAAGAATTTCGTGAAGACGATGCGGCAGCTGACTGCGGAGCGACCCGTGCTGAAGGTCGTTTTCGACCAGGTGGGCACGCCGACGTATGCGCGGGACCTGGCCGAACTCATCTGCACGGTCATCACGGAGCGCAAGACCGACCGGGGCGGCATCTACCATTTCTCCGACGAGGGGGTATGCTCCTGGTTCGACTTCGCGTGCGCCATCCGGGACCTGAGCGGCAACACCTGCGACATCAAGCCCTGCCATTCCGACGAATTTCCTTCCAAGGTCCGCCGTCCGCACTTTTCCGTGCTGGACAAGACCAAGGTCAAGGAAACGTTCGGGGTGCAGGTCCCGCACTGGTATGAATCGTTAAAACAATGCATTGACAGACTATGAACGTAATCGAGACCGGCATCGAAGGACTGGTCGTCCTCGAACCGAAAGTGTTCGGAGACGAGCGGGGTTATTTCTTCGAGAGCTTCAACGAGCGGGAATTCAACGAGAAAGTGGGCCCCGTTCACTTTGTGCAGGACAATGAGAGCAAGTCGCGCTACGGCGTGCTTCGCGGGCTGCATTACCAGAAAGGGGAGTTCGCCCAGGCGAAGCTCGTCCGGGTGGTGCGCGGCTCCGTGCTGGACGTGGCCGTGGACCTGCGTGAGGGATCGCCCACCTATGGGCGGTGGCACGCCGAGGAACTGACGGGGGAGAACCATCGGATGATGTTCATCCCGAGAGGGTTCGCCCACGGGTTCGTCGTCCTGTCTGAGGAAGTCGTGTTCCAGTACAAGTGCGACAACTTCTACTGCCCGGCGTCCGAAGGCGGCTACGCCTGGAACGATCCGGCGCTCGCCATCGACTGGCGCATTCCGGCCGCCGACATCATCCTTTCCGAAAGAGACAAACATCATCCTTTCCTATATGAGCAATAGAACCATCCTCATCACCGGCGGCGCCGGCTTCATCGGCAGCCACGTCGTGCGGCTGTTCGTGAACAAATATCCGGAGTACCGGATCATCAACCTGGACAAACTCACCTACGCGGGCAATCTCGCGAACCTCAAGGACATCGAGGACAAGCCCAACTACCGGTTCGTCAAGATGGACATCTGCGACTTCGAGGGCGTGCTGGCCCTCATGCAGGAGGAGCAGGTGGACGGGGTGATCCATCTGGCCGCGGAATCCCACGTGGACCGCTCCATCAAGGATCCCTTCACCTTCGCGCAGACCAACGTCATCGGCACGCTGTCGATGCTGCAGGCCGCCAAGGCGTACTGGGAGAGCCTGCCGGAGAAATACGAAGGCAAGCGTTTCTACCACATCTCCACCGACGAAGTGTACGGCGCCCTGGAGCTGACGCATCCGGAAGGGATTGAGCCGCCCTTCACGACCAAGGCTTCCAGCGGTGAGCACCATCTGGCATACGGCGACACATTCTTCACGGAAGACCTCAAGTACCAGCCGCACAGCCCGTACAGCGCCGCGAAGGCGTCCAGCGACCATTTCGTGCGGGCGTTCCACGACACCTACGGAATGCCCACCATCGTCACGAACTGCTCCAACAACTACGGACCTTACCAGTTCCCGGAGAAACTGATTCCGCTGTTTGTCAACAACATCCGCCAGCGGAAACCGCTGCCCGTGTACGGAAAAGGCGAGAATGTCCGGGACTGGCTCTACGTGGAGGACCACGCGCGTGCCATCGATTTGATTTTCCATGAGGGGAAGGTCGCCGAGACCTACAACATCGGCGGTTTCAACGAGTGGAAGAACATCGACATCGTCAAGACCCTCATCCGGGTCACCGACCGCCTTCTGGGCCGTCCGGAAGGGGCCGACGACGATCTCATCACCTATGTCACCGACCGTGCCGGCCATGACCTCCGGTACGCCATCGACAGCACCAAGCTTCAGCGTGAACTGGGCTGGGAGCCGTCGTTGCAGTTCGAGGAAGGCATCGAGAAGACCATCCGCTGGTACCTGGAAAACCAGGCCTGGCTGGACAATGTCACCAGCGGGGATTACCAGAAGTATTACGAAGAGATGTACAAGGGCCGGTAGATGGAAGGTCTGAGGAGAGCCGCCGTCATCGGCGCGGGGATATCGGGATTGGTGACGGCCCGCGTGCTGCGGGACCGCTGCCGGGTGACGGTCTATGAAAAAGAGGACCGTCCCGGGGGATTGATCCGTTGCCGTGAAGTGCGGGGCTCCTTGTTCCACACCTGCGGCGGCCATGTCTTCAATTCCCGTCGCCAGGATGTCATGGACTGGTTCTGGGGTTTGTTCGACCGGGAAGAATCCTTTGTCAAGGCGGACCGCGATGCGCGCATCGTGATGCCGGACGGATCGGTTGTCGGGTATCCCGTCGAAGACCATCTGTACCAGCTTCCCGAAGCGGTGCAGCGGGCTGCCATCCGCGATTTCGCCGGCATGATGGGCCGGGAGGGAAAGCCCCGGGCGGCCCATTTCGCCGGTTTTCTCGAACAGACCTTCGGGAAGACGCTTTACGACCTTTATTTCCGCCCGTACAACGAAAAAATCTGGCGGCGTCCCTTGAATGAGGTGTCGCTGGATTGGCTCGCCGGCAAACTGCCGATGCCTTCGCCCGAGGAGGTGTTCCTCCACAATTTCACCCGTCAGGAGGAGAAAGCCTTTGTCCATGCGTCCTTCTGGTATCCCCGCCGGGGCGGTTCCCAGTTCCTGGCCGACACCCTCGCGGAAGGCCTGGACATCCGTTTCGGATTTCCCATCGACAAGATTGTCCGCCGGGACGGGAAGTGGCGGATCGGGGACGACTTATACGACATCGTGGTCTATACCGGCAATGTCCGGGAGATACCCGGTCTTGTCGATGGCGTTTCCTTCGAAGGTCTCGATGAAGCGTTGCGGATGCTTCCTTTCCATGGAACCACAGCGGTCTTCTGCGAGATTGATCCGGTCCCTTACACGTGGGTGTACCTGCCGGACGGGGCCTATGACGCCCATCGGATCATCTGTACGGGCAACCTCTCGCGGGATAACAACGCTCCCGGCCGGCTTACGGCCACCGTGGAGTTCACGGATTCCGTGTCCCGGACGGAAATTGAAAGCCAGCTCAAACGGATTCCGCTGAATCCCAGGTATCTGGACCATTGTTACACGGCCTGCTCCTATCCCGTCCAGACCCAGGCCACGCGCGGGTTGGTCCGCGCGTTGAAAGACCGGCTCTCTCCGGAAGGATTCCATCTGACGGGCCGGTTCGCGGAGTGGGAGTATTATAACATGGACGTGGCCGCGGGGGCCGCCATGGACCTGGCGGAAAGATTATAGAATGAGACTGGAAGGCGTCCTTACGCAGCGTGCGTGGGAAAAAAGGGTCAGTTTCGACCTGGTCTATGCGTGGGAGGATGTTTTCGCGCGGGAACTCGGCATACCGCTGGTCGCCAGGAACCGGCTGGCGGAGGCGGTGTTCCGCCGCCTGCCGGGCAGCCAGGCAGTACCGACCGGACACAAGCATCTGCTGCTGACCGAAATGGAGCCCCTGCCGGGGAAGAATGCCTACAACCGGGCTCAGGTGATTCCTTATTGGATCGATTTCTTCCTGCGGGAGCCCTCGCTGCCGATGCTGGTGCGTTCCTACAATGCCTGCCCCGCCATCTTCGTCTCCAGCCGGGAGGCGTACGAATTCCTGCGGAAGCAGGATACCGGTCTGCCTCTGCATCATCTCGCCCTGTCCCTGCCGGACAGTGTCCTGACGGACCGTCTGCCGGAAAAGCAATATGATGTGGCGCTGATGGGGCGTCCGGACCCGGTGCTGGGAGGTTTTTTCAAGCGCTATGCGGAGGAGCATCCCTGCACTTATGTTTACCGGAAGATGGAACAGGGACGCTTCCTGTACTATGATCAGACAGGAGCCTGTCTCGGTGACGTGGACGACCACGTCAAGTTCATGGACCTGATGCGCCGCTGCCGAGTGGGGCTCTACGCTACGCCCGGATTGGACGATCCCGACGGACGCACGCACGGTTTCAGTCAGGTGACACCCCGCTTCCTGGAATACCTGAGCGCGGGCTGCCACGTCCTGATGCGCTATCGGTCCAATCCTGATACCGACTATTACGGGCTCGATTCGTTCTGCCCCAGCGTGGACACCTACGACGCCTTCGAAAAGACGATGACGGACTTCCTCCGGCGTCCCGCAGACATGGACCGGAATCGGGACTACCTTTCCAGGCACGTCACGTCAGCCCGTGCCCGGGAGCTGCAGCAAACCCTTTCACGCCTCTGAGCCGATGCCCAGCATCAAGAAGAATTTTTTCTACAACGGACTCCTGACGGTGGCGAACTACCTGTTCCCGCTGATCACGTATCCGTATGTGTCGCGGGTGCTCGGCGTGTCCAACATCGGTATCTGCAACTTCGTGGACAGCATCGTGAATTATTTCATCCTGTTCTCGATGATGGGAGTTTCCATCGTGGGCGTGCGGGAAATCGCGGCGGTGCGGGAGGACCGCGAAGCGCGGAACCGCGTGTTCTCCGACCTTATCGCGCTGAACGGACTGACCTCCGGCATCGCCGCCGTCGCTTTGGCCGGGGCCATTCTCTTCGTCCCGGCCCTGGCGCCTTACCGGAACCTGCTTTGGATCGGCGTCGTGAAGATTCTCGCGAATTTCCTTTGCATGGACTGGCTGTTCCGGGGCGTCGAGGAGTTCAAGTATATCACGAACCGGACGATTCTCGTGAAATGTCTTTACGTGGCCGCGGTCTTCCTGTTCATCCGACATCCCGGGGATTATCCGGTCTATTACCTCCTCCTTACCCTGATGGTGGTGCTGAACGCCTGCATCAACCTGCCGTTCTCCCGCCGTTTCGTGTTGTTCCGCGGCAGGGGCGTCGAGCTGGCCAGATATGCCCGTCCCTTTTTTACCATGGGCCTGTATATGTTCCTGACCTCGATGTACACCACTTTCAATGTCACGTACCTCGGTTTTGTGTCCAGTTCGGAACAGGTGGGGTATTACACGAGTGCTACCAAAGTGTTCTCGTTGGTCATCGCCCTGTTCACCGCTTTTACGACGGTGATGCTGCCCCGGATGAGCGCCGTCCTGTCCGAGGGAAGGAAAGAAGAGTTCCTGGAGATGGTTTCAAAGACCTTCAGCGTCCTGTTCATCGTGGGGGTGCCGGTCATCCTGCTCCTCCTGGTGGGGGCCGGGGATGTCATCCGCGTCCTGTCCGGCAAGGGCTATGAGGGGGCGGTGGTCCCGATGCGGATCGTCGCTCCGCTCATCCTGGTCATCGGGATGGAACAGATTCTCATCGTCCAGGTGATGATGCCGATGAAGATGGACCGCGCCGTCTTTGTCAATTCCGCCGTCGGCGCCGGGGTCGGCGTCCTGCTGAATCTCCTGCTGGTGAGATATTTGCTGGCGCCGGGGTCCGCCATCGTATGGATGGTTTCCGAACTGGCCGTCTTCCTTTGTGCCTGGTCCTTCGTTTCCCGCCGCCTGTCGCTCCGTTTCCCGCTGGGCGATCTCGCGAAAGTGATCGCCTTCCATCTGCCGCTGGTGCCGATTCTGCTCCTGTTCCTGCCTGTCGGGAACGCGTTCGTACGGCTCGGATGCCAGGGGGTGGCTACGGGGTTGTATATGGTCATCATGAACCTGTTGTTTTTCAAGGACGGCGCGCTTTCCGTCTGGATGCGCTCCGTGTGGCAGAAAGTTTTCGCCAGATGATCGGCATCGTCATCGTGAGTTACCGTTCCGACGACCGGACGGTTGCGTTCGTCCGGGAGCAGCTGTCCCGGGTGAGCGAACCGAACCGGATTGTCGTCGTGGACAACGGCGCCACGGCGGAGGAGGCCGCGGCCCTGGCCGCGAGAATCCCCGAAGCCGTCGTCATTCCGGCGGAGAACCGTGGTTTCGCGGCCGGCAGCAATTTGGGCGCCAGGTACCTGGAAGAGACGGTCCGTCCCGTCTATATCCTGTTCACCAACAACGATATCGAGTTTATGGGGGACGGTGTCGTGGAGGCCCTCGTCCGGACGGCTGAAGCGCATCCTGAAGCGGGAGCCGCAGGCCCTGCGGTCATCGGCCTGGACGGGGAAAGACAGGGACCGGAGCCCTATCAGGGCCTTTGGAAGCGTTATGTCTGGATGTATCTTTGCACGCCTTTCCTGACGGCTTCCGCCAAGCGCCGGCTTTTCGACCTGGACTATCCCGAGAAGGCGTCGGAGGGTCCGCACTACAAACTGTCCGGCAGTTTTCTGCTCGTCCGTACGGCGGATTTGCGGCAGGCCGGCGGCTTCGACGAGGAAACCTTCCTCTATGCCGAGGAGAACATCCTGTCCGACCGTTTCGCCCGCCTGGGAAAAGTCTTCTATTTCGTTCCTTCCGTTTCCGTCCTGCATCGGCATGGGGAGACGATCGGCGCGAATTACGACCATTTCCGTCGCGCTTTGCTTCAGTTTGACAGCATGGGCTATTATTACCGGGCGTACAGGGGCCGCTCCCGTCTGACGGTCGCTCTAGTGCGGCGGATCTATTCCTTGATTCTGCGCATGCGATGAAAACCAGCTCCTGGGGTGTACAGCGGAAGAAGAGAGACTACATCGAACTGTGGGTCTTTCTGCTCCTGCTGTTTTCCGTGAATTTCTTCGACCTGCTTCCGATCACCCGCGTGATCGGGCCGAACGGGCCGTTCACGTTCTACCTCGTCTCGCTGTTTCTCGTGTTCACCTTCCACCGGAGGGCGTGGATCCGCGATTCCATGCACTGGCTGATTCCGTTCTGGTGGTTTCTCCTGGGTATCGTCCTGTCCTATGTGCCGGCCTTGCTCCATTATGGACAGAGCTTCACGCAGTCCTTCTTCACGAACCGGCGCATTTTCGAGTTCACGGCGTTTCCCATCCTCATCGCCCTGCGGCCTACGGAACGGGAACTGCGCACCTCCCTGTATTCCTTTTCGGTGGTGTATCTGTTCCTTACGTTGTTCGTGACCTTCCTGGCGCCCGGCTGGGTTTTCGTTCCGCCGGAAGCCTCCTTCATCGAGGAAGGGGATTATGTCCACAATCTCTCCGGCATCCGGCACGTGTCGCTCGCTTTCATCTTCGCCTTCCAGCGGATGATCAGGGACAGCACCCGGTCCAACATCGGCTGGACACTCTTCCTGTTCGCCATCCTGTTCCTGGTGCAGAACCGGACGTCTCTGCTTGCCGTGATCCTGATGTCCGGTTTCGTCGTCTATTCGATGAAGATGAGCGCCCGGAAGCTGATCATCATCGTCGTTGTCGTCGTGACTGTCGTGCTCATGGCCGTCTATACTTCCGGCCAATGGGGACAGCTCTACCAGATGACCGTCAGCCAGGTGCTGAATCCCGAGTACAACCGCAACAAGGCGCTGGCGTATATGTTCAGCACGCGGGATCCCCTGCGGTATCTGCTGGGAGAAGGATTCATATCGGCCAATGTCAACCCGATCATCCTCACCTTGCAGGAGAGCGGCATCTACCACTCCGACGTGGGCCTGGTGGGCCTATGGCACATGTACGGTGTCATCCCGGCAGCCGTCGTCCTTGTGATGACCCTCAAGGGGCTTTCCCGCAAGAAATCCTTCGCTGTCCGCGCCGCGGCCATCTACATCCTGACGGGCACGCTCACCCTGTCGTTCTTCGCCTTCGGCGAGACGCTTCTGTGGCTGTCCGTCTACCTGTACATGTACTATGTCGACGGCGATCCCGCCTATGTTGACAACCGGGTAACCAAACGCAAGTTCAGCTGGACGGCCTAACGTACCGATGAGTCTTCTGCCCCTGTTTCTCTCCTTCCTTGGCGCCGTTGTCCCTGTAACGGACCAAGCTTCTTTCGACCGCTTGCAGGAGCGTGTGGACAGTGTCCTGCGCACCCCGACGGAGGAAGTTTCCGTGGAGTTCGCCCCGGGCGTGTATTATTACCGGGAAGGACAGCTGAGATTATGCGGTCTGGACCGCCCCGATGCGGCGGTGCGTCTGTCGGGCTCCGGAGCAGTCCTTGTCGCTGCCGATGACGGCGGAGGATATGACCTGGAAACCGGTTATGTCGATACGGACGCCCTCGAGGCCGTTGACGTGCGGGATCCCGTCCGGAAAGCGCGCAGCTGGCCGGTCCCCGTGCTAGGGAAAAAAGGGATGTACAAGATCCGCTGCCGGGAGCCGGACTGCCCGCCGGAGGCCGCAAAGGGGATGCATGTCATCCTTTCGCAATGGTTCAAGGGGGCCGTCTATCCCGTGGAAAAGATTCGTCGCGGCTGGCTGTATTTCCGTCGCGAACGGGATTATGGGGTGAGGATGTGGACGGAACTCCGCTTCGGACGGTGCCTCCCGCGCTATATTCTCTGCAGGCCACCCCGTCGCGGAGACTTGCATCCCTGCCGCCATTCCAATTTCCTGACGGTGCGGGAAAGTGCGCTCCGTTCTTTTGTGATGGAGGACCTCCATTTTCTGGGGAACCGCGAAGGGGACTGCCTGGTCATCCTGGACGGGCTGAAGGCTTCTTCCGTCCGGCTGTCCGGATGCCGGTTCACCGGCCTCCATTCGGACGGCATCGTCGTGAAGGATACGGACGGCGTTGAGGTCCGGGATTGCCTGTTCCAGGGCAATTACCTGGGCTGCATCCGCATCGAAGGTTCGTCCCGAGGAGTGGATGTGAATCATAACAGATTTATAGACAACGGATTGAAGATGTCGAACGCCCCGCTTGTCCAGTCGATGGGCGTGGACTGTCGGATCCGGGACAACTATTTCGAGGATTTCTCCTACAGCGCCGTCGGCGTGGGACTTCATTTCACGGTGGATGACATCCACGGCACTTCGACCTTGGTGGAGAACAACGAGATCTGCATGTCTGAAGCTTTCCGCAGCGGAGTGTTCCGCGAACTGGTGGACGGCGGGGCCATTTATATCTGGACGCAGAATCAAGGGACGGTTGTCCGGGGGAATTATATCCACGACCTGGCCGGGCCGCACGGAAACCGGGGCATCCTGGCCGATGACGGTGTCGTCCACGTGGAAATCAGCGGAAACCGCGTGTTCCGAGTCCGGGACGGCCGTTGCATCGACCTCAGGAAATGTTTCCGCATCCAGCGGATGAAGACGAGCAAGGTTCGCCGCGCGAATGTCGGGAACCGCGTCTTCGACAACCTGGTGGACGGCCGTATGCGGTTGTTTGTCCGCCGCGGCGATCCTGCCAGTTATGCCGGCGGCAACCGCCGGGTAAAATCAGAATAATGCGTCTTTCCGTCATCATACCGGCATACAATGCCGCCGCTTTCGTGGGCCGGGCGCTCGCCAGCCTGCCGGAGGGCCTGTCCCAGACCGTCGTCGTGGATGACGGATCCCGGGACGGGACCGCCGATGAAGTGCGGCGGGCCCTGCCCTCCGCACTGCTTCTCAGACAGGAGAACGCCGGGGTATCCGCTGCGCGGAACGCCGGGATGGCGGCTTCGGAGGGAGAGTATCTCGCATTTCTGGACGCGGATGACCGCCTGGCGCCGGGTGCCCTGGAGAGCCTGTCCGCCTGCCTGGACAAGGTGCGGCCGGACATGGTCATCATGCGTAGTTTCAGCGCAGGCGTGGAACGCTATCCTTGGGGCGGGCTCTTCGAGGAAGGCGCGCTCCTGACCAAGGACGCAGTCATCCGTCAGGGCTATGTCCGCGGAAGCGTCTGCGGGTGCGCGTTCCGGAAAGCGTATCTGACTTCGAACGCATTGACCTTCGCCGAAGGGGTGGCGATGGGGGAGGACCTCATTTTCCTCTCTTCGGCCCTGTCCGCCGGAGGAAGCGTCGTTTTCAAGGACATTCCGTTCTATGAGGTCCTTGAACGGGGCGAAAGCGCTTCCCGTTTCCATGACGAGGCATTTCTCCGCAGATACGGGGACGGTCTCGTCGCCGCTTCGAAAAGAATAGCCGATCCGGCCCTCCGGACCCTCGCCTGCCTGAGCTTTATTCTGGGCATCACCCGCGTGGGAAATGAACTCGGCTACGGACCACGGCGGACGAAGGAGACGGGACGGATCGGCGAAGTGCTTCCCTTGTCCACGGAAGGACTCAGGACGGACCGGGCGGCTGTCCGCCTCCTGAATCTGAGCTATCCCGCGATCTATTTCGCAAAAATCATCCGAGACCGTCTGAAACGATGAAAATCGTCCACATCACGTTGCATTACCTGGATGGCTGGGGGTATCAGGACAACCTGCTGCCCTTGTACCAGCAGCGTTCCGGCGCATCGGTGACCGTGGTCGCCGACAACGGTCATTTCCCGCATTCCATGACGCCCGGGGAACGGCAGGCGATTCTGGACAAGGGCGACGACTATATGGACGGCCCGGTGCGTGTCCGCAGGATCAAAACCGCCTTGACGAGCCGGGATTCCGCCCTGGTCTGTTCCGGACTCGGACGCATCCTGCGGGAGGAGGAGCCGGACTTGATCTTCCATCACGGACTTCATATGCCCACGCTTTGGGCGGCTTGCCATTATGCCCGCAGGCATCCGCGGTGCGTTCTGATGGCCGACAGCCATGCGGATCCCTTCAACGCTTCCCGCCACCGGCTCTGGCGTACTTTGTACGGCCGTTTTTTACTCCGTCTGCTGATCCGTACGGCAGGCAGGCGGGTGGACCGCTTCTACGGGGTCACGCCCTTGCGGTGCGACTATATGATATCCGAATACGGTGTTCCCGCCGACAAGGTGCGGTTGCTGCCGCTGGCGGGGGATGACCGCGGTCTTTCCGTCGATCCGGCGTCCGCCCGCCGCTCCTTCGGCATTCCGGAAGACACTTTCCTGGTTGTTTCCGGCGGCCGTATGGGGCCCCGAAAGGGGACGGACCGGCTGGTGCAGGCCTGGCAGCGGCTGCATCCTTCGCACCCCGGACTGGAACTCCTGCTTTTCGGAGTCCTGGAAGAGCCTTTCCCCCTGCCCGAGGGGGTCCGTTCCATCGGCTGGTGCGACCGGGGGAAGACCCTGTCCATCCTGTCGATGGCCGACGTCGCCGTCTGGCCTCTTTTCCACACCACGATGGTGGAAGACGCCATCGTCTGTGGCACGCCCGTTATCGTGAAAGATTCCGGCAATGTGTCTCATTACAAGGAAGACGGGCTGGGTCTGTTCCTCGAGACCGCTTCCGTCGAAGAAATCACCGCCGCGCTGGAGCGCATGCTTCTTGAAGCCCCGTCGTTCCGCGCGCGTGCTGAAGCCGGCCGGAAGAAATACACCTATGCCTCCCTCGTCACCCAACTGGAAAAAGATTACCGGGAACTCGTATGATCGCCCTGAAACTCCTCCTGCTGCATTTTCTTGTGATTGCCGCCCCCGCGAAGACGGTCCGCGTCTCCACGCAGGCGGAGTTTGACGGATTGAACGCGACGGTCCGGAAAGCGCTGGCCGCCAAGCCGTCCGCCTTGACCGTCCGGATTGAACCCGGAACATACCGGTTCCGGGATGACCACCTGAGCCTTTCCGCGCTCGACTGTCCGGAGACGGAACTTAGGATCGAAGGGGAGGGGGCGGTTCTGGTCGGGTCGGCCCCCGAGGTGAAGACCTCGCCTTTCTACCGCGCCTCCCGGATCGTAGAGGTGGTGGATGCCGACAAGAAACTGTGCCGTATCAAGACCGGCAGGCGTCTCGGCGGGTCCGGAAAACTCTATGTCCAGGTCACGGCCTGGTACCGGCTCTTCACTTGCCCCGTGACGGAGGTCAGGAAAGGATATGTCTATTTCACCTGCGACCAGCTCGCCCGCAACGGCTTGATGTACAATGTCAACGGCGATGTCTCCTTCGGCCGCAAAATGCCCCGTTACCGCCTGATGCGGGTGCAGGAGTCGTCCGAACCCGTATCGACCGCCTTTTTCAAGGTGACGGACTGCACATTCCGCCGGGTGTCCCTTTCCGGCCTTACCTTCGACACGAATGCGGACGGCCGCGGCGAATATGCCAAGGACTGCCTCATCCGCTTCTATATGGGACGCTTCGAGGGGGCGGAAGTCTCCCGCTGCACTTTCCGTTCCATCCGCACGGATGTGGTCCGCATCGCCTATTCGGACGGCGTCACCGTGAAAGACTGCCGTTTCGAAGACTGCGGCCGCATCGGCGTGCTCTCGTACAACCACTCGGCCCGCACGGTGGTGGAGGACAATGTTTTCGAACGGATGGGCACTTACGGGGAATTCAACCCCTGCGTCCGCTGCTCGGGGACGGATTACCTCGTCAAAGGGAACCGCTTCACGGATTATGGATGCTGCGCCGTCGGGGTCGGCCTCCATTTTTCGGAGAAGATGGAGCATCCTTCTTCCGGAGCGGTCGTCTCCAATACCATCACGCAGACGGACGCTTACCGGAAGGAGGCTCCGATGAATCTCTTGATGGATACGGGCGCCATCTACGTATGGACCCAGAACGTCTCCCTGGAAATCCGGGACAATGTCATCACCGACATTTCCGGACCCTGCGACAACCGGGGCATTTTCTGCGATGATGGAACGGTCAATACGGTCATTGAGGGGAATACGGTGCTCCGCATCGCCAACTCCTACTGCATCGACCTCCGGCGCGCCTTGTCCGTCGAAACTCGGACGGACAGCCAGATCCGGACGGTCAATGTGGGCAACCGGCTGGGAAAGAACAAAACCGATGGAAAAATCCGTTTCGAACAGCGCTAAGCCTCGCGTCCTGTTCATCCTGCATCTTCCGCCGCCCGTTCACGGGGCGGCGATGGTGGGGCGGACCATCTGGGAAAGCGGGCTTGTGGCCGATGCGTTCGATTCCCGTTTCGTGAACCTCTCCGCCTCGGAATCCCTGTCGGAAGTGGGCCGTGTCTCCCTGCGGAAAATGGCCTTCCTGTTCCGGCTGCTCAGGCGGGTGCGGAAAGAAATCCGGGATTTCCGTCCGGACCTGGTCTATCTGACGCCTACGACGTCCGGCCCCGGCCTGGTGAAAGATTGCCTGACCGCCCGGGCTGTCCGGAGACGCGGTTCCCGCGTAGTCCTCCATTTTCACAACAAGGGCGTTTCCGCCCGCCAGGACCGTTTTCCGTACGGGATGCTCTATCGCTCTCTGTTCCGGGATGCCAAAGTCATCCTCCTGTCCGAGCGGCTGTATCCCGACGTGGAACGGTTTGTTTCCCGGGAGGACGTGCATGCCTGCCCGAACGGCATCGACTGCCCGGCATTTCCCGCCCGGGAGGAACATGCGGTTCCGGAGATCCTATTCCTGTCCAACCTGCTGCCGGACAAAGGCGTTGTCGACTTGTTGGACGCCTGCCGGATTCTGAAGGAACGCGGTTACCGTTTCACCTGCCGGGTGGCGGGAGCGCCGTCGGCCGGTATCACCGGCGAGGATTTCGCCCGGCTTGTCAGCGGGAGGAAGCTCGCCGATGTCGTCCGGTATGACGGACCTTTGTACGGCTCCGCGAAACAGGATGCCTTGACCGGGGCCGACATGCTGGTCCTTCCCACCCGGAACGACAGTTTCCCGCTGGTCATCCTGGAGGCGATGGCGGCCGGCCTGGCCGTCGTCAGCACTCGGGAGGGGGCGATTCCGGATGAAGTGGAGGACGGCGTGACTGGCATTCTGTGCGGCAAGGGGGATTCTTCCGGACTGGCCGATTCCATCGGCCGCCTGCTGGACCGCCCGGATGTCTGCCGTGCGATGGGAGCTGCCGGTCGGTTGCGCTATGAGAGACTGTTTACGCAAAAGGCCTTCGAACAGCGTTTTGTGGAGATCCTGAAGCGGCATGTCTGACCTTTTGTACACCAACGGCCCGGTTCCGTACCGGGAGGATCTGTTCCGGGTTTTCCGCGAGGCAGGCGTCGAAGTCCGGTTCGGCGTTCCTTCGGGGAACCTTCGTTCCGAGTGGGAACAGGAACGTCCGAAAAGGGTTTTCGTGCCGGAGTTCTCGTCCTTGGCTCTGACGGCCCTCCGCTGCCGGAAACGGTTCGGTTTCAAGGTCATCTCCCTCTGCGACGACAGCATGGACATGATCCGCGGGAACGATTTCGGCTGGAAACACCGGCTGGCCAGGCGGGTGGTGCCGCGTTATCTGGACGGAATCATCCTGCACAGCCCCGACGTGCGCCAGTGGTACCTGTCCAGCTTCGGGAAAGGGTTCTTCATGCCCATCATCGCCGACGAGCGCAGGGTGCGTCCTGAACTGGAGCGCGTACTGCCGCTTTCGCGGCAAATCAGGCCGACGGACAAGCCGATTGTCGCTTTCGTGGGACGCTTTGTCGGCTTGAAGAACCTTCCGACCTTGCTTCGCGCGTTAGAGCCGCTGCGTGACCGGGCGCAACTTGTCCTCATCGGAGACGGTCCTGAACGACAAGCGTTGGAATCGACGGCCCCTCACGCGCTTTTCACGGGCTTTTTGTCCGGGGATGAACGGCTTGCCTGGTACAACCTGATCGACATCCTCGTCCTTCCCAGCACGCAGGAAGCATACGGGGCGGTGACAGGGGAGGCCCTGATGGCGGGAGCCCGCGTCATCGTCTCCCGGAAGGCCGGCTCCTCCGACCTGGTCCGGGAAGGGGAGAACGGATGCCTCTTCGGCCCGACGGACGAAAAAGGTCTTGCCGCATGCCTGGAGAAAGTGTTGGAAACGATTCCTTGCGGCCGTCCGGTCACCCTGCGGGAAAACTTGCTGCCTTACCGGTTTGAAACCTGCATACAAGATTTGTTGAAAGAAATCAATTCGTTATGAATACATTGGATACAGTCAAGGCGCAAGTCGCCGAATCCGTCCGCGTCAAACAGGCCATCCTGGCCGATGAAGCCCTGCTGGAAAAGATTTCAGCGGTCGCCGGGGTCATTGTCGATGCCTACAAGGCCGGCCACAAGACAATGTGGGCCGGAAACGGCGGAAGCGCGGCCGATGCGCAGCATATGGCCGGGGAACTCGTGAACAAGTTCAGCTTCGACCGCCCGGGGCTGGCGGCGCTGTCGCTGTCCACGGACACGTCCATCATCACCGCCGTGGGCAACGACTACGGGTTCGACCGCTTGTTCGCACGCCAGATCGAGGCGCAGGGATGTGCGGGGGATGTGTTCATCGGCATTTCCACGTCGGGCAAGTCCCGGAACCTCGTGGAGGCGCTCGGCGCCTGTCGCGCGAAAGGCATCACCTCCGTAGCCATCGTAGGCGCAAATCCCTGTCCGATGGATGATTACGACTACGTAATCCACGTGCCGTCGGTGGAGACTCCGCGCATCCAGGAGTGCCAGACGCTCATCGGGCACATCCTGTGCTACATTGTGGAGCAGGAACTATTCGGATAGTTTTTCCTTCAGAATCAGCCAGAGGAAGACTGGATTGTTGATGAGATAGCGCCGCCATGTGCGGCGCGGTTCTTTGATCAGGCGGTAGAGCCATTCGAGACCGAGGTCAATCCATTTCTGCGGAGCGCGGTCCACGGTTTCGGCGAAAAAGTCGAAGACTGCGCCGATGGCGCCTGCATGGCAGTGGATGTCCAGTTCCGCCCAGTGTTCGTGCAGCCATTTTTCCTGTTTGGGTGCGGTCATTCCCACCCAGAGCAGATCGGGATCGGCCGCGTTTACGGCATCGACCATCGCGCGGCTTTCTTCGGGCGTAAAAGCCGGCTTGTAGGGAGGTGAGTAAGCTTTCACGCGGATGTGCGGGTAAACCTCGGCGGCCTTCTTTTCAATGAGGGCCAGCGTTGCGGGGCTGCTGCCCAGAAAGAAGCAGGTTCCGCCCGTCTCCTCCAGTTTTCCCATTTCATACGCGAACAAGTCCGCGCCGGCGATTTTTTCGTCCGGCGCGTTTTGCATCCTGAGCCAGCGGCAGGCCTTCACGATGGAGATTCCGTCGGGAAGGAGGGCATCGGTCTGCAGGAGCGCGTCGGCGAAGGCGGCGTCTTTCTGCGCGACGACGAAGGAATGCGCGTTGATGGTGTCGATGAGGAACTTCCCCTCCGGCCAGGAAGCCATGCCGGCCCGGGATCGGACAAGTTTCAACTCCCTGATCTTCATGGCCTAATACGCTTTTTCGTCGTTGTGCCGGAGCATCTGCCAGAGGGTGGTGAAGATGATGGAGACATCCAGTTCCACCGACCAGTGCTCGATGTACCAGATGTCTTTTTCCACGCGCTCCTTCATCTCGGAGAGCTCTTTGGTTTCGCCGCGGCAGCCGTTGACCTGGGCCCAGCCGGTAATGCCGGGCTTGGCCAGGTGGCGGATCATGTAGTCGCCGATGAGGTCGGAGTAAATGTCGGTGTGATGGATCATGTGGGGGCGGGGGCCGACCACGGACATGTCGCCCCGGAAGACGTTGATGAACTGCGGGAGTTCGTCGATGGAGCTGCGGCGGAGGAACTCGCCGAACTTGAACACGCGGCTGTCGCCCTTGACGGCCTGCTTGGTGTCGGCGTCGGCGCTCGCGTGCATGGACCTGAACTTGTAGCACCAGAATTCCTTGCCTTCATAGCCGGTGCGCTTCTGCTTGAAAAAGACGGGGCCGGGGGAGGAGAGCTTGATGCCGATGGCGCAGATGATCCAGATGAGCGGGAAAAGCGTGAGCAGGAAGACTCCGGAAAAAATGATGTCGCCCGCGCGCTTGACCAGCTTCGCCAGCGGAGTGTTCAGCGGTTCCTCGTGGAGGCTGATGACATTGACATTGCCCAGCTGGGTGATGTTCATCTTGCGCCGGGGGTAGCCTTCCATGCCCGGAACGTACTTGAAGCGGACCATGTTGGCCTCGCAGGTGGAGACCAGGCGGTTCACGTAGTCCGTTTCCGTGGCGGGATTCAGGGAGCAGAGGATTTCCTTGAGGATGGCGTGGTTGTTTACCACATACGGGATGGCGTCCTCCGGCACGCCCAGGTTCGCGACGCCTTCCGGGATTTCCTCCGGCCGGTCCGTGAACATGCCCACGACCCGGTATCCCTCATCCGTATAGGAGTCGGTCAGGAATTGGCAGACCTGCAGCATGTTGGGGGCGGAACCCACCATGGCCACCGTGTAGTTGTTCGAACCTTTCCTTCTAATCCGTCCGATGACTTTCCGGAGGAACAGATGCCAGATGACATACAGAGCGCCGGTCAGGACAGCCTGCAGCCCCAGAAGCTTTCCCTGGAGAACCAGTTCGTAGATGATGGCCATCAGGCCGTTGTACAGGATGAAGGTGGCGGCGGCGTTCAGGACGGCGCGGTTGGCGATGTTCACCGCGGAACGGCCGCGTTCATGGATCCGGATGCCCAGCAGCCATGCCGCGCCGATGCAGCTGACTACGAGCAGGAACCAGGAGCCGACCTGCTCGTATTTGGGCAGGTTGTTCTCGCGGACCATGTCCGTTCCGTACAGCAGGAAAAGGAGGACGCCCACCTGGATGAGGATGTCGCCCACAAGCGTCGGAAGCTTGTAGAACAAGGTTTCCTTGGTGGCGGTCTTGATGATGCTGAGCATAAATCGGCTGTCCTTGGCATGCAAAGTTACTATTTTATTCGTATATTTGTTTGTTAAACCCTGAATTATGAAAGGTATCGTACTCGCCGGCGGCAGCGGCACCCGCCTCTATCCTATCACCAAGGGAGTCTCCAAGCAGCTCCTGCCCATCTATGACAAACCGATGATTTACTACCCGGTCTCCGTCCTGATGATGGCCGGCATCCGGGATATCCTGGTCATCTCCACCCCCTATGACCTGCCGGGCTTCAAGCGGCTGCTGGGGGACGGCTCCGACTACGGCGTGAATTTCTCCTATGCGGAGCAGCCTTCTCCGGACGGCCTTGCCCAGGCGTTCATCATCGGCCGGGAGTTCATCGGGAATGATACGGCGTGCATGGTCCTGGGAGACAACATCTTCCAGGGCGCCGGCTTCGAGGCGCAGCTGAAGCAGGCCGTGGCCGATGCGGACCGGGGGATGGCGACCGTCTTCGGCTACTGGGTGTCCGATCCGCAGCGCTACGGCGTGGCGGAGTTCGACGCTGACGGCCGTTGCGTGTCCATCGAAGAAAAACCCGCCGAGCCCAAGTCCAACTATGCCGTCACGGGCCTGTATTTCTACCCCAACAAGGTGGTCGATGTCGCCGCGGCGGTGAAGCCCTCCGCCCGCGGAGAACTGGAAATCACCTCTGTCAACCAGGCTTTCCTCGCCGACGGCGAGCTGCTGGTCCAGACCCTCGGCCGCGGCTTCGCCTGGCTGGACACCGGCACCCACGAGTCCCTCGCCGAAGCCTCCACCTACATCGAAGTGATTGAAAAGCGCACCGGCCTCAAAATAGCCTGCCTGGAGGAAATCGCCTTCCGCCACGGCTGGATCTCCGCCGAGAAACTTCGCGAGATTGCCTATCCGATGCGCAAGAACCAGTACGGGCAGTATCTCCTGGAGCTGGTATGATGTCATTCCCTTTGTCATTCCGAGCAAAGCGAAGGAATCTCTTCCTTCTTCTGGCCGTCTTCCTGATGGCCTCCTGCGTCCGCCCCGATGTGCTGACCCTGTTCGTCGGAACCTACTCCGACGGATTCTATGCCTATGAGTTCGACCAGAACGCCGGCACGCTCGTCGGCGACGGACCGGTGGCCAAGGCGGAGATGCCCAACCCTTCGTATCTGGCTGTCCGGGGCAACAAGGTCTACGCCGTCTCCGAAATGCCCGACGCCCGCGCCTCCGTCTGGGCCTGGCGTTGGGGCGGCAACGGTTTCGAACTCATTAACTCCCAGCCTGCGGGACTGCCGGAACGCGGCGAAGACCCCTGCTACGTCTCCACGGACGGCACCCTCCTCGCCGTCGCCAATTATTCCGGCGGCACGCTCGCGACCTACCGGCTTCTTGACGACGGAAGCATTGCTCCGCTGGATTCACTGCTGGTCTCCGGCGTCGGCGGTCCGGACATGTCCCGACAGGAGGCGCCGCATGTGCATTGCGCGGTGTTTTCGCCCGATGGCAAGCATCTTTTTTTCAGTGAGTTCAGCGCCGATGAAATCGGCCGGCTCGATGTCTATGCCGGCGGGGTTCGCGGTTACTGCCGGGCGGCGTCCCTGCATCCCGATTACGGTCCCCGGCACCTCCTGTTCGATGCCTCCGGGGAACACCTTTATGTGATCGGTGAATTGTCCGGGGATATCACGGTGTACGATTACATCGACGGCTCCCTGCGCGAGAAGCAGGTCATCAAGGCCGACCGCATGGACGCCCGCGGTGCGGCGGACATCCATCTTTCACCCGACGGGAAGTTCCTGTATGCCTCGCTCCGTCTCCGCGGCGACGGCATCGTCGTTTTTGAAGTCGGCCCCGGCGGCGTTCTGGCCTACGTCGGCTATCAGCAGACCGGCCCGCACCCCCGCAACTTCAACATCACCCCCAACGGTCGCTACGTCCTTGTGGCCTGCCGGGACAACGATTCGGTCGAGATTTACGCCCGCGACCGCTCCACCGGCATGCTCTCCGACACCGGCCGCCGGATACCCATGACCCGCCCCGTGTTTGTAGGGTGGCAAAACGACTGATTATGAAAATACTTGTGACCGGCGCGGCCGGTTTTATCGCTTCCAGGCTGATGTACACCCTGCTGCAGCGGGGGGATGAGGTGGTCGGGATCGACAATTTCAATGATTATTACGATGTCCGGCTCAAGGAAGGCCGGTGCAAGGCCTTCGGCCTGGAGGTCCGTAAGATGGATATCGCCGACAAGGCCGCCGTCGACGCGCTCTTTGAAAAGGAGAAGTTCGAAAAGGTCGTGAACCTGGCGGCGCAGGCGGGGGTGCGGTACAGCATCACGAATCCGTACGCCTATCTGCAGAGCAATCTGGTCGGTTTCCTGAACATCCTGGAGGCTTGCCGGAACTTCGGCGTGAAGCATCTGGTGTATGCTTCCTCTTCCAGCGTTTACGGAATGAACGCCAAGGTCCCGTACTCCGAGGAGGACAAGGTCGACAATCCCGTCTCCCTGTACGCCGCCACCAAGAAGAGCAACGAACTGATGGCCCACAGCTACTGCAAGCTGTACGGCATCGCGATGACGGGCCTTCGGTATTTCACCGTATACGGCCCTTGGGGCCGGCCGGACATGGCGCCGATGCTGTTCGCAAGCGCCATTTCGAAAGGGGAGACCATCAAAGTCTTCAACCACGGCGACATGATCCGCGACTTCACCTTCATCGACGACATCGTCGCCGGCACCGTCGGCTGCCTGGACCGCGAGCCGGAGCCGGATGCGAACGGACTGCGGTACCGGGTATACAACATCGGCTGCTCCCATCCCGTGAAACTCATGGACTTCATCTCCGAAATCGAACAGGCCCTCGGCGTGGAGGCGAAAAAGGAGTTCCTGCCCATGCAGCCGGGCGACGTTTACCAGACCAACGCCGACACTTCCCGGCTTGAGAAGGAAATCGGCTACAAGCCTGTCGTGCGGCTCCACGAGGGCATCGGCAAGTTCATCGAGTGGTACAAGAGCGACCTTAATCCCTTGAAATAAGCATGCGCTGCGAAGATCGATTCTACGAGACCTACGGACGGGACTACGACGGCATCGCCTTCTGCCCGTACCGCATCTGCCCCATCGGGGCCCATTCCGACCACAACCTCGGAAAAATCACCGGCCTGGCCATCGACAAGGGCATCCATATCGTGTACGCCGCCAAGCAGAACGGTGTGGTGGAGATGTCCTCGATCCAGTTTCCGAAACGGGCGCAGTGGCACATCGAGAGCGTTCCTCCCCGGAAGGAAGGGGACTGGGCCGATTATCTCCGCGGCGCCACGCTGGCGCTGGAGCGCGAGCACCGGCTGAAGGTGGGCATCTGCGGTGTCATCGAGGGAACGCTGCCCATCGGCGGCCTCTCTTCGTCGGCCGCCGTCATCATCGCCTTCCTGACGGCCTTGTGCCGGGTGAACGGCATCCGTCTGACGCGGCAGGAGATCATCGACCTGGCCTATGACGCCGAGCTGAACTATGTGGGTGTGTCCGTGGGCAAGCTGGACCAGAGCTGCGAGGTGCTCAGCCAGGCGCATCACCTGCTGTACCTGGACACATTGGACGGCAGCTACGAACTGATTCCGGAGCATCCGGACATGAAACCGTACAAGATCGCCATCTTTTTCTCGGGTCTGGAGCACAATCTGGCGGGATCCAAGTACAACATGCGGGTCGACGAACTCCGCAGCGGCGTTTACGCTCTCCAGGCTTTCGCCGGAATGGAGTACGGAAAGTTCAAGGATGCCATGGCCCGAAACGTCCCTCGGGAGGTGTATGAAGCCTATAAGGACCGGCTGCCCGAGCCCTGGCGCAAGCGCTGTGAACACTGGTATACCGAGTTCGAACGCGTGCAGCAGGGCGCCGAGGCCTGGCGCCGGGGCGACATCGAAACCTATGGCCGGCTTTCCTTCGAGTCCGGCTGGAGCAGCATCCACAACTGGGAGTCCGGCGCCCCGGAGCAGATCCGCCTTTACGAGATCATGCGGGAGACCGAGGGCATCTACGGTGGCCGCTTTTCCGGCGCCGGCTTCAAAGGCTGCTGCATGGCCCTTATCGACCCGTCCTGTGCTGACAGCATCGCCGACCGGGTCACCCGGGCCTATCTGAAAGACTTCCCGCGCCTGTCCGACAAGTACGGGGTTTATATCTGCGAAAGCGCTGACGGTCTGAGCCTATGAAATGCCTGATTCTTGCCGCCGGTTACGCCACGCGGCTTTACCCCCTTACCGAAAACTTCCCCAAGCCCCTCCTGAAAGTAGGGGACAAGACCATCCTGGACTGGCTCATCGACGACATTGACTCCTCCGGCGAGGTGGATGAATACGTGGTCATTTCGAATCATAAGTTCGCGACGATCTTTGAAGCCTGGGCTTCTTCTGTCATTCCGAGCGAAGCGAAGGAATCTAAAAAGATAACCGTGCTCGACGACGGCACCTCCACGAACGAAACCCGCCTTGGCGCCGTGCGCGACATTCAGTTCGCCATCGACACCCTGGGCCTTGACGACGACCTGCTGGTGATCGCCGGGGACAACCTGCTGGATTTCAGCCTGGTGCGGTTCATTCAATACGCTCGGGAGAAGGGGACGTCCTGCATCATGCGGTACTTCGAACCGTCGGAGGAGAAGCTTCATAAGACCGGCGTCGCGACGGTGGATGAGAATGATCTGATTCTGGAGATGGAGGAGAAGCCGGCCCGTCCGAAGAGCCACTGGTGCTGCCCGCCGTTCTACTTCTACTGCCGGAGTGACGTGCCGCTCGTGAAGGTGGGAATCGACAGCGGGTGCGGCGTGGACGCCCCCGGCAGTTTCATCGCCTGGCTCTCCGCGCAGACCCCGGTCCATGCCTGGGAGATGCCCGGACGGCGCTACGACATCGGCAATCTTGCCTCTTACGAGGAGGTCCAGCGGACTTATCACGGTATTTTATAGTTCTCGCGCGTGTGTAATCGCAAGATTTTGCGTATCTTTGCAGGCTCAAAGAACAAGAAGTATGAACAGCCTCAAAGATACCAAGATCTGCGTGATCGGCCTGGGCTATGTCGGACTCCCGCTCGCCCGCCTTTTCTCCACGAAATATCCGACCATCGGCTTTGACATGAACCGCGAGCGCGTGGACGCGCTGATGGCGGGCCATGACGCCACCCTCGAAGTCTCCGACGATCTCCTGCAGGAAGCCATCGACAAGCACGGTTTCCGGTGCACGGCGGACCTGGAGATGGTGCGCGACTGCAATTTCTATGTGGTCGCCGTCCCTACGCCGGTGGATGAGAACAACCGTCCGGACCTGAAGCCTCTATGGGGGGCGTCCAAGACCGTGGGCGAGGTCATCTCCAAGGGCGATGTCGTCGTCTATGAGAGCACCGTCTATCCCGGCGTCACCGAGGAGGAATGCCTGCCGGTGGTGGAGCAGGTTTCCGGCCTGAAGTTCAATGTCGATTTCTTCGCGGGCTATTCCCCGGAGCGCATCAACCCCGGTGACAAGCTCCATACCGTGGAGAAGATCAAGAAAGTGACCTCCGGCTCCACGCCGGAAATCGCCGACTATGTGGACGCCGTCTACAATTCCGTCCTCGTGAACGGCACGCACAAGGCCCCGTCCATCCGCGTGGCCGAAGCCTCCAAGATCATCGAGAACAGCCAGCGAGACGTGAACATCGCCTTCATGAACGAGCTGGCGAAGATTTTCAACGCCATGGGCATCGACACGCACGACGTGATCGAGGCGGCCTCCTCCAAATGGAATTTCATCAAACTGAGCCCCGGCCTGGTGGGCGGCCACTGCATCAGCGTGGATCCGTACTACCTGATCCAGAAGGCCCAGGTGTACGGCGTGCTTCCGCGCGTGATGTACAACGCCCGCCGGCTGAACGACGGCATGGGGGCCTATGTGGCGAACCAGACCGTCAAATGCATGAACAAGAAGGGAGTCATGGTGAAGGACGCGAAGATCCTCATCCTCGGCATCACCTTCAAGGAGAACTGCCCCGACATCCGCAACACCAAGATCGTCGACATCTATCATACCCTCAGGGAATATACGGACCGGATCACGGTCTACGACCCTTGGGCAGACCGGGAGCATGTCCGGTTCGAATACGGCATCGACGTGACGAACGAGTGTCCGGAAGACAAGTTCGACGCCGTCATCCTGGCCGTTGCGCACAAGGAGTTCATGAAGCTGGATGTGAAGGGGCTCGTGAAGGAGAACGGCGTCGTCTATGATGTCAAGGGTGTCCTGGACCGGGAGATTGTCGATGCGAGGCTTTAACGGACGCCCCTGAACTATGAAAATCGCAGTCGCCGGTACCGGCTATGTGGGCCTGAGCATCGCCACGCTGCTGGCGCAGCGGAACGAGGTCGCCGCCGTGGACATCCTTCCCGAAAAGGTGGAGAAGATCAACCGCAAGGAGAGCCCCATCGCCGACGAGTACCTGGAGAAGTATCTGACGGAGAAGGAACTGGACCTCACGGCCACGCTGGACGGCCGCGCGGCCTACCGCGACGCGGATTTCGTCGTCATCGCCGCCCCCACCAACTACGACCCCAAGAAAAACTTCTTCGACACCTCCCATGTGGAGGAGGTCATCGAACTGGTCCTGGAAGTGAATCCCGACGCCGTGATGGTCATCAAATCCACCGTCCCCGTCGGCTACACCCGCTCCGCCCGCGAAAAGTTCTCCTACCGTGAGCGCCTCTCCGACGGAACTTTCCGCGTCGTCACCCCGAAGATCCTTTTCGCTCCGGAGTTTTTGCGCGAATCGAAGGCCTTGTATGACAACCTGTATCCTTCCCGGATCATCGTGGGGTACGACGATGTCACTCCGAGCGGAGCGAATGAGTCTCTCGCCTCCGCCGCGCACACCTTCGCGGAGCTCATCAGGGCCGGCGCCCTCAAGGAGGACGTTCCCGTTCTCTTCATGGGATCGACCGAGGCCGAAGCCGTGAAACTCTTCGCAAACACCTACCTGGCCCTCCGGGTGTCCTATTTCAACGAACTGGACACCTATGCGGAGATGAAAGGTCTTGACACGCAGGCGATTATCGAAGGCGTCTGTCTGGATCCCCGCATCGGCGCGCACTATAACAACCCGAGTTTCGGCTACGGCGGATACTGCCTTCCGAAGGACACGAAGCAGCTGCTGGCGAACTTCAACGACGTGCCCGAGAACCTGATCAAGGCCATCGTGGACAGCAACCGCACCCGCAAGGATTACATTGCGGACCGCGTGTTGGAGAAGGCCGGCTACTACACCGCTTCCAGCGCCTTCGACACGGCAAAGGAGAAGGAGGTCGTCGTCGGCGTCTACCGTCTGACCATGAAGACCGGCTCCGACAACTTCCGCCAGTCCGCCATCCAGGGCATCATGAAGCGCATCAAGGCGAAGGGCGCCAAGGTCATCGTCTATGAGCCGACGCTCCAGGACGGCATCACCTTCTTCGGCTCCCGCGTGGTGAACGACCTCGCCGCCTTCAAGGCCCAGGCCCAGGCCATCATCGCGAACCGCTACGACCCGGCCCTCGACGACGTCGCGGACAAGGTTTACACGCGGGATATCTTCAAACGGGACTAGCCATGAAACGCTACTGCCAGACCCTCGAGCTCCGGGACGACCCGGAACTTATCGGCAAGTACTGCGAGGCCCATGCCCATGTGTGGCCGGAAATCCAGGCCGGCATCCGCGAAGTGGGCATCCTGGACATGCAGATCTACCGCCTCGGTACCCGCCTGTTCATGATCATGGACACGGTGGACGACTTCGATTTCGTCGCCGACAACGCCCGACTCGCCACGCTTCCGCGCCAAGCGGAGTGGGAAGCCTATGTGGCGCAGTTCCAGGGCTGCGACCCCGCCGCCCCCTCGACCGCCAAATGGCGGCTGATGGAAAAGATCTTCGAACTGGAGAAGTAGACCCGTACGCTGCGCTCCATCTTGAAAAAAAGTGCTATCTTTATCGGTTGTAAAGGACATTGAACTATGATTACCCGTGTTTTCAGGCTGACGGAGGCGTCGGCCAAGTATATGGGCAGCCTTCCGAAGGAGGATGCCATTCTGGTGGTGAAATCCGAGCACAAGGTGCGCCAACTGTTCATCGACGCGCTGGAACTCGCGCTGTATCAGCGCGCGGACACGAAGCAGGCCTTCGCGGCCATCGGCGACTATTTCAAGGGGATGGTCCCGAATCAGGCGTTCCGGGAGAAGGTCGATGCGGAACTCGAGGCGCTCCGCCATTATGTGGATGAAGGCGTGGTGTACCGTCCCGCCTTCAACACCATCCGCGACTATGTGCTGGGCAAGTGCGCCCGGATGTGCGCGGAGACGGTCCATGCGGTCGTCGGCGGCACCTTCGTGGACGGCGCCGAAGTCATGGTGTGCGAAGAGGACCACGGCGCGCTCCGCGTGGACTGGGAGACTTCCATGACCCGCCTGGGCGAGCGTACCTCCAAGTCCGGCCTGTATGTGATGTCCAGCGGCTACGGCCACAATCCCTACGGCTTCAGCATCCGGCTGGGCCGCCGCGGCGAGGACCTGATGGCGATGACCATCGCCGCCCATTTCGG
>JAEEGH010006726.1_pt1 | contig 28013 bp, 25 predicted proteins | sample 9134181 | NCBI WGS metagenome assembly JAEEGH01 (sample SAMN16246544, study PRJNA631951) | gut metagenome | biome: gut microbiome; feature: rumen; material: DP-attached | host: Bos | place: Iran: Karaj | collected 2018-10 | reverse complement strand
CGTTCGACAGCCGCATGATGATGTCCCAGCGCGTCTTCTCGGCAAACATCTCGAACGTCTTGGGCTGGTCCACCTTCTCGGCCAGCTTCGTGGGATTGTTCCAGTCGGGCACGCGCAGCAGCAGTCCCTCCTCGTAGCGCTCCAGTCCCCACACCCTCAGGTAGCCTGCCGAGGGCACCAGTGGTCCGTAGTAGTAGTCGACGGTGTCGCCCAGCGTGTAGTAGTCGCTGTAAATCTGTCCGCTGGTCTCCAGCAGCTTCACCTTGTCCGAGAACCCGCGGTCGGTGAACACGCGGATGGCTTCCTCGTTGGTGGCCTCCGTGCGGCGGAAGGGCATGTCGAGGTCGATAATCTCCTGCATCCGACCACGGATGCGCTCCACCATCTCGTCGGTAACCTGTCTCCCGTCTTTGGGCTTGAAGTTGCAATAGAACCCTCTCGACAGCGAGTGCTCGATGAACAGCTTCGAACCGGGAAACAGGTCTTGCGTGGCCTTGTAGAGCACGAAGCACAGCGACCGCACGTAGACGCGGTGGCCTGAGCCTTCGCGGGCGTCGAGAAACTCCACGTCGCGGTTCTGGAACAGTCGGAACTTCAGTCCTTGCGACACGTTATTCACCTTTGCCGACACCACGGGGTACGGCAGTTTGATATCGTCCTGGAACTCCTGGTAGACGTCCAGCAGCGACGTCCCCTCGGGAAAGCTCTTCGTCGTGTGGGTGTTGATACAGCGGATTTGTAGCATGGGTTAATGGTATTTTGTCTGCAAAGATAGCAAATAATTCGCGATTATTTCGTATCTTTGCACAAAAAATTGAAATACAATGGAAAAAAGACAGTGGAAAGAGATCAGGAAGTTTGAGGAAATCCTCTTCGAAGAGTATAATGGCATAGCCAAGATCACCATCAACCGGCCCCGCTACCGCAACGCCTTCACGCCGCGGACGACGCTCGAGCTGAGCCAGGCTTTTGCCGAGTGTCGCGAACTGGCCCGCATCCGTGTGGTGCTGCTGACGGGGGCTATGTCAGAAGTGCCTGAAGGCAAACGGCCCGAGGACGTGAAGCACGCCTTTTGCTCGGGCGGCGACATGCACGTCAAAGGGCGCGGCGGCTACATCGACGACGAGGGCGTTCCGCGTCTCTCCGTGCTCGATGTGCAGATGCAGATCCGCCGTCTGCCGAAGCCCGTCATCGCCATGGTCAACGGCTACGCTATCGGCGGTGGCCACGTGCTCCACCTCGTCTGCGACCTCACCATCGCCAGCGAGAACGCCGTCTTCGGTCAGACGGGTCCCAAGGTCGGCTCCTTCGACGCCGGTTTCGGCTCCAGCTACCTGGCCCGCATCGTCGGCCAGAAGAAGGCGCGCGAGATCTGGTTCCTCTGCCGCCAGTACTCCGCCGCCGAGGCTGAGCGCATGGGCCTAGTCAACAAGGTCGTGCCCCTTTCGGAGCTGGAGGACGAGTGCGTCCGCTGGGCCGAGGAGATGATGCAGCGCTCGCCCATCGCCCTGCGCATGATCAAGGCCGGGCTGAACGCCGAACTCGACGGTCAGGCCGGCATTCAGCAGCTGGCCGGCGACGCCACCATGCTCTACTACTTCCTCGACGAGGCCCAGGAGGGCGGCCGTGCCTTCCTCGAGAAGCGCAAGCCCGACTTCGAACAGTACCCCAAGATTCCGTAAGTTCACATTAATATTAATAACCATGGGTCTGATGCATATTAAGGAAGAAGCGTCACGGTGTCTGCTATGTGTGGATGCACCGTGTAGTAAACCGTGTAAGAAGGGCGACCCCGCAAGGGCTATCCGTGCCATCCGCTTTGGCAACGCGACGTTGGCCGGGCGCTGGGTTGCCGAGTGTAATGACCAGGAACTGGAGGCTGCTGAGAGAGCCTGCATCCACTACGACCGTCCGATACGTATTAGGGAGCTGCTACGCTCTGTGGGCTATGAAACGGCTGCCGCAGACACGGCCCCTTCGCTCAGTATCGACTTTTGCGGCATTCGGTGTGAGAATCCTTTCTTTCTGGCCTCGTCGGCTATCTGTACGAATTACGAGATGGTGGCGCGGGCCTTTGATGCCGGCTGGGCGGGTGTGTTCTACAAGACCATCTGCCTGCAGGACATCAGGGAGGTGTCGCCGCGATTCGATGCCCTGCACAAGGAGGGAACGGGCGACTTTTTCGCCTTCCGGAATATGGAGCAGTTGAGCGAGAATCCCGCCTCTGTTGACTTCGACATCCTCCGGCGGCTGAAGCAGGACTACCCGACGAAGGTGGTGGTCGCCTCTATCATGGGGCAAACGGAGGAGGAGTGGATAGAGCTGGCCAAGATGGCCGAGGAGGCTGGCGTCGATGCAGTCGAACTGAACTTCTCGTGTCCTCAGATGCGTCTGGCGGGTATGGGTAGTGACGTGGGGCAGGATTCTGAGTTGGTGCTCTTCTACACGGCATACGTCAAGCGCACTGTCAAGATTCCCGTCATTCCCAAGATGACGCCGAATATCACCCAGATAAACCAGCCCGCCATGGCTGCCTATTTCGCCAGTGCCGATGCTATCTCGGCCATCAATACCATCAAGAGTGTCACGATGAACGACCGTGCAGAGGTCAGCGGATGTAAGACCGTCAGCGGACTCTCGGGGCGCGCCGTGAAGCCCATCGCACAGCGTTTTATCCTCGAGATGGCCAAGAACCCCCTAATCACTGGTGCGCACGGAAAAGCCGTCCAGTTGAGCGGTATCGGAGGCATCGAGACGTGGCGCGACGCTCTGGAGTTTATCCAGTTGGGATGCCGTAACGTGCAGGTGTGTACCGCTGTCATGCAGTATGGCTACCGCATCATCGACGACTTGATACTTGGCCTGCAGCACTATATGGCCGAGCGTGGTATTACCTCGGTTGAAGCCTTGGTCGGCGAGGAACTGCCAAACTTCGTAACCCCCACCGACCTGGACCGCGATACGATTGTTTATCCAAAGATTGACCGTGACCGCTGTATTGGCTGCGGCCGCTGTTATGTGTCGTGTCAGGACGGCGGCCATCAGGCCATCACGTTCGACGCTGACAGCCGTCAGCCGCGCGTTGTCGGCACGAAGTGTGTCGGCTGTCACCTCTGCCGTCTCGTCTGTCCGACGGGAGCCATTGGTGTCACGAAGCGCATCGACAAGAAATCCTGAAAGAATGAAGGTAACAATAAAGGAGCGCGTGCTCCATTTCAAACAGCCGGCGGGGACGTCGCGAGGGGTGTATACGGAGCGGCATAGCTGGTTTGTAACCGTTACCGATGGTGACCGCTGTGGAGTGGGGGAGTGTGCCCCGCTGCCTGACCTCAGCTGTGACGCGAGGGCTGACTATGGCGAGGTTCTGCGTGGCTTCTGTGATGAGATTGAGTGTATTGGCGAGATTCCATACGAGGCGATGCGTGACTATCCCTCGATGCTCTTCGGACTGGAGACGGCGATGCTTAACCTCCGTGAGGGCTGCCGCCTGTTTGACACGGCCTTCGCTCGCGGCGAGGTCGGCATTCCCATCAATGGACTGGTGTGGATGGGCAGCTACGACGAGATGCTGCAGCGGATGGAACAGAAGCTGGAGCAGGGCTTCCGCTGTGTGAAGCTGAAAATCGGGGCCATCGACTTCGAAAAGGAGGTGGATCTGGTGCGCCGCATTCGCGACCGATTCTCTTGGCACGAGGTTGAAATCAGGCTTGATGCCAACGGCGGCTTCAGCTACGATGACGATGTGCTCTACAAGCTGGAACTGCTCTCGCAGTACGCCCAGAGTATCGAACAGCCGATAAAGGCAGGCCAGTGGGCCTATATGGCCAGACTGTGCCGCGAGTCGCCGCTGCCCATCGCCCTCGACGAGGAACTGATAGGCGTGAACGACCTTGAGCAGAAGTCGCAGCTGCTGAACATCATCAAGCCTGCCTACATCGTGCTGAAGCCGTCGCTGCACGGCGGCATGGCGGGTTGTCGCGAGTGGATAGAGACGGCCCGGCAGCACGATGTGGGGTCGTGGATTACGTCGGCCCTGGAGAGCAACGTCGGGCTGAATACTATTGCGCAGTTCTGCAGCAGCGTCTACGGCGACCACATTACGATGCCGCAGGGGCTGGGCACGGGGCAGTTGTTTACCGATAATATTCAGATGCCGCTGGAGATACGCGGCGACCAACTGTGGATCTCAAGGAATTCTTAGCCGAATGGCACAACGACAGTCCGACGGTGCTGGTGCATACCAGCGGCTCGACGGGCAAGCCGAAGCCTATGTGGGTCGAGAAGCGGCGCATGGAGGCTTCGGCGCGGATGACGTGCGACTTCCTCGGACTGCGTGAGGGCGACACGGCACTGCTGTGCCTGCCGCTTGACTATATTGCCGGGAAGATGGTGGTGGTGCGGTCGCTGGTCAGGGGGCTGAGGCTGGTCTGCGTGGAGCCAAGCGGAGAACCGCTTGGCACGGAGACTGAGCGGATTGATTTTGCTGCGATGGTGCCGATGCAGGTGTGGAGCTCGCTGCGGGTGCCGGAGCAGCGGGAGCGGCTGATGCGGATACGCCAGCTCATCGTCGGCGGCGGTGCCATCGACGACGCACTGGCCCGTGAACTGGTCGGCCTTCCCAACCAGATATGGAGCACCTACGGCATGACAGAGACCTTGTCGCATATAGCGCTGCGGCGCCTCAACGGGCCGGAGGCCAGCGAGTGGTACACGCCGTTTGCTGGTGTCACGCTGTCGCAGACCGCTGAGGGTTGTCTCGTCATCGACGCCCCGCTGGTCTGCGACGGACAACTCATAACCAACGACATCGCAGAACTCGCCAATGACGGGCGTTTCAAGATCCTCGGTCGCAAAGACAACGTTATCTGTTCTGGTGGGTTGAAGATTCAGGCTGAGGAGGTAGAACGGCTGCTTAGTGCTCATTTGCGCGAACCTTTTATCATTACGAAGCGGCGCGATGAGAAGTTTGGCGAGGTGGCTGTGCTGCTGACTGAGGGCGACACCGCTGCCGCCAAAACCATTTGCGAGCAAGTGCTGCCCAAATATTGGCAGCCGCGTGCATACGTCCATATAGACCGCATTCCCTTGACGGCCACAGACAAACCTGCCCGCCGCCAAGCCGAACAAATAGCAAAAAACAACGCTTAAAGGCCTTCGCGATAGAAGTCGAGGGCTTCTTCAATCTCTTGCTTCGTAGCTGTCTGGTTGATGCGTATGTCGCCGATGTCACCCAGCAGGGTGAAATTGATGTCGGCGCCCGTGTTCTTCTTGTCGTGCGTCATCAGCTCAAGCAGGGTGGGGTAGTCGTCGCAGGTGATGGGCATGCGGCCGTAGTGGTCGAGGATGAACCGCACGGTCTGGCGCATCTTGTCAGTGGGGAAGCCCGTCTTGATACAGCTGAGGTAGAGCTCGCAGACCAGGCCGTAGGCAACGGCATAGCCGTGCAGTACAGGAGCCTCCCCCTGCCCCCTCCGAAGAGAGGGGGTTCTTAGCGCCAACGACTCGAAAGCGTGGCCGACGGTGTGGCCGAGGTTCAGGGCTTTGCGCAGCCCCCGTTCCATCGGGTCTTCCTCGACGATGCGCTCCTTCACCTTCACCGAGTCTTCGAGCATGCGGCTCAGTTGGTAGTAGTCGATGATGTCGAGGTCGAACGTCAGCAGCTCTGCCCACATCCCGCTGTCGGGACTTATCAGTCCGTGCTTCAGCATCTCGGCGTAGCCCGACAGGATATTTTCGTGGTCGAGCGTTCGCAGGAAGGTGGTGTCGAGGATGACGCTGCGGGCTGTGCTGAACACTCCAATCTCGTTCTTCAGTCCGCCGAAGTTGATGCCCGTCTTGCCGCCTACCGAGGCATCGACCATTGCCAGCAGCGTGGTGGGGATGTTGATGTAGTTCAGTCCGCGCTTGAACGTAGAGGCCGCGAAGCCGCCGAGGTCGGTCACCATGCCGCCGCCGAGGTTAACCATCAGCGAGTGGCGGGTGGCGCCGCCCTGCTGCAGGCACGTCCACACGTGGCTGAGCGAGTCGAGCGTCTTATGGCTGTCGGTGGCTCCGATGGTGATGATTTCAGCACCGCGCAGGCAGTCGAAGCCCGCCACGACGGGCAGACACAACTGCTCCGTCGTCTCGTCTACTAATATAAATGTACGGTCGCGCTCGCATTCCTCGACCGCTGTGGTCACTGCTGTCTCCAGTTTAGTTGATATGATAACCTTCTGCTTTTCCATAACGGCGGCAAAATTAAAAAAAATAATTGAAAAACGTTTCAGTTCATTAAACTTTTCTTTCGCTCTAACGTCAGAAAGGAGTAAATGTAACTTTTTTATGAAAAAAATTCTACTATTCATGCTCGTCGTTTTGACGACATCATCAACCGCCTTAGCACAACGCACCGTTAGCGGAAAAGTTATTGAACAGGATTCCAGAGAGGCCGTCATCCAGGCCACAGTTGCCCTGCTGAAGAGCGACTCGTCGTTAGTCACCAATGCCGTCACCAATATGGACGGCCAGTTTAAGATGACAGCCCCGAGGGACGGCAGCTACATCGTCCGCGTTACTTACGTAGGCTTCAAGACCTACACCAAGAGTGTCACTGTCAGCGGCGGCAAGCCTGTCGCCATGGGCACCATCTCGCTGGCTCCCGATGCCATCATGCTGAAGGGCGTCACGGCTACGGCCCATGTGGCCAAGGTGCAGTCGAAGGGCGACACCTTAATATATAATGCCGATGCCTACCGCACGCCGGAGGGCTCCGTCGTTGAGGAACTGGTGAAGCGCCTGCCGGGTGCCGAGGTCGACGACAATGGTAACATCAAGATCAACGGTAAGCAGGTGACGAAGATCAAGGTCGACAACAAGGAGTTCGGCGATGCCCAGACAGCACTGAAGAACCTGCCTACCAGCATCATCGAGCGTATCCGTGCTTACGACGAGAAGAGCGACCTGGCCCGTATCACGGGTATCGACGACGGTAACGAGCAGACCGTGCTCGACTTCGGACTGCGTGCCGGCATGAACCGCGGTACGATGGCCAATGCCGACCTGGCTGCGGGTACTGAGAAGCGCTATGCCGGCCGTCTGTTCGGTATGATGATGCGTGGCGACCACCGTCTGATGGGTATGGCCAACGCCAACAATACCAACGACATGGGCTTCGGCGGCGGTGGCGGCCGTGGCTTCGGCGGTGGCCGTGGCATGGGCGGCGGCGGTCTGAACGCTTCCAAGTCGGGTATGCTTAACTACAACTACGAGAAGACCGACCTCCTCATTGCCCAGGCCAGCGTGAACTGGAACCACCGCGACGGCGACACCTGGTCGCGCCGCTCAAGCGAGAATTTCGTTGGTGGTCAGACCAGCTCATTCCAGAACTCTGTCAACCAGAGCTATTCGCGCTCGAACAACTGGAGCGCCAACGGCCGCATTGAGTGGACGCCCGACACACTGTGGAACATCAGCTTCCGTCCACAACTCAGCTATGGCACCAACGACGGAACGGGCAACAATCTCTCGGCCTCATTCAACAGTGACCCCTATAGCTTATTAGACTCTCAGATAGGAGCCGCCGTGCTGCAGGAGATTATCTCTAAAAGCGGCGGTTACGGTCTCGACTCCATCCTCGTCAACGCTACCAGCAACCGCTCACTCTCATACGGCGAGAACAAGCGCCTGGGTGGTACGTTGATGGTTAACCGCCTGCTCAACGGGCGTGGACGCAATATCACCATCCAGCTGAGCGGTAACTACAGCGATAACGAGAACCAGCAGCTGTCGAGCAACTATACGAAACTGTTCAGGGGAACGCAGATGTTCAATGGCCACACAGGTCTCACAAACTATCAGACTAACCGCTATAACCTGTCGCCGACCACGTCGTATGACTACAGCGCGCGTGCTACCTACAGCGAGCCTATCGCCTACGCCACGTTCCTGCAGTTCAGCTATACCTTCCAGTATCGCTACAACGAGAGCGACCGTCAGACGTACGACTACTCACAGCCACTGCAATACGCCTTAGACCCTGACCCCACTCACGGCTTCAGACTCAACGACGTCAATCCCAGCTATCGCAGCTGGAGTGAGTATTTCGACAGAATCGGCCAAGGCTACAGCCCAGCGTATGGCGACCCGTACTACACAAAGGACCAGAGCCGCTACTCGGCTTACAAGAACTTCATTCACACGGGTGAAATCATGCTGCGCTTTATCCGCAATACCTACGACTTCAACGTCGGTGTCCAGGTTATTCCGCAGAAATCAAATTATGTCCAGCGCTATTTGGGTAAAGATGTTGATGTTGACCGTACCGTCACCAACTGGAGCCCGACGGCTAACTTCCGCTGGCGCTTTAACCAGCAGGGCCAGCTGCGCTTCGAGTATCGTGGCAGCACCAGCCAGCCCTCCATCGAACAGCTGCTTGACATCAACGATGATACCAACCCGATGAACAAGACGAGGGGTAACCCCGACCTGAAGCCCTCGTTCACACAGTCGTTCAACCTGCGCTTCAACAACTATATCATGAATCACCAGCGCTTCATCAACGCCAATGCCAACTTCTCGATGACGTCGAACAGCATTGCCAACATGGTGAAATACGATGCGGCAACAGGTGCACGTGAGACGCGCCCCGAGAACATCAACGGCAACTGGAATGCTGGCGGTAACATCATGTGGAGTTCAGCTATCGACTCTCTCGGATACTTCAGCTACAATGTCTCGGTGAACGACAACTACAACCACCGTATCAGCTACCTGTTCCAGAATAACGAGAACGTGCGCAACGTCACCAACACCAATAACTTCGGTGGACGCCTTGGCACCAGCTACCGTAACGACTGGCTTGAAGTGGAGCTTAACGGCTCGGCCAACTACCAGCGTACACGCAACGAGCTGCAGCCCCAGTCCGACCTTGACACCTGGAGCTTCGCCTACGGCTTCAACTCAACAATCACCCTGCCTTGGGGCACGCAGATTGCTACCGACATGGGTATGAACAGCCGTCGTGGTTATAACGACGCTTCGATGAACACCAACGAGCTCATCTGGAACGCTCAGATTGCTCAGAGCTTCCTGCAGGGTCGTCCCCTTACCGTCTCGCTGCAGTTCTACGACATCCTCGGACAGCAGTCGAACTTCTCGCGTACGATTTCTGACATGGCCCGTACTGATAACGAGTACAATGCCATTACCAGCTACGCTATGCTGCATGTTATCTACCGCATCAACCTGTTCGGTACCCGCGAGGCCCGTCGTGGCATGCGTGGCGGCATGGGCATGGGTATGGGCGGCTTTGGCGGCGGTATGCCTATGGGCGGCATGGGCGGCGGCCGCGGCGGCAATCGTGGCGGCGGCAACCGTGGCGGCGGCTTCGGCGGCGGTGGTTTCGGCGGCGGCTTCGGCGGCGGACGTATGATGTAATTAGCGAGATCATAAAAGCAAGAGGGCTTCGGATGCGTCCGAAGCCCTCTTACTTTTTTTTATTCCTTTTTTTTATTCCTGTTCCTTGCGGTCGTCGATGTTATCGCCCTCGGTAGGTTTCATCTCTTCCTCGAAGTCGGTGATGCCGGCCTCGATGAGTATGTTATACCACTGTATGAGCTTCTGGATGTGTGAGTTCTTCACGCGGTCGCGGTCCCACTCGGGCAGCACCTTCGTGAAGTATTCGTGCAGCTCGTCGGCTGAGGCTTTCTTGGGGTCGATGCTGGCCCGTTTGCCGTCCTCCAGCTTCTTGACGCTTTCGAGGATGGTCATCAGGGGCACGTCGTCGGTCTCGGTGTACATGGCGATGTCGGCCAGCGACGTGATGCGGTCGGTGCCGAAGGCCGGCTGGCGGCGGTGGGTGGCGTCGAGCGCCTCGACGATGAGGTTGTTCTTACCACGTGAAATCAGTTTGTAGAGGCCGGGCTTGCCGGCAATTGCTAAGATTGTCTGTTGCATTTTTCTGTTTGTTTTATTTTCGATGTTTCGATGTTTCGATGTTTCGATGTTTCGATGCTTCGGGATAACGAGCGGATGATGTCGTCGATCTGCTTGTCGATGTCTTGCTGGCCGTCGTTGACGATTTCGTAGTCGGCCAGCTGGCGGACCTCGTCCTGCGGCCACTGGCGGGCCATCCATTGCAGGGCTTGCTCCCGGCTGATGCCGTCGCGCCGCATGACGCGCCCGATGCGCACTTCCTCGGGGGCGGTGACCACGACGACGCGGTCGACGTAGCGGTCGGCCCCCGACTCGTACATGATGGCCGATTCGAGCCAGTCGAGGCCGCTCTCTAAGAAGTCGGCGAAGACGGCGGGGTGGACAATGGCGTTGATGGCCCGCTGGTTTTCCTCGCTGGCCAGGAGGAAGCGGCTGATGGCCGCCTTGTCGAGCGAGCCGACGAGCTCGGTCAGCTGCCGGCGCAGCTCTGGCGAGGTGCGTATCAGCCGCTTGGCGGCCGCGTCGCAGTCGTAGACCGTGATGCCGCGTGCTGCCAGGCGTGCCGCTACGTAGCTCTTGCCGCTGCCGATGCCTCCGGCTATTCCTGTCTTCATGGGGTACTCTCGATGAGATAGTCTACCTGCTTGGTGACCAGAGCGGCACGCGTGATGCCCTGTGGCACTTTCTGCAGGTAGAGGTTACACTTCTCCGACGGTTGGTCGCGCAGCTCGTTATAGTCGGCAATGACGGTGAAGTCCTTTGCCGACAGTGTGCGGTAGACGTTGACGCCGGTGACGAACCTGACCGACACCTTTGCCGGGAAGGTGCGCAGAATCTTGTTCGGGGGCACGTTGATGCCCTCGATGGGAATGTCGTCGATGCTCTCCTCAGTCAGCACGTCGGTGTGGAAGGTTATTCTCACGTGGTCGGGCACCAGCTTCGCGCCCTCTATCTTGCGCAGCCGGCAGTCGACGGCCAGCGTGTCGCGGAAGCCTACGTAGTTGAGCTGCTCGGTGTAGATCAGCCTGATGCTGTCGAGCCGCTCCTCTGAGGCATAGACGGTGACGCTGTCAGGGTCGTAGCTGACTTGGCTGAGGAAGTAGAGGTGCTCGGGAATGACGCGCCCCCGCCAGCGAACAGGCACGCGCCTGAACGAGCCGGAGTTGTAGTAGAAGCGGAGCTTGTCGGGCTTGACGGCTACAATCTTCGACGATGCGGCCAGGCGGTTCTGCACGATCTTCGCCAGCTCGGAGGCTGAAATGGAGCCATTGCCGCCTGTCTGGTCGTAGTTCTTGAAGCTGGCCTCGACTTTCTTCAGTGCCTCGCCGTACATATAAGTAAGGATTGTGATGCCTCGGTCGCGAATGGTGACCTTGATGGTGTCGGTTTCGTCGCTGGTAAGCATGACGTCCGACGGGACGTCGGCAATATGCACGGGTACTACCAGTTCCCGCTCGTAGGTCTCGTTGAGTGTCATCAGCAGCCAGAAGATGCCCGAGAGTCCGAGAAAGAATAAGAAAATCAGAAACTCCCTGTTTGCGCGGCTAAACAGAAAGTTCCTGAAGAAGGTAATAAGCTTTTGCAGCGACGCCATGCCTTACTTCTGCTGGACGGTGTTGGCCATGTCCTTGAACACGTAGGTCTTGTCGACGGTGATGACCACGTCGCGGGCAATCTTCACGTCGACGGTGTTCTTGGCAAGGTCGATGCTCTTGACGGTGCCGTGTACTCCGCCGCCGACGATGACCTCGGCACCCTCCTGGAGTGAGTTCTGGAACTTCTGTATTTCCTTCTGCTTCTTCTGCTGGGGCTTGATCATGAAGAACCACATGATGGCGAAGATGGCCACCATCATTAGAATCATCGACATGCCGCTGCCGTTTCCCTGTGCTGCCTGCGCAGCTAAGATAATTTGTGTCATTTCGTTTTGTTATTTCGTTGTTTCGATGTTTCGATGTTTCGATGCTTCGAGGCTTCGATGTTTCGATGCTAATTTGCCGGCCTGTCGTCCATGCGCTTCAGCAGCCGGCCGCTCTTGATGAGGTGGCGGGCTATGGTGTCGAGCATGCCGTTGATGTAGCTGCCGCTCTTCGGCGTGGAGTAGAGCTTGGCAATGTCGACGAACTCGTTGATGGTGACGCTGACGGGAATCGACGGGAAGGTCATCATCTCGGCAATGGCTATCTGCATGATGATGACGTCCATGTAGGCCAGTCGCGAGAAGTCCCAGTTGCGCGAGGCTTCGCTCATGTAGTGCTGGTACTCGTCGCCATTGAGTATCGAGGCGCGGAACAGCTTGCGGGCGTAGTCCTTGTCCTCTTCGTTGGCATACTCGGGCAGCAGCTCCTGCCGGGCGCCGTTCTGCTCGTCGAAGCGCTTGATGGTCTTCAGCACGAAGGTGTCGACAATCTCCTTGTCGTCGTTCCAGTAGAGGCTCTGCTCCTCGAGCAGTTCGTCGAGGTCGCTGTTGTCCTGTATGAGCGTGCGGTAGATTTTGCGCCAGAGTTCGCGGTCGGTGGCGTAGTTGTCCGTCGGGTTGCTCATGTATTCCTTGTAAATCTCGCTCTGCTCAATCAGTTCAAAGAGCTTGCCGACGAATTCCGCATGGTCGGCCCAGGTCGTCTTCTGGTTGCCGATGAAGTCGCTGAGCTGTCGGTTCTCTTCGAGCTGAAGCGTGAAGCGGTTGTAGGCAAAGCGTGTCGAGGGAGCCTTGGTCCCTTCGCGCCGTGCCTTGCTCTCAGCTATCTCTAAGCGTCTCTTCGCTTCTTTTGCAACAGCCACCATCAGCGCCAGCAGGTAGTTGTACAGGTCGTAAGCCTTTGAAAGGCTGAACAGCAGTTCCTTCTCGGCCGAGTCGATGTTCTTGTTGCCGTTTTGATAGTACGCATAGGTTAACTGGACAATCTTGATGCGTATAATTTCACGATTAATCATGTCGTTATGCTTTGTTTCGACTGCAAAAATACTTATTTTCCACTGATTATGCAAGAAAAACGCGCTTTTTTTGTAAATTTTTCTATTGTCAATTGCCAATTATCAATTTTTCTTCGTACCTTTGCACCCGCTTTTCACGAAAAAGCACACCGTGTGATGGTGAATTAACAACAAAACAAAGTATTAATTTAGAGTAACACAACGTAAGGTTATGAAAGAAATCAATGTGAGCGGTCAGAAGCGTACCGCTACCGGCAAGAAGGCTTCAAAGCTTCTGCGCAAGGAGGGAATGGTTCCCTGCAATCTGTATGGTGAGAAGAAAGGTGAGAACGGTCTGCCCGAGGCCCTGGCTTTCCAGGCTTCGTTTGCCGACCTCCGCAAGGCCATCTATACGCCTCATGTGTATGTCGTCAATCTCGACATCGACGGCGAGCCTCATAAGGCCATTATGAAGGAGCTGCAGTTCCACCCCACGACCGACGCGCTGCTGCATGCCGACTTCTTCGAGGTGAACGAGACGAAGGACATCACCGTTGGCATCCCCGTCAACCTGACCGGTCACGCTCAGGGTGTGCGCGACGGTGGCCGCCTGAACCTCTCTATCCGCAAGATCGACGTCACCGCTCCTTATAAGAATATTCCTGAGAAGCTCGACATCGACGTTACCAACCTGCAGCTGGGCAAGGCCATCAAGGTGGGTGCCCTGCAGTTTGAGGGCCTGAAGATTGCCACCTCGCCCGAGGTCGTCGTCTGCTCAGTCAAGGCTACCCGCGCTTCGCGTGCCGCCGCTGCTGAGGCTGCCCAGTAATAATAGAGTATGGATAAGTATTTGGTTGTCGGACTGGGTAATCCGGGCGATGAGTACGCCACGACCCGCCACAATACAGGCTACATGGTGTTGGACGCTTTTGCTAAGGCGTCCAATACTGTTTTCAGCGACCGCCGCTACGGCTACGTCGCCGAGACGTCGCTGAAGGGGCGCAAGGTGGTGCTGCTGAAGCCCACCACGTACATGAACCTCAGCGGCAATGCCGTGCGCTACTGGCTTGGCAAGGAGAATATCGACCAGCAGCGCCTGCTCGTCGTCAGCGACGACGTGGCCCTGCCCCTCGGCCAGTTCCGCCTGAAGGCCGGCGGCTCCAACGGCGGCCACAACGGTCTGGGGCACATCCAGCAGCTCATCGGCCAGAACTATGCCCGGCTGCGCATGGGCATCGGCAACGACTACCCTCAGGGCGGACAGATTGACTGGGTGCTCGGCAGCTACAGCGACGACGACCTGCGCCAGCTGCAGCCCGCCATTGATACCGCCGTCGAGATTATCCGCAGTTTCGTGCTGGCCGGCATCGACATCACGATGAACCAGTTTAATAAGCTGGGGAGAAGACCCACCCCCAACCCCTCCCTGAATGGAGGGGAGTGAATACCTGCCGAGATGAAAGACAAGAGCGTAAATGGAGTATCTGCTCCCCTCCCTCACAGGGAGGGGCAGGGGGAGAGTCTTGCCCGTTTGGACAAATGGCTCTGGGCCTCGCGCATCTTCAAGACGCGCACCATTGCCGCCGACGCCTGCAAGAACGGCCGCGTCACGGTGAACGACGTGCTGGTGAAGCCGTCGCGCATGGTGAAGGTGGGCGACGTCGTCGGCGTGCGCAAGCCGCCCGTCACCTATACCTTCCGCATCCTGAAGACCATCGAGCAGCGCGTGGGGGCCAAGCTGCTGCCCGAGATCTACGAGAACATCACCACCCCCGACCAGTATGAACTGTTAGAGATGAACCGCATCAGCGGCTTCATCGACCGCCAGCGCGGCACCGGCCGGCCCACGAAGAAGGAGCGCCGCGCCATGGACGCTTTCTTGAATGACGATTGATATGAAGAAGATTATATTGCTTGCAAACATCTTGGCCTGTCTGCTTGGCACAGTCCAGCTGACGGGCTGTCTTGAAAACGAAGACCCCTACACCGCCGGCTTCCAGTTCGTGAAGCCCTCACTGGTGCGCACTCCTGTCTATGCCAACACCGCTACCGACTCGCTGATCCTGCTGAGCCAGGGCTCCTGGCAGATAGCTTACGACACGCCCGAGGCCCGGTGGTGTACCATCGACGGGATGAAGGGCACGGGCAATGCCATCTATGCGCTCGGCGTACACTTCGACCCGAACGCCACGGGACAGTCGCGCCTCTGCCAGTTTACTATTTCCGACACCAACCATCCCGACAAGGCACATGCCACGTGGCAGTACCTGCAGTATGCCACCCGTGGCGACGGCTCGTTGGGATCGGCTGCCCTGGTCAGGGGCATCAAGTCGAGCGACGGCTGGGAGATTGCCGTCGGCTACGATGCCAAGAGCCGCCCCGCGCAGCTGGATGTCAAGGGCCCCGACGGCATCAGGGAGCAGTACCAGATGGCCTACGACGAGGTATCGTCGACCCTGACCGTCAGGACCGCTAACGGCACCCTGACCGGCAAGATGGACAACGGCTACCAGGCAGAGCAGCTCATCGGAGCAGGCGACACCATCGGCTATGCCGCCCAGTACTATTCCAACGGCGTGCAGATGTCGGCCAACTACGCATTCAACTATGTGGCTTCGCGGGTGAAGCGGACGCAGGCCTTTGGCTATCTCCTCGGCGGCAAGAACCTCGACCCTGACAGCCAGCATACGGCCGACAGCCTGATTTACCTCTGCAGCTGGAAGCTTGAAGCCAAGCCTCAGACGGTGGAGCGTTTCAAGATGGAGTATGGCGCAATGGACAACCGCTGCCAGACGGTCGACGTCAACCAGCTGCTGCTGGGCATGGACGAGTGTGAGCCGCTGCAGCTCATCTCCATGTTCCGCCTCTGCCGCAGCACCAGCATCGTGACGCGGGCAGCGTCGGCCGGCCGCACCATCGACGTCGCCACCGAGCTGAACCCCGACCGCAGCGTGCACCGCATGGTGGTCAGGGACAGCCGGCGCGACACAGAGGTTATCTACGAGTTAACATATTGAAAGTTTTCTACGCATATATGTGCGCGCATAACTCCATAGAATGTAATCCCCGCGAAAGCTTTGCACTTTCAGCTCTTTTTTGTAACTTTGCAGGCGAAGAATAAATAGCAGACAATGAACGAGAATTTCGCCATACAGCTCTTTGAGGGCAAGAAAGTGCGCATCGTGTGGGATGAGGAGAAGGAGAAGTACTTTTTCGCCGTGGCGGATATTGTGCAAGTGCTAACCGACAGCGAGGATGTGAAGCAGTACATTAAGCGGATGCGAGCACGCGACCCCGAACTCAATTCCAACTGGGGTACAATTTGTACCCCCCTTGAAATGCTAGCCCCCGACGGCAAGCGTCGCAAGACAAATGCCGCCGACTTGGAGGGCATCTTCCGCATTATCCAGTCCATCCCGTCGAAGAAGGCAGAGCCAGTGAAGAGGTGGCTCGCCGAAGTTGGTACCCAGCGCATCGACCAGATGATTGACCCGGAGCTGACCTTCCAGATGGCCGTCGAGGACTACCGTCGTCAGGGCTATAGCGACCGCTGGATTAACGAACGTATGCGCTCCATCGAGATGCGCAAGGAGCTGACCGACGAGTGGCACCGCTCCGGCATCCACGAGCCGAAAGACTTCGCCATCCTTACCAATGTCCTCACCAAGGCTTGGAGCGGTATGACTACTGGCGAATACAAGCGTCACAAGGGGTTGACGAAGGAGAACCTTCGCGACAATATGACCAACGTGGAACTGGCACTTAACACGCTTGCCGAAGTTACCACCACTGAATTATCGCGCCAGCGCAATCCAAGAGGTATGGCACAATCCCGAAAGACCGCACTGGAAGGTGGCGAAGTGGCACGCAATGCACGTACTGATATTGAAAGCCGCCTTGGTCGCACCGTGATATCCTCTGAGCGTGCCTCCGACTACATTCATCCCATCGAGCAAAAGGATGCTAATACACTGCCCGTCTCGGACGAGCCAAATGAATAATAACCATTAACCTAGGCTTCATCTTTCCAAAATAATGGCCGAAAGCTTTGCACTTTCGGCTTTTATTTGTACCTTTGCACAAAAAAAGAGAGTGACATGGACCGCAAACAAGAACACCTGAAGGCCTTAGGCCGCGAGACCGAGTACCTGAACCGCTATGCACCGGAGGTGCTGGAGACGTTTGAGAACAAGCATCAGGGCAACGACTACTGGGTGCAGTTCAACTGCCCTGAGTTCACGTCGCTCTGTCCCATCACGGGTCAGCCCGACTTTGCCGAGATCAAGATCATGTATATCCCGGCGGAGCGCATGGTCGAGTCGAAGAGCCTGAAGCTCTACCTCTTCTCGTTCCGCAACAACGGCGACTTCCACGAGGACTGCGTCAACATCATCATGAAGGACCTGGTGAAGCTCATGGACCCCAAGTACATCGAGGTCGTCGGACTCTTTACACCACGTGGCGGCATCAGCATCTATCCCTACGCCAACTACGGCAAGCCCGGCACCAAATACGAACAGATGGCCGAGCAGCGCATGCTCAGCCATCAGGTCATTTGACTTCTTCCTTTTAAACAACGGATTAAGACGGATTTCACGGATTTCACAAATTAAATTCGTCCAATTCGTGAAATCCGTTTTAATCCGTTGTCGTACGAGAGAAAGGTGGAGAATTTCAGCTGTCACCCGTCTTCCGATAGAACCCCTTCTCGGTGCCGTCGCTGAAGCGCAGCACCAGCGAGTCGCGGCGCAGCAACACAAGCTGGGCCGTGTCGGTATTGGTGACGGTACTGACGCCAGCCGTGTCGCGCTGCGTCTCGTTCAGCAGCAGCCGCCCGTTGAAGAGGCGCCACTCGCGGTAGCGCTTCTGCGGCGGGAACACGGCCGGGCCGTCGCCCTCCTGCACCCTTGCGCCGATGGGCTGGACAATGTTCTCGCTCTTGATGTTCATGCCGTACTCGCGCGGCTGCATCATCTGCTTCAGTATGGAGTCCATCTTCTCCCTCTCCTCCGGCTGCAGTCTCGACGGGTCGAAGTCGGCGCGCTGGCGCAGCTGCGGCTTCACCAAGTAGCACCACTCGCCTTTCAGCCTGTCGATGTCGATGACGATGTCGGCCACCTTCCGGTCCTGCGGGTTCAGCATCACGCCCACCTTGTCGCCCGCCGTCAGCCTTCCGAACACCTGCCGCTCTTTCGAGGCGTTGAGGATGTTGAGCGTGTCGGGGTCTTCGCCCGTCGGTGGCAGCAGCACCAGGATGGTGTCGTTGCAGCCGTCGCAGGCCAGTCCGTAGACCATCGAGTCGCCCGGCAGCTGCTGTCCTGTGCTGTCGGCCTTGCTGTTCTCGCTCGTCTTGTCGCCCTTCGTGCCGCAGGCCGCCGTCAGCAGCACGGCGGTGGCAGCAGCGGCCAGGAATGCTCTTTGTCTGTCAATACTCTTCATTTCCGTACAACTTTTACGCAAAGGTAAGTAATATCGGCTGAATTTGAGCCAAGCTGAGCTGATATTTAGTTATTTTTAGCACATTCAGCGGCAAGTGGTAACTGCTCAGTCATGTGCAATGAAAGGAAAGAAATTTACGTAATTGCCCTAATTGTTCTTTGACATAGTTACTCGGCGCAGCCATAATCATGTGAATTATGGAAATTTCTTTCTTCGCAGGATTTCAACGCTTGACTTGGAAACAAATTAGCACAAATAAAGATAAATGATGGTTGAAAGAAACAGACTCTGTGGTCTATACCATAAATTTTCCATAATTTGCGCTAATTTGTTTCTTTTATTCGATGACTGAACTGTAACGGCAAGTGGTAATTCGACTATTATGGTAATCTCTTTCTTTATCAGCCGAGAAGTTTGCCCATAACTACGAAAACGAAATCGAATGCGTGCTATGATATAATTAAGGTGGCGGCCAAAACGGCCGCCACCTTGAAAGAAATATATACCTTTAAGGGTTAGTCCTCGTCGAATAATATTATTTCACGGCTAAGTGCATTGCCAGCATCAGTTTCATTATCGTTCAGATCATTGGCGAAGCCGTCGGGTGAACCAGCTAACAGCGTCTCTTGCTCTGTTAAGAACTCAGTTTCCGTATTCGGAATGATATATGCCTTTTTCATTTTGTATACTCCTTATTGTTTTTTAATTACTTAATGATAACTTTCTTGCCGTTCATGATGAACAGACCCTTCTGGGGAGCAGCTACGCGCTGGCCAGCCATGTTGTAGACGTTGCCGTCAGCCTGAGCAGCCTCAATAGCCTTGATGCCAGTGGCCTCGCCAGCAAATACAACGTTCAGGATGCGAGCACCAGCAGCAGTAGCTTCCAGATATGCTTTTCCTGCAGCAATCTTGGTACCAGAAGTTACTTTGGTGAACTGAGCTTCGTTGTCGCCGTTCATAGCGAGCACATACTGTTTGCCGTCAGCAGTCTTGGCAGCTGTGGCAAAACCCTTCAGGTCGCCCTTCTTAGTGTCAGAGCTTTCGATAACGGGAATCTCGTATGTTTTAGCCTCACCCTGCAGCACTACGCCAGTACCGGCAGGAACAGAGGTAACCTCAGTCAGTTTAACAGTCGACTCAGAGAGTGTAGCTGTGTAAGCAGCCAGGCCAGTGCCTTCGAAGTCAAGAGCGTAATCGGTGTAGAGGGTTGCCCAGCCGGCAGCGGTAACGGTCACTTCTACATTCTCGGGAAGTTCAACGTCGCCAGTCTTGGTAATCAGGAGGTAGTCGAATATCGGCGTCAGGCTATAAGTGATGTTCATTGTAATGGTGTGGTCACCTTTTGATAAAGTCTGCTCTGTGATTTCCTGAACGTATGAAGTAGTAGCATTAACCGTAATTGTTTCAGAAACATCAGCTCCGTCAATGGAATAATTGAAGCCACGTTCTCTGCTGTTGGTGTTGTTCATTCCCAGTTCAAGTTTATAAATAGCAGTCTCGGGAACATTGAATGAAAGTGTGACATAGCCTTCGGTACCCATGGCTGAATAGCCACCACCATTGGATAGTACACTGCCCTCTCCCTTGTTAGCACGTACTCCTTCTTTGTAGATGCTTTCAACCTCGCCATAGAATACAGCATCTTCTACTTTCTCATAAGTGAATTCGTGAGCACCTGCTGCATCCCCCATAGTATAAGTAGTACAGTAAACATTGGCAGCAAAAGCTTCATCTTTCAAAGCGTAGAAAACATCGTCCTTCTTAATCACCTTGTCGACGACGACTGTATATTCAGAACCCTCTGCAACGTCAATGGAAGAATTGTAAGTCTTTAAGGTTGTCTTGGCACCATCGATAGTAGCCACAGCATTAGCTGTCCAAGGGAACGATTTGACGTTACTCATGTCTGTCAGGACAATGGACTCTACGAAAGGAGCTTTCTTCTGATCGGAACCTCCAGCATTCTGGTTACAATAAAGATATAACGTTACAGCTTCTGTACCCTCTTCATTATTGAATTCTTTAGTTGAAGTTGCCCAGTTGGCGTTGAATGTTGCATCACTTTCATCTCCAAAATGAGCTACTACAGTTCGGTTCGATGATGTATAAATAGACACTGTAGCTTTGTAACCTTTTGGAACAACAATGCTGATGTTCTCATCATCTATAGAACCTGTTGCATTAAAGCCTATACCTTTTGGTGTCGAAACAAAACCACTTGTGCCGGTAAAGATGACACCACCTTCATCAACAGCTCCGGCTTTTTCATCATACTGTGCTCCACCTTTCAAAGTCACCGCTTCTGCTCCCCAAACAGTAGTGTTGCCAACAAAAGTCCAGGTTTTTTGAGCCAACGCACTTGTTGCCGCACAGGCCAGCAGCCCGACGAGCAACGTTTTAATAGTAGTAAATTTTTTCATTTGATTTGTTATTAATTAATAATTTGAAAATGTTAGAAGTCTTCTTTTGCGGGTGCAAAGGTAATAATAATAGGTAGAACGGCCAAACTTTTTTCGTTTTTTTTGTCGGCGGGTAGCAAAAAAGGGGCGCGAAAGTCAAAAAACGAAGGGCGAGGATTTACCCGGCGGGTAGCGGGGCGCTACCCGGCGGGTTGAGGAAAACGTCTTGCCGCGAGAGTTTTTCCGGATTACTGACCCCACCCCCAGCCCCGGCTTCGCCCCACCGTCGCTTCGCTCCCCAATTGCTCCCTCCTCGCAATTGCCTACAAGGGAGGGGAGTGCCTCGCGGGGTTCCCTTGGAAGGGAGGGGAGTGCCTCGCGTTTGGCTCTGTGGGGAAGCGTCGGCGGCAGCCACTCCTCTCCCATCGTAGGGGAGGGGAGAGGGGCGGGTTTTCGCAGAAAGAATGCTTCCGGTCGCACAATGGCCCAAAAAAATTTGGATGTCTCATCTTTTATTGCTAACTTTGCACGCGAATAGTAATGAAAACCTAAAAACGACTATCTATGAAAAAGAAAAGAATCCAGTTCAGTCTCGTCTATCGTGACATGTGGCAGTCGAGCGGCAAGTTCCAGCCGCGCAAGGACCAGTTGGAGCGCATAGCGCCGGTGATTATCGACATGGGCTGCTTCAGCCGCGTCGAGACCAACGGCGGCGCCTTCGAGCAGGTGAACCTCATGGCGGGCGAGAACCCCAACGCGGCCGTCCGCGCCTTCTGCAAGCCGTTCAACGAGGTGGGCATCAAGACCCACATGCTGGACCGCGGCCTGAACGCCCTGCGTATGTACCCCGTGCCCGACGACGTGCGCGAGCTGATGTATAAGGTGAAGCACGCCCAGGGCGTCGACATTCCCCGCATCTTCTGCGGACTGAACGACACGCGCAATATCATTCCCTCGATCAAGTGGGCCAAGGCCGCCGGCATGACGCCGCAGGCCACGCTCTGCATCACCACCTCGCCGGTGCACACCGTGGAGTACTACAGCCAGATTGCCGACGAGGTGATTGCCGCCGGTGCCGAGGAGATCTGCCTGAAGGACATGGCCGGCATCGGCCAGCCCGCCATGCTCGGCCAGCTGACGAAGGCCATCAAGACGAAGCACCCCGACATCATCATCCAGTACCACGGCCACTCAGGCCCCGGCCTGTCGATGGCCTCGATACTCGAGGTGTGCAACAACGGCGCCGACATCATCGACACCGCCATCGAGCCTTTAAGCTGGGGCAAGGTTCACCCGGACATCATCTCGGTGCAGTCGATGCTGAGGAACGAGGGCTTCGAGGTGGCCGACCTGAACATGAACGCCTACATGCAGGCGCGTACCTTAACTCAAGAGTTCATCGACGACTGGCTGGGCTACTTCATCAACCCCGCCAACAAGCACATGTCGTCGCTGCTGCTCGGCTGCGGACTGCCCGGCGGCATGATGGGCTCGATGATGGCCGACCTGGGCGGCATCAAGAAGATGATCGACAAGCTGCGCGCCGCGAAGGGCGAGCCCGAGCTGACGATGGACGACATGCTGGTGCGCCTGTTCAACGAGGTGGAGTACGTCTGGCCGCGCGTGGGCTATCCCCCACTGGTGACGCCGTTCTCGCAGTATACGAAGAACATTGCGCTGATGAACCTGCTGACCATCGAGCAGGGCAAGGGCCGCTACGTGATGATGGACGACGCCATCTGGGGCATGATCCTGGGCAAGTCGGGCAAGATTCCCGGCACCATCGCCCCCGAGCTGGTCGAGCTGGCCGAGAAGCAGAAGCGCGAGTTTACCGATGTCGACCCGCACACGCTCATCCCCAACGCCCTCGACACGTTCCGCAAGGAGATGGACGAGCAGGGCTGGGACTACGGTCAGGACGACGAGGAGCTCTTCGAGCTGGCCATGCACCCCGAGCAGTACCGCCCCTTCAAGAGCGGCCAGGCCAAGAAGCAGCTGCTCGCCGACATACAGAAGGCGAAGGACGCCCGGCTGGGCGGCGGCCCGAAGATTTCGCAGGAGGAGATCGACGCCCTGAAGCACGCCAAGGCCGACGCCGTGAAGTCGCCGCTCAGCGGCCAGCTCATCTGGAGCTTCGGCGGCGAGGGCGTCATGGCTCCGTGCATCGAGCCGTTCATCGGCCAGCAGTATAAGGAGGGCCAGACCTTCTGCTACCTGCAGACGAAGTGGGGCGAGATAGTCGAGATTCCCGCTGCCCTCGGCGGCAAGCTCGTCGACATCAGCGTGAAGCCCGGCCAGCAGATCCGCCAGGGCGACACCATCGCGTGGATTGAGCGGGGGTGATTTTTTTCTAGATTCACTAGATTCACTAGTTTTTCTAGATTCACTAGTTTTTCTAGATTCACTAGATATACTAGAGTCACTAGATATTCTAGATTTTCTAGTTTGAACTATGGACTACCAATCAGTCATCGACAAATACTATCCTGAGGACGACGACCTGCGGCGACTGCTCCTGAAGCACTCGCGGCAGGTCGCCGACCGCTGCCTGCTCATCTGCGACCGCCACCCCGAGCTGCGCATCGACCGCGAGTTCGTCGAGGAGGCCGCCATGCTCCACGACATCGGCATCCGCTGGTGCTCGGCTCCCTCCATCTTCTGCTACGGCACCGAGCCCTACCTGCGCCACGGCCCGATAGGCGGCGAGGTGCTGCGCCGCGAAGGCTGGGAGCGCCACGCCCGCGTCGCCGAGCGCCACACGGGGACCGGACTGCCGGGCTTCGAGCCCGAATACCTTGAGGAGCAGGTGGTCTGCTATGCCGACAAGTTCTACTCGAAGTCGCACCCCGACCGCGTGCTCAGCGTGCTCGAAACGGCCCAGAGCCTGGAGCGTTTCGGCCACGAAGGCGTGGAAAAGTTCCTTGGCTGGGCAAAAATGTTTGAATAAGAGACGTTAAAACTATTGTCCTTTAACTCCCTTTAACTCCTTTGAGTCCTTTAACTCCTCAAAAAGTAGTACCTTTGCACCCGTGAAACAGAAAACGGTCATCCTTCTGATGTTCGTTGCCTTTCTCTGTATGTGGGCATGCACGCCTTCGTCGCTCCGCCGGGATAACAGTAAGGAGCAGTCGAAGGCTGTCAGCGATTTACCCCTGCCCGATGCTGTTCCACTCGACACGCTGATAGAGAAAGTCCGTGAGAACGTGCCCGATGCCATAGCCGAGTCCGTGGCCGAAACCGTGGCTCAGTCCGTGCCCGATTCCGTGCTCAAGTCCGTGCCTGAGTCCGTGCTCAAGTCCGTGGCTGAAACCGTGGCCGATTCCGTGCTCAAGTCCGTGCCTGAGTCCGTGGCTGATTCCGTACTCAAGTCCGTGGCTGATTCCGTACTCAAGTCCGTGGCCGATTCCGTGCTCAATTCCGTGCCCGAGTCCGTGCTCAAGTCCGTGGCTGAAACCGTGGCCGATTCCGTGCTCAAGTCCGTGCCTGAGTCCGTGCCTGAGTCCGTGGCTGAAACCGTGGCCGCCGGCGCCGATGCCCTGAAGGAGGCCCGGCAGAAGGCCGAGGAGGAGGCGCGCCAGCTTGACCGTGCGGCGCTCGACTCACTCATCGGCAAGACGGGCGGCGAGGCCGCCGCCAAGACCAAGCGCGACACGACGACGATGGACTCGCTGGAGCTGGCCATCTATAAATATAACAAGGTGGTTGACGACTCGCTGGCCCTCGACAGCGTGAACCGCGCCCGCAAGAACGGCATCGACGCCCCCGTGAGGTACTCGGCCAACGACTCGCTGACCTACGAGGCCGGCTCGGGGACGGCCCACCTCTACGGCGACTCCCACGTGGAGTATCAGAACATGGACCTGAAGAGCGAGAAGATATACATGGTGCTCGACAGCTCGCTGGTACACGCCACGGGCGTCATGGACTCCACCGCCAGGCGGCTGACCGGCACGCCGGTGTTCAAGATGGGCAGCGACGAGTACCAGAGCGACACGATGGCCTTCAACTTCAAGACGAAGAAGGGCCTCATCACACAGGTCTACACCGAGCAGGAGGACGGATTCCTGACCTCGGAGCTGTCGAAGCGTGGCGCCGGCGGCGAGCTGTTCCTGCAGCACGGCCGCTATACGACCTGCGACGACCCTCATCCCGACTTCTACATCGCCATGTCGCGCGCCAAGGTGCGTCCCGGCAAGGATGTCGTCTTCGGGCCGGCCTACCTCGTGGTCTGCGACGTGCCCCTGCCGCTGGCCGTCCCCTACGGCTTCTTCCCCTTCACGAAGAGCTACTCCAGCGGATTCATCATGCCCACCTACGGCGACGAGTCGGAGCGCGGCTTCTACCTGCGCGACGGCGGCTACTACTTCGCCATCTCCGACAAGATGGACCTCAAGCTCATCGGCGAAATCTACACCAAGGGCTCGTGGGGACTGACGGCCACGTCGAACTACAACCGCCGCTACAAGTACAGGGGCTCGTTCCTGCTGAGCTACCAGAACAGCGTCCGCGGCGAGAAGAACCTGCCCGACTTTGAGCGCACCACCAGCTTCAAGCTCACCTGGACCCACAACCAGGACTCGAAGGCCAACCCCTTCTCGACGCTTCAGGCCAGGGTGAACTTCGCATCGCAGAGCTTTGAGCGCAACAACCTGACATCGATGTACAACCCGCAGACCCTGACGCAGTCGACGCGAACGTCGTCGGTGGCCTTCACCACCCGATTCTCGAGTCTCGGCATGACCGTCAGCTCGTCGATGGACCTGAGCCAGAACATGCGCGACTCGTCGATCAGCATGACGCTGCCCCGACTCAACATCGACATCGCACGATTCTATCCCTTCAAGCGCAAGAAGATGGCCGGCAAGGAGCGCTGGTATGAGAAGATATCGGCCAACTACCGCGGTGAGTTCAGCAACTCCATCAACACCAAGGAGGACAAGCTGCTGCACTCCGACTTCCGCCGCGACTGGAAGAACGGCATCACCCACTCCATTCCCATCAGCGCCAACTTCATGTTCCTCGACAACTTCAACATCAACCCGTCGTTCAACTTCAGCGACAAGATGAGCTTCATCAAGGCACGGAAGCACTGGGACAAGGAGACGCAGAAGGAAGTGACCGACACCGTGACCGGACTCTACAACGTCTACAACTGGAGCCTCAACCTGGGCGTCTCGACCACCCTCTACGGTATGTACGTGCCGTCGCGGAAGCTCTTCGGCGACAAGATACAGGCCATCCGCCACGTGCTGACGCCGACCATCTCGTTCCAGTATGCCCCGAACTTCAGCGTCGACCGCTACGGATTCTATGAGTACTACGACAAGGTCGACGCCGAGGGCAACGTCTCGCGGGTGCAGTACTGGCCCTACAGCGTCGGCAACATCGGGCAGGTGAGCAACAGCCGCACGGGGCGCATCAGCATCGACCTGAAGAACAATGTCGAGATGAAGGTGCGCTCTGCCGACGACTCGGTGAAGAAGGTGAGCCTCATCGACGAGTTCAGCCTGCGCACAGGCTACAACCTTGCCACCAATGTGCGCCCGATGGACGACGTGAGCACCACGCTGCGCATCAAGTTCACCAAGAGCTATACCCTCAACCTGAGCCTGACCTTCGCCAGCTACGTCTACGAGGCCGACTCCGTAGGAGCCGTTCCGCGCGTCAGCGAGCACACCACCTACTGGGAGAAGGGCAAGATAGGCCCGTTCAGCTCGATCTCGAAGAGCATCAGCTATAACCTTGACAACTCGAAGGTGGTGAACTTCCTGAAGTGGCTGCGCGGCGAGAAGGTCGACAAGAAGGGCAAGGAGAAGACCAAGACCAAGGAAGAGGAGGAACAGGAGGAGGACGACCTGGAGCTGGAGAGCAACGTCGACGTCGAGATGGAGAAGGCCAAGCGCGGTGCCAAGAAGGAGAATGCCGGCAAGGCCGAGACCGACGAGGACGGCTACATGACGTTCAACCTGCCCTGGTCGCTCAGGTTCGACTATGGCGTCACCATGCACGAGAGCCGCGACGTGAAGAAGTTCAACTACAACACCATGCGCTACCCCTATGAGTTCAGCCACCACCTGAACTTCAGCGGCAACGTGCGCCTGTCAGACGGCTGGAACATACAGCTCTCGAGCGGCTACGACTTCGAGAACAAGAAGATCTCGATGACCACCGCCTCGCTCAGCCGCGACCTCCACTGCTTCAACATGTCGTGCTCCGTCGTGCTCGCCCCCTACGCCAGCTACAACTTCTCGTTCCGTTGTAACGCCTCGACCCTGACCGACGCCCTGAAGTACGACAAGCGCTCAAGCTACTCCAACTCCGTGCAGTGGTATTGACACCCCACAGATTTTCTTGGGAAAATCCTTGGAGGTTAAGAAATCTTTTTGTATCTTTGCGCCGTGATGACAGAAAGACAGAGATACCCCATCGGCATACAGACCTTCGAGAAGATTCGCGAAGGCAACTACGCCTACGTCGACAAGACGGGCTGAAGACGTTCCTCTCGGCGGTGCCATACGCCGAGGGAGCCACGTCGGAGGGTCACTTCCAGCAGATGCTCTACGTGGTGTTCTCGCTGATGGGCATGTATCTGCTGACCGAGGTTCGCACGGCAACGGGCCGCATGGACGTTGTCTGGCAGTCGCGCACCGACGTCTACGTCATCGAGCTCAAGATTGACCGCCCGGCACAGGAGGCCATCGACCAGATTGACCGCAAAGGCTACCTCGTCTCCTACGCCCTCGACGGTCGCCGCCTCCACAAGGTCGGCCTCTCGTTCTCGACCAGGACGCGAACCATCGAGGAATATATAATAAGGTGAAAACGTAACCTGTCGCCTTTTGCCCAAAACCCGCCGCCTTTTGTCCGTAACCCGCCGCCTTTTGTCCGTAACCCGCCGCCTTTTGCCCAAAACCCGGCGCCTTTTGCCCAAAACCCGGCGCCTTTTGCTCGTAACCCGCCGCCTTTTGCCAGAGTGTCGGTTCAGGTGTCGGTTCCACCTTCCGAAAGCCGGTACGAAGCACCTGTTTCGGCCTGTTCCTCGTGCCATTTTGCTATTATAGTTGTCATTTGCACTTTTTATCCTACACTCCCGACACTTCCTACACCTAAAATAATTCAACAGGTGTAGGGAGTGTCGGAAGTGTAGGTTGTTTCCTGTGATTAACTATTATGTGGGTGATTTCTTAGGGAAATGTTTGGAAATATGCCGGAAATGTCGTATATTTCCTCTATAAAAGTTTAGACCACCCCTCTCTTTTCCGTTTACAACCGCTATTACGATTCACGAATCCACATGATTACTTTGCCAGTGCCTTTCAGACATTGGCAAATGTTTATCAGTTAT